>Ga0075163_10006277_pt1 | contig 15736 bp, 13 predicted proteins | sample JI1023141ADNA_FD_71478 | JGI IMG/M metagenome (GOLD analysis project Ga0075163, IMG submission 71478) | Wastewater effluent complex algal communities from Wisconsin, to seasonally profile nutrient transformation and Carbon sequestration -... | ecosystem: Engineered > WWTP > Effluent > Algae... | reverse complement strand
ACGCCGGCCGCGGTGACCTCCGACCCGCGCGTGATCGAGGCCTACCTCGGGCCGGGCGCCGCGGCGCGGCTGCAGGCCGGGGAGGCGCGGTGACCGTGCTGCTCGAGCTGCAAGGGTTGAAGGCCGGGTACGGACGCGTCGAGGTGCTGCGTGGCGTGGACCTGCACGTCAACGCTGGCGAGATCGTCGCGCTGCTGGGCAGCAACGGCGCCGGCAAGTCGACGCTGAACAACACCGTCAGCGGCCTGGTGCGCGCCACCACAGGCCGCGTGATGTTCGACGGGTCGGACCTGACGAACTGCCCCAGCCGCCAGGTGGTGCAGGCCGGGCTGATCCAGGTGCCCGAGGGCCGGCGCATCTTCCCCAACCTGACGGTGCGCGAGAACCTCGAGCTCGGCGCGTTCACACGCGCCCGCGAGCGCCGCAGCACGAACCTCGACAAGGTCTACACGATCTTCCCGCGCTTGAAGGAACGTGTGGCCCAGCTGGCCGGCACGATGAGTGGCGGCGAGCAGCAGATGCTGGCCATCGGCCGCGGCCTGATGGCCGAGCCGAAGCTGCTGATCCTCGACGAGCCGTCGCTGGGCCTCTCGCCGCTGCTGGTCGAGGAGCTGTTCGGCCTGATCCGCCGCTTGCACCGCGAGGGCCTGACCGTGTTGCTGGTCGAGCAGAACGTCGGCCAGTCGCTGGAGATCGCCGACCGGGCCTACGTGATGGAGAACGGCAGCATCCGCTTCAGCGGCCCGCCCGCTGAGCTGCTGGCCAGCGCCGACCTGAAACGCGCCTACCTGGGCCTGTGATGCTGCATGCAAACGAAGGACGACCGATGCAACGCCGCCACCTGATCACCGCCACCGCCGCCACGCTCGCGCTGCCCGCCTGGACGCAGACGCCCGCGCCGATCCGACTGTGGGTCGGCGTCACGCCGGGCGGCAGCACCGACACCCTCGCGCGCGAGATCGCGCCGGAGATGGGCCGCCTGCTCGGCCGCACGGTGATCGTCGAGAACAAGTCCGGCGCTGGCGGCAACCTGGCGGCCGACTTCGTCGCCAAGAGCGCGCCCGATGGTTCGAACCTGCTGGTCTCTTTCACCAGCCACACGATCAACGCCTCGCTGTACAAGAAGCTGCCCTTCGACCCGGTGGCAGACTTCACGCCGCTGACGTTGCTGAGCACCTCGACCTCGGTGCTGGTGGTGAACCCCGAACAGCCCTTCCGGACCGTCGCCGAGCTCATCGCCTACGCGCGCCAGAACCCGGGCAAGCTGAGCACCGGCCTGGGCGGCATCGGCTCGTCGGTGCATCTGGCCGGCGAGGCCTTCAAGCTGCAGGCCAAGGTCTTCATCGTCAACATCCCCTACCGCGGCACGGCGCCGGCGGTGGCCGACGTGGTGGCCGGCAACCTGCCGATGATGTTCGCGCCGCTGGTCAACACGCGCGGGCTGATCCAGGCCGGCAAGCTGCGCCTGCTGGGCGTCACGAGCCCCAAGCGGCTGCCGCAATTCCCGGACTGGCCGGCCATCGCCGAGACGCTGCCGGGCTACCAGTCGCAGGCCTGGTTCGGGCTGTTCGGGCCGGCACGTCTGCCGCCGGAGCTGGTCAGGCGCATCAGCGACGCCGCCCGCGCCGCGGTGCGCGGCGAGTCCGTGCGCAAACGGCTGGAGGCCGACGCGGCCGAGGCCGTGGCGTCGAGCCCGGAGGACTTCGCGGCCTTCGTCAAGGCCGACGTCCCGCGCTGGGCGCAGCTGGTGCGCTACTCGGGCGCCACGCCGGACTGAGCATGAGCGCTGCCCCCGCCACCCCCGGCTTCACGCCCATCGGCCCTGCACTGGCCGAGCTGCTGGCGTGGCTGTGGCCGGCGCTCGATGCGCTGCCCGGCGACGTGATCGACCGCGCCCGGCGCCTGTGGCTGGACACCGCCAGCTGCGCCCTTTCCGGCCTGCAGGCCGAAGCCCCGCAACGCTGGCTTCAGGCCACCGCCCAGGGCGACGCCGGCCTGGTGCCACTGCCGGGCACGGCGCAGACCTTGAGCGCCTCCAGCGCCGCCGTCGCGCTGGCGCTCGGGGCCTGCTGGGACGAGGCCTGCGAAGGCCACGCGCTGGCGCATGGCCGGCCGGGCGTGCCGGTGGTGGCCGCGCTGTGGTCGCGCCTGCCGCTGCAGCCGGTGAGCTGGCAGCAGCTGTGGCAAGCCACGGTCGCGGGCTACGAAGTGGCCGCGCGCCTGGGCGCCTGGTTGCGCATTCCGCCCGGGCTGCACGTCGATGGCGTGTGGAGTGCCTTTGGCGCGGCCGCGGCCGTGGTGCGGCTGGCGGGCGGTGATGCGCAGCAGGCACTGAGAGCCCTCGATGCCGCCGCGACGCAGCTGCCGTACTCGCTGCTGCGTCCGGTGCGCCAGGGCGCGAACCTTCGCAACCTGTACCTCGGCCACAGCGCGTGGCTGGGCGTGCAGGCCGCGCTCGCGGTGCGTGCCGGTCTGACTGCGCCGACCGGCGCCATCGACGACTTCGCGGCGCAGGCGCTGCCCGGCGCGCCGGCCGGCACCTGGGTGCCGGCCGGCCGCTGGCTGCTGCTCGACAGCTACTGGAAGCCTTTCGCCGCGGTGCGCCACGTGCACTACGGCGCCCAGGCCGCGCTGGCGCTGCGCACAGCAGGGCTGCCGCTGCAGGCCGTCGACGGCGTCACGTTGCGGGTCTACCCAGAAGCGCTGCACTACTGCGCCAACCGGGCGCCGGCGACGCCGATCGCCGCGCAGTTCAGCCTGAGTTTCGGCGTCGCCGCCGCGCTGCGTTTCGGCGACCTGTCGCCCGCCGAGTTCAGGCCGCCACGCTTCGACGACGCCGAACTGCGCCGCCTCGAGGCGCTGGTGCGCATCGAGCCCTATGCCTCGACCTTCCCCGCCCCCCGGCGCGGCGCGGTGCTGGTGGTCGAAGCCGCCGGACAAAGCTGGCAACATCGGCAGGATGGCGTCACCGGCGACGCGGGCCACGAGCCCGACGATGCGGCGGTGCAAGCCAAGTTCGACCGTTACACCGGTGGCGACGCGGCGATGGCCGCGTGGGCCCACGCTGTCCGCCACGACGACCTGCAGGCCCTGGCCGGCCTGCCCGACATGACCCGAGACTGACCATGCAACGACGCACCTTGCTCCAACTCGCCGCGGCCACGGCCATCCCCCCGTGGACCAGCACATCGCAGGCCCAGGGCGCCTTCCCCACGCGGCCGGTGACCATCGTCGTGCCCTTCGGCCCCGGCGGCGCCACCGACCTCACGGCGCGGCTGGTGGCCGAGAAGCTCAGCGCCCGCTGGGGCCAGCAGGTGCTGGTCGACAACAAGCCGGGGGCGGGTGGCAACGTCGGTTCGGCACTGGTCGCCAAGGCCGCACCGGACGGCCACACGCTGGTGCTCGGCGTCACCGGCTCGCATGGCATCAACGTCTCGCTGGTGCCCAACATGCCCTACCACCCGCAACGCGATTTCGAGGCGCTGACCCAGGCGACCATCTTCCCCAACGCGATCGCCGTGCACCCGGCGGTGCCGGCGAAGACACTGCAGGAGCTGATCGCTCTGGCGCGCCAGCGGCCCGGCCGCCTGAGCTTCGGGTCGGACGGCAATGGCACCGCTTCGCACCTGGGCATGGAGCTGATCAAGGCCGAAGCCAAGGTCTTCATGGTCCACATTCCTTACCGCGGCGGCGCCGCGATGCTGTCCGACCTGTCGGGGCAGCAGATCGACGCCGGCCTCACCGGGCTGCCGGCAGCGCTGCCGCTGGCGCGTGCCGGCAAGCTGCGCATCCTGGCCGTGACCACCGCCACGCGCGTACCGGCCGCGCCGGACATCCCCACCGTTGCCGAGCAAGGCTTCCCAGGCTACACAGCTGCGCCCTGGGCCGGCTTCTTCGCACCGCGCGGCACGCCGGCGGCACTGACCGCGCGGCTGGCCGACGACCTGATCGCCGCGCTCAACGCACCCGACGTGCGCCAGCGCATGGCCGAAGGCGGCTCGACCATCGTCGCCAGCCGGCCGGAGGAGTTCAAGGCCTTTGTCGGTCAGGAGATCGAACGCTGGGCGCGGGCGATCAAGACCTCCGGCGCGAAGCTCGACTGAGTACAACGATGAACGCCGCTCCCGCCACGCTGGCCCAGAAGCTGATTGCACGCGCCGCGGGCCGCGCGCAGGTGACGCCGGGCGAGATCGTCACCTGCGATGTCGACCTGGCGATGTTCCACGACTCCAGCGGCCCGCGCCGGCTCAAGCCGATGCTGGAGGAACTGGGCGCGCAGATCTGGGACAAGCGCAAGGTGGTGCTGGTGCTCGACCACTACGTGCCGGCGACCGACGACGACTCGCGCCAGATCGTGCGCCTGGCACGCGACTGGGCGGCCGCGCAGCAGTTGCCGCATGTCTACGACAGCCAGGGCATCTGCCACGTGGTGGTGCCGGCGCACGGCCACATCCGGCCGGGCATGCTGTGCGTGGGTGGCGACTCGCATTCGCCCACCGGCGGTGCCTTCGGAGCCTACATGTTCGGCATCGGCGCCACCGAGATGCTGGGCGTGATGGTCACCGGCCGCATCTGGCTGCAGGTGCCGCACACGCTGTTCATGCGCTGGATCGGCCGCCTGACCGAAGGCGTCAGCGCCAAGGACATGATGCTGGCGATGCTCGGCCGCTTCGGCATGAACGGCGGCCAGTACCAGGCGGTGGAGTACTGCGGCGAGGCGGTGTCGGCGCTGAGCATGCAGGAGCGCATGACGCTGGCCAACATGAGCGCCGAGTTCGGCGCGCAGGTCGGCCTGGTGCCGCCGGACCAGACCACGCGGCGCTATCTCGAAAGCACCGGCGCCGACATCGACGAACTCGGCCTCGTGCGCTGGCACAGCGACGACGGCGCCCCCGGCACCTGGCACAGCTTCGACGCCTCGTCGCTGTCGCCGCAGGTGGCGGTGCCGCACAGCCCGGCCAACGTGCGGCCGGTGGGCGACCTCGACAACACGCGCATCGACATCGCCTACATCGGTGCCTGCACCGGCGCCAAGCTCGACGACCTGCGCGCCGCCGCGCGCGTGCTGGCCGGCTACAAGGTGGCCACCGGCGTGACGCTGCTGGTGGCGCCGGCGAGCGTGGCCGACCGCGACGCTGCCGAGCGCGAAGGCATCCTCGGCCACCTGGTCGCCGCAGGCGCCAAGATGCTGCCCACGGCCTGCGGCGCCTGCGCAGGCTACGGCAGCAGCATCCCCGAAGGCAGCACCGTCATCTCGTCGACGGCGCGCAACTTCAAGGGCCGCATGGGCGCCAACACCGCGCAGGTCTACCTCGGCTCGCCGTACACGGTGGCGGCCTCGGCGCTGCGCGGCCGCATCGCCGACGCGCGCGAGTTCCTGGCCTGACCCGCCCACCGGAGCCACCGATGAAGATCTGGAAACTCTCCGACGACATCGACACCGACACGCTGGCCCCGGGCGGCACGATGAAGTTCGGCATCGACGTCATCGCGCGGCACTGCCTGGAGGCCGTGCGACCGGCCTTCGCCAAGGAGGTGCGCCGCGGCGACGTGATCGTCGCCACCGGCACCTTCGGCATCGGCTCGTCGCGCGAGCAGAGCGCCGGCGTGCTGGTGCACCTGGGCGTGGCCGCGGTGATCGCGCCGGCCTATTCGGGCCTCTACTTCCGTAATGCCTTCAACGTCGGCCTGCTGCTGCTGACCTGCCCGCGCGCCGCCGAGATCGACGAAGACGGCACGCTGAGCTTCGACGCGCGGCAAGGCCGCGTCACCACCTCGGCCGGGCTGGTGCTGCCCTGCCAGCCGATCCCGCCCTTCCTGCTCGACATGGTCGAAGCCGGCGGGCTGCTGCAACAACTGAAGCGACTACGACAGGAGTCATCGACATGACCGCCCCGGAATTCGACCTGCTGATCAAGAACGTGCGGGTGGTGCGACCACATGGCAACGCGGTGCACGAGGCCGACATCGCGATCCGCGGCGGGAAGTTCGCCAAGGTGGCCCCGGCGATCGATGCCACGCGCGCCAAGGCGGTTCACGACGGCGGCGGCCGGCTGGCCTTCCCCGGCGTGGTCGACGCGCACATGCACAGCGGCATCTATTCGCCGCTGGCCGAGGACGCGGTCAGCGAGAGCCGTGCTGCAGCGATGGGCGGCGTGACCAGCAGCCTGAACTACTTCCGCACCGGCCAGTACTACCTGAACAAGGGCGGCTCGTACAAGAAATTCTTTCCCGAGGTGCTGAAGATCTCGAAGAACCGCTTCCACGTCGACTACGGCTACCACCTGGCGCCGATGAACGGCCAGCACATCGACGAGATTCCCACGCTGATCGAGAAGCACGGCGTCAGCAGCTTCAAGATCTTCATGTTCTACGGCTCGCACGGCCTGCACGGCGCGAGCAATTCGCAGCGCGATTTCCTGATGATCGGCGAGGACGAACGCTACGACTACGGCCATTTCGAGTTCGTGATGCGCGGCATCCAGGCCGCGCGCGAACAACTGCCCGAGCGCGCACGCCAGATCTCGCTCAGCCTGCACTGCGAGACGGCCGAGGTGATGACGGCCTACACCAAGATCGTCGAGAAGGACAAGGGCCTGAAAGGCCTGGCGGCCTATCACGCCAGCCGGCCGCCGCACTCCGAGGGGCTGGCGGTGTTCATCGCCGCCTACCTGGCCAACGAGGCCGCGCTGCCGAACATCAACCTGCTCCACCTGAGCTCGCGCAAGGCGGTACAGGCGGCGATGATGATGAGCGAGGTCTTCCCGCACATCGACTTCAAGCGCGAAGTCACGATCGGCCACCTGATGCTCGACATCACGTCGAAGGCGGCCGAGCTGGCCAAGGTCAACCCGCCGATCCGGCCGCGCGAGGACGTCGAGTTCATGTGGGAGGCGCTGCTCGCCGGCGAGCTCGACTGGGTGGTCAGCGACCACGCCTGCTGCCGCCACGAGACCAAGATCGCCAAGCAGTACTTCGGCAACATCTGGATGGCCAAGAGCGGCTTCGGCGGCACCGAGTACCTGCTGCCGGCGCTGGTCAGCGAAGGCATGAAGCGCGGCATGGGCCTGAACCACATGGCCCGCGTGACCAGCTGGAACCCGGCGCAGCGCTACGGCCTGAACCACAAGGGCGATATCGCCGAAGGCTTCGACGCCGATCTGGCGCTGGTCGACCCGGGCAAGACCTGGACCATCGCCGCGAAGGACTCGCCCTCGACCCAGGGCTACACGCCCTTCGAAGGGCTGGAGCTCAACGCGCGTGTCGACACCACCTTCCTGCGCGGCATGAAGATCTACGAAGACGGCCAGGTGATCGGCAAGCCGCGCGGCCAGTACCTGCACCGGCCGACTGCTTGAAGCCCACGGTCCATGTCGGCGAGGCGTTGCCGGCGGGCACGCCCGAAGTGCCGGTGGCGATCGTGGGCGCCGGGGCCTGCGGGCTGACCGCGGCGCTGTGCCTGCGCGACGCCGGCATCGACTGCGTGCTCGTCGAGCGTGACATGCGGCCGCAGGGCTCTACCGCACTCAGCTCGGGTTTCATTCCGGCCGCGGGCACGCAGGCGCAGCGCGCGGCCGGCATCACCGGCGACAACCCGGCCCGCTTTGCCGCCGACATCCAGGCCAAGGCGCATGGCACCGCCGCGCCGCACCTGGTCGCCGCCTACAGCGAAGCCGCCGCGATGGCCATCGACACCTTGCAGCAGCGCCACGGCTTGCCCTTCGAGGTGCTCGACGGTTTTCTCTATCCAGGCCACTCGGTGCACCGCATGCACACGCTGCCGGCACGCACCGGAGCGGCGCTGATGGACGCCCTGCTCGCCGCCGCCGAGGCCGCCGGTGCGGTGTGCCTCACCGGCGCCCGCGTGCACGAGCTGTTCGTGGACGCGGCGGGCCACGTGCAGGGCCTCGGCTGGCAACGCGAGGACGGCCGCACCGAACACGTGGCCTGCCGCGCGCTGCTGCTCGCCAGCAACGGCTTTGGCGGCAACGCCGCGATGGTGGACGAACTGCTGCCTGCGATGCGCAGCGCCCCCTTCGCCGGCCATGCCGGCAACGACGGCAGCGCCATCGCCTGGGGTCGCGCACTCGGCGCGCGGCTGGCCGACCTCGGCGGCTGCCAGGGCCATGGTTCGTGGGCCGTGCCGCAGGGCGTGCTGATCAGCTGGGCCCTGATGACCGAAGGCGGCATCCAGGTCAATGCCGAAGGCCGGCGCTTCCACGACGAGACCGGCGGCTACTCCGAAGCCTCGGTGCAGGTGCTGGCGCAGCCCGGCGGTGTGGCCTGGAACGTCTTCGACGACCGGCTGCTGGCGCTGGGCCGGACCTTTCCGGACTTCGTGCTCGCCGAGAGCGCAGGCGCGGTGCGCAGCGCCGACGATGTGGCCGCGCTGGCATTGCACATCGGCTGCGACCCCGCCGTGCTCGCCGCCACGCTGGCCGGCACGAGGCTGCAGGCGCTCTTCCACGCCATCCGCGTCACCGGTGCGCTGTTCCACACCCAGGGCGGCCTCGACATCGACGCGCAGTGCCGCGTGCTGCGCGAGGACGGCACGCCACTGCCCAACCTGCTGGCCGCCGGCGGCGCCGCACGCGGCGTCTCGGGCAACGCCATCTGGGGCTACCTCTCCGGCAACGGGCTGCTGAGCGCGGTGGCGGGTGGCTGCATCGCGGCACGCACCTTGATCGAGGACTTCTCGCCATGACCCTGCGCACGCGACTCTCCGCGCCGAGCCCGCTGCTGGCCCCCGGCATCTACGACGCCCTCTCGGCGCTGATCGCCGAGCAGGCCGGCTTCGAAGCGCTGTACCTCTCCGGCGCCTCGATCGCCTACACGCGGCTGGGTCGTTCGGACATCGGGCTGACGACCTTCAGCGAGGTCGAGGACACGCTGGCGCGCATCACCGAGCGGGTGCAGGTGCCGGTGATCGTCGACGCCGACACCGGCTTCGGCAATGCACTGAACACGCAGCGCACGGTGCGCGGCTTCGAGCGCGCCGGCGCGGCGATGATCCAGCTCGAGGACCAGGGCTTCCCCAAACGCTGCGGCCACCTCGACGGCAAGACGGTCGTGTCGGTGGCCGAGATGTGCGGCAAGCTGCGTGCGGCGCTCGACGCCCGGAGCAGTACCGACACGCTGATCCTGGCGCGCACCGATGCGCTGGCGATCGAAGGCCTGGATGCCGCGCTCGACCGCGCCGAGGCCTACCTGGCCTGCGGTGTCGACGCGCTCTTCATCGAGGCGCTACGCACACCCGAGCAGATGGACGCCGCCTGCCAGCGCTTCGCGCAGCGCGTGCCCTTGCTGGCCAACATGGTCGAGGGTGGCAAGACGCCGGTGCAATCGGCCGCCGAACTGGGCGCGCGGGGCTTCCGCATCGTGATCTTCCCCGGCGGCACCGCGCGCGCCGTGGCGCACATGCTGCAGGGCTACTACGCCAGCCTGCAGGCTGCCGGCAGCACCCTGCCCTGGCGAGATCAGATGCTCGACTTCGACGGGCTCAATGCGCTGATCGGCACGCCCGAACTGCTGGCGCGTGGACGGCGCTACGAGTGAAGCGAAGGCAGCGGCATCAAGCCGGCAGCAGCGCCCCTAGCGGCACCACTTCCACCGCGTCGTCGAGCCGATAGCGACGGTCACCGGGGTAGACGACATACAAGGCCTCCAGCTCGAGGTCGCGCAGCGCAATCTTCATCGACGGGGTCAGCCTAGGTGCATCGGCCCGCTTGAACTCCACGCCGATGCGGCGGCTGCGGTGCACTATCAGCAGGTCCAGCTCGGCGCCGGCGTGCGTGGCCCAGAAGTAGGCCTCGTCGGGCCGCGCGATTCGCAGCACCTGCTCCAATGCAAATCCTTCCCACGAGGCACCGCTCTTCGGGTGACGTGCCAGTTCGGCCGGTCCGGCGATGCCGAGCAGCTCGTGCAGCAGCCCGGTGTCGCGGAAGTAGATCTTCGGCGCCTTCACCTGTCGCTTGCCCAGATTGGCGTGCCAGGGCTGCAGTTGGCGCACGAGGTAGGCCTGGGTCAACCAATCGAGGTAGCGCCGCACGGTGGCCTCGCTGACGCCCAGCGAGCGTGCCGGCTCGGCGGCATTCCACACCTGCCCGTGGTAGTGCGCCAGCATCGCCCAGAAGCGGTAAATGGCCGGTGCCGGCACGTTCATGCCGAGTTGCGGCAGATCGCGCTCGACCACGGTGCGAATGAACTCGCGGCGCCAGATGCCGCTGGCCGCGTCGTCGGCCGCAGTGAAGGAGCGCGGGAAGCCGCCGCGGACCCACAGGGCCTCGGCGTCGTCCGCGCCCGTCTCCTCGAGTGTGAAGCCCGCGGTCTCGATGACCTCGATGCGCCCGGCCAGGGACTCGGCCGACTGCCGCAGCAGCACCGGCGAGGCACTGCCCAGCAGCAGGAAACGGGCCGGATTGCCGGGCCGGTCGATCAGCACGCGCAGCACCTTGAAGAGGTCTGGCGCGTGCTGCACCTCGTCGATGACGACCAGGCCTGTCTGGCCCTGCAGCGCAGTCAGAGGCGCCGCCATCTGAACTTCGGCGCGGGGGTCCTCCAGGTCGAACCACGTTGGGGCGACCCCATCGAGCAGCGAGCGCGCGAGCGTGGTCTTGCCGACCTGGCGCGGTCCGACCAGGGCGACGGCGGGGCTGCGCGTCAGCGCTGAGCGGACGGCGACTTCGAGCGAACGACGCGGCAGCATGTCGTGAAGGACCTTGAAATTCCTCCACATCGCACCCGAATTTCAATGGTTTTCCGCCCCAAGGCGCCACCCGTGCCGGTGCGAGGGCGGCGTCGCGTGCGCGCCGACGCTCACTGCACGCGCAGCACCTTCACGAAGCCCTCGACCTTGTGCCCCTTGCGCGCGCGCTTGCCGACGTGCGAGGCGAAGCCCACGCCCTTGAGCGTGTCCTCCTTGGGCTTGCCGCCGCGCCCGCTGCCCTGCACCAGCAGCGTTTCGGCGCAGGTCGCCACCGAGACCAGCGGCGTCTTGCTGTCGACGTCCATCAGCGTCAGGCCCTTGCCGCCACCCGACTGCAGCTTCAGCTCGTCGAGCGGAAAGACCAGCAGCCGGCCGTCCAGCGCCAGGCAGGCCACCTGGCGGTGCGCCCCAGCCACCGGCACCGGCGGCAGCACGCGGTCGGCCGCGTCGAGGGTCAGGAAGGCCTTGCCGGCCTTGTTGCGGCCGTGCATGTCGCCCGCCTTGGCCAGCAGGCCGAAGCCGCCGGTGTTGGCCAGCAGCAGCACCTGCTCGGCGGCACCGGCGTAGTAGTGCGCGATCTGGGTGCCGGACTCGAGGTCGATCAGCGTCGTGATCGGCACGCCGTCGCCGCGCCCGCCGGGCAGCAGCGCGGCAGCCACGCTGTAGACACGGCCATTGCTGCCGAAGACCAGCAGCGTGTCGACGCTGCGGCAGGGGAACACGCCGTACAGGCCGTCGCCGGCCTTGAAGGTGAGGGCCGCGGCGTCGACCTCGTGACCCTTGAGCGCGCGCACCCAGCCCTTCAGGCTGGCCACCACCGTCACCGGCTCGTCGACGACCTTGACCTCGGCCACCGCCTTGCGCTCTTCCTGGATCAGCGTGCGGCGCGCGTCGCCGTGGGCCTTGGCATCGGCCTCGATCTCGCGGATCAGCGTGCGCTTGAGCGCGGCCGGGCTGCCGAGGATCTCCTCGAGCTTGTCCTTCTGCTCGCGCAGGTCCTTCAGCTCCTGCTCGATCTTGATCGCCTCCAGCCGCGCCAGCTGGCGCAGGCGGATGTCGAGGATGTCGTCGGCCTGCCGCTCGCTCAGCCGGAAACGCTCGATCAGCGCCGGCTTGGGCTCGTCGGCGTTGCGGATGATGCGGATCACCTCGTCGATGTTCAGCAGCACCAGCTGCCGGCCCTCGAGCACGTGGATGCGGTCGAGCACCTTGCCCAGGCGGTGCTGGGTGCGCTTTTGCACGGTGACCTGGCGGAAGGCGATCCACTCGACCAGCATCTGGCGCAGCGACTTCGGCACCGGGCGGCCGTCGAGCCCGACCATCGTCAGGTTGATCGGCGCGCTGGACTCCAGGCTGGTGTGCGCCAGCAGCGTGGTGATCAGCTCCTGCTGCTCCACGGTGCGGCTCTTGGGCTCGAACACCAGGCGCACCGGCGCGTCCTTGTTGGACTCGTCGCGGGCAGCGTCCAGCACCGACAGCACGGCGGCCTTCAGCTGCACCTGCTCCTGGCTGAGCGTCTTCTTGCCGAGCTTGACCTTGGGGTTGGTCAGCTCCTCGATCTCCTCCAGCACCTTCTGCGTGCTGGTGCCCGGCGGGAGCTCATTGACGACCAGCTGCCACTGGCCGCGTGCCAGGTCCTCGATGACCCAGCGCGCGCGCACCTTCAGGCTGCCGCGGCCGCTGCCGTAGGCGGCGCGGATGTCGGCAGTGCTGCTGATGATCTGGCCGCCGCCGGGGTAGTCCGGTGCCGGCAGCAGATCGAACAGCTCGTCGTCGGCGAGCTTGTCGTTGCGGATCAGCGCCACCGCGGCCGCGGCCACCTCGCGCAGGTTGTGGCTGGGGATCTCGGTGGCCATGCCCACCGCGATGCCCGAGGCGCCGTTGAGCAGCACGAAGGGCAGCCGTGCGGGCAGCTGGCGCGGCTCTTCAGTGGAGCCGTCGTAGTTGGGCTGGAAGTCGACCGTGCCCTCGTCGATCTCGTCGAGCAGCAGCCGGGTGATCGGTGCCAGGCGCGCTTCGGTGTAGCGCATCGCCGCCGCGCCGTCGCCGTCACGGCTGCCGAAGTTGCCCTGGCCGTCGATCAGCGGGTAGCGCTGCGAGAAGTCCTGCGCCATGCGCACCAGCGCCTCGTAGGCCGCCAGGTCGCCGTGCGGGTGGTACTTGCCGAGCACGTCGCCGACGACCCGTGCGCTCTTCACCGGGCGCGGCCCGCCGGGCGGCGTGAAGGCCAGGCCCATGCGGTCCATCGCGAACAGGATGCGCCGCTGCACCGGCTTCTGGCCGTCGCAGACATCGGGCAGCGCGCGGCCCTTGACGACGCTGAGCGCGTATTCGAGGTAGGCGCGTTCGGCGTAGTCGGCCAGCGCGAGGGATTCCGCCGGGTCCGGGGGCGGCGGGTCGAAGAGATCGTTCATGAGGAGGGAATCACGCGCCGGGCCCCTGCCCGGGCAACCCGCAAGTATCCCTCAGCGGCCGGGCCGAGCCTTCATTGCACGGCCAGCGTGCGCGCCTTGCTGCCCATGCGGTTCTGCAGCAGCGCCCAGTAAAGCTCCAGCACCTGGTGCACGTGGGCGCGCGTCTCGTCGATCGGTGGCATGCCGCCATGCTGGCGCACACGGCCCTCGCCGGCGTTCCAGGCCGCCAATGCCAGGTCGATGCGGCCGAAGCGGCGCAGCAGGTCGGCCAGCATGCGCGCGCCGGTGTGCACGTTGGTGCGCACGTCGAGCAGCCGCTGCGGCACCGGCTGGCGGCGCTCGTGTTCGGTCGCGTAGCGCTCGGACGCCACGGCCGAGATCTGCATCAGCCCGACCGCGCCACGCGGCGACACGGCAGCGGCATCGAAAGCCGACTCGACGGCGATCATCGCCTGCAGCAGCTCGCTGTCCAGCCCGTGCGCGAGCGCCGCCTCGCGCAACAGCGGCTGCAAGGCCTTGACCTCGGGGGCGATCTCCATCCACGTGAGCAACCGCTCGGCAGCGTCGGTCTTGCCCGGTACCGGCAGTCGCTCCGGCCGGTCACCCAGCACCAGCCGGTAGCGCGAATCGACGGCATGCGACGCGAAGTGCGCCACCCCGTGGCCGTCCACATAGCCCCACAGCTCGGTGCGCGCCTGGGCCGGCAGGACCAGCGGCCCCAGCAGCGCGGCGGCCACCAGCACCCGTACACTCATGCCACGGCCTCCTGCCCAAGGGCCACCCGGGCCTGGTACTCGCGGTCGAGCAGGCTCATCACCACCAGCGAGTCGTAGCCGTCGGCACCGTCGATCGTCACGCGCACGCTCTCGCGCAGCCGGCCCTCCTCGACGAAGCCTTCGCTCTGGTACAGCGCCAGCGCGCGCTGGTTGAGCGACTTGACGTCGAGCCAGAAGCGGTGGGCCTTCAGGTCGCGAAAGGCCATCGCCTTGAGCACGCGCATGCAGGCGCGGCCGTAGCCCTGCCCCTGGCCCTGGTGCTGCAGCACGATGCGCTTGAGCTCGACGCTGCGCTGCGGGTTCTTGCAGCCCTGCAGGATCACGAAGCCGGCGCGCTCGCCTTGCGGCCCGGCCTCGACGATGAAGTGGCGGAAGTCGGGAAAACGCACTGCGCCTTCGTGCTGGGTGCGGTCCCAGGGCGTGATGAACGGCAGGTTGTGCGGATCGCGCTCGACCGCAACCACGTACTCCAGGTCCGACAACATGGTCGGTCGCAGGCGCAGGCGGCGGGTGGCGTCGGGGGCGGTGGACATGGATGGCACTCCCGCGACGGCTCGCGCCGCCGGCGGGGCACGAAGTGTAGGCGCGTTCGGTCCGGTCGTCCGCCAGCAAAAAGGCCGGGCTCCAAGGGGAAACCCGGCCTTCGAGACTCGCCGGCAGCGAAGTGCCGGCGCGAGAACGATCAGCAGCCGCCGTTCTTGATGGCGTCGTACATGGCCTTGGCCTGGACCAGTCCCTTGCCCGTCTTGTCGTCACGGCCGACATCGCCGATGTCCTTGGCCGTGGCCTCCATGCGCGTGCGGATCTGCGCCGCAGTGCAGCTCGGGAAGTGGCTCCAGACCAATGCCGCCACTGCCGAGACGTGCGGCGTGGCCATCGAGGTGCCGCTGAAGTACTGGTACTTGGCCGGGTCCGGCACGATGCCGACGGTGGCCGACAGGCCCACTTGGCCGAGCATCGTCAGGCCATCGGCCTGGGTCGCACCGACCGAGGGGATGGTCGTCGCGACGTCACCCAGTGTGCCGAACAGGTCGCCGGCCACGTTGTTGTAGATGACTGCGCCGAGGCCACCGCTGCTCTGGCAGTTGAGCACCTTGTCCGCGAAACTGATGTTGCCGCGGGAGATCAGGCAGACCTTGCCGGTCATCGACCCAGCGGCCGGCGTGTCGCCGAAACCGAAGTCGGCCAGCGGCCCGGTGGCGCTGAGCACGGGCGAGCCGGTCATCGCTTGAACGCTGTAGGCACCGCCGTTGACCGTCAACACGCCCATGGTCAGCACATTCGGCGGAACGGTCGACAACACCGCGACACCCGGCCCGGAGATGTCGACCTGGGCATTGAACTGCGAGAACGTGGCCCAGCTCTCGGTGTCGTCGTTGGCCGCCACCGAAATGACGTTCGGGAACGACGCGGGGTAGTGCAACGCCGACGTGCCGTCGTTGCCTGCCGCTGCCACCAGCAGCGCGCCACGCGCCTCGAGCGCGTCGAGCACCTTCTTCTCGATGTTGCTGGGACTGCTCGAGCCCAGCGACATGCTGACCACGTTCGACCGGCTCACCAGGCAGCCGATCATGCCCTTGGCCACGGTGATCGACGACGCCGAACCCGACGCATCGAACACCTTCGAGATGTACAGCGGCAATTGCTTGCCGCCGGCTACGCCGACGACACCCAGCGTGTTGTCGACCGCGGCAATGGTTCCGGCGACGTGCGTGCCGTGGGCGCCTTCGTCGGTGTTCCAGCTGCCCGAGGTGGTGTAGTTCTTGCCCGACATCGTCAAGCCGACCAGGTCTTCATGGGTCCCGTCGATGCCGGAATCGATGATGCAGACCTTCTTGCCG
>Ga0075163_10006275_pt1 | contig 15740 bp, 10 predicted proteins | sample JI1023141ADNA_FD_71478 | JGI IMG/M metagenome (GOLD analysis project Ga0075163, IMG submission 71478) | Wastewater effluent complex algal communities from Wisconsin, to seasonally profile nutrient transformation and Carbon sequestration -... | ecosystem: Engineered > WWTP > Effluent > Algae... | reverse complement strand
ACTTATTTTATCCAATTTTTACTCTTTTTAGGATTCTATGTTTACTTCATTGCCACCGGTACTGTGGTGCATCCAAATGCAGCTTTGTTACTGTTGCCTTTCTTACTGATAATCATGGCTTGCTTAGGACTGGGCATGGGAATCATCATTTCGTCGATGACTACCAAATACCGCGATTTACGATTTTTAGTAACCTTTGGAGTACAATTAATGATGTATGCTACACCTGTTATTTATCCCATGAGTTTGTTATCTCCTAAAGCACAATTTTATATTTCCTTAAATCCTATGAGTTCTGTTATCGAAACCTTTCGCTATGCCTTTTTAGGATCAGGTAATTTAAATTTTATGCACTTAGCTTATAGCGCCATTTTTTCGTTGAGTATTCTATTTATTGGTGTGCTATTTTTTAATAAAGTTGAAAAGAATTTTATGGATACAGTTTAATTAGCATATGTGTTAATGAGTTAATTGGATAATATTAAAAAAACAGGGTCATCCTGAGCGAAGTTGAAGGAGTGTGTTGGGAAAATGGAGAAGAAAGTTTACTAATTAATGTGTTAATGTGTTAATGTGTTAATTAACCAGAAAACAAGTATGTCGGATACAGTTATAAAAGTTGAAAATTTAAGCAAACGCTATGTTCTTGGTAACATAGGTAGTGGCTCGCTTTCGCAGGATTTAAATGCTGCTTGGGCACGCTTACGCGGAAAAGAAAATCCCAATGCTAAAATTGATGCTAAAACCTTTGACAGTAAAAATCCTGAATTTTGGGCATTAAAAGATATTTCGTTTGATGTCAATCAAGGCGATGTGCTTGGTATCATTGGAAAAAACGGTGCCGGTAAATCAACCTTGTTAAAAGTACTATCACGTATTACCTCTCCTACTTCCGGTAACTACAAAGTAAAAGGCCGCATCGCGAGTTTACTTGAAGTTGGAACCGGCTTTCATCCTGAGCTTACCGGACGTGAGAATCTATTTCTTAACGGAGCCATCTTAGGAATGAGCAAAACCGAAATCCGCAGCAAGTTTGACGAAATAGTTGAATTTAGCGGTGTTTCTAAATTTATTGATACTCCGGTAAAACGCTACAGCAGTGGGATGTACGTGCGATTGGCCTTTGCAGTTGCCGCGCATCTCGAACCCGAAATATTAATCGTTGATGAAGTATTGGCAGTTGGTGATGCCGAGTTTCAAAAAAAATGCATGGGCAAAATGAAAGACGTTTCAGGTCAAGGACGCACCGTGCTTTTTGTGAGCCATAATATTGCTGCCATTAAATCGCTTTGTACAAAAGGACTTTACCTGCAAAACGGAACCGTTTTAAAATCAGGATTAATTGAACCGGTTATAACTGAATACCTTGCCGAGAATAAAAAAATTGCTGAAACCGGCGAAATACCCGACGATTTTAAACGTGTGTATGGCAATGGAGATGCACGTTTTAGAAAAGTGTATATCACCGATTTTGAAAACAACGTGATGAAACAATTGCCTTTCGGTGAAAAATTTAAAATACATTTAGAATTTGATGCTACTAAAAATTTAAACGAAACAACTGTTAGTGTAATGATTGGAACCACATCGGGCGAAAACTTTTTGTACTCAACCGATAAAAACTTTTCAGTACACGAAAGCAAAAATTTTGAAAAAGGAAAACATCACATTGAAATAGAAGTAGATGCCAAATTGCTACCCGGTAATTTTTATATTACTGCCGGTATATCCATTGCCAAATCAGGATTTACGCTCGATTGGGTAGAAAATGTTTACTTACTTACAGTTGATAAAATAGGACTCAATAAAGGCGAAGATTATCCTTGGGAAACTGTGCACGGATACGTGGAACCGGCTACCAATTGGAACTATAAATTTTTAAATTAAGAACACATGGAATTAAAAGACAAAAAAGTACTAGTTATTGGAGGTGCCGGATTTATTGGTGGCTTTGTGGTTGCCGAACTATTAAAAGAACCCGTGAAAGAAGTCATAATTTACGACAACTTTGCACGTGGAAAAATGGACAATATCAAAGACTCGTTGAAAGATACACGTTGCAGCATTTATCCCATGGGAGGCGATGTGCGCGAAACCGATATTTTAAACGATGCAATGGCGGGTTGTGATTACGTATTTCACCTAGCTGCAATGTGGTTATTGCACTGCAAAGATTATCCTCGAACTGCGTTTGATGTAAACATTGCCGGTACATTCAACGTGCTAGAAGCTTGCGTAAAAAATAAAATCAAAAAATTAATATACTCTTCTTCTGCCTCTGTTTATGGCGATGCGGTGCAAGTGCCCATGACCGAAGATCATCCGTTCAACAACAAAAACTTTTACGGCTCTACTAAAATCGCCGGCGAAGCTATGTGTACTGCTTACAACGACCGTTATGGCTTAGAAGTAATTGGACTGCGTTACATGAATGTGTATGGTCCGGGACAAGATCAACATGCGGTGTATAGCGGAGTTATTCCAATTATGCTTAATAAAATTGATGCTAACGAAGCACCCTCAATCAATGGGGATGGTTCGCAAGCTTACGATTTTATTTATGTGGAAGATGTTGCCAGATGCAATGTAGCAGCACTTAAAAGCAGCACCAAATATGGTTTCTACAATGTTGGTACCGAAATTCAAACCACTATCAAACAATTGTGCGATACTATTTTAGATTTAAAAAAATCCGAACTGAAAGTAAAATATGTTCCCTACAGTGCTGATGATGCACGTGCCTTGGTTCAAAACCGCATTGGCTCAGCTGTAAAAGCAAAAGAAGAAATTGGTTTTAGTTATAAATATTCACTGGTAGATGGTTTAAGCAAACTAATTGATTGGCGAAACAAAACCATGAAAACAAAAACACTCGCTTAAAAAAATACACACATCTCAAGCATCATACAAACAATGGAAAATAAAGCAGTTGCCGAAAAAAGAAACATTGCCATCTCATTACCAACGACCGGTCAAGAAGAATGGGAAGCCTTAAAAGGACCCATATTTAGCGGTTGGTTAACACAAGGACCGCGAGTGGCCGAAATGGAAAAAATATTTGCCGAACGTCATCAGGTTAAACATGCCATAGCCGTGAGCAATTGTACCACAGCTTTGCATTTAGCCTTGGTAGCTTTGGGAATAAAAGAAGGCGATGAGGTACTTGTTCCTGCATTTACCTGGGTAAGTACTGCCAATGCTATTATGTATTGTGGTGCAACTCCTGTATTTGTGGATGTAAACCCGGTAACCTTTAATGTGGATCCTGCTGATGTTGCTAAAAAATTGACTGCTAAAAGTAAGGCCATTATTCCGGTTCATTTGTTTGGATTATGTGCCGATATTGATGAAATAAAACGTATTGCTCCAAAATTAAAAATTGTAGAAGATGGCGCTTGTGCTGCCGGAGCCGGATACAAAAACCGACCAGCAGGAAGCTTGGGCGACATAGGTTGCTTTTCGTTTCATCCGCGCAAATCGGTAACAACGGGCGAAGGAGGTATGCTTACAACAAACGATGATGCTTTGGCTGAAAAACTAAATATGTTGCGCAACCACGGAGCTAGTATCAGCGAAGAACAGCGTCATAAAGGTCCTAAACCATACATATTGCCGGAGTTTGATATGGTTGGCTACAATTACCGTATGACCGATTTACAAGGAGCCGTTGGTGTTGTTCAACTTAAAAAACTAGACCAATACATTGACGAACGTCAAGCTTGGGCTGAATATTATAGCAAGGAATTAGCCTCGATTAACTGGTTACGCACCCCACAAGTTGCTAGCGATTATAAGCATGGTTGGCAATCGTTTGTGTTGATGATTGACGAGAAAACTTCCCCTATTAAACGCAATGATTTAATGGAATTGCTTCAACAAAAAGGTATTGCTACCCGCCCCGGTACACATGCTGTACACATGTTGAACTTTTATGCAAATACATTTTCAATTAAACCAAACGATTTTCCGGGAGCCTACGCTTGCAACGAATATTCAATGAGTATTCCCTTGCATAATCGTATGGTAAAAGAAGATTACGAATACATTGTTGCGGCTTTAAAAGAGATAAAATAAAGGAATCATTGGTTTACTTTTCATTTGAATTAGGCTATTGATAAGCCAATTCGTGTTGTAATGAATTCGTAAAACAAGGAAGTTTATGCATACAAGAAAAGTCTGCATAAACTATGCAACTCAAAAGTTTGAATCGCAGTAAATATCGTTTTCTACAAAATATTAAGCATACTCAAACATCCCAAACTCACTATCAATAGTGAGTTTTTTTGTTGCCGATGCTTCAACTCGACCAATAATTTGCGCATCTACTCCAAAGGATTTAGAAATAGAAATGAGTTCCTCTGCTAAATCAGGATTTACATATATTTCCATACGATGGCCCATGTTAAACACTTTGTACATTTCGGCAAAAGGAGTTTGCGATTGTTCCTGAATGAGCTTAAATAAGGGAGGTATTGGGAAAAGGTTATTTTTAATGATGTGTAATTTATCAATAAAGTGCAATACTTTGGTTTGACCACCACCGCTGCAATGCACCAAACCATGAATGTTTTTGCGGTATTTTTCAAGTATCGCTTTTATAACCGGCGCATAGGTACGAGTAGGCGATAATACCAATTTACCGGCCGAAACTTCACCTTCTTCTGTGTTAATTTTATCGGTTAATTTACACTTGCCTGAATAAACCAATTCAGAAGGAATAGCCGTATCGAAACTTTCTGAATACTTTGCAGCATAATAATTACTAAGTACATCGTGTCGGGCACTTGTTAAGCCGTTGCTACCCATTCCTCCGTTGTATTCGCTTTCATAAATTGCTTTACCATAGCTGGCTAAACCTACAATAACATCACCGGCTTGTATGGTATCATTAGAAATTACATTGCTTCGTTTCATGCGGCAAACAACGGTTGAATCTACTATGATGGTGCGCACTAAGTCGCCTACATCGGCAGTTTCGCCACCTGTGCTGTGTATACCAATCCCATAGCTGCGCAGCTGCGCAAGTATTTCCTCGGTTCCGCTAATAAGTGCGGAAATTACCTCTCCGGGAATCAGATTTTTATTTCTTCCAATAGTTGACGATAGCAGTATATTATCGATAGCTCCCACACACAACAAATCATCGGTATTCATTACAATCGCATCTTGTGCAATTCCTTTCCATACGCTTAAATCTCCTGTTTCCTTCCAATACATGTAGGCTAACGACGATTTGGTACCTGCCCCATCGGCATGCATTACCACACAATAATTTTCGTCGCCGCTCAAAAAGTCAGGAACTATTTTGCAAAAGGCTTTTGGGAATATTCCTTTATCGGTATTTTTTATGGCTGTGTGCACATCTTCTTTTGAAGCCGAAACACCTCGCTGATTATATCTGCTATCTTGCATATTCACTAAAAAAATGCGTCCCGTTCTTCCATGAAAAACGGGACGCATTAAACTATTTTTTTAAATAATTACTCGCCGTCTTTTTCTTCTTCTTCACCACTAGCATCCATTACTTTTGGAGCTACTTTCGGTGCATTAGGATCTACTTTTGGAACATAATCGTTACGTAACACTTTAAATTCCGAACGACGGTTCTTTTGGTGAGCTGCTTCTTTTTCTTCGGTTGATTTTAATTTAGCAATCTCAGCATCTTTAATCAATGGACGATCTTCACCGTAACCTTTTGCTGTTAAACGATCTGCTGCAATACCTTTAGAAACCAAGTAATCAACAACCGATTGAGCACGCTTTTGAGATAATATAGCGTTGTTCTTATTGTTATCACGAGTATCGGTATGAGAACCCAATTCGATTGTAATGTTTGGATTATCCTCTAAAGTTTTAATCAAACCATTTAATGAATCTTGGTACTGAGGTTTCAAATCCCATTTTGACAAATCATATAAAATATCCGGTAAACGAATTGGACCCTTTTTGATTGATTTTAATAATAAGTCCTTAGTAAATGCAGTAGCTACTTCAGATCCAACGGTCGTAAATGTTCCTTTATCACCTAAATATTGATCCATTACTGAACTAAGTGTATAGGAAACATTTTGAGTTACATAACGCTTTCCATCAGGAGTTGCATCAAAATTATAGGCTCCTTTAGCATCCGTTGTTTGCTCAACACTTGATCCATCGCTACCAATTAATTTAACAACAGCACCTACAATTGGTTCTTTGGTATCTACATCCAATACCTTACCCATTACACTGTAAACCAATGGAGGCATGGTAAATGACCAAATATCGTCAGCACCTTTTCCACCTTCACGAGCTGAAGAAAGATATCCTCTGTTTGATTTTGCTTCGTAAATTAAACCAAAGTCATCAGCAGGTGAGTTAATTGGATATTTCATGTTTTCAGGTGTACCGAAATTTTCTCCATTCTTTGCACACATAAAAATATCTAAACCGCCCATTCCGGCTAAACCATTTGAGGCGTAATATAAATCTCCGTTATCGCGAATAAATGGATACATCTCATCGCCTTCGGTGTTAATTTTTCCACCCATGTTAACAGGCTCACTCCATTTACGAGCGCCTTTATCGTAAGTAGAAACCCAAAGATCTTTACCTCCCATACCGCCTGGCATGTCGGATGAAAAATATAATTTTGTTTCGTCAACATTAATTGCCGGGTGACCAACTGTAAATGTATCGGTAGTTAACACAATATCTTGCGGAGTTCCCCAAGCCGTTCCCATTTTATCGGCCATCATAATTTTACAGCCCATAAATTTTTTCTTTACAACATCGCAACGGGTGAAATAAATTTTGGTTCCCTTTTTATTAACGATAGAAGCACCTTCATTGTACTGTGAATTGATTGTTTTATCAATTGGTGTAGGAGTACTCCATTTACCTTTTTTATCAACTTTTACTTCATACACATCGCTAAAGCTTTGACCAATTGTATTGTCAGTAGCATTACCGGTTGATCCTTCACGCATGGAAGTAAAATAAATTGTGCTGTATTTGCGATCGATATAAGTTGGAGCAAAATCACTAGAACCTGAATTAATTTGAGCTAGGTTATTTACCTGAAAGCGAGTTGGAGCATCTTTCCATTTTTGAGCTTCAGCGCTAGATTTAGAACCCATATCACCTCTAGGATCGCTGGGAGCCAACGCTTTATATTTGTCATATTCAATAATGGCATCATTGTAACGGCCATTGGCTTTAATAGCATCTGCCAAACGCAACTGCGCCAAAGGATCTGCATATTTTGCCTTAATGGCTTTTGCATAAAATACTTCTGCTTGTTTATTATCTCCGGTCAAACGATAACATTCAGCAGTTTTATATAAAATCTCAGCTTTGTTTGCCTTGCTTTTCTCTTTTGTAGAGGCTTTTTTGTATAGGTCAATCGCTTTGTAATACTCAAAACTGTCAAAGGCCTTGTCGGCATCTTTTGATGCACCTTTTTGAGCATTCGCAGTGAATGATAATGCGACAACCAAAGAAATACTTGTAAAGATTTTAAAAACTTTCATAAGGGTTTATTTGTTTTATTGGGTGGCTAAATTAAATAAAATTCAATAAGCACCAATAATTTTTTTTTATTCCTTATTCAATTAGGGATTTTTTGAAGCTAATGAGCTACAAAATTTTTGCTATTTCAATAAAAATAACTGGTAAATCGGAGAATACAGGTTTTACTACTATTAAAGCTATCCCTCATAAAAGAAGTAAGCTTAAATTAGTTTTTCGTTTCCTTTTCAGAAATATCAGTCGACTGTTCAACTTCCTTTTTCACAGTATCTATAGTACTGTTCCATTCATCGTGCAATTGGTCGAGATTAGTCTTTACAGGTTTGGCGGTCTGTTCAATTTCTCGTTTAATTCCATCCGAAGCTTCTTGAAATTCGCGCATTGCTCTACCTAATCCACGGGCTAGACTAGGGATATTCTTAGATCCAAAAAAAAGCAATACTACCAATACTATTAGTACTACTTCTCCTCCACCCATATTTAAAAACAACAATGTCATTTGGCAATAATTTTTCGCTGCAAAGCTAATTGAAATTACAGCAAATAAATAGCAGTCTTCAAATTTCTTATTTTTATAAATCAAAAGTTACTATGCTTATCCGCAATTACACCTCCTATTATTTTTTTTGCTCACTATTGATATAACCCAAAAATTAAAAGGGATAAGAATTATTTGCAGCGAATCAAATCAGCGATAATCATCAGAATGCTTGTCTGCCCTAGCGATTGCTTAGTTGCCGAAGACAGTCGCCAAATCAGCGTTCCTACAATAAATTCTAATCATGCGAAAATTTTAATTCTGTTTCAATATTTTAAATTTTAGGTACAAAAGCGAATATGTATAAAAGTTTCTTAAAAAAAGCTCATCTAATGCTTTTAAAATCTTTGTTTTAAAGCTTTCATTTCCGCTAATAAAAACTAATTTTGTAAAAAACCATAACCCACATGTTTTTAAAAAATACCTTTCTTGCATTGTTTTGCGTTACTTCCTTTTCGGCAAGTGCACAAATAGCTTTTGATCGTTTCGATTCAGTAGAAGTAAAAATTAATGGCAGCACCATTCAAAATCCATGGGCTGGAGGAATTAATTACGGTCAATTTTCAGAACTCGATTTAAATCTCGATGGCACCAAGGACATGGTAATTTTTGATAGAACCGGAAATAAGATTATGCCCTTTTTAAACCACGGTAGCCCCGATCAAGTTGATTACAAATTTGCACCGGAATACATTTCACGTTTTCCGGCTATACACGATTGGGCCTTGTTTTTAGATTATAACTGCGATGGATTTAACGATATTTTTACTTACTCAACTGGGGGATTTTCGGTATTCAAAAATACATCTACCCCTTTATCAGGATTGTCGTTTCAGCTAAGTGAATACATTGTAAAATCGCATTATTCACCTTCACCGAACGATTTCTTAGGATTGTACATTAGCCGCGTTGATATACCTGCTTTGGTGGACGTTGATTATGATGGGGATATTGATGTACTAACTTTTGATATCAACAGTGGAACTGAAATTGAATTTCACAAAAATATGAGCATGGAAACCTATGGAGTTTGCGATAGTTTGACTAACTTCCGACTTGATGGTACTTGCTGGGGACACATCACCGCCAATACTACTAATACAGTAAATCTAAATATTGCCTGTAAACCTGCTCCCGGAAAGGCAGGCTACGATACCTCTGCCATTTCTAAAAATTTACATATTGGAAGTTCATTATTAGCACTTGATAAGGACAACGACCATGATTACGATATTTTATTAGGAGGAATTAGTACGAACGATTTAAATATGTTAACCAATGGAGGCGATAGTGTTTCAGCACATATTAATGCACAAGAAAGTAATTTTCCATTGTCGAATGTGCCTGTAAATATTACCATTTTTCCTGCTGCTTTTTATATGGATGTAGATAATGACGGACACAAGGATTTAATTGCAACACCAAATGCAGGGAACTCATCCGAAAATTTTAATAGCAATTGGTTGTACAAAAATACTGATACATCAGGAGCATGTAATTTTGCTTACCAAACAAACAGTTTCATGCAAAATCAAATGATTGAAACCGGTGAAGGTGCTTATCCTACCTTTTTTGATTACAATAGCGATGGTTTGAAAGATTTGGTAATTGGGAATTATGGGTATTTTAATATTAGTGGCGCGCTTAGCACCAAACTGAGTCTGTATCGAAATATTGGAACTGCAACTGTTCCTAAGTTTGATTTAATTACGCGTGATTATGCCGGACTATCGGCGTATAACTTATTGTATGCCGCTCCTGCTTTTGGCGATGTTGACGGAGATGGAGACAAAGACATGATGATAGCCACCAACAATAATGCAGGTAGCATACTTTACTTTGAAAATCTGGCTGGAGCCGGAAATACAGCAAATTTTGTTTTATCTGCTGCAGGGTTATTGACCGCTCTTGGCCAGTTTCCTTCTCCCCAAATTATAGATGTAAATCGCGACAATAAACCCGATTTGCTAATAGGGATGCGCAATGGAACACTTAGTTATTATCAAAACAATACCAGTGGAAGCAACATACAATTTACTTTAGTTAATCCAAACTTTGGAAATGTGAATGTTTGCAGTTACGGTGCCTTTGTAGGATATTGCACGCCTCAGTTAGTAGATGAAGCCAATGGTTATCATTTGTATGCAGGCAATCAAGACGGGCATGTGTTTCATTACTCCAATATTGACAATAACCTTGGAGGTGCATTTACACTTTTAGATACGCTTTACCGTAACCTAAGCGAAGGCGATCGAATTGCTCCGGCAATTGCCGATATTAATGCCGATGGATATTACGATTGGGTGATTGGAAATTACTCGGGTGGTGTAACTTTTTTTAAAGGTAAAAACGCTGCAGTAAGTATTGCCGAAAACTCATTTTCTAGTGCTGAAATGCTACTTTATCCCAATCCTGTTTCTGGGAATTTAAATTTAACCCTTATCAACCAATTTCCTGAAACAGCCAAAACAATTAGCATTTACAACTCATTGGGTGAGTTGGTTTATAAGCAAGAAATACATAAAAACAGCTTGAGCCTTTCAACTGCTGATTGGGCAAAAGGCTTGTATTCATGCAAAATACAAAGCAATCAACAAAGTATTTCTAAAAAATTCATAGTTCGCTAAGTATAGCTGACTAGGTGTTTTTAAGAAAGTTCTAACATTGCTTCTAAGTTCACTAAATTAAAAATCAAGTTCGTTAAAAAGATCCTAATTAAAGCTCCTTATGAAAAAGATAATTACAATTTGCTTACTAACTTTAATGTTCCAATACTCCCAGGCTCAATATTATTATTTGCCTTTTACCCCTGCAGGTCAAAACCCCGGTAATTTAAATAATGAGCTGGAAGCTACTTTCAGCGGTGCCTCCTTTTCTGGTTGGGATAGTATATTAGGGCCCAGCAATACTAGTGCTGTTTGGAGCTCAATACAAACACTTCCATTTAATTTTACTTTTAATGGTCAAGCATATAATCAATATTTGGTTTCATCATCCGGTATTGTAACCTTCGATATTCTAACCTCCTTGCCTGCACCTGGATATACCAGAGCAGCTTTACCGAATGCTGCCATTCCCGATAATTCAGTTTGCATTTGGGGACTCAACAGCAAAGGCTTTAACGATGAAGTGTATACAAAAACCTTTGGGAATAGTCCAAATAGACAAGTATGGATTCAGTTTAATTCATTTGGCTACGGAAACACAATTTCAGATGGTTCAAACTCTGCTTTTTGGTCGATTGTTTTAGAAGAAACCAGCAACAACATTTATTTGGTAGATATGCGCACTGTTGGTTTTACAGGTGCTAAATTGGTTTCGGCTGGAATACAGATTGATAATTCTACCGCAATTTCAGTGCTTAGTTCTCCTAATTTGGTAGCACTCGCAGGAAGTGGAAATGCCACGAACGACAATAGTTTTTATCAGTTTACAGAAGGATTACAACCCAATTTTGATCTTACAGTAACCAAAATTAACACGGCTCTTTTTTCACTACCCGGCAATGTTACCATCAGCGGTGAATTGCGCAATTTGGGTGCAGATACAATTACTTCTTTAAAAATAAATTATCAAATAAATGGCGGAGCAGTTGTAAGTTCGGTGCTTTCGGGACTTTTCATTGAGCCACTGAACACTCAACTTTTCACGCATACTACTGCTTGGAATGCTGCAGCCCCCGGCACTTATTCAATTACCTGTTTCGCCACCGAAATAAATGGAGCTAATGCCGATCAAAATCCGCAAAACGACAGTCTTTCAAAAACGGTGCACGTGCTTTTGTCACAGTCACAGCGTAAACCCTTGTTCGAAATATTTACCAGTTCAACCTGCCCACCTTGTCAACCCGGTAACCTTAATTTTCATGGTATAGTTGATACAATTCCTCCTGATAATTTTGTGTCAATTAAATACCAGGAAGATTTTCCCGGATCGGGCGATCCTTATGCTACTGCCGAAAGTATTAACCGACGTTTAACCTACTATGGCATTAATTCAATTCCACGTATGGAAAACGATGGTGGTTGGGATGGTAATGCGAATTCATTTACATATCCTTTATATAAATCTACCCGAGCTGTTCCTGCACAATACGAGCTATGGGGAAGGTTTAGTGCCGATACGATTTCAAAAACCTATTCGGCGAAAATTTATTACAAGGCACTTTTTGAAACCCAGGGAACCATATTACAAACTGCTATTGTTGAAAAGAAAACTACTGCCAATGTAACTTCTAACGGTGAGACTGCATTTTACAATGTGTTAAAAAAAATGTTGCCCGATGAGCAAGGCAGTGTGTTGCCAACCACAATTGCCGGTGCAATCGATTCGGCTAGTATTACCTATAGCTTTAATGGTAATTACAGATTGCCATTAAACGGACAAGCATCAAACATTATAAATCACACTATTGAACACTCTGTTGAACAATTCAGTGATTTAACAATGTTATGCTGGGTGCAATCGGGAAATAACAAACAAGTTTATCAAGCGGCAAATTTGTTAAAAGACAGCTATATTGGAATTTACCCAATGAGTAAAAACATCACTGAAATTCAACTTTTTCCGAATCCTACAGTTGATTTTGTGACGATTGATATCAATTTAAATAATGCTGAAAAGCTTCGTATCAAATTGTTGGATGAAAGCAATCGTTTGATTCAATCGAAAGAAATTAATGGTACTGCAGGAAATTTCCAATTTCAATTTGATTTGAGCAATAAGCCTGCTGGAATTTACTTTGTTCAAGTGAGTGACTCGAAGCAAAATTCTTTTATTCGACGCATAGTTAAAGAAGCCAACTAAGTTACTAAACTAAAAGGAAGGTATACTGTTCAACTTTCCATATAATTTCAGAATATTATTTCGTCCATTTGCTCTATTTTTAGCCTAACTTCTTTAAATTTTGAACTAACAATTTAATATTTTTTATACATTTACGCTTCGTTAAATTCATCTACCTTAAACCATTAATTCATGAAAAAAATTTTACACTTATTAATTTTCTTGTGTGTTTGTGAAGTTGCAAATGCGCAATATTATTACATTCCATTTGTCAATGCCGGTCAAAATCCAGGCAACTTAAACAACGATCCTGAGTTTCCATTTGGAGGTGGAATGGCTGCAGGATGGAACAATATTTTAGGTGCAACAAATGCGAATCCTGCATGGAGTGCTACACAAACTTTACCTTTTGGATTTTCATTCAATGGTGCACCTGTAACACAGTACAAGGTTTCTTCTTCAGCTATTTTAACCTTTGACGTAGCAACTGCCTTAGCTGCTCCTACCTATACTAAAGCAGCTTTACCAAGTGCTTTAATTCCTGATAACTCCGTATGTATTTGGGGATTAGCAGGTAAAGGAACTAACGATTACGTATCCACAAAAACTTTTGGAACTGCACCTAACCGTCAGTACTGGATACATTTTAGTTCATTTGGATATGGTACAGTTGCTTCAGATGGCAGTAACTACACCTATTGGAGTATTGTACTTGAAGAAACTAGCAACAACATTTACATTGTTGATTCTCGTACCGGTGGTTATGCTTCAACTAAAAAAGTTTCAGCAGGAATTCAACTTAACAGCACTACTGCTTATGCTGTTGCAGGTTCACCTAATTTAAACGGAGTTGCCGGAACTGGTGCAACTGCTGCTGACAATACTTATTATCAATTTATTCAAGGTGTGCAACCGGCTTATGATTTAGGAATTAGCAAAATTAATACCTCCGCTTATTTAGCCTTAGGTGCTAACGACATTACCGGAATAATTAAAAATTATGGTACGGCTACAATTACCGATTTAACTATTAATTATGTAGTAAATAATGGAACTGTTGTTACTGATGTGTTATCAGGATTATCCATTGCTCCGCTTGCTACTTCAATTTTCACACACAGTGTTCAATGGACTTCAGCTACACCGGGGCAATACAGCTTAAAATGCTATGCAACGGATATTAATGGAAGCAATGCCGATTTGAACAATGCAAATGATACATTAAGTAAATCGATAAATATTTTATTGTCGCTTGAGCAACGTGTGCCTTTATTCGAAATATTTACCGGTTCAACTTGTCCTCCTTGTCAACCGGGTAATGCCAACTTTCATGCAATTGTAGATACCATTAATCAAAATGATTTTGTATCCATCAAATACCAGCAAAATTTCCCGGGTACAGGCGATCCATATACAACTGCTGAAAGTACTAACCGTCGTTCAACTTATTATGGCATCAACTCTATTCCACGTATGGAAAATGACGGAGGCTGGGATGGCAATGCTAATTCATTTACCTATCCGCTTTACCAAAGTACAAGAGCTATTCCTGCCATGTTTAAAATGAGTGGAACTTTTACTTCCGATACCATAAGCCGCACCTATACAGCTAAAGTAAAATACTCGCCTTTGTTTAATTCTACTGCTACTATTTTGTATGTTGCTGTGGCAGAAAAAACAACTTCCTTAAATATTAAATCAAATGGTGAAACAGCATTCTTTCATGTAATGAAAAAAATGTTGCCCGATGAAAATGGAACTTTATTACCTGCAATCACTGCCGGAGCTTGGGATTCAACAACCATCAGTTATACCTTTAATGGAAACTACCGCTTGCCTGCAAACGGACAAACTGCTAATATAATTGACCACAATATCGAACATTCAGTGGAAGATTTTTCTGATTTAACCATGATGGGATGGTTACAAGCAGCAGATGGAACGAAACAAGTATTTCAAGCAGCAAATTTTGTTGAAGAAATGATTACGGATGCACCAACACTGAGAGTGCAGCTGTTAATTCATTGTTGGTTTATCCAAATCCTGCAAAAGACTTTGCAGCAGTTGAAATTAGTTTGAATGCTGCCGAAAAATTAAAAGTGCAATTAATGGATGCAGAAGGACGCACCATAGAAGTTAAAAACATCAATGGACAAAGTGGAAAAAGCACTGTTAAATTTGACGTGAGTCAATTAGCAGCAGGTTTTTATCACATTGCTGTGAGCGATTCTAAAAACAATGCTTTTGTACGCAGAATTTCTGTAGTAAAATAAGTAGTTTAACTTTTAAGAAAAGCCGGTTTGCAACACATCGCATTCCGGCTTTTCTTTTATATTTTCATACCTTCTTGATCAAGTAACGTGGAAAAGGAAAAGATACATCTTTTAAAAAAAGAACTCAGCAGTAGAGCCCCGAAAGAGCTAATTGAAATTTGCTTGAGTCTGGCAAAACTTAAGGTAGAAAATAAAGAAATGCTCACTTACTTGTTGTTCGATGCCGAAAACCCTATTGCCTATGCCCAGCGTTTGAAGCAAGATATTAATGCGCATTTTGAAGTGTTGAATTTGCATTATTACTATGCAACAAAATCACTTCGTAAAGTACTTCGCTTAATAGTAAAATACAGTCGTTTTACAAAAAACAAACAAGGAGAAATTGAATTATTACTTCACTTTGGAGCAAAATTTTTAGCTACTATTGAAAAGGACACGAAGCATTACCCTTTATTAGGACTGCTTTTGCGAAGCTTAAATAAATCGTGTCTATTAATTCAAAAATTACACGAAGATTTAAGGTACGATTATGTGCAGGAATATAATGCACTATTACTCGCTTCTAAAAAACATTATTTAAATTGGGAGCACCAGTTGAACAAACCCGAAGCGATTGATTTTTAAAAGATGCAAAT
>Ga0075163_10006274_pt1 | contig 15740 bp, 11 predicted proteins | sample JI1023141ADNA_FD_71478 | JGI IMG/M metagenome (GOLD analysis project Ga0075163, IMG submission 71478) | Wastewater effluent complex algal communities from Wisconsin, to seasonally profile nutrient transformation and Carbon sequestration -... | ecosystem: Engineered > WWTP > Effluent > Algae... | reverse complement strand
ATAGCTTTTTAGCGTGTGGCGAGAAAAAATATCGGTCCGCACATCACCATTCAAATCTGGATTTAAGCGGTGATAGAGCGATTCCAGCATCCGGAAAGCTTCTGGTTCTTCCATCAATCAATGCTTTTTAGAAATGTTTTTCCGGATCCGACTCAAAGCTTCCGGGGTAATTCCGAGAAAAGAGGCAATCATATAGAGTGGCACTTTTTGAAGCAGTTCGGGCCGCTGTTCCATCAGATGCAGATATCGGACTTCTGCCTGGTCTGTCAAATGGGTAACATACCGGGTGTAGGCCTGGATGTATACCAGATCTCTGGTGCGCTTGGTTATTTTGTAATAGGCAGGATACCGGTCTGCAATTTGGTTTTCGGCCTCTTTGGTCATCACAATCAGGATCCCATCTTCAAGCGCATCTACTTCTATACGGGAGGGCAAAGCCGTTAGGTAACTTGCAAAAGAAGAAACCAGATGGCCCTTGGTAAAAAACTCCCCAACAATTTCCTTGGTCCCTAACCGATGAAAAAACCGGAAGGTTCCCTCCAGCACCAGCCCAAACCAATCGCAAACCTGGCCGGCTTTTACTAAGACCTCTCCTTTTTTTATGAACCGGATTTTATGCAGGTCGCCAATCTTTTGCCAGTCTTCTACCGACAATTCTGGCAGGTATTGCCGGTAAAATTCATACAGAATTGCCTTGTTTCGGGTATCAATTGGATGGTAAATCATTTGGTAGGCAGAGGGGCTAAATTGGTAACAATCAGGGTCAATTCCAAGGTTTGTTTGAAAGAGCCCCGTTTGCGCTATCCCAAAAAACATCACTGCCAATAATGCAGTTTGGTTAATCGGAATTGCCAAAAAGACAGATTGAAATGGTTTTAATCTCCATGGCACAGCATTTGAAAACAATGGCCTACATCGAAATTACCATTTATCGAAATCAAAAAATTATATGTCAGTTAGCATTAAGCCATTGGCCGACAGAGTCTTGGTAAGACCTGCCGCCGCCGAAGAAAAAACCGCTTCAGGAATCATCATCCCCGATACAGCCAAAGAAAAGCCACAGCGTGGCGAGGTGATCGCAGTGGGTGGTGGAAAAAAAGATGAGCCTTTGACTGTAAAAGAAGGCGACACCGTTTTGTATGGCAAATATGCCGGTACAGAAATTTCTGTAGAAGGTAAAGACTACCTGATCATGCGTGAATCCGACATTTTCGCAATCCTTTAATTCACAGACCACTAACTTTAAACATTAACAAAAATGCCTAAAAAAATATTTTTCGACACTACCGCCCGTGAAAAACTGAAAACGGGTGTGGATACTTTGGCCGATGCCGTTAAAGTAACCCTTGGACCAAAAGGACGGAATGTAATTCTGGACAAAAAATTTGGTGCCCCTACCGTAACCAAGGATGGTGTTTCGGTTGCCAAAGACATTGAACTGAAGGACCCGATCGAAAATATGGGTGCCCAGCTGGTTAAAGAAGTCGCTTCTAAAACAGCCGATTCTGCCGGAGACGGTACAACAACTGCTACAGTTCTGGCCCAGGCAATTTTCACTACAGGTATCAAATCGGTTACAGCAGGTGCAAACCCAATGGACCTGAAGCGAGGCATTGATAAGGCGGTAACGGCAGTGGTGAAAAATCTGAAGGCACAATCAAAAGCCATCAGCAACAATTCTGAAATTTCTCAGGTGGCTACCATTTCTGCCAACAACGACCGTGAAATTGGTGATATGATTGCCAATGCCATGGAGAAGGTAGGCAAAGACGGTGTTATTACTGTAGAAGAAGCCAAAGGCCGTGAAACCGAAGTAAAAACGGTAGAAGGTATGCAATTCGACAGAGGCTATCTTTCTCCATACTTTGTTACCAATACAGATAAGATGGAGGCCGAACTCGACCGTCCGTACATCCTGATATACGACAAAAAGATTTCTTCTATGAAGGAATTGCTTCCGGTACTTGAGCAAACTGCACAAACTGGTCGCCCATTGTTGATTATTTCTGAAGATGTGGATGGCGAAGCGCTTGCCACACTGGTTGTGAACAAAATTCGTGGTTCGTTGAAAGTGGCCGCTGTTAAAGCCCCTGGTTTTGGCGACCGCAGAAAGGCGATGCTGGAAGATATTGCTACCCTTACAGGAGGCCAGGTAATTTCTGAAGAAAGAGGGTATAAACTGGAAAACGCTACCCTTGAATATCTGGGTGTTGCAGAAAAAGTGATTGTTGATAAAGACAACACCACCGTAGTAAATGGCTCTGGTAAGAAAGAAGACATTACCGCTCGGATTGCTCAGATCAAAACTCAGATCGAAAACACAACCTCCGACTACGACAAAGAAAAATTACAGGAGCGCCTGGCCAAACTTTCTGGTGGCGTAGCAATCCTCTACATTGGTGCTGCTACCGAAGTTGAAATGAAGGAGAAAAAAGACCGTGTAGACGATGCGCTTCATGCAACCCGGGCTGCGGTTGAAGAAGGAATTGTCCCAGGTGGTGGTGTAGCCTATCTGCGTGCTGTAGAAGCCCTTTCTGAAGTTAAGGCTTACAACGAAGATGAAACCATTGGTGTCAATATTGTTCGCACAGCCCTCGAGTCTCCCCTCCGCACCATTGTATACAACGCAGGTGGAGAAGGTTCTGTGGTAGTGAATAAAGTACGGGAAGGCAAAGGCGACTATGGCTACAATGCCCGTGACGACAAGTATGAAAACTTTTTTGCGGCCGGTATTATCGACCCAACTAAAGTGACTCGTCTTGCGCTCGAAAACGCTGCCTCTATTGCAGGCCTTCTGTTAACTACCGAGTGCGTAGTAGCCGACGATCCGGATGCAAAAGAACCCGCTATGCCTCCAATGGGTGGCGGTGGTATGGGCGGAATGATGTAATTGGCCCGCACCGAAAACTTATAAAAACAGCCACTTCCATTTGGGAGTGGCTGTTTTATTTCTGACCAACCAATAAGATAATGGTTCGGGTATATTCGCCCTGCATGCAAACCCACCGCAAAATGCGCCTGAACAAAAAAATTGGACTGATTTTCAAGCTATTGGGGATAAGTTCTCTCGTAATTTTGATCTTTAGCTCTCCTGTGGCAAGCCAGTCGTTTCTGCCACCTGGGCTCCCCTGGAAAGGCAAAAGCGAAGTTTGGATTGCCCAGAAACAAGACCCCTGGATAACACCAGCAGAAAAATCGGACTTCGCCCAAACGGCAAGCTATTCAGAAACAGAAGCCTTTCTGCAAAGGCTCTGCTCCACCTCTCCCCTGGTTCGGTTATATCCGCCAGACAAAGGGAGAATAGATGGTGATATTCTGTATGTGTATGCCGGCAAAGACCTGAACAGCCAACCGCCCGGAAGTTCAAAAAGAAAAAAGCCTTTGCTTTTTGTACAAGCGGGAATTCATAGCGGCGAAATAGATGGGTGCGACGCCGGGCTGATGCTCCTACGGGATATTGCCCTGGGCAAAAAATCTGATCTCCTCGAAAAAACCGACCTGCTCTTTATACCCATCCTCAATACGGAAGGCCATAGAATGGCATCGCCACATAACCGGCCAAACCAACGTGGACCCGAAAATATGGGCCTACGAACCAATGCCTCCAACCTCAACCTGAACAGGGACTTCATGAAAGTAGAAACCTACGAAATCATGTTGGTGCTGAACCTGATCAAAAAGTATAATCCTACCCTGTACATGGATATTCATGTAACAGACGGGGCAGATTATCAATACGATATTACCTATGGCTACACCGGCAAGCATGGACACTCGCCTGGCATCAGCAGCTGGTTAGACAGCATTTTTTCTCCTGCCATAAACGGGGCACTTACCCAACTGGGCCATATTCCCGGACCGTTTCTCAATGCAACCAATGAACATGATTTTTCAGATGGCAATACCGAGTTTACGTATGGGCCCAATTTTTCGCATGGCTATGGCGACTTACGGCATCTGCCTACGGTTTTAGTAGAAAATCATTCTCTGAAACCCTTCAAACAGAGGGTATTGGGTACATACGCCCTCATGGAGTCTGCTCTTACCATTTTGGCTACAAATGGCAAAGCACTGTCTGCCCTGATTGAAAAAGACAAAGCCAGAAGAGATCCCAAGGTACCCATTCGTTGGCGGATACCTGCTGGCATTAAGCCAGATAGTATGTTGCTGTTGGGGGTGCAGTCCCGAATGGTTACGTCTGCCATAACGGGTGCAGATTATGTGGAGTGGCTAGGAATACCGGAATCGAAAAAAACACCTTACTTCAGGCAAAACGAAGCATTTACCTTTCTTTCCAGACCCAAAGGGTACTACATACCTGCCCATTGCCATCAGGTAATTGAAGTGTTGGAAAGACATGGTATTGTGATGGAAGTATTAGAAAAAACAACCAGGATAGACGGTTGGCAATACAAAATGAACAACCCGGTTTTTGCTTCCAAACCGTTTGAAGGTAGAATTCTGGTTTCGGCAGATTACACGAAACACAAAAAGACACAACGGTTTGAGGCTCGGTCCAGATATGTACCTACCGATCAGCCATTGGGCGATTTGGCCATGGTTTTACTGGAGCCCGATGCACCCGAATCTTTATTTCAGTGGGGTTATTTTAACACCATTTTCCAGCGAACCGAGTATGCCGAAGATTATTTTCTGGAGCCTCTGGCAGAACAAATGCTCAAAGAGTCTCCCAAATTGAAACAGGACTTCGAAGACAAGAAAAAACAAGATCCTGCCTTTGCCAAAAATCCTGCCGCTATACGGGAGTGGTTCTATGCCCAAAGCCCGTATTATGACCAACGCTACCTTTGGTACCCTGTTGTGCGGGTAGAGTAGTAAAAATCTTAAGAGGGTTGGATGTATAAAGTCTGTACCAAAAGTTCCTGAATCTTTATCCAGATATCTTGCTCCTCCAACTGCTTTATATCAACCTCAGAACCATCATGATACTGTGCTACAAGTTGAAAATATGCCGTTTGAGGATGCCCGAAGTATTTAGGATAACAGGTCTGAATCTGCGGTGCCACTTCTTTAGGATATGGATTCCACCTACCAAAATGATTGCCCTGGCTGATGCAAACCGCTTTAGTGCCAGTGGTTGCTGCCATATGAATGGGTCCAGATTCGTTTCCGACCAATAAGGCTGCATTTTTGATTACCTGCATGGCCCCCCAGAGGCTTAGCTTTCCGGCAAGATTGGCCACTGGAAGTCCGGCTAACAATTTCGTGAGGGTATTGGCCAGCTCGGCTTCTGCTTTGCTACCCAGTACAACCACCTTCCAGCCGGTATGTTGGTAAACCAGTCGGGCAAGAGCTGCAAAACGCTCTGCGGGCCACATCCGGTTTGCGGTACTGGCACCCGGCGATAGCACAAAATACGGCGAATCGTGTGGAGGCACCCAGTTTGCATCCGTTTCAATATCCGTTAATAACGATTGAATGTGGGTAGCTGTAGGCCAGAGGGCAGAAAAAAAATTCCGGTTCCGAAAAAACTCAAACAAACCAATTGGTCCCGTTTCGATGATTTGAGAATAGCGGGATGAGGTAAGGCTTTGTTCCCATGGTTGCATATAAAAACCCACGTTTTTGCCTGTTATGCGTGTGTTGGCTCCCGAAACCCGAACCACAGACTCTAACCAATACTGCCGGGTATGAGAAGGATACACTACGGTAGAAAATCCGACCCGGCGAATCTGGCACAGCACCCGATAGCGATAGCCAAGGCTGTTGATAAATCGGGCACGGTCTATCCAAACAAAATCTCCGAATGTGTCTCCATCCAATTGCTCGGCCAGCTCTTTATAAATCTGGTTACCCGCAAATGTGCCCTGCTCCCTTTTCCAACCGGGGGTTTGAGCGGCTGCCTTAAAAAAAGGTCTGCTCATGAGGTAGTCCCCAATGAGATCCAGCCTGAAAAGCAACCATTTCTCCTTTGCCTGGTACGGAACAGAAAACATAACCCACTGATCCAGAAGTTCATACGCCCAAAGTTTAAAAGGGTATTTGAGGCGGTATATCCAAACAGCAAGCCTTTTCTTGTTCATAATACCCGCAAAGCAATTCCTCTGTATCTGTTCATCTGCCCGGCAATTACCTATTTCACCAAGCTTCATGCAATATTTGAATTGTTTTTGGACGGATTCCATTCCCTCAACATGCAAAAAATTCTATCCTACTTCCTGCGTGGCCTGTTGCTGGTGGCTCCGGTGGCCATCACGATTTATGTACTTGTATCTGCGCTCCGTTTTGTAGACAGGCTGGTGCCAACAGAAATACCGGGAATTGGCATACTGATTATTCTTACCACCATTACCCTTGTGGGCGCTATAGGCCAAACCTTGCTGGTAGATCCTTTGCTGAGGCAGGTTGAGCGACTTATTAATAAGGTTCCTCTTGCGGCCCTCATTTATTCTTCGGTCAAAGATCTGCTCGCTGCATTTGTTGGCGACAAACGCAAATTTAACCAACCAGTTATGGTAGAAATGGTACCCGGTTCCGGGATGCACAGGGTTGGTTTTATTACCCAGGAATGGGTGCACAAACTGGCAGGTACCGAAACAGTGGCTGTTTATTTTCCAGATTCGTACAATATTTCGGGCGAGCTATACCTGGTACCCCGAAGCCGTGTTATTGCCTTAGACTGGAAAAGCACCGAGGCGATGAAGTTTGTGGTTTCCGGAGGTGTGGCGTACCCCCCATCCTCTACCGGAAATCAATTGTAATGTGTTGCCGGGAAAATTAGAACCCTTCGATTGTATTGATCTATGTTTCTATATCAGATTGTTCCTCATACCCTGCAATTTAAATCGCCGGCCGGCACGAGCCGTGGCATTTTCAAAGAGAAGAAGACCTGGTTTATCAAATTGTGGCACAGCCAATTTCCAGATAGGATGGGTTGGGGAGAATGTGGGCCACTACCCGGCTTAAGTCCCGAAAATGAGGCAGGATTTGAATCGGATCTGGAGGCTTTTTCGGCATTTGTGATACCCCATCTCCAAACGCAGTATTCCGCATGGGAAAAGTTGGCTGCTACCTGGATGGAGCACTGGCAAGGTCCATGGCTGCCTGCGGCAATTTTTGGATGGGAAACTGCATGGCTCGATTGGGTGAACGGTGGCCAGAAATTAATCTGCGATCCACTGTTCCATTCGGGGCAATGGCAGGTGCCCATCAATGGTTTGGTTTGGATGGATGCTATACCGGCTATGGAAACGGAGGCCTTTCAGAAACAACTGATGGGCTACGATACCATAAAACTGAAAGTGGGTGCCCTCAATTGGGAAGATGAGCTTAATCTGATCACCCGTTTGCGGGCAGTTATGCCGGAATCTGAGATTACTCTTCGGCTGGATGCAAATGGAGCCTGGCAGCCCAAGGAGGCTTTGTTTAAACTGGAGGAGCTGGCCAGCCTTGGCATTCATTCGGTAGAGCAGCCCATTAAGCCTGGGCTGCCCCGGGATATGGCCAGCCTTTGCAGAGAAAGTCCGGTTCCGATTGCATTAGATGAAGAGTTGATTGGAAAGCCAATGGACTTTGAAAAATTTTCGACACTTGAAACCATTGACCCACAATATATTGTGATTAAGCCAACCCTGGTGGGCGGCCTGAGTCAAAGCCACCAGTGGATACAAATGGCCGAAGACCTGGGGATTGGCTGGTGGATAACCTCTATGTTGGAAAGTAACATCGGCCTCAATGCAGTGTCTCAACTGGCTGCCAGCTACCGACCCACAGCTCCCCAAGGATTGGGAACGGGCCAATTGTACCTCAACAATATCGGATCGCCCCTGGTAATAGATTCGGGTTTGCTATCTTATAACCAGGTGCTGTCCTGGACATCATTTCCGGACGGGTCCGCTTAGAATCTGCTGGTACCTGGCCGGATCGTTCAGCAGTTTTATGGCTTCCTGTATTTCGGGGTCGTCATCAAAACCGGCCTCTTTTGCCCCCTTTTCAAAGTAATAACGGGAAACAATTTCCTGTTCCAGCACTTCTTTGATTTCAGCCTTTTGCTTTTCCAGATCAGACTCCTTGTTGTGCGCCATTCTCTTTTTCAGGGCCTCCAGCTGATCTTTAATTTCATCGTAATACTTTTCTTTCTGTGCGGTGGCAGCCAGGTCTTTAATAGAGGCTTCTACTTTGGTGGTGTAGTCGAACTCTTTGTTGGCCAGCCATTTTACAAAATCCTGATATTCAGAATCGGATATCTGAAAGTCGGCTGCCTTTGCAATGGTCGGGTGGGCAAGGTAATAGGTAGAGGCATAGTCAAATATCAGGTCTTTGCTGATCAGGCTTAGCGTTATGGGTGTATAAGGTTCCCGCTTAATCTCTACATCGGGACTAACCCCACCACCATCGTAAACCACTCTGCCATTGGCTGTTTTAAAGGCGGTCCGAAGCGAGTCGGCCACCTTCCGGGCTGTGCCGTCGGTTCCACGGTTGGTGTAGTCTATCGCCTGTATACATCGGCCACTTGGGGTGTGGTATTTGGCGGTTGTAATTTTAAGTTTGCTTCTGTAAGAAAGGTCTCTGGTGGTCTGCACCAGGCCTTTACCAAAGCTTTTCTGGCCCACGAGAATGCCACGATCGTAATCCTGAATAACCCCGGAAACAATTTCTGAAGCTGATGCAGACCGACTGTTCAATAATACCACGATGGGAGACTCCAGGTCGAATGGTGGGTTCAGGGATTTGTATTCTTTTACCCATTCTGCCACCCTGCTTTTGGTATCTACCACCAGTTTGTCTTTGGGTATAAACAAATTCGAAATATTAACGGCCTCGTTCAGGAGACCACCAGGATTATCTCTGAGGTCAAGAATAATTTTGGTGGCCCCTTTTGCTTTGAGCTCTTCTATTCCTTTCTGCACTCCTCTGGATGCATCGGAGGTAAATTCGGTAAGTTGGACATATCCGATATCCTTGGTAACCAACCCACTATATGGCACATTTTCTACCTTTATGCGTTCTCGGGAAAACTCTACCACCTCAGGCGATTGCTTACCCAGTTTCAAAACTTTCAGTTTTACCTTGGTGCCTGCCTGGCCCTTCAATAGTTTACTTACATCATTAGAGGTCTTTTTTCGGACATCGAATCCATCTATTTCAAGTATTTCGTCCCCTATTTTTAGGCCTGCCTTTTCTGCCGGAAAACCATTGTAAGGCATCAGAATAATGTTGCGGTCCTTTCTGCGACCAATTACTGCCCCAATGCCGCCATAAACACCGGTGGTCATGGTCTGATAGCTTTCTATTTCGTCTTCTGGTATGTAGTTGGTATAGGGGTCGAGGGTATTAAGCATGGCATCAATGCCAGATTTTACCATCCGGTTGGGGTTTACTTCGTCTACATAAAACCCATTCACCTCCCGAACGAGGGTGGCAAAAATGTCCAGGTTTCGGGCTATGTCGAAGTACTTTTCGGAGGGTGCCTGGGCAGCAAAGCCAATTCCTCCGGCAATCAACACTAGTGCTATTACGCTAGTTTTCAGGTTTTTCATTTGGTTGGTTTTGTTTTGGAAGCAGGGCCCACATGGGTAGTTCTAATTCTGATAAAGCCTTGATCATTTTGTCCTGAATGAGTTGCCAGGGCTCTATTTTTTTAGCTGTGTAAAGAAAACCAATATGTACCTGATATGCATCTGATTCTGACAAACGGTCGGAAATTGTGGTATACAGCACCTCTTTATGGAGCCTGTAAGCTTCCCGGATCCGCCTTTTGAGGGTATTTCTGTCGGTGGCCCGCTTAAAACTCCGCTTCGGTACTGAAATCAGAATTTGAACCCTGGCCATTCCAGAGGTGTTTTCGTGCGCCATTTCGTTCACCATCAGCCGAAATGGATAGACTACTTTCTTCTCGCCTTCAGAAAAAAGTGAAGCAATCGCCTTCTTTGAACAAAGTCGTTCTGATTTCGAAAATCGGGGCAATGGCCTGGTCTAAAATTTGAATTTATCCTTTAATTTCCTGAGCTCGTCTTTTGCCTTCTTTTCGGCCTCCTTCTTGAGCCTGTCTGCCTCTGCTTTCGCCTTGGTTTCGGCCTCCTGCTTCAGCCTTTCTGCTTCTTCTTTGGCTTTTTCTTTGGCCTGATCTATTTTCTCGTTCACGGCTTCTTTGGCCTGGTCTTTCATACCACCGGCATCTACTTTTACTATTTTGTAGCTGGGCGAGCTACCCGGGCCAGTAGCCGCAATTTCGAACTTTACATCTTTGGGAGAGGTAATGGTTTTTCCGGCAAAAGCACTCAGTGCACCGGCCACAGCTGTACCTGCTGCTCCGGCCGGAACAGCCGTTTTAATACGGTAATCTATGGTTCCATCTAACCCGTTGCTACCCCCAACGTTTACTTTTTGGCCGGCCAGTGCCAGGTCGAAAGGCTCAAAATTGACCCGCCCATTTTTTACGGTTGTTTTGATAGACAGGTCCTTCAAATCGGTCTGGGTAGGAAAGCTGGTCTTTGCAATTTTGTTTACGCCTTTAATAAACCCGATATCCGAAATTCTGCCTTCGGTAATTTTTAGGGTTCCGCCACCGCTTACGGTAGGGAGGTCTGGTTTCATTTCGGTGGTGAGCAAACCCGCCAACTTAAAATCGGTTGTGAATTTACCATTTACCCCCTTGGCAGCGGGCGCCATTAGCTGCAGGGTATTAAATGTGGTATATGCCTTTGAAATAGATATGTTCTTAAGTGCCATATCAAAATCAAATGCAGGACGGGTAAGATCGGTTGGATTGTAATTTCCTTTCATTCCTATGCTTCCATCCAACGTGTTGAAAGTAAGACCATTGAGGTATAAAATTCCCTTTTTGAGCGAAACGCCCCCTTTGGCATTCTCCAAAACCATATTGTCGTACAAAATTTTCCCAACGGTGGAAGAAAATTGGAAATCGATATTTTTTGGAAGCCCTACCACTTCCATTGGCTTTGCAGTGGCCTTCGGATCTGGTTTTTCTTCTCCACCAAGTGCCATAAGCTCGTTGGTATTCAGCAAATTAGAAGCCAGACTTAGCGTACCTTGCAGGGTTTCGTTTTTCAGTATATAGGCCAGGTAGTTGCGGATACTACCCTGAAGCCGCATATCAGACTTACCAATGGCCATTTGCATCTGCTCCAGGTTAAGTTCTTTACTATTGAAAGTAGCGGCAGCTTCTGAAATCTGAACGGGCATAGAAAAATCTTTGCCTTGAAACACAAATCCCCGAACGCCAACTGTACCGGAAGTTGGTAACCGATCATACTGCTTGGCCGATACGTAGCTCATCCGGCCAGAAGTCTTCAAATCTGCCTTAATAATTCCTGCCAGTTTCATGCCTTCAACCGGAAAAATTCGGGTCATTTTTTCAAGATCTACCGTACCCTTCGCCGCTACATCGTATTGAATATCACTTAGATCTTTAACTTTTGCCTGCACAGAAAATGGCTCGTTTGCCAGTACAAACTTCAATTGGTGCACATCTATTTGGGTAGAGGCGAGCTGGCCATCCGGATTAGAGGCCGTCATTTGCAGGAATATAGATTCCAATGCCTCTGGAAACTCTTTGGTTTTGACGTAGCCATTGGAGAAATCGACCATGGCCGTCAGTTTTGGGAACTGTTTTGCGGCTGCATTGTAGGTTCCTTTTGCCTCGGCCGACATTTTGAGAAGGCCTCTTAGTTCTTTGCCCTCTAAAGGAAAGGCCGTAAGTATGTCCTTCAGATCCAGACTGCCGTTGAGCTTTATATCTACTGCTGGTGCCGAAATGCCCTGCACCATTCCTGATAACGAAAATGGATTTTGGCCCAGCTTGAGGCCAAAGTTTTTGATATTTGTTTGCAGCGCCTCCAGGCTACCCTGCGGATGGTTGAGTGCCAGATCGATGTTCAGATTTTCTATCCGCTTTGGCAAATCCGGATATTGAATATTGCCATTGGTTACTACCAGGTTGGTGGTAAAAGCTGGCAACGAGAGTGAATCGTACGAACCCTTCACTGTTCCATCAAACTTCATGGTACCGTCGGCCGTAAGCTTGTCGAAGTCTTTTGTGTAAAGAACCGGGACCAGAGAGAGCAGGCTTTTTATTTCGCTTTCGGGCGACGCAAACTTTACATCAAACTCGGGCTTTGCTCCACCCAGATTTACATCGCCAGAAAAAGAAAAACGGAACTTATTCAGCTGCAGAAAGTTTTCGCCAAAAGATCCCTTTTGTTCCTTCAGATTCCAGCGCACAGCCAATTCAGAATCAAACGACTTGTGGCTCAGATAATTGGTAGAATCGAAATTCGCACTTATGTCTGCAATACTGGTTTTGGTTTTTACATCTACAATGTCCTGGGTAAAGTCGCCGGAACCGGTGTGGTCGAGGTCGGCTATGGCTATCTTGGTTCCATTTGTACCGTCTATGTAGGTTAGGTTGATATCCTGCAGTTCCCATCGGTTTATTTTCAATGAAAAACCGGTAGATTCGGTGGTCTGCGGTTCTGTGGGTTCGGCCGATGGTTTCACGATATCGTAGTTTGCCCTGCCATCGGGTAGTACATAAACATGGAGGTTTGCCTGGCTAAGGCCAATTTTCTCTATTTTTATTTGCCCTCCGCCTATTACCGACATAAAGTTAACCGCCACTTCAAACTGCCGGGCAAACATCAGGGTATCGCCCTCAAACGGGGCGTTGTTGATGATTCCAAAATCTTCTATGGCGAGGGAGAAGTCGGGAAAACTTCGGATGAGGGAGAGGCTGATTTTTGAAGGTTCGAGAATTACCTGCGCATTCAGTTTTTCGTGCAGCGCCTTATCTACTTCGGAGGCAATTCTATCCTTAAATAAAAATGGCAACGCCACGATCAACACCAGCACAATGCCGAGCGTGATTCCGGATATTTTCAGGAATTTTTTCATAGGACTCAAATATAAATGGTTGAAATTAAAATCTTTAGTGCTTTACAAGCATTCCGCTCATGCTCAATTTAAGGTCTGTGAGTTTCCGCTTTGTATCCCGGGCAAAATCGCCCCGCATCATCCAGTCGTAATAAGATGGCTCCTGCCGGAACACATCTGTTACCACCTTGCCTTTGTGCTTTCCAAAATTGAACACCACCAAACCTTTGTCGTCGTACACCATACGGCCAGCCAGATCGAACTGGTTGCCACGGCTCAATTTGTCCAGCACGTCTACATCGTTTTGAACGGGTACAAATATGTTTCCTTTATCGTCTTTGCGCTCCTGGTTTTCGTAACGCTTAACCTGCTCGTTTAAAACAAGATAGGTAACATAGGTATCGAACTCTGCACTATGGGCACGGCCTTCTTCGGCCATTTCTTTACCGCAATAGAATTTGAAAGCAGCTGCCAGATTTCGAGGCTCCATGTAATGGAAAATTTTTTGGGCATCTACCATGCGTCTTTTGCTAAAGTCGAAGTCTATGCCGGCTCGCATAAATTCTTCTACCAGCATAGGCAGATCAAATTTCATGGAGTTGTAGCCTGCCAGGTCGCAACCTTCCAGAAACTGCGCTATTTCGTGGCCAACCATTTTAAATGTAGGCTTATCTGCTACGTCTTCGTCTGCAATGCCATGAATCAAAGTGGTTTCGTACGGAATTTTCATTTCCGGATTAATGCGCATGGTTTTCACGACCGAACTTCCGTCTGGCATGGCTTTGAGCATCGAAATTTCTACAATCCGATCATTGGTTGGGTTGATACCGGTGCTTTCCAGGTCGAAAAAAGCGAGTGGCCGCTTCAGGACAAGGGTATGGGATACGGGGTTCATGTCAGGCAGATTTTAATATAGATTGGGCTTCTTCTTTTACGTTGCTGTGGTTGTAGCTGCCAGAACTCATCAGAAGCAAAACATCCCGGCTCCATGGGGTAGACCGCAAAGCGGCAAAAAGTGCATTACTATCCGTAAAAACCTCTAAATCTGGCCTTTCAAAAGCATTCTGAAGTTCCTGAGGTTGAATGGGAGTGAGGTTTTTGTGGGTAACCACTTCCGGATTAAAATACACAATGGCCCGGTTTGCCATTCCAAAACTATGGGCGTAGGTATGAATGAAATCCTTATTGAGGCTACTAAAGGTATGCAACTCCATTACAGCGGTTAAGCGCCTGTCTGGAAATTGATCCTTAACGGCTTTCACGGTGGCCTCCAGCTTACTGGGTGCGTGGGCAAAGTCTTTAAAAATAACAAGCTTTTCGTTTTCGCCTATTTTCTCCAGTCGATTAGAGGCACCCTCAAAACTCTGAATCGCATCATAAAACACATCGTCGCTAATACTTAACTTGTGCAGCAACGTTCGGGCGCCATTGGCGTTACTGAGGTTGTGAGCGCCAAAAAAACGGACTGGAACCTCTTTGCCCATATGATTTATGAGATAAGTGATGCCGTTTCTTACCACCGACTTGGGGGTACCATATTCCAGAACGGTTACATCTTCTCTTTCTTTCTTACAAATAACGGTGGCAATGGCGTCTTCATCGTTGTAAACCAGAATGCCGGCTTTTGGCGTGGCATCGGCAAAATGATCGAATTGCCGGACATAACTGTGCTCTGTCGGAAATACGTTGATGTGATCCCAGGCAATGCCCGTAACCAACCCAATATGGTGCTGGTAAACCAGAAATTTTGCAATCTGAAGATCGGGCGAAGCAAAATACTCGTCGCCTTCTATCACCATAATAGGCGCCTCGTCTGTAAGCTTCACAGTTTGTTGAAAACCAGGGACCTGTGCGCCCACCAGATAGTCGAACTTACGGCCGGCAACGGTTAGCACATGCATGATCATGGCCGTAGTGGTGGTTTTCCCGTGACTGCCTGCCACCACAATCCGCTGCTTATCCCGGGCGTGTTCAAAAATAAGTTCTGGATAAGATAAAACCCTCTTGCCCATTTCTTTTGCTTTTATCAACTCTGGGTTATCTGCCTTGGCATGCATACCGACCACTACCATATCGAGGTCTGCCGTGATCCGATCGGGAAACCAACCGAGTGCAGCCGGAAGCAGCGATTCCCGTTCCAGATTTGCCCGGGAGGGTTCAAATATTTCGTCGTCAGAGCCAGTTACATGGTTCTGGTTATGTTTAAGAGCGATAGCAAGCTGGTGCATAGCCCCGCCGCCTATGGCTATGAAATGAATACGTTGATTGCGGATAGACATAGAGATTACCACCGCCATACAAAGCGGTGAAGCCGGGCAAAATTAGGCGGATTTTTGGTTGCTAAACCATGTAAAAGCTACCTTCCCCAAATGGTGCCAACCACTGGAAAAACATACCTGTCTTGGTTGGTTCAAATTGTATTGCATTGTTTTGTGTTCTTTATCAGGCAATTGTATGCGTTTCACCCTTTTCCTTTTTTCAGCTTTTTGTTTTCTTACACAGGTTCGGGCCCAACCGGTATTAAATAATACCTATCTGCCACAGGTGGGTAAGGCTTTCAGTGGTCGTAGCTTCAACATCATCGCTCCGCTTACCTTCACTACCGGCGCCAATCAAACCTGGGATTTTACAGTTTTTCAGCCCAATTATATCAACGACTACAGCTTTGGTTTTCGGGCCAAAGGGACCGCCGGAACCGAAGGTGCTTTGCAGTTTCCGCAGGCAGATCTGTGTATCGTTTCTTATTTCGGGTCTGATTCGATTGAGAATTTTCACCAGAATTCCGGTACCGACCTGCTCAACCATGGTTTTAAAATTAAAGGAATAGACTGGACAGAAAAGTATAGTACGCCGAGGGTAGATTTTAGGTCTGGACTTGAGTTTGAAGA
>Ga0075163_10006273_pt1 | contig 15740 bp, 11 predicted proteins | sample JI1023141ADNA_FD_71478 | JGI IMG/M metagenome (GOLD analysis project Ga0075163, IMG submission 71478) | Wastewater effluent complex algal communities from Wisconsin, to seasonally profile nutrient transformation and Carbon sequestration -... | ecosystem: Engineered > WWTP > Effluent > Algae... | reverse complement strand
CGCTGGCATTGAATCAGAAGGTGAACAACTGTGCCAGCACGGAATGACAACTCCGAGACAACGCGGCATTGGCCGTGGCGCGCACTGTGAATGTCCTCACAGAATAGGCGCGAGTCCGGCGCCGAATGCGGTCAGAATGCGGGTGTTGATTCCCTTGAAGGGAATCGCGACTTCGGGAAAGTCACCGACAGGCGTGTAGCACTCCGCGAAATCGGCGGCCAGCGGTGGACGGGGTTCGCAGCCCGGGTTGATCTCGTAGCTGGTGGCGTAGCGCCAGGGCCAGATGTCGAACAATGGCAGTTTTTCAGAGAGCTTGCCCAGGCTGTAATTGAGGCCGGAAAGTACCGGCGGTCGAGGTCTGGGCGCGATGCTCCATGCGTTCTGTGGCGCCATGTCGAACAACAGCGTTTCGCGCAGATCCCGTGCAAACGTCGCGTCATGAATCAGCAGCACCGCTTCGGTGTTGAGGTGATCGGAGCGCGGATCAAAGTTATGGCTGCCGATCACGGCGACCTCGCCATCGATGACCATGGATTTGGCATGCAGGCCCATTCGTAAACCCAGCGTCTTCAACGGCAAGGGTCCACGCAGCAGGGTTCGGCGTGAGGCGGAGCCAAAGGCACGCGCCGATTCGCTGCGCACGAAATGCGCCGGCATGTACAAGCCTTCTGCATCTTCCAGAACAATGGGGGCGCTGGCTGGAAACGGTTTGTACTCGTGAATCTCGAAGCGCATTTCGCGCAGGTAGGTTCGTTTGTACTTGTGCGATAGCGCGTACACCGGGAAGGCATCGGTCGCAGCCAGACTGTTGGTCGAGATCTGGACGCGTGGCGGTGATTCGCGCTGTTGCAATCGTCGGAAGGTTTGCCGCGCGGCACGTGAGAGAACCAGATAGGGCGTCTGCAGGACGACTTCCTGGCGCGCCTCGCTGACCAGCTCACGCAAAACCTGACTGCTTCGATGACTGTCCGCATCGGTACTGTCAAAGGCCTTGTCAGGCGAATCCGACAGGTACGCGACGCGGCCCACATCGAAAAGGGGCTGCACCAGCACCTGCTCCAATACCGCAGGGGTGGTGACTTCGGCACGCAGGGTGGCAAGGCGTTCTGGCTGACGAACACGCGGTGCGATCACTGGTGTGACGCGCTTGCCTTCGGTCCGCAACCAGCGCCGCACATCACGCAAAGCCGCAATCGGCACGCTGCGCGGATGGGTCCAGAAGGCGTCGAAGGATGCCACCATGTCCTGCACCACGGGACCACCCACCAAGGCATCGCGGTCGCGATAGTTGAATTGCGGGTCCCAGTCGAAATAGCGCTCCTGGTAGTTGCGGCCACCCGTAATGCCTAGCACGCCGTCCACCAACAGGGTCTTGTTGTGCATGCGCTGGTTGAAGCGGGTGAAGCAGCACAGGATGCCCGCCACGAACTCGATCCGTCCGGTACTGGCATCACCAAAAGTCGGGTTGTACAGGCGCATCTCGAAATTGACGTGCGCCTGCGCCAGTGCGGCAAGCAGGCGTTCGTCGGTCAGTGCGAACAACTGATCGAGCAGGATGCGGACACGGACACCGCGACGTGCGGCCTTCAGCAGTTCCTCCAGAACCAGGAAGCCAGCATCGTCTTCGGCAAAAATGAAACTCTGCACCTCGATGCTGCGCTGCGCTGCGCGAATCAGATGCACGCGCGCGAGCAAGGCGTCGCGACCGGTCTCCAGACTCATCACCACGTGTCGCGGTTGCGCCTGCGTCGAACCGTGCAGGGCGTCGAGTGCACGGTCCCGCAATCGGGATGGATCTGCACAATGATCTTCACGTCGGCAGGAGAGCGTTCGATCCTGCATGCTCGCCGCCGTCATCTGCGCATCGCGAATCGCTTTGCTGTTGGGCATGCAGGCGACCAGGCAGATCGTCGCGAAGACGATGCAGTTGCTTCGCCAGAAACGCGTCAGCGCGCGCGAACTCATGGTTGATCGGCGTCCGACGCTTCCGACTTCAACAGGAACTCGAAGTCCAATCGCACATGCTCGCCAATCAGAACGCGCTTGGTCTGCATTCCGAAGTCACTACGATCAATCTGACCCGCAGCCTGGACGGGACAGCCAAGGCCCGGCGTCGCGCACTTCGCCGCTTGCAAGGTCAACACGATGGGTCGCCTGAAGCCGCGCAACTGCAACTCACCACGCAATGGCCCGCCATCCTGTAGCAGGGAATGCGGAACACCGGTGGCAGAGAACTCGATCCACGGGTGCTGCTGGACGTCAAAAAACTCGGGGGACTTCGCCCACTCTTCATAGCCGTTTCGGCGCATCAACACGCTACCCGCTGCGATCCGAATCGTCACGTCGTAGCCCGCCTCGGCGGCGCCCGAATCAACGCGACCCTCGATGTGGGCGAAGCGTCCTTCGATGGGCATCAACCACGGCCCTCGCAACGCGAAGCGGGCAAGGGATTGGGCACCATCCACTTGCCAAGCGACCGCGCTCGCGACCGGCTGTGCCAGCATCAGGCAAGCCAAGGCCACGCTGGTTGAGCGCGATCGCCAATGCTTCACCGCGATGCGTCCGCGATCAGGGCGCCCAGAACGCCGTCAGCTCTGCCGCACCCGGTTCCAGAATGGCCGTCTCCGAGAACGTCAGAATCGCCACACCACCGGGAGGCATGCCGCGATGATCACCAGATTGCCCGGTGGACAGCAGCGCCGCCAAGGATTCGAAGCCTGGATTGTGACCCACCAGCATCAAGCGTTCGACATCGCGATGGGCTTCGATGACGTCAATCAAATGGCCTGGCGTTGCGTCATAGATGCGCTCATCGGTGACCTGCTCGATCGGTCCGGTTGCGGCACGCACACGCTCCCATGTCTGCTGCGCCCGGCGAGCTGGAGAGACCACCACGCGTTGCGGTAACGCATGTCCCTTCAACCATGCCGCCGCATCGTCGGCCTCCGTCACACCACGTGGTGACAAGGCGCGATCCGCATCGGATTGGCCGCCGACTTGCGGCTCGGCGTGGGCGTGGCGAAGCAGTATCAATTGGCGCAGGCTCATGGTGTCGGATTCCCGAGGGTCGTGATGGTCAAATTGCTGCGATTCCAGACGCCCGACAAGGGTGCCGGAAGGGAGATCGCGGTGTTGAGTGTGGCTTGCGTGTTGCTGCTGTAGATACGACTCAAGGTGCCCGCTGGCAGCGCTCTGGTGTCCCAATCGACATAGCGCAGGCAACCCGGACAATGCGGTCGTTGTGCGGACACGCTGACGGTTCCGTTGCCCAAGGTGTCACTGGCGCCACTCAGCCAGCGCGCGGTCCCGGCACTGTCGTACAGGTACACCGCAAAGAACTCCAGCGGCAGACTCAGACTCTCGATTCCCAGACCCCAACCATCTTCACTCGCGTTGTACCAGGCTTGGGTGTGGTTGGGATTGCCGACGGTAAACGCACTGGCGGTGTTATCCATCAGTTCGGCACCACGGCGGCCATCACTGAACTGCCAGGCGAAGAACTGGGTATCCGCGTCCACGATGGCCCACCACGCTTGTCCCGCACTGACGCCTTGCGGATTGAAGCCTGATGGTGCGCCAGCATTGGTGAAGCGCGATAGCGTGAGGCGTCCGAGGTTGTCACTGATGGGACCGCTGGCGATGTACCAAGTCGGGGTGTGATCGGCCAGCGCGGTGTACCAGATGGCCCCTTGCGCGGCCCCATATTGGAAACTCGCCAAACCGCTCCCGGTGCGAGCGAAGTCGTTGTAGAAACCCTGTCGCGCGGTCAATGGCGTGATATTCACCGGGCAGTTGTTCACCACCGCGCAACTGCCAGCGGCAACGCTACCGGCAAGAATTGCCTTGCGCTCTGCACTCGACACGCCGCTGGAAGCGGCTGCCACGTAGTCCAGATTGACTGCCGATCCACAGGTTGCAGTGGTGGGAATCTGGAAATCCAGATTGACATTGCGACTGGCACCGGCCGCCACACTGGAACCCAATGCAATCGTCGGTGTTTCCAATCGCACCTGCGTCGTAGTCACGGTCGGTTGGTTGCCAGGCTCAAATAGGCAGAAGGCCTGCTGATTTCCCGCACTCGCCGTATTGCAAGAGGCATTGATCGGATCCGATGCGGCGGCGTCAATCAATCCGATGGTGGCGCCCCCGCCACTGTTCGGGTCGGCGCGCCGGTACTGATACGCGACCTGTCCGCTGCCGGCATAGACCACGGCCTGGAAGGAGGCATCGCCACTGGCCGTTCCGCTGCTGGAGTAGGGCTGCATGTTCTCCCACTGGAACACGTGACAGGCCTGTGCACCGCCCACTTCGGCAGCGCGGGGGCAACTGGCGAAGTACTGGTAGCGCAGACCCGCGTTGCTGAGGGTTCCCACGACCAGATCGTCGTGCAACACATTCAGACGCGGACCCACGCTGCCGCGATCAATGCTGCCGGGACAACTGTTGTCGTAATCGCCGCCGCCCTCACCCGCAGCGAACGAGACGTAGCCATTGGTGCTCATCACCGCCTGCGTATAGGTCGTCCCATACACGCGCAATCCCGCACCACCAAGCGTGATGACCGACGTTCTGCCATCGTCATTGGCAGTCGCATTGGTGCCCGACGCAGTCAAAGCGAGGGCGGAGCTGCTGCTCAGATCGATGAAGCTGTACCCGCAGGTTCCGCTGCTGCGCGAGGTCCCACGGTAGCCGAAGCTGTTCGGGCCAATATCGAGGCCGCTGCTGCTGGCGTCGCCATTGGCGAACAACGCACGCATGCCCTCCGCCGTGGCCGCGCCACCGCTGTTCTGCAAGCTGACCGGCAGACGCCAGCGCTCGCCCGGATTCATCATCGCGTCGTTGTTGCCGCAGATCTGCGTTGCGGTTCCCGCGTTGGCGATCAGTTTTGGCCCCGCCACGTCCAAGGCCCGACTGACCGTCACCGAACACCCGCTGCTGTCGCTGATCTTGACGCTAGGCTGACCACTGAAAGCAGTTGGGAAGGCAAGTTGGACCGAATTGCTCGTCGTGGTTCGCTCGGCCGTGCCGTCACCATCAAGGTCCCAGGTGTAGCTGTAGCCGCTGCCGCTGCCACCACTGGCACTGGCGGTGAAGGTCAGGGTTTCGCCTGCTTTGGCGCCACCGGAGAAGGCGGCAGATGAAAGCGAGCCGCTCGGTGCGTTGCAGCCACCATGGCCGTCCATGGTGGTCGGACTCCCGCCGCCGCGAACCAACCAGTCACTCATCCGCGTGCTGCTGGTACCGCCGCCGGACCAACCTGCATCCAGGCGACCATAGCAGTCATATTCGTTTGGCGCTGAGCAACTGGCATTGCCGCCGGAGAGCACGCCGATCAAGCGTTTGCTTGCCGGGTCCCAAAGCCCGGAACCCGACGAACCACCTTCCGTGGTCCCGGCTTCGTACTCACTGATGTACCAATGCGTCGACGCGGTTGCGCCATCGATGATGCAGCTTGGGCTGCGCTCCAAGGCGTCGGTGTTTAAGGTGATGCGCTTTTCATCGCCAGACGGATGGTGGATACCGACCGACCCGGCCGGCGTGGTGCCGCTGCGGTCCCAACCGCTGTAGAAAGGCGTGCCCGCAGCGGGGACCGGAGTGTTCAGTTGCACCAAGGTGAAATCTGATGGTGCGTGCGTCGCCAGCAAGCTGGTGCCGCTTTGCGTCGCCGTTGCGAGGCTGTTCGACAGTGGCGAGCCACTCGCCGCGCTGCCGGGTGTTCGACAGGTTGGGCTCTCGTAGCGCCAATAGAGCACCATCGAATTGGCTTCCGCGCTGGTCGAGATACAGTGGTGTGCGGTGGTGAAACGCGGTGCGGCGATGTCATCACCAGAAGAGCCGGTTGCCATCAACTGGCCGGTGCAGACATAGCTGCTGCCACCCGAAACAAACGTGTAATGCGCCACTGAACGGATCTGTTCGCGATAGGGGTCGCCTTCGGAACACGCGGTGTCGATGTTGCAGCTTCCCGATTTCAACTGGTTGAGCGCGACGAATGGATCGCGATAGGCCTGGGTGACACTGTCGAGGCTCAGCCTGGTGTTCGGGATAGCTTCCGAAGGAACCCGCACCTCCAGTCGCGCTGAGGCACCGCGAATCAGTGCGCTGCGGAAGTAACCGGATGGCGGGTTGTCAGCATCGGTGAGCACCTGACTTGCCTGCTTCTCACCGGCTGCGAAAAGGCGCAACTCACCACCTGCTGGCAATCGCATACTCGAAAACGTCAACTCCAGTGCGCGACCTTGCTGACCTTGAATGTCCAGGGTCCAGCGCGAACGGCCATCGCCCAGCGCTTCCCATTCGTTGGCGGTCGGCATCACCGCTTTGAACTCGGCCTCGACGCCGTAGCGAACCGGCACACCGCGTTTGCCTTCGGTCTGACTGTCTTCGATGGCGAGTTTGGCGGTATCGAGCGCGGGCAATTTCAGGGACGCCGCTTGCGCGCTGCTGACGGACGCAGCGAGCAGCGACATGGCGGTGAGCAGGACTTGGCGGATGCTTGGCGAGGCCATGATGGGCTCCCTTTCGAGGCGGTGAATCGAGGTCGGCAGCATACACCTGCCCCGCTTTCGTCACGGCAGGTCGCAGGCTGCGGCTACACTCTGCATTCCCGTTTGATCGGGTTTGGTTCAGGAGCCAGTGCTGCGATGTTCGACCCCCATGATCTTTCCGTGCTGCTGCGTTCCGGCGCGGCGCTTGTGGTGGTCGAAACCCACGAGGAGTCCCTGCTGCTCGACAGTTTCAAGCATGTCATGGCCGAACTGATGCGCCCGCTGTGGCGCTGGAGCATTACCAACGGTCTGCAACGGCTCGACATGGATGTCGATGACACGCCGCCCTGCAACGATTCCAGCCAGTTGCTCGAAGTGATGCACGACGACAGCCATCGCGGCATCTGGCTGCTGTTCGATTTCCCGCCGTACCTGCGTTACGCGATGAACCTGCGTCGTCTACGCGAGATTGTGCTGGGTCAGGCGGCAGCCAGGCATTCGGTGGTCCTGATCGGTGCAAAGATTGAACTGCCCGAGGATCTCGAAGCGCTGGCGACGCGATTCACTGCACGCTTGCCGGACGAAACCCGACTCAACGCGCTGCTGCGTGAGGAAGCCTTTGCCTACTCGCGCGAGCATGGCGGTCGTCGGGTGGAAATCGATGCCGAAGCGCAGAAACAGGTGGTCCGGCATTTGCGGGGTTTGAGTTTGCTGGATGCGCGCAAGATCGTGCGCCAGCTTATCCACGACGACGGCGCGATCTCCGACCGTGACATCCGCGCGGCGCAACAAGCCAAGTTCGCTTTGCTGGGTCGCGGTGGCGTGCTGCATTTCGAACCCGAGCTGCTGTCCTTTGATCAGGTCGCCGGACTGAACCGACTGAAGCGCTGGGTCGCACAGCGCAAGCCGATTTTCGTGCAGGCCAAGCCGCCACCTGGACTCGATCCGCCACGCGGTCTGCTGTTGTTGGGCGTGCAGGGCAGTGGCAAGTCGCTGGCCGCGAAAGCCTGTGCCGCAGGGTTTGGTGTGCCCTTGCTGCGACTCGATTTTGCGGCGCTCTACAACAAGTACCACGGCGAAACCGAACGCAATCTGCGCGAGTCGCTGCAGGCCGCTGAAGCAATGGCGCCTTGCGTGCTCTGGTGTGACGAGATCGAAAAGGGTCTGGCGACCTCCGACAGTGACGATGGCGTGAGTCGGCGAGTGCTGGGCGCGCTGTTGACCTGGATGAGTGAGCGCAAAGCGCCTGTGTTTCTGGTCGCAACGGCCAACAGCATCGAGCAACTGCCGCCCGAGTTCCTGCGCAAGGGTCGCTTCGACGAGATCTTCTTCGTTGATCTGCCACAGCGTAGTGCGCGTGCTCAGGCGTTTTCCATTCATTTGCAGAAGCGCGCGCAAGCACCCGAGTCCTTCGATCTCGATGTGCTCGCGGCCGCCAGCGAAGGATTTTCTGGTGCCGAGATTGAGCAGGCCGTGGTGGCTGCCTTGTACGCCAGCCACGCGGAATCGCATGTGCTCAGCCAAGCCGCGCTGTTGGACGCTCTGCGTGACACGCGTCCGCTATCGGTGATCATGGCCGAGCGCATCAACTGGCTGCGACAATGGGCGGCGGAACGCTGTGTTCCCGCAGACGACCCTGAGCCCTGAATGACTGTTTCATTGCCGCTGTTGATCGACATTGGCGCCAACCTGACGCACAGCTCGTTTGCGCCGGATCTGGATGCGGTGCTACACCGCGCGCGCACCCATGGAATCGGTGAAATGCTGGTCACGGGTGCCAGTCGTCAAGGCTCCTCTGAGGCCTTGGCACTGGCACAACGCCATCCCGGTCGCCTTTTCGCCACCGCAGGGGTGCATCCCCATCATGCCGTCGAGTACACGGAGGAAGCGGATCGCGAGTTGCGCACCTTGTTGCAGGACGATCACGTCAAGGCAGTCGGCGAGACCGGTCTCGACTACCACCGCGACTTTTCTCCCCGACCCGCGCAGCGACGCGCCTTCGAACGTCAGTTGCAGACCGCTGTGGATTGCGGCAAGCCGCTGTTTCTGCATCAGCGCGAAGCCCATGCAGACTTCATGACGATGTTGAAGTCGGTCCGCAGTCAGGTCTCTCGCGCCGTCGTGCATTGCTTCACCGGCAGCCGTGAAGAGCTGTACGACTATCTCGACCTCGACTGTTACATCGGCATTACTGGTTGGCTTTGCGACGAGCGGCGCGGCGCGCATCTGCGCGAGTTTGTGAAGGACATTCCAGCGGACCGATTGATGATCGAAACCGACAGCCCCTATCTCCTACCGCGAACCTTGCGCCCCATGCCCTCGCATCGCCGCAATGAGCCCGCCTTCCTGATGCACATCGCTGAAGAACTGGCGAGGGATCGTGCGCAGTCAGTGGCGGAGATTGCCGCCGTCACGCGAAAAAACAGTCTGCGTTTCTTCGATCTGCCTGGCGTTGCTGGCTCTCAAGAGGATTTGCCATGAACACGTCTGCACCACATCCCTTGCGTTCGCGGATTCTGCAGTGGGGCGGCAGTGCCCTGGAGTTCGCGCTGAATCGCGTCCTCGCACTCGATAGCGACACGCAGCAGGCGTTGCACCGCTTGAATGGTCGCAGCATTGACCTGCGTCTGGATGCGCCCGTGCTAGCAGCGCGCCTGCGGGTGGAAAACGGGCGCTTGTTTGTGGGTCCCACCGATGAGGCGGAGTCGGATTTGAGCCTCAGTGCCACGGCTGGGGCCCTGCTGGCCCGCCTGTTACCCAGCCAGACGAGCAACGCGACGCCCGGCAAGCTGCGCATCTCCGGTGACATCGATCTTGCCCAGCAAGTGCAGAAGCTTGCGCAACAGTTCGCGCCGGATCTGGAAGAAGCGCTATCACTGCGGCTGGGCGATGTGCTCGGCGTGCAGGTTGCGCGCGCCCTGCGCAGCGCAGGACAAACGGCGCAGCAGATCGGCAAGACCAGTGTGACGCGGGTTGTCGAATACGTCCGTGATGAGCGCGGCGATGTCCTTGGCAGCGAGGAGATGAATGCGTTCCTCGACGAGGTCGATCATTTGCGCGACAGCGCTGAACGACTTGCCCAGCGGGTCGAGCAGTTCAAGCGCCAAGTCGACGGGCGCTACCCATCCAGCGATTGACGCGGCTCAGGACTTGCCCAGTTTGAAATCGAAACTCCGGCGCGCCTTGATGGCCGCTGGCAAAGGCGGGTAGCGCCAACGTTGCATGGCTGCAATGGCATCGCGATCAAATATGCCCTCTGGCTGACTGCGCAGCACGCGCACGTTGGCGACGCTTCCATCGGTTTGAATGGTGAATTCCAGCTCGACCGAGCCTTCAATCTTCCGACGCTCGGCCAGAACGGGATAGCGCGGTGCGGCGCGGCTCAGCGGCTCGGGAACGACAATCGTTGGACCCGGCACGTTTCGGGTGATGGGCATCGCCTCGGGCTTTTGGCCTTGGGCTTCCGACGTCGCGTTGGTGCTTTCGACGACCGCTTGCGCGAGAGGCTCGGGCTTTGCTTCGGCGACAGCAGCTTCCGCCGATGCTTGCGCGGGCGGCCTGCTGGGTGCGGGGGGCGGTGACTGCACAGCAATCGGGGTTGAGGCAGGGACTTCCCTCGGCAAGTTGGACGGACTGATTGGGACTGGACGCGCTGCGCTACCTGTGTTGGCAGTGGCTGCGTCGGTTGGCAAGGCGGCAAGGGCTCGCTGCAGCCGGGGAAGCGCGGGGGCATCGGGTTGCGCGCGCTGCAGCAGTGGCAGCAGTTGCGCCGCTTCGATGCGATCACGCGCGGCGAGTCGTTGCTCGATGTGCAAGACGGCGTAGGGAATCAGGTCGAACAAGGCATCGCGAGCGAACACGTTGTCGCGGTCCAGTTCGTGCGCTTGCAGGAACCACTCGAACGCGTTGCTGCCGGCGGGTGCGAACATCCGTTCGTCGCGCAGGGCTTGTTCCGCCTTTTCGGCGAGTTGACGGGACTGCTCCTGCGGCGAAAGCGCGACTGACGCTTCGGCTGTCGGCGCTTCCGCTGCGGCAGATTCCCCTTGCGCCTGAGCGGCGTGAGTTGAGCCCGCTTGGCTTTGCGCGTCCTGGTTGGTTGAAGGCGGATCGCCCCCGCAGCCGGAAAGCAACACCAGGAGCGTCGCCGCCAGCCGCCGTTTTTCAAGCACCACGTGCAACATTCGATCCTCCCCAAAGGATTCGATACCGATGACTTCGCCCAGTGCATCACATCGCACTGCGCGGTGCGCTTGTGCGCTTCGCGCTGACTGCAATGTCATGTGCAGTTTGAGAGCCTGCAAGCTTAGAGCGCGTTGGTGACGTGTCCAAGACAATGGGCTGTCTGCAAGGCGGCATGTCTGGTTGCGTGGTTTCGATTCTGCAAGAGGTAGGCGAGCAATGCACAGGTTGCGAGGATTGTTGGGTCTGATTCTGGCTTTGGGTGGTGCGTTCGCGTTTGCCAATGCGGTCCCGTTTTGGGGCTCAGCGACATCCATGCCCGCCGGAACTCCGCCCGAGTCATTGAGACCCGGTGACTGGGTGTGGCAAGCGGCTGCCGCGCCGGCCGGTCCAATTGTGTTGATCGTGAGCCTGGATGAGCAAAGGACTTACGCCTTTCGAAACGGCGTGCTGATCGGTTACGCGTCATCAAGCACCGGGAAGCCAGGCCACGAAACGCCCACAGGTGTTTTCATGACCTTGCAGAAGGATGCCGACCATCATTCGAAAACCTACAACAACGCCCCGATGCCGTATCAGCAGCGACTGACTTGGGATGGTGTTGCGCTGCATGCCGGTGGCCTGCCTGGGTATCCTTCTTCGCACGGATGCGTCCATCTACCCTCGGGATTCGCGAAGGTCCTGTTCGATGCGAGTCCCTTGGGGATGACCGTGGTCGTCGCCGCGGAAAAGTCGTCACCTGTCGCTGTGGCGCATCCGCTACCAGTGGCTTCGGTGGACCCTCAGAAGGGGCAGCTGGATGCCGAGCCAGTTCTGTCTGACTCCGAGACATTTCGTTGGCAACCGGATCGCTCGGCTATTGGCCCACTGTCGCTAGTGCTTTCGCGCTCGGATCAACGTGTCGTGGTGTTGCGCAATGGCGTGGAGATAGGTCGAGCAAAAATTTCTCTGGTCGATGGCAAACCGTTCGATACCCATGCCTTCGTGGCACACCGTTTCGGTGATGAGCTGCGTTGGACGGCAGTATCAATCCCGGGACACGAGGCAGAGCAGGACCATGTGCTGGATGCCTCCGAAGTGGAACGTGTCCGCTTTCCGGCCGATTTTCTACAGCGCGTGTTGCCACTCGTTGAGGAGGGCACCAGCTTGGTGGTGACCGAACTTCCCATCGTTCCGCACACAACGGGTGCGCCGCTCACAGTGCTGGCGGAGGCGCAGACCGAAGCCGGTGTCGATTGATGTATTCGACGCATTCCCGAAACGCGGCATGCCGCGCAGCAAAGCGATTGCAGCTCATGGCTTGGGAGTCCTGATGGCTCTGCCTTTGCCAAAGTACATCTCGGGATTGACGCACTGGGCGGCGGTGGCTTGCGTGTTCACCTTCTTGGCGGGCAGCGTTCTTGCCAACGACCTGGAGGCAATGCATCGCGCCGCGCCGGGTCTGACACAATCTGTTTTGGCTGAAGCGCTGGATGCCATCCGGTGTGCCGAGAGCCGCGGGGCCGCATCGGCGAATACGTTGACGGTGATCGACTATTCCCTGCCCTCTACGCAGGCCCGGCTGTGGTCCTTTGATCTGCAGTCCGGCGCGTTGCTGTTTCACGAATGGGTGGCACATGGTCAGGGAAGCGGCGAGAACCTGGCCAATCACTTCTCGAACGTCTCCGGTAGTCGGAAAAGCAGTCTGGGTCTATTTCGCACTGCCGAGACCTATGTTGGCCGCAATGGCTACTCCCTGCGTCTTGATGGTCTGCAGATCGGCATCAACGATCAAGCACGTCCCCGCGCCATCGTGATGCATGGCGCGGACTATGTGCATGAGCGTTTCGTACAACGTCATGGTCGGCTTGGGCGCAGCTGGGGATGTCCAGCGGTGCGCCAGGAGGTGGCGCGTGAACTGATGGACCGAATAAAGCAATCGGGCTGGCTGTACGTGTACCACCCTTCGCGCATCGCGATGAACTGCGACGCCGCGTCCATCGTCATTCGATGATGCTCAGACCAGGCGGTCTGTCGCGACACCCCGCTTCGGTGGCCGTCCATGGCCATGAGCTGGCTATGCTCAGTGAACGACGACCAAGCGGTTGTAGACCGTGTGGACGCCTTCGATGCCCTTGGCGATGCTTTCCGCTTGTGCTTTCTGCGAATCGTGACCAACGAAACCGGACAAGAGCACTTTGCCTTGCTTCACCTCGGTATTGATGCGGTGTGCGGCAGCCAGGCCTTCGATACTGACCAGTTTGCCTTTCAGCTTGGATTGGATCGCCGCATCGTCAACGCTTTCTCCGATGGATCGCGAGCCGGTCAACACGATCATCGCGTCGCGCACGTCGGCGCCCGGTGCGACCTTGCGGGCCGCCGCCATCGCTGCAGCATGTTCGGCTTGGGATTCAACGAAGCCGCCAAGCAGGATGACGCCCGTGTGTACCTCCACGTTGATGTGTCGCGCTGTCACCTGATCGCTGTCGATCAATGCGGCTTTGGTGCGCGTCGCCAGTGTGGCGTCGTCAATGTTTTCACCCGCCGTGCGCTCGGCCAGCAGTGGTGCGCTGACTCCCATTGCCAGCAAGACTGTCCATAGCAGCGTTTTCAGAGATTTCATGGGTGGGCTCCTTGTGATCGGGATTTCGTTGTTCAGCCGGTTGGTTCATTCAGCGTGGACCATGATGCTCTTCATGCAAAGGCATTGTCGGTCGGCATGATGCTGACTACTTCAATGCAGAAGCTAGCGAACAGGCGCAAAGCCGCGCCTTTGCTTGGTTCTTGATTTGCCTCTTGCCATCATGGGCACAAACTTGGGCACACTTTTTGAAGTCGTGTAGTCATGTGCGCCAGTGCATCCCGTTGGGTTTCCGGCCTTCGCCGTTCAGGATACCCGGCTCCCACCTAGACCGTCGCAGATTGTGGCGGCTCGCCGTGTCGCTCGATCAACGGGGGTTTCTCGCGGGCGCCGATAGAGGCGCGCGCGCGTGGCCAATTGTGGCGGTTACTGAAGAAAAAGGTTCGGGACGCGTGACGCAATAGATTGCGTTTCACTTTTCGCCCTCCCCCCACGACTTGATGGTTCCAGCGGGGAAAGGGTCAGGCTCACCCTGACCTTTCGCGCCTCTCGAATTATCGCCGCCGGGGTCATATCTCCACCTCCACCGCGCCGGGATCGCCCCGAAGGTGCTCAATTTCTCCGAAGGTGCTCACCTCTTTTTGTTGGGCATCTTCGGGATTCTTGAGCATCTTCGCGTTTTCAAGGATCGCTTTCGCGGCCTCCTGCCCAGGCATCCGCCATACCCATCCGGCTTTCATGCCTTCCTTCGCTGGCTCAATCCCAAGTGCCTTTTGCGCCCGTCGGATCGTTGCCCAGGAATACCCCGCGCCATCCGCATCGGCCTTGATAGTCTTGGTCGGCAATGGCCCATCGTGCAGCAGGTCGGCAAGGAATCGCTTTGCATCAGCGAGGGTGCCGCCCTCGCCATCGTCGCCGGTCGCGTCCGCCGTCGCCAGCAGTTCCCGCGCCGCGCCTTCCACCGCCTCGCCCCACAGCACAGACGATGCGAAGATGCCCGGATGGGTTTTCAATTCGGCCTGGTGCAAGTCGTATTCGAAGCCGCCGTCGTCCAGCCCGATGTTGGATTTAGCCCGACAGAAAAGCCGCAGGGTGCGCCCGTCGTCGCCTTCCTCTTGGTGCTTCGCTGCCACCAATACCACGCGGGCCAGTGCTCCGAAGGCCAGACTTCCAGTCAATCGCTCTACCGGATCGCGTCCGCCGGTTCCCTTGGAAAAATGCGTGATGCCCAACAGGGCGCAGCGCATCGAACCAGCCAGATCAACCAGCGGTTGCAGCCCGCGTCTTACTTCGGCGTTCTTGTGACTGTCTCCCGCGATGGCCGAAACGACAGGATCAACGATCAGCAGTTTCACGCCGCCAATTTCGGCCAGCTTGCGCCGCAAGGGTTCCATGTCGCGGGCAGGGTCGAAGGATCGCCGCTCGTTGCCCTCCCGGATGTCGGCAATGAAATAGACGCGAGACAGATCAGCGCCCGACAGTACCAGCCGGGGAATCAGGGTATCCGCCGGATCATCCTCACCGCTCCATATCGCCACGTTCCCGGTGGCGGATTGGGTGCCATCCGGCCAGCGTCCGCCGGTCGTCACGGTCGCTGCCAAATCCATTGCAATCGTTGTTTTGCCGGTGCCTGGTGCGCCACCCAGTACGTGCATCTTTCCCGCTGCAAGCCAGCCATTCCATAGCCAGGCAATTGCCTCTGGTGCTATATCGCTGGCGCGAATCAGGCTCACGTCCAGCGCACAATTGCCCTCTGGCGCGTTTTCTTTGCCGGGTTGAGGCTCACCCCTTGCCGGTGCTTGCGCGTTCGATATGGCGCGTTTTACGGCATTCGGCCCGCATATCTGCGCCATGTCGTTGAAGTCGGTCATGTCGGGATCGCGTTTGGTGCCGAAGTCGGGGAATGCCAGCTTGCCGCCGATAGATCGCGCCGCCTGGATTGCATGGGAATCAGGTTCGCCGGTCGCCTTCACCAGATCAGCTAGAATCACCAGCGCCGCCGCTTGGTAGCGTTCGCGCATCGCTTTCGCCACGGTCGGCAGGTTGCCCGACGATAGCGCCGCAATGGCTGGGTGTCCGGTCGCTTCCGATGCGGATAGAACGGTCGCCACGCCTTCACCTATCAGCAGGGTCAGGCCCGCGCCGTCGCCATCGGGCAGGCGTTCGGTTGCCCAATACCCGCCCACCTTGCTACCGCGCCCGGCCAGTGCCGCCTTGCGCTTGTCGCCATCAATCAGTTCCAGCGTTGATATGCCATCGCCTTGCTTGACGGGAACCACCAGCAAGCGCCCGGCCAGCAAGTCGCCGCCCGACTTCGGGGGATACCCCAAGATCGCCGCCGCCGCGCCCGCGTCAATCTCTCGCAGGGTCGCCACAGGTGAAACCCGCTTGCGCGAAAGGTAGGGATGATCGGCTTTCGCTTCGCTTGCCGCCTTCAGGATTGCCGCTGCTTTCTTCGCCGTGTCGGCACGTTCGCGGGCTATCTCGGCTTCCTCTTTCGCGGCCCGTTCCGC
>Ga0075163_10006271_pt1 | contig 15743 bp, 13 predicted proteins | sample JI1023141ADNA_FD_71478 | JGI IMG/M metagenome (GOLD analysis project Ga0075163, IMG submission 71478) | Wastewater effluent complex algal communities from Wisconsin, to seasonally profile nutrient transformation and Carbon sequestration -... | ecosystem: Engineered > WWTP > Effluent > Algae... | reverse complement strand
ATGTTGAATTCTAAGTGAATCAATTTAGTCGAGGCTCTAGATACTATTTTGCTCTTGAGTTTCTTTTCAGTGATGATCTTCTGAATTTCCTCTGCGCGTTCTGAAGTCAGCCCATTTAAAATCATATCTATTTCCTGAGACGAGAATGCATTTATAATTCCTTGCAAGGAACTATAGAAACGAATCTGCAATTTATCGTAAAATGGCCGTTGCCCGTAGAACACAGAGTTTCGTTCTAACTCAATATAATATCCTGGTTTATAAACACTAATTTTATAAGGACCGTTGGCCAGTCCCTTGAAAGTTGGATCGAGGCTGTATTGAGTCTTTTTCAAATACTCAATTTCATTTTCGCTAGCCTCGATCTTGGATTTTTCGATATGGGTCGGTAAGGGAGGGGGCATATAGAGAGTGTAAATCGGCTTACGAATATTAAAATGCACGATGCATTTTCTAAGGTTGTCGATTGCAATCTCTATTTTGTCTACTTTGCCTTTTGAAGAACTCCGAAATTTTTTCTGAGAAAAAAGTCCGGTTTGAAAATCAGCACAGGTTACTGGAGTTTCGTCATCCCACTTGGCATCCGCACGAATTTCAAATTCCAATTTATTTTTTTTAAATTGGGGCGCCGAAATCGCTACGTGAGGCACTAGTTCACTGTTTGAATCAAAGTGAGCTAAGCTTCTAACCATCAGTGAGTTAACCAATCCCTCTTCTATCGTCCCCCGAAACGCGGGATTCAAAGAATTGGGCTCAAGCACCATTCCCATTTTAAGTACTGAGGGACCTGGCGAGTTAGCAATCGCTAACCCACAGCAAAGCCATATCAATACATAAAGAAAGGATGGTTTCAATTTTTACTAACCTAATAATTTCAATGCTAATTGATTCATCTGATTAGCTTGTCCTAAAACCGATGTACCTGCTTGCATTAAGATGCTATTTCTAACCATCTCTGCACTCTCTGCCGCTACGTCCGCATCTCTGATGCGTGAATTAGCTGCCGACATGTTCTCATCGTATACTAACAAGTTATTAGACGTTGATTGTAATCGGTTCTGCATGGCGCCGAAGTTAGCTCGAATTGCATTCACTGAAACTAGTGCATTATCTAAAGCCGATAAGCTGACTTGCGCACTTTCTTTGGTTTCTAATGATTCACTTACAATTCCTAGCGCTTCAAGTGTCGAATTTGCAGCACCTGCATTAAATGAAATCCTATCTTTAAATGGATCGTTATTTACACCGACTTGGATATCAATAACACCACCAGTTCCGTTGAGTAGATCATACCCATTGTATTGTGTTGATTCCGTTACACGCTGAACCTCGGATTTTAGCTGTTGATACTCAACATCTAAAAACTTCCTTTCCGTGTCGCCGATTGTATCTGATGCGGCTTGTACGCCCAACTCACGAAGGCGGATAATCATGTTTGAAACTTCGTTCAAACTGCCCTCTGCGATTTGCACCAGTGAAATACCGTCATTCGCGTTTCTGTTAGCTTGGCGTAATCCTCGAATTTGAGCTTTCAAATTTTCAGAAATTGCTAAACCAGCAGCGTCGTCTGCGGCTTGATTGATTCTTTGACCCGAAGCGAGTCTTGCCATTGACCGGTTTTGATTAATACCTGTCATGTACAAATTTTTCTGCGCATTTAAGGCAGCCACATTTGTGTTAATACGTAAACCCATATCATCCTCCTTGCATACCGATAATCCTCCTTGATATTTGCCATCCATTGGCTAAAAGAACATTCTGTTCTTAATTGATACGTATTAGTTCGGAACACTTTGCGTGTTCTTAAGTCTAGTTTTTCTTATTGTGAGATTTTGTAAGCACGACATACGTCTGCATTTCAATTCGTTAGTCGTGCTTTTAGGTGCTATCTTGGCGAAATGGGCGCGACGTTAACGATTTTAAAGTTATCGTTGTGCTGATTTCCATCTTTTACTTTTGGTCCCCAAGCGCCCCATGGACGTGCTTTTGAACTGCTTTCGATATTAATAGTTCCGTCTGAATTTTTTGTGAAAGCCAGAACTGATACCTTCTCGTCTGTCTGTGTAATTCTTAAAGTTTTTTCATTTTCTTCTAAATCCGTTTCTTTCAAAGATTTTTTAGTTCTAGGAATAGCAACCGTATAACTGGATTGAAGAGGCGCAGTTGATTCCGCAACAACACTTTTGTTAGCACCTAATCTTTGATAGTGAATAATTGGATCCGATTCCGTTTCGATTACTAAAGATTTCGAAATATCTAAACCGCGAGTTACATAACTGCCATCTTCTGTTGGGCCAATTGAAATTGTAGCTTCTACTGAAGTCATCGGGCCTTTATCAATATCTGTGGAATTATCTCTAATTTTTACCACATACGCGGGATGATTCAGAGTTCCTTTGTAAACATATCTAACCCCCGGCTGGAGGCCTAAAAACAATCTCAATTTTACGGCAGCCATTTCCTCAGTCATTTTTTCCGCGCTAGAAATTGAAGGTATAGCTAAAAGGCAAACTGTTAAAAGGCAAGATAGAATTGTATTCATTTGAGACTCCTAATACTTACTTTATTAATCTTCAATAGAAAGGCCACAAATCACCTTCCCATTGCCAAACTACCGTAGCTCTAGCTAGACAGCTGTCGTAGATTGTGACAGCTGATCTATATAATCTGCCTAACATGATGGCCGTCATATAGGAATGGCCGGCCACAACCGATGATGTACACATGCAACGAGTAGCGCCCACTCAAATAGAACGTAAATTCGACCTTCAAGAACTATTTTTTTCAATAACTGACGATAAAGGCAGAATTGAATTTGGCAATGACGTATTCGTAAAAATTAGTGGTTACTCGAAAGAGGAACTTATTGGCTCCCCTCACAATATAATTCGTCATCCAGACATGCCCAAAATAGTATTTAAAATTCTATGGGAAACTATTCAAAGTGGAAAAACCATCGCCGCCTATGTTAAAAATATGGCAAAAGACGGATCGTTTTATTGGGTCATGGCCGTAGTCTTTCCCGTTGGCGACAGATACCTCTCGGTCCGCATGAAACCAACAACTCAGTTCAAAAGCATAATCGAAGAATCCTACAAGAAACTGCTCGAAATCGAAAAATCGGAAGGAATCGAAGCTTCAAGAAACTACCTAACAACGCTTTTAGATTCTCTTGGTTTCAAAACCTACGAAGAATTTTCTACCAAAGCATTTCGGGCGGAAATCTTGGCACGTGATACTGAATTAAAAAACAAATCGCAAGAGATACCTCGTGATGAAATTGAAAATGAGCTTCTAAGATCGATTTTCAAAGAAGCTAAAAATGCGTCAACAAACACTGAAAATATTTTTAAAAAGATCGACGATTTAGAACAAAGCAATGCAGTTTTCACTAAACAAACAGCATTTCTTAAAGAAAAATTCTATGAATTCCAATTACTATCTCTAAACATTCAAGTGTTTTCTTCTAAAGTTGGAGAGCAAGGACGTTCTCTATCAGTTATCGCTCAAAATTTTAATTCTCTTGTGTCAACTGTGAATGATCACCTAAATAGATTTGCAGTTGATGCAAAGAAAATTGATGAGGCGAACCTTATCTTCACAAAGCAAATTTGCTCTATCAAATTTTTAACTGATATGGTGAATTACTTTGTTCAAGAGACCCTCAAGGCAGGAAAAACTGATCAAAGCAGCCATGTCTTCGAAGATCTTTCAAAAATTTCTTCAACGTTTATCCAATTGGTAAGATCCACTACACATTCATTTTCATCAACTCAGCAAGAGACCTTTTTGCTGATTGAACAATTTGCTGAGCTTAATAAAGATACACGCAAACTTGTCAACGGGATCGATCTTGTAAGTCAAATAGCCTACATAGAGGTTGCGCGCATCAACTCGCAGTCGATAGATTTCAAACACTCGATAGACAGTATGAAGAGATTCTCAGAAATTCTGCGAGAAAGCCTTCAAATCATAACCACGACAACAGAAAATATTCTAGGGAATATTAAAACTTTTGATGCCCAAATAGAAGATTGCTATGGAAGTATTGATAAAATATTTGCCTACTCGCTAAATCAGAAAAATGATCTGGCATCATCTCATCCTTAAAGTCCAATAACAACCGTATACACACCATTTACAACTTCACTCATTAGTCTGTAATTCAAAGTCTCGGGCAAATCCGTCTTCTCATGATAGTTTTGATTTCTCATAAATGCCGTATCTGTGATCATCACAGCGGGAAAGTCTTGATTCCAATAGTTAGCATGATCAGAGAAATCTACTCCCGGAATATTTTTTGAGACGTTTGCAGAATACACTGGCAAATCTGTGCCCCTCATAAAATGCGATTTTATTTTACGCATGATCGACCACTCTTCATATCGACCAACAATAGAAATAAAATTTCCTCGGCTAGAGTAAATCAAACTCAAACCCGGGATTGGATAATCTTGAGTTCCCGATTCATCTTTGAAATAGCCAATCATTTCCAGTGAGATCATCAATTTAATTGCGCGTCCCTGCTCTTTCATCATTTGCGCATGGATATAACTGCCCATATTTTCTGTGCGAAAATTAGGTGGCTCTTCCAATGAATACGCCACTAGAATCACTGGTCGCTTTAATCGATCATTCATTGGCGCTAGCATTCTTGCTAATTCTAACAACCCGGCAACTCCGCTGGCATTATCATCTGCGCCAGGCAATTCATCAAACGCATCATAGTGGGCGCCAATTACAATCGCTTCGCCATCTGATGGCCCCAAATGAGTCACTACATTATAAAACGTTTTATCATTAACTACGAATCCGATTTTTTTAGACACCAGGCCATAGTCTTCTATTTTGCCAGAGATATAGTCCGCCGCGGTTTCTAACGCTTCTGGGTTTTTGAATGTGCGCGCCGGTTTAGCCGCAGCCAAGATCTCGACGTGATGGCGTAAATTATATTGATCAGCTTTCGGTGTGCTTGGATCAATATTTCTGTCGACAAAGAAAACAGGATTTCTGATCAGAAAAAAAAGAAGCCCGATAATAACTATCAAGCCTCCGTAAATAATAAAACGACGATTCATCAAATTGACTACTGGGCGCCCCAGCAGTTAACGGCCGCTAAGCCATTTAATAATTGGTAGTCTTTGTAGTACGGTATGCTTGAAGCCGCTTGATCATACACTGATTCAAGTTTCAAATTCTGCAAGCATTGCTTAGGAGCTTTTAATTGATTCCAAGTTCCCACCGGTGCATTAGGCATCTTCTTAGATGGTAAAGGAAACAGATACATCTGCGCTTCTCTCATGGCATATGCTTCTGACTCTTGCACCTCTTTATTCATGTAAACTGAAATATGCGGCTCGATACCCATTGTTTGATTTGAATTGCCAGATGGAGCAAAGAACAAACCTTGAGTCGAACAGATAGTCAGTTCTCCTTGTCTCTGCAGAGGAGAGCACCCTTGATAGGAGCCTTTACCAAAGCTTGTTTGGCCAACGATATAACCGCGGTTGTAATCGCGAATGGCACCAGAAACTAATTCTGATGCACTAGCTGAATAGGCGTTCACTAACACACTCAATGGTTTGTTCGTTGTTACGCTGGCTTTCGTTGGCAATGAATCATACTGGATCCCAAACATAGATTTCTTTTCAAAGTATGAGATCACTTTTTTATTACCTAAAAACATTCCGCCAACACACGACGCCATCAAAACGTTTCCACCCGGATTGTTTCTTAGATCTAGCACATAACCCGAAATATTTTGTTTATCCCAAGCTGAAATTACACCCGCAAATTCATCACAGATGTTTGAGTACATGAAATTAGTTAAGCGAATATACACAATCGATTTTCCATTGAAGTTCATGCTCTCTGAGCTGATCACGGGATTAACGATTTTCTTTCTAACTATGCTGATATCCAATACCTTTAAATTACGCTCGAGAGTTAACTTAACCGTAGTGTTTTCCACACCACGCATTGCTGCGGCCATGCCTTCGTCGGACATTCCTTTGAAAGCCTTGCCATCCGCAGCCGTCACGATATCACCGGCTTGAACACCGGCCAAACCTGCGCCCGAACCTTTCAATACGCGTTTAACCATTAGACCTTGTTCTAATTTTACGAACTCGATACCGATGCCGACAAATGATTCTCCATTTTCCCTGCTCGCCAGTTCCATTTCTTTTGTTGGTCGCATTGATGTATGAGGATCAAGAGCCGATTCAAAATATTTAGTCGCCGCCGCCACAAATACGGCTGGCTTAGCATCCACACCCGCACGTTTGTTTAGCTCAGTTAACAAGAGCTCAAAATCTGAATTTGGAGTTTTGATAAAAGCCGCTGACGCTGCGAAAAATCGAGTGCTTAATTGCTTACGCACCTCTTCAAAATACCCAAATGCTTCTTTCGGTGTTTTAATCGTAGGCAAAGGCATCTCGACTAAAGCTAATCGATCCCCTTGATAAAAAGGTTGTTTGCCGTTCAACAATGCAACCGGAATAACTTCTAAGTTTTTCTTAAGAACTGAGGCGAAGGCTTGAACTGCCATCACGCAACCGATGTAGGTTTTTTGAGATCCTGCACACGATTTAGAATTGATCCCGCCCAATAACCAGTTCAGATCTACAGAAACATCACTCCATACATCATCCGGTTTTGCCTGCTGTTTGATTTTTGGTAACACATCGCTAGCCACATTGAATTGAGTAATGTGACCTAAAGCTACTTGTTGTGACAATGCAATCTCAACGACTAAAGTTAGAATGAAAAATAGAGAAAAACGTTTCATTGATCCCCCCGGATTAATAATCCACGGACTATAATCTTCTGGGAATGCAGATCAAGGATCTAATTTTTTTTGATGCAACTAATTGGTAGATTTTTCAAATAATTGAAAAAGACGAAAGGAAAGGCGACCTTCTCATTAGAAATAGCAATAGGTGCTATTATCTATATTTTGAACCACCCTGTGACAGACTTAAATAGTCTGTATTCGACAGCTTTAATTCCTAGATAAATGTGGAGTGCAAATGCACTCCACGCGCAGGAAACAGAACTAAAAAGCAAGTATCAGATCATGAGGCCACTAAATTCTTGAAGGGTGATCTTGAAAGAATCAAGATCGAACAACCTGGATCAGAACAGAGCTAAGAATTACTCTTAGCCACCGAATGATTTGTTCAAGAGCCCTAGTGCTACATTGGACTGTGAATTAGCTTGCGCTAAAACAGAAGTACCCGCTTGTAATAAAATATTATTTCGTGTCATTTCAGAAGTCTCTTCGGCAACGTCTACGTCTCTGATTCGAGAATTAGCTGCAGACATATTTTCTACGTTAACTTGAAGATTGCTGATCGTTGACTGTAATCGATTTTGAATCGCACCGAAGTCGGCTCGCATCGCTGATACGGATACAATCGCTGTATCGATCGATGAAAGTGCATTTTGTGCTGAGGCTTTATCGGCAACGCTAGATAAATTAATACCTAAGGCAGCTGAATTGGCATCGGCTTTTGAAGCATCGAATGAGATTCGGTCAATTTCTGGATTATTTCGAGTTCCTACTTGGAAGTCCAAGATAGATCCGACACCGGCTAAAAGCTGTGTGCCGTTGAACTCAGTACCTTCCGCGACGCGATCGATCTCTGACACCATCTGATCATATTCCACATTTAGGAACTGACGTTCGACTGGGCCGATCGTATCTGAAGCTGATTGTACTGCTAGCTCTCTTAAGCGAATTAGTATCGAAGATACTTCATTCATCGCGCCCTCCGCGACTTGCACTAGTGAAATACCGTCTTGGGCATTTCGCGTAGCTTGCTTAAGACCTCTAACCTGTGCTTTGAGATTCTCAGAGATCGCTAACCCTGCGGCGTCGTCTCCGGCTCTGTTGATGCGGTATCCAGAAGCAAGTTTTTCCATGCTCTTGTCTAGACCCAACTTCGTTCCCCAAAGCACCCTTTGAGCGTTTAACGAAGACGTATTTGTATTAATACGTAACCCCATAAATTCCTCCTCCATGAGTTATATACATCCCTCAATCCTTGAGTGATGTGGAACCGTTATGATTCCAGTGGGTGATTATTGCTTACATCTCATATCGGGACACTTTGAAATAACTTGAGTCATATTGAGATAAACTAGACCTAGAACCTGTAAACTAGTTCTACAAATCCATTTAATTCGATTTGGAGGATTTTTCGACTGAAAAGATTTCGTCCTAACAGATCGTATATTGATAAAGGATAGGCTTAGCAGTATCTATTCTTCATGGAAATTCGCGATCCTCTTCATGGTTCAATGTACTTTTCTGATTCCGAAGTAAAAATTTTAGATACTTTAGAATTTCAACGTTTGCGCGCTATTAAACAATTAGGTTTTTCTGAGTTTAGTTTTCCTGGTGCGACTCACAACAGATACCTGCATTCCCTTGGTGTGAGCCATGTTGCGGGAATGGTATTTGATTCTATTTTCAAGGTTTATCCTTTTAAAAAGCCGTCCAAGAAACATCAATTTCGTCAACTATGTAGACTTGCGGCAATGTTACATGATGTCGGTCACGGCCCTCTAAGCCACACTACAGAACAGGTTATGCCAAAACTTTCGCAGTTAAAACTATCTGTTTATGATGGTAACGAGAGACAAGCGAATCACGAAGACTACACTTTAAAATTTATTTTAGATTCAAATATCACAAATGTAATTAAAGAAAATTTTGAATTCACTCCTTATCACGTGGCTTTACTCATTGATAAAACATTGCCAGAGAAAGATGATTTCTTTGTTGATGGCGTGATTGATTTCAGACCAATAATCAGTCAAATCGTTAGTTCCGAGCTAGATGCTGACCGTATGGATTATCTGGAAAGAGATAGTTATTTCTGTGGTACCAATTACGGCAAAGTAGATATTGAATGGCTAATCCAAAATCTAACTTTCCACGTGAAAGAAAATAAACTTTTCTTGTCTTTAAATCGTCGCGCACTGTATTCATTCGACGATTTCTTGATTTCCCGTCACCATATGCATTTGATGGTTTACTTCCATCACAAAAGTATTATCTACGAAGAAATGCTGAATCGCTACTTGACGTCACCAGAGTGTGATTTCGTACTTCCTGCCGACATTCAACAGTACACAAAATATAACGATTATAAGTTATACGAACATTTAAGCTTGTCTTCGAATCCTTGGGCACAGCGCATTTCACAACGTAAACCATTTAAGGTTTTAATTGAACTTCACTCGATTGGTGAAAACGATCGATTCGAAAAATTGAAAGTAGATTTAGAGAAAGAAGGATTTACGACAATTCATGCATCTTCACATGCGAGATTGTCGAAATACCATTCTGGTTCTCCAACAGATAAAGCATTAGATATATTTGTGGTGGATTCTTATGATAAATGGTTTGAACCATCACCGATCAATAACTCGACTGAAATATTTAAAAAATATGAAGGCACCCGCGTCATTGATCGAATCTACATCGATCCCAATCAATATGAAAAAGCAGAAGCTTTTATCAATAAGAAATAAAGTGCCAGGCACCGAATTTTTTTATTTTAAGGAAATTTGCGACACTAAATTCGAACCTATCTAATGTTCATCAATTTGATCGCTAATTTTTGCGATTATTTCATGAGACCAATCAGTCGCAAAGATATTTCCTGAAACTACTTTCTTTGAAACAACCTCAATCGAAGTTTGGCTACTAGAAATCTTTTTAACAAAAATTCCTACATTTTCGCCCCAACTAGAAGTAAAAAAGCCCGCCGGGCGGTGGGCAAAAATTTTACCTACTTTTTTATCATTCTTTTCAATATTTAAGGGAAGCGTACCAAGGACCGACAAAGTAGCTGTCCAAACCGATTCAAAATCCTTATTAAATGTAACTTTTTTCCCGGTTCCTTCTGCACTTTCAACATGCTTCATAGAGGTACAACCTAATATACTCACAAAAAGAAAAAACATCAGAAATAAAAATCTAACAAAAATCGTTTGGGTTTTCATTATAGACACTCCTTCAACATAAAATAATTAGCGAATTCAAGCTTCTTTACAAACACAATTTATAGAGGTCTAATTACAAAGTCCAACAATCAAACAACTTCAAAGGAGTGAAAATGAGAAATTTGTTTATTGCCCTACTGTTTTCTATCAGCACGCTAGCTAACACGGTCGATTTCGTATCACCAAAAGACGGTGAAAAAGTTAAAAGTCCATTTAAAGTTAAAATGGATGTTAACGGAATGAAAATTCGCCCTGCTGGTGAAGATGCTGAAGATAAAAAAACGGGACATCACCATATCCTTATCGACATGGCGGCTTTTCCTGAAGGCCAAGCGATCCCTAATGATGCCCAACATCTTCATTATGGAAAAGGCCAAACAGAGGCTGAAGTCACTCTACCTCCGGGCGATCATACGATCACTTTACAATTTGCCGATGGAGCTCATCGCTCGTATGGGCCTAAAATGAGCAAAACAATCAAAGTAACCGTCGTAAAATAGATCTAAATAAAAGCCGTATGCAGACGCATGCGGCTTTTATTTTCTCTTTGATAAATAGTCGACCAAATCACTACCGTTTGTAAGATCATAAAATTCTTCAATGGGAATTGAACCAAATACGCTCTCAAGGTCTTTTAAAAAGTAAACCAGCTGAATCGATGAAAAATTATAATCAGACCAAGACCTTTGCCAGTCGATAGCTTCGCCGCCAAATTGGTCTTTAAATATATCTTCAACTTTAGTTCTAATTTCTGATTGTGAATCCATTTTATTTCATCATCCCAAGAACCCAAGAACGCCAGAAAATATCCCATAAGCTATTCTTGATCTGTTTTGAAGTAACACGATTTTTAATTAAGTAGCGTTTCAATTTACCACTCGTTGTTCGTGGCAAGGACCGCACACCCGTATAAATGACGTCGTTCTTACTTATTTTAAATTGATTTTTCAAATTGTGGATAATCTTATTTCTAAAATCATCTCGCTGTCGAAAACTCAGTAGTGGCAGAAAGTCCAACCATTCGACGCAGACCGTGACGGATTCATCTCCGCCAATAGTGCCCTTACCAACTACTGCCACTTTTTTTACATGGCGATCATGTCCGATCAAATTCCACACCCGCTGTTCTAGATCCACTGAGAAGTATTTTTTCGATTCGACAATAATTAAATCTTTGTGTCGGCCGGAAACGTAGAGTTCTTCATCCTTAATGAAACCGATATCACCAGTGAAAAACCATGAACCTAAACAGTTAGCTTTGAACAAATCGTCTCTATCTAAATAGCCAGAACATAAACTTGGCGATTGAATCCATATCAGACCCTCAATGCCATCTTTCACCAGCTTTTGTTCTTCATCTAAAATCTGAACCTTGATTTCACGGGATGGCTTTCCGCAGCTCACAATTTGACGTTTATTTTTTTCATGCGTCTTTATGTGAGATCGCATTGGCGCAAAACAAATCCCAACCACATTTTCTGCCTGGCCATAGCCAGCAATAAACGACTGTGGATTCCAACCATATGGCGTAGCGACTGCTTTGAATTGATTGTATGTATCTAGCAATACGGGCTCAGACCCGCATAAACACGCTTGCAAAGAAGACAGATCAATATTCAGTTTTGCCTGAAACATATTTTTAGACAGAATTCGATACATCGAATCTGGCCCCACCCAAATTGTGGCTTTAACTTTTGTGGTCAGTTCTAAAAACTTCAGAGGGGATTTTATAAAATCGATGGGTCTAAGAATATGGGTTTCATACGGAGTCAAAATCGCCGTCAATAAACTTCCTACTAAACCCATATCGTGAAAGAAAGGTATCCAGGATACCAGAACGGAATTTTCCGATACTTCCATCGCTAAACGAAGCATCGTAATGTTTTCAATCAAAGCCTTGTGCGAAATCATGACGCCTTTAGGATCTGACGTTGAACCGGAAGAGAATTGAATAAATGCAATTTGTTCGTTCAAATACGAAGGGAGCATTTTTGGTTTTTGCGGATTATTCAGAAACTGCTCGGGATTAGATCCACTCAAGGCTTCGCCGATGGAAATAACCTCAAAACCCGAGCGAACGAGTTCCGCTCGATGACTATCTAATGGCAATATTTTTTGAATCTGAGTGTAGGCTTTTAATTGATCTAAATAATCGTAATAGTCAGACTTCATCATCGAGTCCGCGCTGACAATCGGAGCTGGAATAACTCCCGCTTTCAAAGAGGCCAAAAATACGATTAAAAAATCATATGAATTTGGAAGAGAAACAAAAAAGATTTCGTTCTTAACCAATTGTGACGATAGCTTCTTTGCCATCACAACGACATCTTGAGTGATCTCGGCAAAGCTCTTTTGATTAACTAACGTGTAGTCTTCGTAAAAAGAGATAATCTTCTGAGTGTTTTGGGAGCGACCTTCGATAAGGTCATAGACATTCAAATAACCACTCAAATGACCCCTCCCTATTTGTGGAAAAAAGAGCCGTGGGCTCTTTTGAAATAATTAGATTCTCTCAATAACAACAGCGATACCTTGACCGCCACCAATACAAGCGCTGCCCAAAGCATATCGAGCTTTACGACGATGTAATTCATAAACCAAATGATTCATGATTCGCGTTCCACTGGCACCCAAAGGATGTCCAACGGCGATTGCGCCGCCATTTACGTTTGTTTTTTCTGTTGGTAATCCTAATTCTTTTTCCACAGCCAAATACTGAGCCGAGAAGGCTTCATTCACTTCAATCAGGTCCATTTGATTTAACGTTAAGCCGGCTTTAGCTAGAGCTTGTTTCGACGCCATCACTGGTCCAATACCCATGATCGTTGGCTCGCAACCAACACTCGCCCAAGACAGAATACGCGCCATCGGTTTTAAATTTAATTCTTTGGCTTTCGATTCACTCATGAGCAAGCTCATCGCCGCACCATCAACAATACCCGAAGCGGACGCCGCCGTAACTAAGCCGTCTTTTTTGAATAAAGCTTTAAGCGTAGAAATTTTCTCGTAAGTTGATTCTGGTTTTGGATGTTCATCTTTTTCTACAACGATCGCGCCTTTTTTAGTTTCAACAGTTACCGCAGCAATTTCTTCTGCAAAGTAACCTTTCTTGAATGCTTGATCATACCGTTGTTGCGATTGAATACTGTAACGATCAGATTGTTCACGAGTGATGCTATATTTTTCGCCCAAGTTTTCAGCTGTGATCGCCATTGGCGTTTTCGAATAGGCATCCGTCAGTGCCGAGGTCATGTAGTCTTCTAATTCAAAATTTCCCATACGAACGCCGCCGAATCGAACATTTCTAGCTACGTAAGGAATTTGGGACATTTGCTCTACACCGCCAGCTAAAACTGTAGTGGCTTCGCCAGTAAGAATCATTTTTGCTGCTTCAGCCCAAGATTGAAATCCACTACCGCACAAGCGATTCACTGAATAAGACGGCACAGGAATCGGTACTCCTGATTTTAAAGCGATATGACGAGGAATATAAGCCGCATCAGCGCCAGATTGAACTACGTTACCTAAAACAAGATGATCTACTTTATCTGCAGATAATCCAGCTTGTAGTAAGGTTGCTTTTGTTGCTGCGACAGTTAAGTCGGTTGCGGACACATCTTTTAGAGAGCCACCGAAGGCTCCAAACGGAGTTCTTTTGCCTGATATAAATACTATTTTTTCCATACAAAAAAGACTAGTTTGTATTTTCCTACGAGTAAAGGAGACGTCATGAAAATTCTGATATTAGGGCAAGGCGGCAGGGAACACGCTTTTGTTAAAGCACTTAAGCGCACAACAGCTGACTCTGAAATTCATGTTTTCCCCGGCAACGACGGAATGAAAAAAGAAGCCTTATGTTTCACAGATAAATCGCTTAGCGACACTTCGTTTATTGAAAAATTGTGTGCGGATAATCGCTATGATTTTATCTTTATCGGCCCCGAAGATCCTTTGGTTAACGGCGTCTCTGATCACCTACGAAATCTAGGTTTTAACGTAGTCGGCCCCAGCCAACACTGGGCACAGCTTGAAGGTAGTAAAGTTTTTGCCAAAGAATTTATGATCAAGGCGAAAATCCCCACCGCAAAGTATGTTCTTGTGGAAACTGTGGACCAAGTCAAACAGCACATTCAGCAATTCACAGCTCCGTATGTTCTAAAAGCCGACGGCCTTGCTGCAGGCAAAGGTGTATTCATCTGCGATACACCAGAAGAACTCTACAACGCTGCCGAAAATATTTTCGAGAAAAAAACTCTAGGCTCTGCTGGATCTAAAGCGGCTCTAGAACAGTTTACGCCGGGCTGGGAACTCAGTTATCTGTTTTTCACAAATGGCAAAGACTATGTGTCCCTTCCGATCGCCCAAGATCACAAGCGACTCTATAATAACCAAAAAGGACCTAACACCGGCGGCATGGGGACATGGGCTCCTTTAGAAATTTCAAATGAACTCGATAACAATATTCGCAAAAAAGTGATCGAGCCAACAATGGCAGAAATCAGCAAAGGCAACTCGGTATATCGTGGTGTGATTTTTCTAGGAATCATGGTGAATGGCAATGATCCTTCTGTACTAGAATACAACGTCCGCATGGGCGATCCTGAAACACAAAGCATACTACCTTTAATTGAATCTAATTTAGGTGAGTTTTTACTAGGACTATCCAAAGGCAACCTAAGCGAACTAAAGTTGAATCGAAATTTTGCCAGTTGCGTAGTACTTGCTAGCCCGGGTTATCCCGACAGTCCCAAGAAAGGCTTAACAATTGAAGGCTACGATTTAGTAGCAGAAACGGCATCTCAGCATATGATTGCCTCAGGAATTAAAAGGGAAAACAATCAATGGATCACACATGGTGGACGCGTATTAGGGGCTGTTGGTGTGGCCACAAGTAAAGCTGACGCAATTAAAAATGCATACAGCTTGGCCGAAAAAGTGAAATGGTCAGGCATTCACTTTCGCACGGATATTGGAACTTCAAATTAGTTTGGATGGATTACCAGCTCCAGCGTAAAGCGACTGAGCTACGGTTCTCCGCGGGGTTTTTAGTATGATTAAAAACAAGGTCTTTATTTTTAAAAACTTTCTCTGAAACTTCGACGGCAGTTACGCCGACGCGAGAATCATGCACGAAATGTGCTTGAGTCCAACCATGGTAATCCACTTTCGCCTGGGACTGCAGAGCCATATATTGAAACGAAAATTTATGATCGATTGTTTTCTCACCCGATGTTGTAGGCGCACCCGCAATTGAAGCTTCGACTTTCATGGCTTGTTCAACCGATGTGGCTGCTTTACCAAACGATGAATTCTTCACTGCCGATGACGATAACCAGTTTTGGATCATTTTATCACCGAAAAACTTCATTACTTCGGTTTCGCTTTGAGATGGTGGGATATAGGCAGGAACTGATCTATTTAAACCATCAGTAAACGAGTCGTTTACGTTCACTCGCGCGGGAACATAAAATCTGCGACCGTAAGCGTAATACGAAAGCGTACTTTTGAACTTAAATAGCTTAACGCTTTTCAACCTTTTACTATCGATCTGATTCTTATTGTTAATTTTACCTAAATGTTTCACGTGTTTGTCGATAACCTGAAAGTAATTTTTATCATTCAGTGGTGACAGGCGTTCTAAAGAGTCAAACGCACCCTGCGGGGTGCGTAGCTGCCCATAACTTACTGATACTGCTAATAAAAATACCATCGCTAATTTCAATTTA
>Ga0075163_10006268_pt1 | contig 15748 bp, 10 predicted proteins | sample JI1023141ADNA_FD_71478 | JGI IMG/M metagenome (GOLD analysis project Ga0075163, IMG submission 71478) | Wastewater effluent complex algal communities from Wisconsin, to seasonally profile nutrient transformation and Carbon sequestration -... | ecosystem: Engineered > WWTP > Effluent > Algae... | reverse complement strand
TTTTTGCTTCATTCTCATTCTGCTTCTCGCTCTTATTGCTTATCGTGACGAGGAATTAAGATTTACCAAAAGAACTAAATCAGAATTAATTAAGTTCGATTTTTGTCCCACTTACTCCACGGATTCAAAATGAGAAAGAGAATGAGAGCGAATAGCTTTTGTTCCCTTTTTGTTTTAGATACTATTATTTTAATTTCGGATAGTCAAGTATCGAATTTTAGTTTTATTAAGAATCTGTAAGAAAGTCACACGCTAAAAGCAAGCGCCAGTAAGTGTGCCACAAAAACAGAACGAGAAAGTGAGTAAAGAGCAATCATTCTCATTCTGTTCATTCTTCATTCTCATTCTCATTCTCATTCTGTTCATTCTCATTCTCACTCTGCTCTCTCTCCCAATTATACTTTCCAAATTGTCGTTCGTCCTTAGATAATGGCTATACTAGCAGAGCTATAAAAGTCCTAGTGAATACAAGTAAATTTGGCAATGGAAAATAGTGCACTTGGAAATTTTGATAATCTCATCCTTCTCATTTCAACTCTTTAGAACATTCCAAATGAAAAAGTATAAATCATACTAAGATAAAACGCATGAATTTTACTCGTCGCAAATTCTTACAATCCTCCATGTTCTTTGGCTTCGCTTTAGCAACAAGAAAAGGCTGGGCAAACAAGCTACCCATGTCTGTCATCGAACGCCGCGACCTCTATCCTCAAGGTGTGGCTTCGGGTGATCCTACTGCCGATAGCGTAATCTTATGGACAAGGCGTCCTCCGTTGAACGACTCAAGCTCTAAAAAATTAATAGTAGAAATAGCTGCCGATCAAGACTTCAAAAAAATTGTTGCAGGTGGTACAACCTTCATTAATGCAGTGTCTGATTGGACCTGCCGTTTTTTAGTGAAAGAACTTAAACCCAATCAAGAATATTGGTATCGCTTTGTAGATGAGCATGGTTTTGCCAGTCGTGTTGGCCGCACGATTACTGCACCAAGTGACGATTCAGATACACCTGTACGTTTTACCTTTGTGAGCTGCCAATGCCCTAACGAAGGTGCTTTAAATGCTTACCGAAAAATGATCTTTGAGGACCAAGCTCGATCAAAAGATCAACAACTTAATTTTGTATTACACCTGGGCGATTTTATTTATGAGGTTACTTGGTATGCCGAAGATAATCCTAATGGAAACAGGGGAAGACGTATTAGAAATTTGTACAAGTTCCCGCAAGGAAGAAAAGTTGGTAATTTTTATCTACCCGTAACACTTGAAGATTATCGCACACTCTATCGTGCATATCTTGAGGATCCCGATTTGCAGGATGCGCGCGCACGTTGGCCATTTGTGTGCATTTGGGACAATCACGAATTTGCCTGGGCAGGATATCAAAGTCAGTATGTGGCAGGAGGTGGTTACAATGCACCTGCTCAAAGTCAAAAAATAAGCGCAAATCAGGCCTGGTGGGAATTTATGCCGGCAATGGTTCAACAGCCCGGAAATCCAAAGTTGGAACAATTCAATGCACCATCTGTGGTAGATACACCTATGGAAGAGTTCAATGAAGACGGTCTTTCAGAAGAACCCAACAACCTCAAAGCGATTAATAGTTTGAAAATACAGCGCGTACTCCGATGGGGTAAGAATGTTGATTTATTGCTTACCGACAACTGGTCATTTCGCTCTCCGGATATGTCTACCGACGATTTTGAAGTTCGTGAATATCCAAGAGTATCTCCACAAATACCTTTCGAGATCATGAACTATGGCCGCCATTATAATTCAAACAATCCACCGGATACTATTCGTTTTAAGGGCAAGGATATTCCTAATCCAACCAAAGATGTACATGCCCAAACTTATTTGGGTAGCGAACAAAGACGCTGGTTGCTTGATCAACTCGGTGCTTGCACTGCACGTTGGAAAATATGGGGACACGGATTTGGCACCATGGAAGTGCGTAGCGATTACCAAAATTTACCGGGTGATTTGGGCAGCGCTTGGCCGAAAGATGCCGGATATGCGGTTGTTGACAATCGATTCCTTCATGATAAAGACATCGTGTTTGATTATATACGCGATCAGCAAATCACAGGTTTTTGTGTTGTAGGAGGCGATCGCCATGCCTTTCTCGCAGGTTTAGCTTCGAAGGCACTGCCGCCAAAGAAGTATGAGCCAATTGGTGTGGAATTTATAACCGGTTCCATATCGCAACAAACACTTTTCGAAGTGCTGGAAGTTACGATGGCCAAAGACAATCCCAAACGCGTGCTGCACCTGATTGATAAACCTGATGGCACTGTAATTCCATCCATGAATGTTACCCCGATGCATGGTGTTTTATCTACCTTAAAGTTGAAAGAAACAGGCGATATGAAGCAAGCACGCGCCATACGAAATAAAGAACTAGCGCCACATTTGTCATTTCTTGATTTCGGTGGCCACGGATATGGTTTAGTAACCGCCACTTCCGATCAACTTTCAACTGAGTTTGTTTGTATTCCAAGACCATTCGAACGCAGCGAAGCTCCGGATGGAGGACCTTTGCTTTATCGCGTTGTACACCGCACCAAATTATGGAAAGCGGGAGAGGCACCAAAACTTGAGCTGGAGATTCTAGAAGGCAATCCTCAATATTGCTATTAGTAATTGATGGCGTTAAAAATCGCATTACCAAAGGCAGGGAAGACAGATTAGATTTCTGGAAAATATTTGCAAGGGTTATGACTTATTTAAATAGTTCTTCCTTACTTCTCTATACTAAAACTCCAAACGATAACTCAAAACAGGAATCAAAGGTGTTTGATACCAGTAATTTATTTCCCCAGTTTTATTGTTGAAATACTGACCTCCAACATTCTTACGATTTGTTGTATTCTGTATGTCTAATGCAACGGTACTGGTTAATTTTTTATAATTGCGTTTCACACTTATACGAATATCCAATCTGTAATAATCCGGATTTTTTTCTTGAAAAGTTTTGTTATCATCAACAACCGTTTCTCCTTTGTTAATAGAGGCATTTAAATCAATTGGAGTATATCTGAATCCACCAACATACAAGGCTTTTAAATTAAAACCAATGACTCTGCTCTTTCTTTTTTCTGATAAATTCCATTCTTTTCCTCCTGTAAATGAAAAGGTATAATTCGTATTAAATCGGGTATTGTACCAATCTCCATCGGCAGCTTTATATTTTGAGTCATAGAGTGAAGCCGACAATAAATAATATAAGTTTTTATACAAGAATCGCTCATACGTTAGTTCAAGCCCATAATTTTTTCCTAAGCCATTATTCACTAATTCAGCTGTAGTGTAGCCATCGGTAGAGTTTACTATTGAATAAGTTGAACTTGTATCTTTTGAAATAGGTAGTGAAAATAAATGTTGGTAATAAATTTCAGCTTTTATGTGTGAAAACGAATTTATATTCACATCATACCCCATTACAATATGATGTGCTTTACTAAGCGATAAATTTTTATTCAGCGTTAGTATCTTTCCATCATCACTTTGTGATTGCGCAAAATAAACACCTATCGGTTGCAACTGGCTATGAAGGCCATAACCCAAAGTGATATTTTGATGTGCATTTACATCGTACTTGAGCGATGCTCGTGGCTCAATTGAGTTTGAATTATTTAACAACAAGTGATTGTAATGAAGACCAACGTTAGTGGTTAATTGATTGTTTAGTTTATAATTCCATTGAAAAAAGGCCTGAAGCGTTTGAGTTGCTCCTTTTACATGAATTCGGGTAGTCAATTGAGTAGTGTCTTGCTTGTCTTTTAATGCTAAGTTATAACCCAATTGGTTTACTATAATTCCAGTTCTAACATTGCTTTTTATGTTGATTTTTTTGGTGTAGCTAGAGCTTAAAGTAATTTTATTTTGAAAATATTTTTCTTCTTGTTCTGTTGTCAGATTGACGAAGTCTTCCTGCAATTTATCATATTTAGAAGCATTTTGTGATCCCGAAAAAGCAAGTATTGTTTTTAAATAGGATTGATTGTTAAATAGCTTGGTATGGGTAATTCCAACTGCACCTGTATTGCTATAAAAGTTTGAATTGTATTGAGTAAAACTGTCTTCGCTCCATTTTGCCGTATCTTTTTTAGCATTGGTTCTTTGATAGCTTAATCCGCCAAAACCAAATACACTAAAGTTTCCTGCTTGCTTTGTAGGCAAAGAAATATTAAAGGAAAGGTCTTGAAAATTAGTACTCCCATCATCTATTGGAACACCTATTTTGCTTAATAAATTTAAAGTTGAATAACGATAATTAACTAAGTACGATCCTTCATAACCGGCTTTAATTGGACCTTCACTGGCAGCATCAACACCTAACAAGCCAAGTTGAAAAGTATATTCCCGTTTTTCATTATTTCCTTTTCGCAGCTTCAAATCAAAAACTCCGGATAGAGCATTCCCATATTCGGCAGCAAAAGCTCCGGTCGAAAAGTCTGAATTACCCAATAATTGCGAACTCAAAATAGAGATTCCTCCACCTGAAGTTCCTACACTTGAAAAATGATTTGGATTAGGAATTTCAACTCCCTCCATTCTCCACAATAAACCATTGGGCGAATTTCCACGAATAGAAATATGGTTGTTTCCATCTGGCCCTTGTGTTACTCCTGCAAACGACGTAGCCATGCGTGCCGGATCATTTACTGCTGCTGCAAATTTTTGCGTTTCTTCTACCGAAAAGGTACGCGTACTCACTGTTGACATTGGATTTAATGCTTTATTTTTTTCAACTTTAGCACTCACTACAATTTCTTGAATGGCTTTAATATCTTCTTCCAATTGCACCGTAATAACCAGTTCTTTTCCCGAATTAACTACCAGATTTTGCAAAACCAATTCCTTATAACCAAGGAAACTTATACGTAAACTTTGTTTGCCAATAACTACCTCACTTAGTTTAAAATTACCATCGGTGTCAGTACTGCAACCCTTAATTGGTGATGAGTTCAGAAGTGTTATGATTACACCCGGTAATGGCGATTGAGAAATTTTATCTACCACGTTGCCTCTTATTGTTTGTGTAATTGTTTGGGCAAATGATGGGAGACTAAAAGCTAAATTCACTAAATAAATTACTGCGATTTTTTTGAACGATTTCATAGACGTTTTTTTGTGTTATGCATGTATGACAACACAAATTAGGTTTACCCCTATGCTCGAAAAAAAAATTAGAAAAAACTTAATGCAATTTTTCCACCGGCCCAACATTTAATGGCCATGTTACCTTGAATGCTGGAGTATAAATCGCTTGAAGTTAATCTTCGGTCCAACTTGTTGAAATCAGCTCCTTTAGTATCTGCTATATACACTGTTAATTCAGGACCAAGGCTTATTCTAAACTTTTTTTGAAGCAATATATCTGCACCAATAAAGAGTTGGTTATAGAGATTTGTTTTTACAGGAACATCAACTGAAGTAAATACTTGCTTTGTACTAAGTTCGGCACTCAAACCTAAGCGCTTGTTAAGTGCAAAACTGCTTCCTATTCCATATCCAAGTGAATAGTAATTTCCATTGGTATAATTTATACCGGCAATAAATACATTGTGAAATTTTTCAACCCCAGTACCAAAGCTAAGGTAGGCGAATTGTAATTCATCAGTACTTAAACTTACTTTATGATACCCTTTTTTCACCCAACTAACTATTCCAATCGGAATTCCATTCGTACTATCTGAACTATTAATCAAGCCAAGTTGTACACCGTTAAAATAGTCTGCTTTATTTACAATACCGGCGAGCTGCATTCCATTAAAGTAATGTGTTTTATTAACAATTCCGCTCGTTTGTAAACCTATTAAAGTATCTGCAATATTTACAATACCGGTTAATTGAACCCCTTTGCAAATGGTTGCTTTATTAAATACACCACTCAATTGTACTCCAGAAGTTTTGCCATTTACGTAATTTCCTATTCCTGCAGTTTGTACTCCGCGAAAATTGTTTTTATTCAAATTTAATAGTCCTGCAAGTTGCACCAATTGCGCTTTTCCTCCATTAGAGTTAATCAGCCCCGCAGCCTGAACTCCTTTCACATCGCCCGAAACAATATTTCCCAAACCGGCCAATTGAACATATTGCACATTGCCATTATCAATATTTAGTAATCCTGCAATTTCCAGCAAATTCACACCTTTTGAATAACCCATCAAAATATTAAACGAATACTTATTTACTGTATTCACTGAAAGTAAGTGATTCGTACTTATATAAGGAACTAGTGATATGGATGTAGAGGCAAATAGCGTATCGCTGATGTTGCGAAAATTCGCATTTATTGTTCTGAATTTATTCCAAAATCCATCGCTTCTTACTGACAACAATGTTGCTGTATCTTTTAATGCTAACTGAAAACTGTCTTTATTTACAGCAATCTCATTAATAGTTTTAGAAGGCAATTTATTTTCAATAGGGTAGAGGAATACACTTAATTCTTGCTTTCTTTTATTCACCAAAATAAGCGATGTATCTTTAAAATTTTCTTTAGCGAAAGACACTGTAAGCTGTGGAATTTTAGCGGTATAACTCAATGCAAAATAACCATACTTATCGGAACGCACAGAGTGTCGTGTTTGTTTCACATAGATGCTTGCTTCTTCTATTCGACTGCTATCGATAGCATTATAAACATACCCATTTAAAAGGAGGTTAGATGAATGCAATTTTTCATCACAGGTGAGAATCAAAAATTTTCCTTTTATTTTAAATCGACAATCGGATGGTTCAAGTAATTGTTGCAATACAATTCGTAGCGGGCGTTTGTTGCAGTGATAAACAATCCGTTGTTGGTCATTAAAAGTTTGAGCATACGAAAAAACAACTTGAGTTTGCTGGCTTATGCTTGAAAATATTTCGGCAAGTGTTTTATTTGATGCATGCAGCGTTACAGGTCGTTCAAGATAGGGGAGAGCCTGCCCAAACAAATTATTTGATAGTAGTAAGCACGCATATAAACAAAAGTGCTTTAGTATGAATTTTACTTGCATTTTTCACCTTTAATCAAATAACCATCACTTGTTTTAACGTAGCTTAGCTCCAATGTTTCCGCCAATATTGCAACAATGGTTTCAAGCTCTTCATTAGTGAATTGGGTAGTAATTTCACAATTGTTCAAGTTGGGATTTTCCAACTTGATGTTGGTTTTATACTCAGCGTTTAATTTAACAAGCACATCTGCAAGACGAGCATGAGTAAATACCATGTGCCGTTTTTCAATATTTAATTTAGAAGGTGCTACAATTCTTTTTTGAGACTTTATGTACAAGGCTTTTTCAGATGCTTGAATTTCCAATGAACTGCCAATACTATCGAACAGTAAAACAACTCCTTCTTCAACGTTAACAAAAATAGTATCGCGAGTTGGAGCAGCATCAATTGTGAATTTGGTTCCAATATCTTTAATATATACGTTTCCAACATCAACAATAAAGGGCATATTCGTATCATGCACAACTGAAAAATAGGCAGTACCCTTTAATTGAAGTATCCTGTTATTTTTACCATAATTTTTATTTTCGCTAAGCGTTGATTGCGCTGAAAGAAGCACTTTGCTGCCATCATTAAGCTTTATATCTTGCTTACTTTTACCGCTTTCATATACAATCGTAGAACTTGTTGAATGTGAAAATAAATAATAAAGTGTGCTTGCTACACCTATCAATAAAGCTATAGTGGCAGCTATTTTGAGAAAAGGTTTAGAACGAGTTGAAACACTAATATCAGCTTCGTTTTTCAACCTTGGTTTAATTTTTTCAAAAGCCAACTTTGGATTAATTTCTTTACTTTCGGAAGAGCCAGATGAAAATGTGAATATATTTTCGTAGTGTTTGAAAAGCGCGTCGTTTTCTTGCTGTGAACTTCTCCATTCATCAAGCAGCATTGCTTCTTCTGGACTAGCTTCACCCGCCAAAAATTTACCAATTAAATCGTGTATGTTGTCAGTATTAATCAAAGTAGCTTCTGCTTATATAAAGTATAATTAATGGCAAGTATTCTCTTAACTGTTCGCGTAAAATTTTCAAAGCTTTACCCATCTGATTCTCTATCGTTTTTATCGACAAACCTAATCGATCGGCTATTTCAGCATATTTCAATTGCTCAAATCGACTCATCTTAAATATTTTGGCACATTGCTCCGGTAACTGGTCAATAGCTGTTTCAATTTTTGTTTGCAGTTCTTTTTGAAGAAACGAATGCTCCATTGTTGCTTGTTCAATAGGTTGTTTCATGCTTTCTTGTGCATAATTGCTTCTCACTTGCTCTTTTTTAATAAAATTTAAACATGCATTGTATACCGATTTATAAAGCATGGCTTTAAAAGAGCTATGTATTTCAAGCGTCTGCTTTTTTTCCCAAATCGAAATAAAAACTTGTTGCACTATATCTTCAGCTGCCTCCCAATCTTTAATAATTGTTTTGGCATAATTCACCAATGTTGCGTAATAACTTGTGAAAATTTTTTCAAAAGCTTCTACGCTGCCCTCCTTTAAATTATTTATAAGTAATGCTTCTTCTTTCAATACTTCTAGCTGAGCTTTATTCGGCAAAGTTAGAATCTTTACTATTTATGACAATTGAATAGTAATACACCCCTACGCGTAATTCTATTTTTTTTATAGAAGTTCAGTAATTATGATTTTAAGCAATAATAGAATAGTAATTCGGGAACTTTTGGGAAGGATGATTTAACTTAATTCAAAATTGAGATTGCCATCTGTATAAACCAATTCCAGTATAGCCTTTAAATATTTTAATTTGTATTCGGCAAGTTTTAATTCGTTTTCGAGCCATTTGTTCTCACGTGCATTTACCAAAAACAAGGAACTTTCACCATTTACAAATTTCAATTTTTCAGCCTCCACCAAAAGATTGCTATAATTAACCGATTTTTCCGCATTATTTATTTGTTCTTGACAAACCCTTAATGCTTCAACAATAAATTTGCGTTTGTTACTAAATTGATTTTGCTTATTGATGGTTTCAAGTTCATTGTTTTGAACAGCTATTTGAGCCATTTTATATTCGTTTCTTGCTTTACGTAAATAAAGCGGAAACGAAAATGTTGCTCCCCACTTATAGGCATTTGTTGTAAAGCCTTGCAAGTAGGTTTGATTGTCATTACTCAAAAAATTGTAGCTCACATCCAATACAGGTTTTATTAATTCTCGTTTTAATCGAAGCTCAGTTTCTAATACTTTTTGTTTAGCAATATATTGTGATAATAAGGGATTGGATATTGTTTCATTCTGTAATAATTGCTGAATAGCGATGCTTGCCGAAAGGTACAATTGGTCTAAACTATCCGAATATTCTATTCTATCCTTAACCAATTCATCACTGCTCGAAATTAAAGTTTGTATTTCGGTATTTTTTTTACTCAACTCTATCTCACTTGCCTGCATTTCAAGCAGACGTCCTTGTAAATAAATGGCTGCTTCAATGGTGTCAACAGCTGGTTTTTCTCCTGATTTCGACAACTCGCTAATTCCTTCAAGGCGCTGTTGAGCAAGATTTGAAAAATAAGCGTAAATACTGTTTATTTTTTTTGAGTATACACCTTCCATGTAGGTTGTTGATGCATAGTAAAACAGTTCATTCAATTGTATTTTTTGTTCATCTTTATAATAGTCTGAGTAATATTTAGCTTTCTTTATTTCAGCCCTTCGCTTATCCATTAACAAGCCTTGTAATAAACTAACTTCCACACCAACATAAGGTAAACCAATAGCTGATGTAGCGAATTCAGGATTTATACTAACTCCTTGACCATATTGATAACCCATTTTTAAATAGTGAGATGTATACAATGGTTGCTTTATTTCAGCCGAACCATAACTGAAATAATTCTTTGAATTAAATTGTTTATTGTTGAATGAACTAGATAACTGAGGATCAAAATTTCCTTGTGCCGCCTTAAGTTGATAGCCAGCAAATGGTAAATTATTCTCAGCCTTTTGAGCCAACAAATTCGTGTTTTTTAATAGCGATAAAAATTTTCCATACGAAAGTTCTCTGCTACTCTGCGCTTCACAATTAATAACAATAAGGAAAATCTGCAGAAGTAATATATTAATTCTTATCTGTAAGTTCATGCTTTGTACTTTCATTTTTTGATAAATAAAATTCAGGTGGAAAACCATTGGCCTTTCTCCATAATTCGTAAACTACAGGCACATTGCTTAGTAAGGCGAGTCCTTTTGCTCCACCACCAAGTTGTATAGCCATTGGCCAAGGTTCGCCTTTATTTACGGCTAATACTCTAAATTTTCCGTTGGGTGAAATCACCTTATCAAATGCAACCACTTCGGCACTATAGCTACCATAACTTATTCCGGGCCATCCCGAAAATACAAAAGCCGGCCACCCATCAAATATCAATTGCACCCTTTGACCTTTTGCTAATAGCGGTAAATCAACCGGATCAACATAAAGTTCAACGGCTTGTTCACTTTTTATTGGCGCTACACTACAAAGCATTCCACCTTCTTTCACAATTTCTCCAACACCTTGCATGGCTAAATTGCTGACATATCCATCACGAGGAGCCAAAACAAAATAATAAGTATTGCGCAACGAATAATTTGAAAGTTGGTTTTGCAGCTTAGTAAGCATTCCTTCCGATTCATAACGCATCGAAATTGTTGCGAATTTTTCAGACTCAGTTTTGGTTAACTTCTCAGTGTATTCTTGCAAAGTCGAATTAAGCTCAATTTCATTGTTGAGTAAATCATTTTTTGCAGCAATTATTTTATTCTCAGCTGCAACCTTCTTCGCAAATGCCTCTTGCACCTTTATTTTTCGGTTTTCGAGATCGGTTTTTGAAATTACTCCTTTGGCAAAAAGTTCTTCAAATCGTTTAAATTGGTCTTCTGTTACTTTGTAATTATTCAAAGCAGCGTCCGAATCGGCAATATCACTCGCCAATTTGGCTTTGGATTGCTGTATCTTGTTTTTTACTTGTTCCGTTTTTAAATGCAAAGCCTTATTAATGGCATCAATTTGTTTGTCAATGGCAGCCACTTTGTTTTCATAGGATGCAATACTAATCTCCTTTGCTTTTACTTGATCTTCCGAACGTTGCACTAAAAGCGAATCCATGTATTCTTCCTTTATTTCAGAAATAAAAGCGATGGTGTCATTTTTCTTTACAAAATCGCCGTCCTTTATATACCATTTTTCAATTCGTCCGGCAATGCGTGAGGTAACTTGCTGTGGTTTATTTTCGGGATTCAACACACTTACTTCTCCATCCATTTTCACCGTTTGTGTCCAAGGAAGAAATAGTATCACAATACTCGAAAAAAGTACGGTATAAAATATTGCTTTAACTCTGTTTGAGTACCTATTTCTATAAATACGGGTTATTGAATTAAGTGTTGGTCTGGCTTCTGATTCAAGATAAGATTCGCTAGGATTATGACTAAATAATAGTTCAAGTTTATATAATCCGGTTATCATGTCGTAAAAAGTACCCATGCTTCCTATTAACTTTTCTACTGCATTAATCACCAGTAATATGATAATTTCTGAAGCTACAAATTGTCCAATATTAAGCTCTCCATGTTGCACTAAATATGCCCCAACAAAAAGAAGTATGCTGATAAAAAAGAACTTAAAAAACAAAATTCCTTTGTATTGTTTCTCAAAAGTGGAATAGTAAATTTTGCGGTGATCTAGATACTGGTCTAAGGCTGCATCAACCTCAGGTAATTGAGTATTACCTGACGATAAAATGTCGAATATTTCGTATTTATGTGTGGATGTCTTAATGTTTTCTTCTTGAGCTTTTTTTCCATAATAAGTAATTATCAGAAAAAAGGTAATGCCTAATAAAACCGAGAAAATAAAGAACCAATTACTATAGGCCGGTAATAGAAGAATTCCGAATATTATACTAATTACCGAAAACGAAAACTCAAGGAGGACTTTACCTATTCCCTTTTGTAATGTAACTACTTCAAAAAAATGTACTATCTTTTTCTTAGCTTCTTTATTCTTTATAGTCAATTGCGCCAATCGGTCAGTTAGGTTGCAAAAAATCTTTTCATGCAAAGTTTCATTCAAACGCATTTGCCATAACTGAAAAAAACCAATCAATAAGGTAATGGATATTACCAGTAAGCATAGCAAGAATAAGGATGCCGAAAATTTGCCTGCCATTACATAGGTTATCATACCTTGTATCACAAGCGGAATAGCAATGTATAAGGCTCCTTGTAAAAAAGCTAAAGCATAAATTCTGTAAATAAGTTTCCTTTCTTTATTCAGCCATTTTAGCAATAACTTTGTTTTTGCATTCATCATATTTTCTGCGTGTTTTGCCGTATTATTTCACTAAAATTTCCATTGCATTGAGTAATCGGTAGCGAATACACCTTTGTGTTTTCATAACCTTCACGAGAAATATATTCCAATATGGGAGTAAACAACAAAGCTTTGGTTTGCCCGGTTATTACAACATTGGTTTGCTGAAATAATTCACCGTCTATTTTACTAAATGAACGGTTGTCAATATCGATGGATGCATGTGCGAGTAAATCATTCGCTATTAAACCTTTCACCAGTTTACCTGCATTTTCTTCTGAGTCGAGATAAATATAAACAGTTATCATTTTTATTTTTTTTACAAAAATAGTAATACTCATTAAATGATAGTAATGCTATTATATAAAATCTGTTAAATAATATTTGCTATATTTGTACTTTCAAATTAAACAACAATGCTATTAGATATACGAATCAAAATGAATGATAAACTCTTCCTACGAAATCCGGAAGACAGTTTATTAGGAAAGCGAATAGTTAGTCAGGGACTGGTGTTGATTAACAAACTGGGATTTGAGGATTTTACATTTAAAAAACTTGCTGCTGAAATAGAAACAACAGAAGCCAGTATATACCGCTATTTCGAAAATAAACACAGGTTGTTGGTTTACCTTATCACTTGGTATTGGAGTTTCTTAGAGTATAAAGTGCTGTTTAGTTTGAACAACATCAATGACCCTGAAGTAAAGTTGAAAACTATTATTCGGCTTTTAGTAATGGTTCCCGAACGAGCAAAATCTACTGAATTCATTTCCGAATTTGAAGCCTATGAACTTGTAAAGTGGGAGAGTTCAAAAGCCTATTTAACCCGAAACATTACTAAGGATAACAAAGACCGTTTGTTTAAACCCTATAAAGATTTATGCCAGCGAATCGCCGATATCATTAAAGAATACAATGCTAAATACAAGTATCCTTATTTTTTAGCAAGTACCATTTTAGAAATGTCGCACGCCCAACAGTTCTTTATGGAAAACTTACCTGCACTTACCGACAGTGCTACTCCCGATGATAAAAAACTTATTTCCTTTTTAGAACAACTAGTATTTAGTTCAATTCAAAAATCAACTAAATAATTCAAGTTCGTTTAAATAAAGTAAATTGCTTTTGGTTATTCTAATCCCAAACTCTTAATGTAGGCTTTATTGTCAGAAGGTCTTCCAATAAATTCTTCCACAGCTTCAACAATGTCACGCTGTGTTCCATTGGCCAATATTAATTTTCTATAACGCACACCTGTTTTAGTATCGGTTAGTCCATTTTTCTTAAACTGAGTAAACATATCTTGAGCATACACTTCCGACCATAAATATCCATAGTAATATACCGGATGTGAATTAATATGAATCCAGTTTGCCTGAGGATGGGTTCCTTCAACATAAAAATCCATTACTCCCAACTCCTTATCAATTTGTTGCCACAATTTATCAGTTGAAACAGGTGCTTGAGGATTGTATTTGTCGTACACATTCATGTCGTACAAACACATGCGTAGCGAACGAATTGAAGCATATCCGGAAGCAACATTCTTAGCTTTCAACATATTTTCAAAAGTAGCTAAAGGCAAAACTTCTCCTGTTTTATAATGCTTGGCAAACGAGCTCAAAATTGAATAATCCCATAACCAGTTTTCAAACAACTGCGACATTGATTCGGTAAAATCAGCTTTTGAACTTGATTGCATCGAAAATTCTCCCTCATACGACATCATATTCATAATATGCCCAAACTCATGAAATAAAGTTTTCAATTCGCGTGGACTTAACAACGAAGGTGAAGTAGGAGTAGGGCGCGTAAAATTTCCCAACAACATGGAAACCGGAATTTCATTGCCTTCTTTACCATATTTTCCTGAAATTAAATTCACACCATAAAACCAAGATTCCTTATTGGGACGAGGAAACAAATCTAAATAAAAGCGACCTTTTAATTTCCCTGTTTCGTATACTTCATACATTTCAACTTCAGGATGCCAAACAGATGGATTGCTTACCTTCTTGAATTCTAGTCCAAGTAATTTCTGATAAATATCGAACATCCCTTTCAAGCACTGATCCATAGGTAAATAAGGACGTAACTCTTCATAGTTTACATTAAATTCGCTTTTAAGCTTTTTACTTTTGTAAAAATCAATGTCCCAAGTATTTAAATGAACATCTTTTTCATTCGCAAAATCAGCTTTTTTATTGCGCTCAAATTCTGCTAAGTCCAATTTAGCTTTATCTTTTGAACGTTCAATTAAGTCGTAAACAAAACTCCATACAGTTTTAGGGTTTTTAGCCATTTTGGAACCCAAGCTATAAGCCGCATAACTAGGATAATTCATAAGCTTAGCAAGAGCATATCGCTTGCTAATTAAACTATCTAGTATGGGTAAATTTTGAGTAGCAGCTCTTCCCGTAAACTTAAAATAGAACGCTTTACGAGTTGCTTCTATTTCGGCATTATTCATTACCGGCTCGTTGGTAGCATTAATAATTGGAATCTCATAGTTTCCTGCAGTCGTGCGGTATTTATTTTTGAAATCTTCTGTCAAGCCTTTGGTACCTGCTTCATCCAATTTCAATACATCATTTGCAGAGTTCATATTTACCGAATAACTAGAAGTTAGTTCTCCAATTTCTTTGCTGAGTTTTTTGTATTGAGTTAACTTTTCAGCAGATAAATTCACTCCCGATCGCTCAAATCCATCAATTAAGTCATCCACAAGAAACTTTCTGTGGCCTGTTAATTCTTTATAAGCTGCGGTTGATTTAAAGGAAAGCATTTTCGAAAATAAGTCCTTATCCGAAAAAATCGCCGTCGATTGCGAATCCAATTGCTGATAACTGCTTAAGCCATTCGCACGAATCATGGAATCGGGCGAAACCCAATACAACATATAACAGGTGTTACTCGCAGTATTTAGTTTATTGTAGCTCACATCAAATGCTTCAAAAACACTGGCAAAACTGATCGTTTTTTGCGCCTTAATTGCTTCAATATCTTTATTTATTGATTGCATAATTTGCTTGCCATAATCGCTCACATTGGCTGCAGTTACTTTTGAAAATTCAACAGGTACATTCATCTGAACCAACAATGGGTTGGAAGTTGAATTCGACTGAGCAGGTGCAATTTCCGCTGTAGTTAAAGCCGAAATACAAAGCAATGCTACATTAATAAACTTTTGAGAAACTCGCATAATCTATAGTTTGAAGGATTAAAATTTGGAAGCCCAATAGTACAAAATTTACTGTTCAGAAAGAGCGATTTTTGAAACAAATCTATAATTCGCTACTTCTTCGTAAAATAGATATATCGTTTCAATTACTTAGCAAATAAACAAAGGCTTTTGATTGCATCACAAAGCTCAATAACACATTTTTGAAGGCCTGTATACTGTTCATTCACAAGTTTTA
>Ga0075163_10006267_pt1 | contig 15751 bp, 18 predicted proteins | sample JI1023141ADNA_FD_71478 | JGI IMG/M metagenome (GOLD analysis project Ga0075163, IMG submission 71478) | Wastewater effluent complex algal communities from Wisconsin, to seasonally profile nutrient transformation and Carbon sequestration -... | ecosystem: Engineered > WWTP > Effluent > Algae... | reverse complement strand
CAAATTGCTGCACTGACTGGCATCTAGGCCCTTCACTGCCGTTCATATTGAGGGGAAATCCGATGACAACTGCATATATCTTAAATTCATCAATGGTTTTTTGCAATTCCATGTAATCCAAGTGGAATTTTTGCCGCTTGATGGTACGTAAGGGGGAGGCAATGATTAATCCTGCATCACTCAGTGCTATGCCAATGGTTTTCTCTCCGACGTCCAAGCCTATGATCCGGGAATGGCGAGATTTTTGCAAAAGTAAAAATTCTTGTCTGGTAATAATCATGGCGTCCAATTTTAATACGGATGAGATCAGTTGATTATAATACAAAAATATAACTGGCTTTGCCGATGATATGCTATTATTTTCTGCAGGGTTAAGGGATCAGCCTTTGGTAATTCCATCAGACAAGGATAACATTAAGTTTATTTTTTATAATTACCTGTTATACTCGACCTTTCAGGTAAAAACACCTGATTCATGATCACGACGGAAAGAAAAACGATTGATTGACGATAAAAAATGGCCGTTATTTTTATGCTCGATAAGACCGATCCGCTATCAATTAATTTTTGGCGATAAGTTGTCTTAGCCATGGGTGCAGAAGAATTTGGGTTGCTGATGCTGGTAATCAAGGGCGCCTCAATCGGGTTTGTGATTGGTATTCCCGTCGGACCAACCGCATTGTTGCTTATACGGCGTACCATTGTATCGGGTTGGGCAGGGGGATTATCTGTAAGCGCAGGGGCAGCTTTTGCCGATGCTGTTTATGGAGGGGTTGCCGCCTATGGTTTATCGCTAGTAGGTAATTTTTTTATCCATTACAAAGAATGGGTTAGCGTGATCGGTTTTATTATTTTAGTTAGTTTGGGGATTGTGGAATGGCGGTCCCATCCACCCGATCCTTTAGCCAATAACCCAACTGACCCTAAAACCCTTATCAGGGGTTTTGTGGTTTCTTTTTCCATTACCTTCTTTAATCCCATGACCTTGTTTTCGATGACAGCGATCATGGCTGGATTTGGGGTATTGGGACAAGGGGTCGGAAAATTGGGTGATCCGGTTTATGGGGATTTTGCAATTGTATTATTTATTACAGCCCTTTTTCTAGGATCTTTGATCTGGTGGACATTATTAACCCTCATAACAAAATTTATTAAAAACCGCTTAAGCCAAAAAATGCTGTTAAGGTTAAGCCGTTTCTCAGCCATTTTATTGATTGGTTTTGGCATCTACGTTTTGACATATGCTTTTCAAATTACTGAAGAGCAGAGTAATAACCATCTTGATGATCTCGCGCCAAATTTCATGAGTTACCTGCCCAACGAGGTAGACTTTTTCCCCCTTGGATCAAGCTCTTACAGGGAAGTTACATTGGCCAAAATGCTTCTCTCAGAAGATACAGTAAAATAGATGGCAAGAATCGATTGTTTTTTACAATAAAGCTGATGTGCTATATATTTATTACTCTGGGCCAAAAAAATGATAGGGATAAACATGAAAATATAGATGTCAACCCTTAAAATGTTGGAGTTCTACATCTCTAATTGATCCAACTTTCTTACAATGTCAAGGGCTGCATAGGTTAAGATTGCATTAGCACCTGCCCTTTTAAAGGCTAGCAAACTTTCCAGCATTAATTTTGTTGAATCCCCCCAGCCGTTTTGTCTAGCGCTTTGGATCATTGCGTATTCGCCACTCACTTGATAAACAAAAGTCGGCATTTGGAAGGTGGTTTTCACGCGGTATAGGATATCCAAATAAGGCAATCCCGGTTTAACCATTAAAATATCGGCACCTTCCTTGATATCCAAATTGCACTCTCGCAAGGCTTCATCACTGTTGGCGGCATTCATTTGGTATGTTCTTTTGTCTTTTTTGCCAAGGGCTTTGGCTGATCCCACTGCTTGCCTGAAGGGGCCATAGAAAGATGATGCATATTTGACGGCATAGGAAAGGATGGCGCAGTTGATAAAACCTGCTTGATCTAAAACTTGCCTGATAGCACCAATACGGCCGTCCATCATATCGGAGGGGGCCACTATATCTGCCCCTGCTTCTGCTTGAGCTAAAGCTTGTTTACATAAAACCTCAACGGTTTGATCATTATGGATTTCTTCGTTGATCATTAACCCATCATGGCCGTGGGGCGTATAGGGATCTAACGCAACATCACAAATGACGCCGATTTCAGGCACATTTTTTTTAATTGCCCGGATGGCTTGATTACAAAGATTATGGTGGTTATATGCTTCTTTTGCATCCTCGGATTTTTTTTCAATAGGCACCACCGGAAAAATGGCAATCGCCGGAATGCCAAGTTTGGCTGCCTGGGAAGCGGTTTCCAATAGGTAGTCAAGGGATAATCGATGGATGCCCGGCATTGCAGGTATTGGTATTTGGTCTTCCCTACCGTCATGAATAAAGACTGGTAAGATTAGGTCAGTTGCCTGCAAAGTATTTTCTGCCAATAATCGGCGATACCAAGGATGTAGGCGGTTGCGCCTTAAGCGGGTAGTAGGGAAGCTGCCATTTGCTGAAAAAAGGGGGGCAGATTTTTTAATAAAAGAAGGGGTAGAAACCATGGGGTGATCCTATCAAATATGGGTCAAAAAGGGCGTATTTGAATTACCCTTGTTATAATAAAAAATCAAAAAGAAATGATTGGCAATTCCAAAATAGAGGAACAGCTCCCCATCACTGTAATGGCATCTTGCTCAGCTTGGGGTAAAATGCTGTCAGCATAAAATTTGGCAATCAATAACCTGTTTTGATGAACAGCAGGATCAATTTTTGCCATGCTTAGTAACCGCTTGCTGGCGATAGTCCCTTCCGCTAATAACCAACCCATATAGACTGTCCCGAATAAATGGATATAGGGGTTAGCACCGGCCAAAATTCGTGCAGAATTCTGACGGTAATTTTCTAAAATCCAATCTGTAGTTTCTTCTAAAGCATCAATACCCGCTTCCAGTGAAAAACGTATAGAGGCTCCATCTTCAGTCAATTCACGGGTTAAGGATGGTATGGTTTCGCGCATGCCATCTAAAAATATCCGGACGGAAGCCCCGTTCTTTTCCAGTAATTCGGTGGTGATAACTTGTTGCGCTAACATTCCGTTCGTTCCTCCGAAAGTTAAGGACGCAAAAGCATTGTGCAAGCTTTGTAGGATGGCCGAGTCTTTTCTGTTGCCAGCGGCAGCATGAATTTGCATGGCAAGGGTGGTTATCTGAATGGAATATTGACTGCACCAGTTCTTTAATATTGGTAATAACAACGTAAATAAGGATTGGTAACGATATTGTTCAGCAGGGTCAAAATGGTTCCGGGCACGATCAAGGGCTCCGGCTGTGAAATAAACACCACTACGCATGCCTTGGATCAGCGAACGCATCGTCATTAAAATACGACGGACATCGGGATGCATAATAATGGGAACACTGCCTGAATTTTTATGGGCCTGCCCTTGGATGCGGGCTCGCGCAAAAAAAACACTTTCCTGATAAACTCGTTCTGATATCCCCAATGTTTGGGTGCAAACGAGTAATCGTTGTGTTTGTAACATCTGCTCGGTGTAAAAATGACCTTTGGTGATATCGCCAAGGGCAAATCCAATAGCGCCTGCTTGCGGCCCGAAATTGATGGAAGAAATAGGGCAACCGGTTAACGCTAACTTACTTTCTAAGCCCGTGCAAAACACATCATTAGGCAAATCTTGATTTTGGGGTGTGCCTGTATATTGGGGAACAATAAATAAAGATAAATTGTCTCCCGTCATCGGGCTGCCTTGTAATTTAGCTAAAGTTAAGTGAATTTTCTGTTCTGTTAAAGAATGTTGTCCATACGTTACCCATTGTTTCTGGCCCATAATCCGGTGATGATTACCGACAGGCCAAGCTCGGGTTTTGATAATACGAAGATCTGAGCCCGCTTGTTCTTCGGTAATATCGATAGAAGCCGTCATTTTTCCCTGAGAAAGGGCTGGCAGAAAAATCTCCTGAAGGGCTGGACTGCCAAACTGTTTGATCGCATCTAAGGCACTGATCGTAGAAATCCAGATAGAAGCCAAAGATGGGCAAGCTGCATGCCAGATTTCTTGCAAGGCAACTTGCAAGGACCAATTGATAGGAGATGATATATTCTGGTTGTTGAGCGGCAGGAACAATCCTTGCTGATGGAATTCCCGAAAAGCTCGATCAAAGCCAGGCGGGCAGATGACCTGCCCATCATGATAAATACTTTCTTCGATTTTGACCGGTTCTGATAAGGGCAGAAGATAATCGGTTGCAAAACGCTGGGCTTGTTCAAAACGACTAGTGTCAAATTTCGGCAGGCTTTTTTTGTGTGTATTTTGAAACCCCAAAATTTCTGGAAGCTGAACTATTTCTTCCAAAACAAAACTCATTTCTCGAACGGGTGGGGCGTATCTGACCATACAAAACTCAAAATTAGGTGATTTATTTTTTATGATATCAAGTAAGCATAAAACAATATAGAATCATCACGGAACTTTATATATATTGAATTATATTGTCATTAACTTCTTTAGGAAACCAAAATGATCACTGCAGCAAGTCTTTTGAAAGCCATTTTGATTATTGGTATTGTTGCCGGATGGTTTTTCTGGAGAAGATCATTGAAGTTACGGGCTTTATCTCAAAAAGGGTATTCTTCAAAAAAATCGCCACAAAAAATTGAAAACATGTTGGATTGCGATAAATGTCATGCTTATATCCCGGTATCAGGGGTAAAATTATGCGAGGAAAAGGCTTGCCCCTTGCAATAAGACGATGATGCAGATAAAACCGATTGTGACTATCCGTATTAGCCGTTTTGTTGAGATGAAGTGGTTAAGAAAATAAGGAAATTTTGCCTTGAAACGGCGTCCGCAATAACCATTCTTTGATAAAAAGTGATGATAGCAACCTCAGAAAAGAGAAGCTTACAACAACAAAAATTTATTTTAAAGTGATAGCCGCAGAATTGTTGAAAAAGATTTAGATAAAATAGGTCTGATGGAATCATTTAGAAAAGTAGGTAGAGATAAAATGCGAAGGAACAATTAATGAGCATGGTTAAAATTAATATTCTGGATCACCAATATGATATTTCCTGTGACAATGGGATGGAAGATCATGTGAGAAAACTAGCTCAGGATCTTTCTTTGCGGCTGCAAGAATTAAGAAAATCTTCTGGTGCAATGGATGAGAATCGGTTGTTGATCATAACAGGGTTATTACTGATAAATGAGGTGCATGAAAGTCGGGGTAGCGAGCAAAAAACCGCAAGGTCCACTGATCCAAAAGTGGCTGGTTTGACGGAAATAGTAGAAAAATTAATTAAACGCGTCGAAAGCCTTGCTGAAAAATTAGAGAAACGGTAGAGTGTATTCCTAAGAGCTGCTCTGTGCGACAGGCTCGATATTCCTGAGGCCTATATTTATCTTCTAGGGAGCTGTCCCTGTTAGGATCGTGGTCCTGATATACGGTGCCCACCTGCATGTAGCGGGCCACAGAAGAAATAGTAGTCACCGGCAGTAGCGGCTCTACCTGATAACAAGGCGAAAACCCATATATTTTAAAGGCGGCAAGGCTTTTTGTAAAAATACAGATAGGTTTTTCAAGGTCGTTCATTTTATACAAATAACGTACTATCAAATAAAGAAAAGACTAGGGATTGTAATGAAAAATTAAGAATAATGTTGGCCCCAGGATTTTTTCTAATAAATGAAAACTCTCAATGAATAATAAAAGAAAAAATGCCACAAACATCGAAAAACCGAAAAAAAGAGTTGCGATTGCTTTATCAGTCCATACGGCAACAATTAGGTGTGCAAGCAATAGAACTCAATAAAAAAATTATCCAGCAATTACAAGGCTATTTAAGCGATCACCAAGGGGATGTATTGGCGGGATATGAGCCTGTTAACGGAGAGGTTGATCCGCGGGAATTCATGGGATATTGGCATCAAAAGGGCAATGCTGTGGGATTACCGGTGGTGATTAACAAAGAATACCCTCTGATTTTTCGCCGTTGGCAACCGGGCACTGTCTTAGTTAAACCAAATGGTCCGGGGGGATATGTACCTTCAGCTGATATGCCAGAAATTTTCCCTGCTGTTATTTTAGTGCCTTTATTGGCTTTTGATCGCTTAGGCAACCGTTTGGGATATGGCGGCGGATATTATGATCGTACCATTTATTTCTTAAGGCGCCACCGGTTGGTACATATTGTGGGCATCGGTTTTTCTTGTCAGGAAGCCAGTGTTTTGCCAACGAATAGATATGATCAGAAATTGGACGTAGTGATCACGGATGAAGAAGTTATTCCTAATATATCTTCTGCCTCGAAACGTCCAAGGGTAGATAATAACGGGTAATTATAACAGTTGATAAGATAATTAATTGACCATGTAGGAAGTTTTAATGCGTTTATTGTTTTTGGGTGATATCATCGGTCGCAGCGGACGAGAAGTGGCAGAACGCCATGTACCGAATTTGCGCAAGTTGCTGAAATTGGATGTCGTGGTTGTTAATGGTGAGAATGCTGCTGCAGGCTTTGGTATTACGGGACAAATCTGCCAAGCATTTTATCAATTAGGCGTGGATGTTATTACGACTGGCAACCATATTTGGGATCAAAAAGAAACATTGTCTGGGATCCAAAAAGATCCCCGATTGATAAGACCAGCCAACTTTCCGCTGGGCACCCCTGGGAAGGGTAGCTATATCCATCAAACGTCTAAAGGCGATAGAATATTGGTTATTAATGTAATGGGACGCTTATATATGGAAACTTTAGATGACCCCTTTGCGGCGGTGGAGAAAGAATTATCTGCGCACCGGTTGGGGGGTAGTGTTGCGGCTATTATGGTTGATTTCCACGCAGAAGCCAGCAGTGAGAAAATGGCCATGGGGCATTATTTAGATGGCAGGGTTTCTGCAGTTGTGGGTACGCATACCCATGTGCCGACGGCTGATGCCCAAATATTACCTGGGGGAACAGCTTACCAGACCGACGCTGGTATGTGCGGGGATTATAATTCGGTGATCGGTATGGATAAAACAGCACCCATTCAACGTTTTACTAAGAAACTACCAACCGATCGTTTGACGCCTGCTTTGGGGCAAGGAACTTTATGTGGCGTCTTTATTGAAACAGATCCTACTACAGGACTTGCCAAAATAATTCAACCGGTGCGGCTGGACGGTCGGTTACAAAATACGGATTTGCAGGCAATACTCTAACTTTTTATCTTATCTAACCCATTGCTTTTTTCAAAGAACAGGGCTTAAGTAAAATGACAGTATGAACCGTCAACTAAGCTGAGACGCGGCAATACATAATGTTCAGTATAAGCTAGATAAAAAGCTATCGTTGATGATGGGTCTGATGGATTAGGGTTAGAGAAAATGGCAGGTCATTCGCAATTTAAAAATATTATGCACCGCAAGGGTATCCAAGATGCCAAGCGGGCAAAAGTTTTCACGAAATTAATTCGGGAATTAACGACTGCCGCTCGGCAAGGAGCGGCAGATTTAGCTATTAACCCCCGGCTGCGGGCAGCGGTGACATCGGCGAGAATCGCGAATATGCCACGGGATACGATTGATAGGGCGATTAAACGCGGTGCAGGCCATGAAGATGGCACGATGTACGACTCGGTCCGTTATGAAGGATTTGGTCCTGCAGGGATCGCAATTATTGTGGAAGCGTTAACCGATAACCGGAACCGGACGGCATCAGAGATCCGTACAGCTTTTAACAAGCATGGCGGGAATCTTGGGGAAAGCAACAGTGTTTCTTTTATGTTTCAACGTAAGGGTGTTGTGACTATTCCTAAAAATCAGATCGGTGTTGATGAATTATTAGAAATTGTCTTAGAGATTGGGGCCGATGATCTTCAATCCGATGAGGAAAATCATTACGTTACAACTGCCATTGAGAGTTTTGGGCAAGTGCGTGATGAATTAGAAAAAAAGATCGGCAATATTAAAGAGGCGAAATTGTCTTGGATTGCCAACAACACTAACTTAGTTGGTGGGGAAACAGCCGAAAATTTGATGAAATTGATGGATGCTTTAGAAGATAGCGATGATGTCCAAGCTATTTTCATGAATGCGGAAATTGACGAAACCTAATATACGGTAAACGGATGATGGGATAACAAATGCGGATTATTGGTTTGGATCCTGGTTTGAGGCATACCGGTTGGGGGGTTATCCAGAGCAATGGCTCCCATCTGCAGCACATTGCGGACGGCACTATCCACCCGCCTACCGATCAGCCCATGGCTAATCGCTTGGCTTATCTGGCATTGGCATTAAAAGCCGTGCTGGAGCAATACCGGCCTGAGAATGCGGCGGTTGAAGAAACTTTCGTTAATAAAAACCCCCTAACGACCCTAAAATTGGGATTTGCGCGCGGGGTTGTCATGATGGCACCAGCCTTGCTTGGGATTGACGTATCGGAATATCCGGCTAACCAGGTAAAAAGCTCGGTTGTAGGGGCGGGTCACGCTGATAAAAACCAAGTGCAATTAATGGTCAAGTTTTTGTTGCCCGGGTTTCAGCTGACAACACCGGATAGTGCGGATGCGTTGGCTGTGGCTATCTGTCATGCCCATCGTGCCGGTACATTACAACGTTGGTCTGCCACAGCAGTGCGGAGTTTGGTATGATTGCAAAATTATCGGGCCAGGTTGATTCAATAGGGGCGGATCATTTGGTGATCGATGTGGGCGGGGTGGGTTTTATGGTTTTCTGTTCCAGCAAATTTTTAGCGATTGCCCAGCTGGCCAAAAAGCTAAATTTATTTGTTGAGACACATATACGGGAAGATCATATCCACTTATACGGATTTGGATCCGAGCAAGAGCGGGCGGTCTTCCGCTTATTAACATCTGTCCAAGGGGTGGGGCCAAAATCAGCTTTGGCAATACAATCGGCGTTAAGTGCCCAAGAAATCGGCCAAGCGGTGCATCATGACCAGAAAACGATACTGATGCGGGCAAATGGGATCGGCGCTAAGTTGGCCACCCGGATTATTATGGAATTAAAAGATAAAATGCTTGGGGATTTAGCTGCTGCACCCTTATCAACGATCCAGGAAAATCAGGAATCATCTGCCTTGCTACCAGCAAAGATGATGGAAGATGCTGTTTCTGCCTTGGTAAATCTTGGCTACCGGCGTGTTGATGTCGTCCGGGTGATTCAACAGGTAACCCAAAAAAATATTTCTGAAACCTGGACTTTAAGTGCCCTTATTCGTAAAACTTTAGCTGAGTTAAGTGTATGACGGAACAGCGTCTGGTCAGTGTGGAACAGTTACCCGAAGATCAGGTGGAATCATCCATTCGGCCGCAATTCTTAACGGATTTCGTCGGACAGAAACAGTTGCGTGCCAATTTAGAAATTTTTATCCAAGCGGCCCGCCAGCGTGGGGAAGCGTTAGACCATATTTTATTTTATGGCCCCCCTGGTCTTGGTAAAACCACCCTTTCTCATATTGTGGCGCGCGAATTAGGGGTTGGCTTCCGGGCCACTTCAGGCCCTTTATTAACCAAGGCCGGAGATTTAGCAGCTTTGCTAACCAACTTGCAACCCCGGGATGTTATGTTTATTGATGAAATCCATAGACTTAGCCCAACGATTGAAGAGGTGCTTTATCCGGCGATGGAAGATTTCCAGCTAGATTTGATTATTGGTGAGGGTCCTGCTGCCAGAAGTGTTCGCATTGATTTACCTCCTTTTACCCTGATTGGAGCAACTACCCGGGCTGGTTTGTTAACCACCCCATTGCGTGAAAGATTTGGAATTCCGCTGCGTTTGGAATTTTATACTTTAAGCGAATTGGAAACCATTGTACGGCGTGCGGCAAAGATTTTAAATTGCTCCCTAACCCCTGATGGAGCCACAGAAATTGCTAAACGCTGCCGGGGGACGCCCCGCATTGCTGGCCGGTTGTTACGGCGGATCAGGGATTTTTCCTTAATTCGTGGCATTGCAAATATCACCGGGCGCATTGCTGATAAAATACTATTGGAACTTGATGTGGATGTGAATGGGTTGGATAATATGGATCGGCGATATTTGAGTTGTATCGCGGATATTTATGATGGTGGGCCTGTCGGTATCGAAACTTTATCTGCCTATTTGTCCGAACAGCGGGATGCGATTGAAGAAATGGTAGAGCCTTATTTGTTGCAGCAAGGTCTTATCCAACGGACATCCCGTGGGCGAACATTAACACAAGGCGGATACCGCTATTTGGGTTTAACTCCGTCTCACGCAATTGGTCCTGGCAAAGATGGTCAATTAACTTTTCCCTTGCCGGGGGACAAGATGGGAGAGGGGGAACCACCGGATGAGTGAAACTCCCTTCCTTTCTTCCTACCGCGTTTATTATGAGGATACCGATGCAGCGGGGGTTGTATATTATGCAAATTATTTAAAATATGCCGAACGTGCTCGAACGGAATATTTAAGGCATATATACCAATCCCCCTCCCAGATTGCTGAAAAACACGGTGTGGTTTTTGTGGTTCGCAAATGCGAAATTGACTACATGCTTCCGGCATTTTTGGATGATATGTTGGTTGTTCAAACCAATATCGACCAAGTTAGAGCAGCGATGATTGGAATGGAACAGCAAATTATTCGCAACCAACAACATCTTGTTCATATCAAGATTATTCTTGCATGTGTTGAAGTGAAAAAAATTCAAGTCGCTCGGATTCCTGGACCGTTGCGTCAAAAACTTACTGATTTTTGCTCCGAATCATTGAAACTATGACAAAGGAAATTCATCATGGATCCCCAAATATTAACTTCCGCTACCAATAAGGTAGACGCCCTGTCCATCGGATTGACCCAAACAGGGCAATCTTGGTCTTTTATCCAGTTATTCTTAAAAGCGGACTTTATCGTACAAACCGTGATGGTATTATTAATTCTTGCTTCCATCAGCTGTTGGGCGATTATTGCCGATAAAACCATGGGGTTACGGCGTTTTAATAAAAATTTAGATGTTTTCCGGCTGCTATTGGTTAATACCCCCACTTGGTCAGAATTGATTGACGCGATTAAATTGTTGCCATCAGGCACAGGTTCCAAAATAATCCAAGGGATTTTAGCTGAATGGGATTATATTAACAATACCGTGCGGGCTGCCAATGATGGGGAGGTTTCCTTGACAGAAACGGAAAATCGCCTCGAAAAGCGTGTTTCCTATATCTTACAAGAAGAAATTGCTAGTCTGGAAAAGGGATTGTCGATTTTAGCTTCCACCGGTTCTGTCGCGCCTTTTGTGGGGTTGTTTGGAACAGTTTGGGGCATTATGAATAGTTTTATGTCAATTGCAGCCAGCCAAGATAATAGTTTGGCAATTGTGGCGCCTGGCATTGCTGAAGCTTTGATGGCAACTGCTTTCGGATTGGTTGCAGCCATCCCTGCAGTTTTGGCTTATAATCGCTTGTCAGCATCGATTTATCATCATGCCCAGAAGTTAGAAATTTTTGCCAGCCAAGCCGTAAAAATGGTATTGCATAAACTGGGGCAAGAGGGGAAATCGTAATGGCGTTTCAATCCTTACCATCTTACCGTTCAGGCAAAAATTCCTACCGGCATGCCAAACCGATGTCAGAGATTAATGTTACCCCATTTGTTGATGTCATGCTAGTCCTGTTGATTATTTTCATGGTCACCGCCCCTTTATTGACGGCCGGAATCCCTGTGGATATGCCCAAAACTTCAGGGCAAAATATCAACCCTTCCAAAGAAATGGTTGAAATCACTGTGAACCGCGAGGGGAAAATATTTCTTCAGGAAACCCCGCTTATTTTACCCGAATTAATTGAAAGATTAAAGGCCATACGGGTAACGCAGCCAAATTTACGTATTATTTTGCGTGCCGATCGGGCAACGGATTATGGAACCGTGGTAGAAGTTGCAGGTGCTATCACCAATGCCGGCTTTCCCCACATTACCCTTCGGACACAACAAGTGGCAGCCCCTTGAAACATGACGATAGAACCTCCCAACCGTTCCCTGGTTTCCATAAAAGCGAAAATCATCTCGGTTTTTTTACATGTCTTTTTACTGGGTGCTGTTTTATGGCCTAATAGTTCGCAGTCAGTTCCAAAAATATCGGAATTATCGGTTTCGGTAGAATTTGAACAAGATATTATTTCTGATCCTGCGGTTGTGACCGATTCCTTCAGTCAAGCCGTTGCTGATCCAAGCGCCGGATCAAATCCAACGGATTTATCTGTAACTGATCCCCAAACTCTAAATATCCCGGATTCACTCATTCCTCTTCAACAATTGGTATTTGTGCCTGATACCACCCCACCACTGTTGCCGGATACCACTGAAACTAAGGAATCTCATCCGGTTAATCCTTTCACTAGTTACGAACTGCCTGCTGTAAAGCCTACGCCTGTAAAGCCGATTGCCCAACGATTACCTTTGCCGCGCGATTTTCCTCCTGGTAAGCCTATGCAAGAAAAACCATTAGCTGCAACGTCGCGAGCAATTGATCTGCCAAATTTTGTTCCGATTAAACCAATTGAGGGAGTCTCATCGTCAGCCAACCCAAATGCTTCGGGGAACAATTTCAATCAGCACAAACCGGTATCTTTGGAAGAGCAGAAATTGATTATGCAGCAAATACATCAAAATTGGTCAACCGATAACGGTGGGCGCAATTATGAAAACTTCCAAGTGGTGATCAGGGTTCAATTGCGGCCTGATGGCACCATTTTTAATTTAAAATCACAACTTGACCCTGCTTTTGGCAATGACAGCTATTATGCAACTTTTGTCCGCAATGCCGAAAACGCTGTTTGGAAAACCACTAAAATTATTTTTCCAAAAGAAAGATATCAGGATTTCAAAGAATTAGAATTGGTTTTTAGCCCTTAATCAAACGTCAATATATCAATAGGTCTGATGTTTATTAGAACAGGAGTTGATTGTGGAAAAAAGAAGAAAGCAAACCCGTTTATCAAAATTCTACGGCGGTTTAAAGGTAGGGTTGGCGTTAGTTTCAACTATTTATACTTTTGCTATGGTGGCGATAGCTACCGCGCAGCAGCCGTTACGGATTAATATTAATAACCCCAATATTTCGCCTTTAACAATTGCTATCGCGGATTTTATCCCCGATCAGGCATCAGAAAATGATTTGGCAGTGAGGATTACCCGAATTGTGCAAGCCGATTTGGGACGTTCCGGTTTATTTCGCAACATCGATAAAAATGCTTTTATCCAAACCGCAGGGGCGGTCTTGCAAAATACCCCTCGTTACCAGGATTGGCAGGCGATTGGCGCACAAGCGTTGGTTGTGGGCAAAATGTCCCGTCTGGATGACGGACGGTTACGATTGGAATTTTATCTATATGATATCAACAGTAAAAAACGTATGGTGGCTTTAGCTTTGACAGCCACAGCAAGCGATTGGCGACGGATTGGGCATAAGATTGCGGATAATATTTATTCCCAACTGACCGGTGAAGATGGGTATTTTGATACCCAGATTCTTTATATTGCGGAAACAGGGCCCCAAAACAACCGCCAGAAAAAACTGGCAATCATGGATCAGGATGGGGAAAATAACCAATTTTTAAGTGATGGGCGCGTTTTGATTATAACGCCACGGTTTTCGCCGAATTCACGCGAAATTACCTATATGGCATATACAGACAATCAGCCGCGAGTGTATTTGTTTAATTTAGAAACAGGACAACAAGAATTATTAGGCGATTTTCCTGGCATGACTTTCGCCCCGCGCTTTTCTCCCGACGGCAATAAAGTTGTTATTAGTATGGCGGTTGATGGTAATAGCGAAATTTATGTTATGGACATCCGCACCCGCAGGCAAACCCGGTTGACCAATCATCCGTCGATTGATACATCACCATCTTTCTCACCAGATAGCAGTAAAATTGTTTTTAACTCGGATCGAGGCGGGACACAGCAAATCTATACGATGAATGCCGATGGCAGCAATGTTAGGCGAGTCAGTTACGGTAACGGTAGATACGGTACCCCTGTTTGGTCGCCGCGCGGTGATTTAATTGCCTTTACCAAAATAGCTGACGGCGAATTTTCGATAGGCGTTATGCGTCCAGACGGCAGTGGGGAGAAGATTCTAAGCACCTCTTATTTGGTTGAGGGGCCGACCTGGTCGCCCAATGGTCGGGTCATTACCTTTTTCCGTCAAACTCCAACTGGTAATTCACGTTTAGTGGCAATCGATGTCACGGGGCGTTATGAAAGGGAGATTGCAACACCTACTGACGCTTCTGATCCGGCTTGGTCACCTCTGCGCAAATAAAGGATATTAGACCAAATGGGTTGTTTGAAGTTTAGGCCAATGATTTCGAAGGAATTTAATTGTACTTTCCAGCGAATCATCCCCATTCTGCGATGAACCTAAGTAAATAAGAAAAACGTTAACAATACCGCATTTTTTTAAGTTTTTATAGGGATAAGGAAAATAAGATGACATTGATGACACATCAAAAATTTTTGGCTTTATTGGTTACCGCACTAACGTTAGTGGGCTGTTCATCAAAAAATTCGGATGGTACAGGTACGAATGGTGAATTGGGTGCAACCCAGCAAGAGGGAAGTTCAGAAACCGCCAACCATTCAACCGGGGTTTATGGGACCAATACCACCGGTGATTCTTTGGGTGTGGAAAGTGTTTCAGGTGTTGCAGGAGAATTTCAGCAAGCAGTTGGCGACCGGGTGTTTTTTGGCACGGACCGTTATGATTTAGATGCCGAAGCCCAAGGGATCTTGAAGCGGCAGGCGGAATGGTTAAAGCAACATCCTGATTTGCGGATTACCATTCAAGGACATTGTGATGAACGGGGTACTAGGGAATATAACCTCGCTTTGGGGGATAGACGCGCTGTATCAATTAAAAATTATCTAGTTGCTTTAGGGGTGCCCGCTAACCGTATTCGTACCGTTAGCTACGGAAAAGAGAAGCCAGAGATGGTGGGGATGGGAGAAAATGTTTGGTCCCAAAACCGTCGGGGCGTAATTGTCTTGGGTAATTAAAAGGTTCAAGAAGATATTTTTGATAATACCCCAGTTGCCGAGGATAAAAGGTAAAATGATGCATAGGTTAAACTGTTTATGGCACTTGCGTTTATTCAAACTGGCAGTGTCGGTGGTGATATTATTAACAGGCGGTTTGGGTCAAATCAGGCCTGCCTGGTCGCAGCAACCGACAGTTTCGTCTTTATCAATCCGGATTGAGCAGTTAGAAGCCGCTTTTAATAGGTTGCAGCAGCAGGTGCAACAATTGGCTGGGTCAGCTGATTCCAATTTGTTGGCCAATCAAGAAATTCGGCTGCAAGAGCTACAAAATGAGTTAACTTTTGTCAATGGCCAAATGGAAGAATTGGGATACGCCTTGCGCCAGTTGGCGGAAAGGTTGGATAAAGAGCAACAAGAGACGGATTACCGTTTAAAAAACCTGGAAGAATTGCTTGCTCAAAAAAACGGACAAAATTTGGGCAACCAATTGCCGGGACAAAACCGCAGGCAAGATATGGATAGTATCCCGCCTTATAAGCCATTCTCCAGTCGCCCAACCTCTCCTACTACCATGCCGTCAGTACCGACGGTTCCTGATCAAAGCAACATTTTACCGTCAGGAACTATGCAAAGCCAGTATGATTTTGCTTTTTCCTTGCTGAAACAGGGAAATTATGAGGAAGCCGGGCAGGCTTTCCAGGAA
>Ga0075163_10006265_pt1 | contig 15753 bp, 17 predicted proteins | sample JI1023141ADNA_FD_71478 | JGI IMG/M metagenome (GOLD analysis project Ga0075163, IMG submission 71478) | Wastewater effluent complex algal communities from Wisconsin, to seasonally profile nutrient transformation and Carbon sequestration -... | ecosystem: Engineered > WWTP > Effluent > Algae... | reverse complement strand
GCGGTGGTGTTCGGCGTAGGCGACCAGGTAGCGGTGGTAGCGGGCCGCGGTCAGGTACGGCGCATCGCGCGGCGCCGCCAGCCCGGGCAGCCCGACCAGCGCCGACGGCGTGGTCATCAGCAGGTCGGGATCCATGCGGGCGTAGGCGCCGCCGACGTCGGGGTTGCGATCGATCAGCCGCGCCTCGATACCGTGGCCGGCGAGCGCGGCGGCGGTGGCCAGCCCGGCCGGGCCGGCGCCGACGATCAGGACGCGCGCGCGCACGGCGTCGCGCTCGCCACGCGGTCGAGGTAGTGCCGGAACAGGGCCGCCATGTGCGCGGTCGCGACCGGCATGATCGCCCGGGCCTGCTCGGCCTGCCGGCGCATCGGCACCGCGCGCAGCAGGCCGCGCCGGCGGAGCGCGCGCCCGATCGGCCACTGGCTGGGATCGGCGGCGAAGGCGCGGGTGAAGCGGGCCAGGCTGTCGATCAGCGCCGCCGCCGAGCGGACGGCGGGCAGCGGCGGCACCGGCAGCGCGGCCAGCTCGGCCTGGTGGGCCTCGATCCACCACTCGAAGCCGTCGGTGTCGTGGGGGTAGCGGTGGACGTGGACCGGACAGGCCATGTCGGCGAGCAGGTGGGCGCAGCGGCCGAGCGCGACGTAGCCCGCGGCCGGATCGCCGGCGGCGTGGACGCGGACCGCGCGCTCGAACAACCGGCGGGTCTGGCCGCGCGGCCCCGGCGTCACCAGCGGGACGAAGCCGCCGGCGCCGTCGCGGAAGAAGTGGCTGAACGACGGCGCCTCGACCGCGCGGCCGACCCCGGGCAGGTACCAGACGTCCTCGCGCAGCGCGCCGAGCGCGATCGCCGGCTGCCAGCGGCGCAGCGCCGGCTCGTCGAGCTGGTCGACCGCGCGCGCGACCAGGAAGGTGAGGCCACCCAGGCGCACGTCAGCGCCGCTCCCCGGCGGCGCGGGCGGCGGCGATCAGCGCCAGCAGCTCGCGGTAGTGGCGGGCGCCGCCGTGGGCGTGACAGAAGCCCTCGACATCGTCGAGCCAGCGGGCCAGCGCCGCCGGCGGCAGATCGAGCGCGGCGATCGTCGCCGCGGTCACCGCGACCGGACCGTCGCCCCCGGCGATCGCGCCTGTGTCGTCCGCGCTCATCCGCCCCCGAGCTTATCACCGGCCGCCGCGCCGCCGCCGCCGCGGCGCAGGCCGGCGGCCAGGGCCCCCCAGCCCAGCCGGCGCGCCTGCCGCACCACCAGCGCCAGCCCGATCGGCGCGATCGCGTAGGTGCACAGGGTCCGCAGCAGCAGCGCGGCGGTGGTGGCGGCCGGCGGCAGCGCCGGATCGAGGAGGAACGCGGTCGCGCCCTCGGTGGCGCCGGCGCCGCCCGGGGTCGGCGCGATGTACGCCACCATCAGGCTGGCCGGGAAGGTCGTCGCCGCCTCGACCGGGCCGAGGGCGAGCCCGACGCCGTCGGCGACCAGCCAGCCGATCAGCGCGTAGCAGGCGACGAAGCCGACGCAGGCGAGGTGGGCGGCGAGGTGCGAGCCCGAGCGCGACCGGCCGATGACCGCCAGCGCCGCCACCGTGTCGTCGATGCCGGTGATCAGCGCGCGTCGCCAGCCGACCAGCGCCGGCCGGGCCAGCCGCCGGGCGCAGGCCGCGTGCAGCCAGCCCGGCCACGCCACCGCGACCGCGAGGCCGACCACCAGCGCGACCGGGACCACGAACGCGACCGCGAGCGGGCCGCCGAGCCCGGGCGGGACCACCGGGCCGGCGTGGGCGGCGACGCCGAGCAGCCCGAGCAGGCACGCCCACAGCAGCATGTAGATGCTCTTGGCCAGGCTGGCCGCGGTCGCCGCGCCGAGCGGGTAGCCGCGCTGCACCAGCCACAGCACCATCGCCGGCAGGTGGAGCTCGGCGGTCGGGGTCAAGCAGGTGACGAAGTAGCTGACCGCGGCCAGCTCGAGGCCGAGCCGGTACGGCAGCCGGTGGCCGAGGACGGCGAGGATGGTGGCGTAGCGCAGCCAGTCGAGGCTGTAGAACAGGACCGTCGCTGGCGCCAGCGCCGCCCAGTGCGCGAGGTCGACCCGCCCGACCGCGGCCGCGATCGCGCCCGGCCCGCCGGCCCGATCGATCAGCCGGACCAGCGCCCAGCCGGCGGCGCCGACGATCGCCAGCCACAGCGCCAGCACCACCAGCCGCCGCCCGCCCCGCGGTCGCCCCGACGCCGCCACCGTCGCTACAACCGGAGCAGGGTCAGCGCGTCCTGGCCGTTGACGCCGTACACGATCGACTGCTCGTCGGCCGCCAGATCGACCTCGACCGCCGCGAACGCGCCGTGGACCAGGTGGCGGTCCTCGCCGTCGACGCCGATCCGCTCGACGCCGTCGGACGAGGTGAACAGCAGGCGGGTGCCGTCGCCGTACCAGTCGACGCCGGCGATGAACGGCAGGTCGCGCTCGATCACCGTGGTCTCGGCCCCGGTGGCGAGATCGATCACCAGCAGCGCGCCGCCCGAGATGCAGGCGACCCGGGCGCCGTCGGGCGCGAAGCGGATCGCCTGACAGGGCCGGGCCAGCGTGGTCTCGACGTCGGTCGCGATGGTGTAGACCCGGGCGTTGCCGCCGTTGATGCCGTAGGCCATCCGGGCGCCGTCGGCGGAGACGTCGAGGCCGAGGCTGGCGAAGGCGTCGTTGACCGGCGTCGTCGCGCCGATGTCGGTCGAGATCCGGACGATGCCGGCGGTGCCGTTGAAGTAGATCGCGTCGCCGCTCGGCGACCACGCGGTGCCGGTCAGGTACGAGCCGCCGCCGGTCAGCTCGCGCAGCGTGCCGGCCTCGAGGTCGATGGTGCCGATCTTGTCCTCGTCGCCGAACGCGATCGCGATCACGTCGCCGGCCGGGGCGAAGCGCGCGCCCCACAGCCGACCCTGCGGCGCGCTGATCGTGGCGATGTCGCCGCCGCCGTGATCGCCGCACCCGGCCAGCGCCGCCAGCACGCCGACGCCGAGGGCGGTGAGCGTCGTCGCGCCGGCGACCGACCGCGCTTCATTCGCGAGGGGCATTCGCCGGTGATAGCACGCGAACGGCGCTCGCTCGCCGACGACCGGCGGGCGAAGTCGCCCACGCCCGGCCCGCCGGGCGGCACCGCACGCCGGCCGGCGGTCGATGCAGCTTCGAGCCCGACCGCTGACGGCACGGGAGTTGCGAGGTCTGGTCGGCATGATGTCCCGTCGGCTGTACCTCGGCGCGTTGCTCGGCTCGGTCTCGTTGCTCGGCTGCACCGACGGCTGGCCGCTGCCAGCCGACCCCACCGGCCGCCTCGACACGGCCGCGCTCACCGACACTGGCGCGCTGATGCTGGGCGCCCCGGCGGCGCCGACGTGCGCCAGCCCGCAGGTCGCGACCTGGACCGGCACCGCCAGCCGCGTCGCCGACACCTACCCCGACGACGTCGACGTGACGGTCACCTGGCGGCTGGTCGGCTCGACCGGCTGCGTCGATCGCTACGCCCCGGCCGGCGACGCCCGCTACCACTTCGCCATCCCCGGCGCGCTGTGCAGCCAGACGGTGTCGCCGTCGAACCACGCGCTCGCCGGCGCCGACGGCGGCCTGACCATCGATCGCAGCACCGCGCCGGCGACCTTCACCGCCAGCGCGGCCACCGCCTGGACCGTGACCTGGAGCTGCACCACCGCCGACGGCACAGAGACCATGGCGGTCGAGGCCGGCGGGCTGTGGCTCGACGCCACCGGCACCGTCGACAACGGCGTCATCGCCGGCACCCGGGTCGAGCCGGACGGTCGCCTGTGCGGGCTCGGCCAGTCGACCCTGCCCTGCACCTACGCCTGGTCGCTCGCGCCGACGTCCTGATCTTCGTGGATCGGTTCCCACACCGTTCGTCCTGAGCGACGGGCGAGCGCAGCGAGACCGGAGTCGAAGGACGGCCGACGGCCACACCGCGAGCACGGGCCCGTTCGACAAGCTCAGGGCGAACGGGGAGGATCGCGCCCCTCGGGCAACGTCGGGGGCCAGGGGCCGCTCACAACTCGGGGCGCTTGCCGTCGTCGGGCGGGTGGGGACCGACCACCTCGTGGACGGCCTCCGCGGTCCGCTCGCGCCGGGCCTTCTTGCCCATGCCGCGGGTCATCAGCCACAGCGCGACCGCGCCGATGACCAGGGCGGCGATCACGCCGAAGGCGAAGTAGGCGAACACGCCGATGCCGGCGATGGCGACGCACACGAGCGCCAGCCGGCCGACGATGTCGTGGGGCACGCCGTCGGGGTGGCCGGTCCGCTCCGGGTGCTCGTACGCCCGCTCGACCGCCGCCGGCGCGTCGACCTCGGCGCCGGGCACGGGGTTGATGTCCGACGTCCGGACGTTGCGAGGGTCGGTGGTGATGGGCTGCATGGGTCGCAACGGGTGCAACCGCGGTGCCGGCCGGCGGCGCCGTCACTCGACGGTGACGCTCTTGGCCAGGTTGCGCGGCTGATCGATGTCGGTGCCCTTGAGATCGGCGACGAAGTAGCTGAAGAGCTGAAGCGGGATCACCGACACGATCGGCTGCAGCTCGAACGCGACGTCGGGGACGATCATGACGTCGTCGGCGATGCCGCCGATCTCGGTGTCGCCGGCGGTCGCGACCGCGAGGATGCGGCCGTTGCGGGCCTTCACCTCCGACAGGTTCGACAGCACCTTGTCGTAGCCCAGGCCCTTGAGCGCCAGCACCACCACCGCCAGGTGCTCGTCGATGAGCGCGATCGGCCCGTGCTTCATCTCGCCGGCGGCGTAGCCCTCGGCGTGGATGTAGGAGATCTCCTTGAGCTTGAGCGCGCCCTCGAGCGCGATCGGGTGCTGGGCGCCGCGGCCGAGGAACAGGCAGCCCGACGCCTGCCCGTAGCGGCGGGCCAGGACCTGGATCTGGGCGGCGTGATCGATCACCTCGCGCATCCGCAGCGGCAGCCGGGCCAGCTCGGTCAACAGCTCGCGGGCCCGCTCGGGCGCGAGCTTGCCGTTGCGGCGGCCGAGGTGGATGGCGAGCATCGCCATCGCCACCAGCTGGGTGGTGAAGGCCTTGGTCGAGGCCACGCCGATCTCGGGCCCGGCGTGGGTGTAGAAGGCGTGGTCGGCCAGCCGCGGGATCGACGAGCCGAGGACGTTGGCGATCGCCAGCACCTTGGCCCCCTTGGCCTTGGCCTCCTTGACCGCGGCCATGGTGTCGGCGGTCTCGCCCGACTGGCTGACCGCGATCACCAGATCGCCAGGGCCGACGATCGGATCGCGGTAACGGAACTCCGACGCCAGCTCGACCTCGACCGGGATCCGGGCCAGCGCCTCGATCATGTACTCGCCGACCAGGGCGGCGTGGAACGACGTCCCGCAGGCGACGAACACGATCCGCCTGGGCGCCTCGAGGTCGATGCCGTCGAGGCTGACGTCGTCGCGCTCGACGTCGATCCGGCCGGCCAGGGTGTCGGCCACCGCCCGCGGCTGCTCGTGGATCTCCTTGAGCATGAAGTGCTTGAAGCCGCCCTTCTCGGCCTGGGTCGCCGACCAGGTGATGGTGGTCGGCTCGCGGTGGCGGGCGACGCCGTCGGCGTCGTAGAGCTTGACCCCGTCGCGGGTCACGGTGACCAGCTCGCCGTCGTCGATGAACAGGGCCCGCCGGGTCTCGGCCAGGATCGCGGTCACGTCCGAGGCGATGAAGTTCTCGCCCTCGCCCAGGCCGACGATCATCGGCGAGGCGTGGCGGGCGGCGACCAGCGTCGCCGGCTCGTTGTCGCTCATGACCACGAACGCGTAGGTGCCGCGGATCTTGGCCAGCGCCTGCCGGACCGCGTGGGTCAGGTCGACCGCGCCGGACCGCAGCTCGCGATCGATCAGGTGGGCGAAGATCTCGGTGTCGGTCTCGGACGAGAACCTGGCCCCGGCGGCGGCCAGCTCGTGGCGGAGCGCGAGGTGGTTCTCGATGATGCCGTTGTGGATGACGCTGACCGGGCCGACCTTGTGCGGGTGGGCGTTCTCGTCCGAGGGCCGGCCGTGGGTCGCCCACCGGGTGTGGCCGACGCCGATGGTGCCGACCACCGGATCGGCGGCCAGCTTGGCCTCGAGGTTGGCGAGCTTGCCCTGGCAGCGGACCACCCGGCTCTTGCCGCCCGACCACACCGAGACCCCGGCCGAGTCGTAGCCGCGGTACTCGAGGCTGCGCAGGCCACGCATCAGGATCGGGGTGGCCTCCCGGCCGCCGACGTAGCCGACGACGCCGCACATGGCTAGCGGCCTCCGCGCGGCGCGGCCGCGACCGGCGAGGGGGAGCGAGGCGAGGCGTGGGGCGTGAGTGGCTGCATGACCGAGCGCGTTTGCACGGGGCGTGCCCGCACGCGCACGATGCCCCGTGCGTATCTCGCCCGGCGACCGTCGCGCCGGCGCTCGCCGTGCGAGCGCGCTCGCCCGCCCGGCACGCGGTCTGCAACGATCCCGGCCATGTCCGACAAGCCCACCGCCGAGACCCCCGAGCCGTTCCCGTCGATCGAGACGCCGACCACCACGCCGCCGCCGGCGGCCCAGGGGTCGGCGCCGCGCTCGTACCGCGAGCTCGAGCGCACGCTGACGCCCCTGCCCGACTCGTCCCACCGGCCGACCCCGGCCGAGGCCGAGGAGGCCGAGCGGCCCCGCGCCGCCCGGGTCAGCGCCAGCGGCGGCGCCGACGCCTTCCCGGCGGTCGCGACGGTCGCCGCCGCGGTCGAGGGGCTCGACGGGGTCGACGTCAGCGACCTCGAGGTCGACGTCGTCGCCGGGGTGGTGACCCTGGCCGGCTCGGTGGCACGGACGAGCGATCGCGACCGCCTGATCACCGCGCTCGGCAAGGTCGGCGGCGTCACCGAGGTCGTCGACCGCCTCCGCGTCCGGATCGACTGACCCGGCTACGGCACCTGGGTCGCGGCCCGGCGCATCCCGGTGTGGGTCCGCGCCCGCACCCGGCGGGCGGTGTGGACCACCGCGGTCGAGGCGCTCAGCAGCACCAGGCCGAGGACGGCGTAGGCCAGGAGCGTGATCCGGCCGCCGAGCACCATGGTCACGCCGAGCGACGGCGGCACCCCGAGGGCGGCGAACAGGGCCGCGTTCGAGCCCTCGGAGATGCCCAGGCCCATCGGCACCACCGACGCGATCATGCTGATGAGCTGACCGGCGGTGGCGACCGCGGCGATGGTGCCGGGCCCGGCGGTGTAGCCGACCGAGGCCAGCACCACCCACATCGAGCCCAGGGCCAGCAGCCGCGAGGTGACGATCCACATCGTCGGCACCCAGCGCGACTGCTGCTTGCGGTGCTTCGGCTTGTAGCGATCGATCTCGAGGACCTTCTGCCGCCAGCGCTTGGCCCGGTCGCGCGACAGCACCCGGATCGAGCGGGCGGCGTCGACCAGGGTGACCAGCATGCCGCGCCGGACCAGCAGCACGCCGCCGATCAGCACCGCCGCCGCGACCGCGCCGCCAGCGAACAGCGCGACCACCAGCACGTGGGGCAGATCGAGCGCCAGCCCGCAGATCGGCGCGCCGATCGCGATCGTGCCCATCCGGATCGCGATGGTGGCCAGGTTGTAGTGGAACACGGCGGCGATCGCGCGCCGCGACGAGGTGTGCTCCATCAGCGTCGTCGCCTTGGTCGCCTCGCCCAGGCTGGCCAGCGGCGTGACCGCGTTGATCGCTCGACCGGCGACCTGGGCGCGGACCACCTGCAGGTAGGTCGCGCGCCGGCCGCCGTGGCCGAGGAAGCTCGACAGCGCGGCGCTGTCGCACAGCGTGACCACGACCTCGATCGCCACCACCGCGACGAAGCCGAGGCCGATCGCGCCGAGCTGATCGAGCAGCGTGCGCGGCCCGACCGACCAGACGGTGAGGCCGAGGGCGATGAACGCCAGCCCGAACGAGGCCCAGGTGAAGATCCGCGTCCACGACGGGGCCGGCCCGTCGTTGCCGTCGGCCTCGGCGTCGCCGGTGGCGCCCGCGACCGGGCCAGGCTCAGCGGCCGCGGCCACGTCGATCCCGCCGGGCGCGCGAGCCCTTGCCCTGGGCCTTGCCGCTCACCTTGGCGGCGGCGGCGAGATCGACCGCGACCGGACCGCGGGCGGTGATGGCGTCGGAGTCGTCGACGCCGTCGCGGGCGTCGTCGCGATCGCTGCGCTCCTCCTGGGCGCGCGCGACCGCGGCGTCGGTGGGATGGGCGCGCGCCGGGTCGTCGGCGTCGTCGCGGGTACCGGGGCCAGGCGTCGGGGTCGGCATGGTCCCGGGCAAGTGCAAGGCCGAGGCCGCGCTGCGGTCACTTGCCGCGGGCCGGCGGGCGGTCGTCGCGGCACGACGACAGGCGCGGCAACCGGCGCGAGTCGGTCCACCGCGGCCGGCCCGACGCGAGCGCCATGAGCTGCTCCCAGTCGCGGTCGGCCGCGGACTGCGGCTTGACCGCGGGCGGCGCCTCGACGATGGCGGGCTCGGCGAGGTCGTCGGCGAGGTCGTCGGCGAGGTCGTCGGCGAGGTCGTCGGCGAGGGTGGCGGCGCGATCGGCGTCGTCCGGCGGTTCGGCCGCGGCGGCGGCCTCGAGGTCGATCTCGATCTCGACCGCGACGTCGGCGTACGGGCTGTCGAGGCGGGCGAGCTCGGTGACGACGTCGGCCGCGCTCGGTCGCGCCGCCGGCTCGCCGGCCAGCATCGACTCGATCAGCGCCGCGATCGCCGCCGGCAGCTCGGGCCGGCGCTCGCGGATCGGCGGCGGCGTGGCGTGGAACTGGCTGATGACCCGGGCGACCGGCGGCACCGCCACGAACGGCGGCGTGCCGGTGGCGGCCTGGTAGGCCATCGCCCCGACCGCGTAGACGTCGGCCCGACGATCGCCGAGCAGATCGAGCGCGCCGCCGGGCTGGCGGGCGAGGCCCCAGCCGATCACCCGCACGCCGCGCGGACCGCCGCCACCGACCAGCACGTGGCCGGGGCCGAGATCGCGGTGGACGATGCCCGAGCGGTGGGCCGCCGCCAGCAGGTCGACCAGCGCGGTGACCAGATCGATCACCTCGACGACCGGCAGCGCGCCGGCGCGGGCGAAGCGCGCGGTCAGCGGCTCGCCGCCGACCAGCTCGAGCGCCAGCCACGGCCGACCGTCGGCCAGCACGCCGGTGTCGAACACCCGGACGGTGCCGGGGTGGGCGAACGCCTCGAGCACGCAGCCCTCGCGGGCCAGGCGCTCGGCGGCCTGCGGGCTGGTCATCACCTCGGGCCGCAGCAGCTTGATCGCCGCGCGGCGGGGCAAGAGCAGGTGGGCGGCGTCGTACACGGTGGCGACGTCGCCCTCGGCGATGACGTGGTGCAGTCGGTAGCTGCCGACGTTGAGCTCGATGGCCCGCTGGCTGGCGGCGAGGTTCATGCACCGCGATCGCTTGCACCGCGCGTGCCGACCGCCCGGCGAGCGCCAGCGCACGCTCGGCGACGCCGGGTCACCGCCGGCACGGGTCTGGCAAGCCCGTGCCGCCATATGCCCTCGAACCTGGTCCTGGTCACCGGCGGCGCCGGCTTCATCGGTTCGCACACCGTCGATCGGCTGGTCGCCGACCGCCACCGCGTCGTCGTCCTCGACGACCTCCGCACCGGCAAGCGCGCCAACCTGGCCGCCCATGGCGCCCTCACCTTCGCCGCCGGCTCGCCGGTCGAGCTGGTCGTCGCCGACGTCAGCCATGGCCTGTTCGCGCCGCTGGCCGCGATCACCGCCGCCCACGGGCCGATCAGCCACGTCGTGCACCTGGCCGCCCAGGTGTCGGTGGCGCACTCGCTGGTCAACCCGCTGGTCGACGTCCAGGTCAACTACGTCGGCACCGTGCAGGTCCTCGAGTACGCCCGCGCCACCGGCGTGGCCAAGGTCGTGTTCGCGTCGTCGGCCGCGGTCTACGGCGAGCCCGGCGCCGAGCCGACCCGCGAGGACGCGCCGTGCCGGCCGCTGTCGCCCTACGGCGTCGACAAGCTGGCGTCGGAGCACATGCTGCGGGCCTACGCCTCGGTCCACGGCGTGGCGTCGACCCCGCTGCGGTTCTTCAACGTCTACGGCCCGCGCCAGGACCCGACCAGCCCGTACTCGGGCGTGATCTCGATCTTCGCCGATCGGGCGCGGGCCGGCCGGCCGATCACGATCTTCGGCGACGGCCAGCAGACCCGCGACTTCGTCTACGTCGCGGACGTCGCCCGCGCCATCGTCGCCGCGCTGCGCGCGCCGGGCGGCGACGGCGCCGCGATCAACGTCGGCACCGGCCGCGAGACCACGGTCCGCGCCCTGGCCGAGATCATCGTCGGCCTGGCCGGCTCGGGCTCGACGATCGCTCACGCCGCGGCGCGCGCCGGCGAGATCGTGCGCTCGCTCGCGGTGGTCGACAAGGCCCGCGCCGAGCTCGACTTCGTCGCCGCCACCGCGCTGCGCGACGGCCTCGCCGCCACCCTCGCGCCGTAGCCAGCCTCGGGCGAGCGCCCGCGCTCACCGTGCGCGTGCGCCACGGTCGCCGCTGGCCGAGAACGAGGCGGCGATGGCGACGGCGGGCCCGATCGGCGCTCCTTGTCACGTCGGACCCTCACGTCGTTCGGGTCCTCAGAAACGCCAGGTCGCGCCGGCCACCGGCTGGGTCCCGACCGGGACCTTCCACACCCCCAGGCTGGGCCGGCGCTGCCGCTGGTTGCGCAGCCGGTGCTGGGCGACCCCGTACATGATCGCGCCGGTGGCGACCGCCGCGCCGCCGCCGACCGCGAGCACGATCGGCGTCGCGCTGGTCTCGCCGGTCCGCCGGTCGCGGTCGGCGAGCGCGAGGCCGCTGGCGACCAGCAGGGCCGCGCCGCCCGCGCTCATCGTGATCAGCCCGGTGCGACGCATCGCCCGGTGACGCCGCGCCTCGGACCGGTCGAGCGCGCGGATACAGACCTCGACCGCGTCGAGCTGCCGGGCGGCGAGGTCGCGGGCCGCGCCGCCGAGGTCGGTCTGCAGCACCGCGCGGTACGCGCCCGCCGCCTCCTCGCACCGACCGTCCTGGCGGTAGCTCTGGCCGAGGTTGAACAGCACGCCCGGGCTCGGCCGCAGCCGGTAGGCCTCGCGGTAGGCGTCGCTGGCGCCGGCGAAGTCGCCGCGCCGGTACAGCTCGGCCGCGCGCGCGGTCCGCTGGCGCGCGACGTCGTCGACACGGGCCGACGGCGGTGGGCCGGCGGTGGCGACGTCGGCGCGCGCGCCGCCGAGGGTCAGGACGACCCCGAGCGACGCGACCAGCCCAGCGCAGCGACCCGCGTGCATGGCCTGGCTCAGTACGGCTCGATCAGGCCGTCGGGGTGGAGGCGGGAGGACGGTCGCGGCCGCGCCATCGGCGAGGTGCCGGCGCGGGCGGGCGACGCCGCCGGCGACGGCGCGCCGTGACGGCTGCCCCAGCGGTCGCCGCGGGCCGGGACCGACGGCGCGGCGTCCGCCCCCGCCACCGCCGGCTCGACCGCGGTCGGCGCCGCCGGCGGGATCCAGCGGGTCGGCACCCGCGGCGACAGCGCCGGCATCGCCGACGCGGTCACCGCCGCCGACGCCTCGGCGACCGCCGGGCCGCGCGACTCGACGAACGCCCGCAGGCCGAGGACCGCGGCGATCATCGCCGCGGCGGCGAACCAGCGCCACGGCCGGCCGCGCCCGGCCGCCAGCAGCGGCAGCGTCGGGTCGACGCCGAAGCGGACGCCGGCGCCGGCCAGCCGGGCGCGCGACAGCATCTGGCTCGAGGTCTGCGCCCGCTGGAGCTGGGCGCGGACCTCCGCCAGCACCGCGGCGACCCGGTGCGCGGTCGGCCGCTCGGTCGGGCGCTTGTTGAGCATCGCCAGCAACAGCTCCTCGAGCTGCAGCGGGATCCGCGGCCAGACCTCGTGCGGCACCGGCGGCGGATCGTTGACGTGGGCCAGCAAGAGCTCGGCGGTGGTCGAGGCGTTGAACGGCGGCTCCTCGAGGAACAGCTCGTAAGCGACGACGCCGAGGGCGTAGATGTCGGCGGCCGCGGTCACGCCCTCGCCCTTGACTTGCTCGGGCGCGACGTAGCGTGGGGTGCCGATGGTCAGGCCGTCGTGCGAGCCGGACCCGTCGGTGAGCGACGCGACGCCCCAGTCGACCAGCTTGACCGTCGTCGGCCCGTGACCTCCGGCCGGGCCGGCGCCGTCGACCAGGAAGATGTTGTCGAGCTTGATGTCGCGATGGACGACGCCGGCGGCGTGAGCGGCGGCCAGCGCCTCGCACAGCGGGATCAGGTAGTCGATGGCCTCGAGCGCCGGCACCCGGCTCTCGGCGTGACGGTCGCCGAGGGTGCGACCGCGCAGCCGCTCCATGACCAGGTACGGCCGACCGTCGGCCATGGTGCCCGACTCGAAGATGTCGACCACGCTCGGGTGGGAGAAGGCGTTGACCGCCCGCGCCTCGGTGATGATCTGGGTCGCGCCGTAGCTGTCGCCCAGCAGGTCGCGGTGGACCACCTTGAGCGCGGCGGCCTTGCCGATGTCGACGTGCGACACCGCGTAGACCGTGCCCATGCCGCCGCGGCCGAGCTCGCGCTCGACCCGCCACGATCCGACCACCGTGCCGGCGATCAGATCGTCTGGACCGCGGGGCGGGGTTGGCAGGGTGCTTTCGAGCGTCGGCATGGGGTTGTCCTCGAGCAGCGGCGTGATGTCGACACTGCACGGGTCGTGCCCGCGCCACGCTGACGCGATCACCCGGGCGGCGTTGCCAGCGCGGCACGCTCCGACCCCGCCGCGGGCGTTTCCGCTCGCCTGTGGCCGTCGGACACGGCGCGATCGGGCCCGAGGACCGCGGCGGCGCGAGCTAAACCCGGGTCACTTCGAGATCGCCGGATCAGGCCCGCCGACTCCCGCCGCTGGCGCGATCGCTGCATTGCCGCAGCCCGCACCCGGACCGCCTCGGCGCTCCGATCACGCCACGGCCTGCGGGCCCACGGAAGGACCGACCCATGACCGACTCGAAGCACGCCACCATGCAGCTCGGTGACCTCGTGACCGCGGCCTTCGACGCCGCCTCGCAGCTCGGCGAGGATCCGGAGGAGACCACCCGCCTCGCCACCCGCGCCGTCACCCACCTGCTCCGCCGCGCCCGCATCTCCCACACCCACCGCGCGCTGCACTGAGCACACGAACGAAGTGAGGGTGCGAAGTGAGAAGGAGCGCCGCTGCCGCCTCGTGAGCGCGAGCCGCGCCGCTTCCGCCTCGGGAGGGCGAGCCCCCGCCGCCCCCGCCGCCTCGCAAGGCGGAGCCGCCCCGCTCACTGATACAGGTGTCGGACGCACTCGTCGTAGGCCGGCTCGACCGCCTCGACCGCCAGGCGGGTCTCGCGCGCGAGCGCCGGCCAGGCCTCGGCCGAGGTCGCCGCCCGCGCCTGATCGAGCAGCTCGCCGGCCCGGGTCCGCTGGACCGCCAGCGCGGCCCGCGCCTCGGCCATCACCTGCGCCGACGCCACCACCATCTCGTCGAGGTCGTCGGGATCCTGGCCGGCCATCGCCTCGGCCCGCGCCGCCAGCGTGTCGTCGAGCAGCTCGATCTGCTCGTCGGCCTGACGGAGCAGGCGAGCCAGCTTCTTGACCAGGCGATCGCGCTTGCTGGTGAACCCGCGATCGGTCTGGCCGAGCATGGTGCCGGCCTGACCGGGCACCGGGCCGCCGGCCATCGTCCACAGGCTGGCTCGATCGGTCTCGATGTCGCCAGCCGCGCAGCCGACCCAGGTCCCGCCGGCCAGCACGCCGGCCGCGACCAGCGCCAGCCAGCGGCGACCGCGGCCCCGGGCCGGTTCGTCCGATCCGCGGCGCGGCGCGGGCTCGCAGCTCACGACGCCGCCTGGAGCGCGTGAATCGGCCGCAGGATCGGCTTGGACCGGACCGACGACGCCCGCTGGGCCTGCGGCCACAACGGCGAGCGGTAGCTGTAGTAGCGGTGCAGCGCCCACGCGATCGGGGTCGCCGGCGCGACCTCGCGCAGCAGCCGCCGACCGAGGAAGAACTCGAGCTCGGTGGCGGCGTCGGCGTCGCACGGATCGAGCATCGCGATCCGCAGGTCGCCGTCGGGCTCGACCGCGAGCGGGACGATGCGGTGCTCGATCGCCAGGTCCCACGGCACCAGGGCGACGGTCTCGGCCGGGATCTCGGCGATGCGCTCGAGCTCGCACAGCGGCAGCACGTGCCGCCGCGCCGCGCAGGCGGCGACCTGGTCCTCGCCGACCAGCTGGCGGGCGATCAGGTACTCGAGCCAGGAGGTCTCGGTGCCGGCGGACGCGGTCACCGCCCGCCGCATCACGTCGCCGCTCACCAACCCGGCGCCGATCAACAGGGATTGCAGCTCTCGGTGTCTCATACAGACCTACCAGTGCACCCATCGTGCCGACCCGCGGCGGCGCGCTCAGGAGGCGGCCTGCGGCTCGTCGGCGAAGTCCTCGCTGCTGTAGGGCTGCGACTGGAAGGTCCGCTCGAGCAACCCGGCCATCGATCGGCGCAGCAGGGCGAGCGCGACGAGGCACGCGAGCGCGCACGCCACGGCGTAGCCGACGCCGACGTGGCGCGACGGCGCCCCGACGAGCGCGGTGAACACACCGTTGCCGATCAGCTGGACCAGCGCCGCGACCAGGGCCTCGCGGCGGAAGTCGAAGTAGTAGAGCAGCAGCGTGGTCGCCATCGCCACCACCTGCAGCCCGGCGCCGAGCAGGAGCCAGGTCAGCGTGCTCGACGCCGGCGGCAGCGCGAGCTGGCGCGCGATCCACGGCATCGACGCCAGGCAGATCAGCGTGACGCAGGCCTGGACCGCGGCGGTGCCGCGCAGCGTGCGCTCGACCTCGAGCTTGACCTCACGGGCGAGGCGCTCGAGCACGGCGAGCGAGGCGCCCTCCTCGAGCGCCATGTAGTAGGCGTGGAACCGACGGTGAAACGAAGTCTCGACCGACACGAACAGGTAGGCGCAGGCCGGCACCACCGACAGCCAGGCGACCGCGGCGGTGGCGGCGTAGATCGAGGCCGCGTCGGCGCCGGCGGCCAGGAACACGACCAGCTTGTCGACCCACAGGCCGGCGTGGAACGCGAGCGCGGCGACCGCGAGCAGCCAGTAGGTGCGGAACGCGGGCAGGATCCGCGCGCTCTCGTCCTCGACCTCGGGCAGCGCCCGCATCGTGCCCCACAGCAGCAGGGTCAGCGTCACCAGCTGGCCGGCGCCGTAGCCGTAGAGGTGACCGAGCGGCCCGAGCACGTCGGGGCGCGACAGCACGGCGGCGGCGGCGATGCTGATCGGCGCGCCGAAGCCGAACGCGCGCAGGATGATCCCGGGCGACGACAGCCCGCCGGCGGCCGACAGCAGCAGCCACTGACAGCCGACCACGCCGGCCAGGATGGTGCCGGGCAGCGCGAGCTCGCCGCGCACGCCGCACACCAGCATCGCCAGGCCGCCGACCGCGGTGAAGCCGATCAGGCAGCCGGCGACCAGCCGCCGCATCGGCGCCGCGATCTGCTCGCGCTTGCCCTCGTACACCCGGTCGGCGGCGTAGCGGCTGAGCACGATGTCGATCGGCGCGGCCAGGACGATCACGATCGCGTAGACGATGGTGATCACCCGCTCGCCGTCGGCGGCCGCGGTCGAGCCGTTGCTGATCGCGCCCAGCCGCATCAGCACCAGCACGATCGTGGTCAGGAGCCACGGCCCCGACGTCACCGCGACGCCGGTCAACAGCGCGCCCAGGGT
>Ga0075163_10006264_pt1 | contig 15755 bp, 11 predicted proteins | sample JI1023141ADNA_FD_71478 | JGI IMG/M metagenome (GOLD analysis project Ga0075163, IMG submission 71478) | Wastewater effluent complex algal communities from Wisconsin, to seasonally profile nutrient transformation and Carbon sequestration -... | ecosystem: Engineered > WWTP > Effluent > Algae... | reverse complement strand
CCGGTCCCTGGTGTCAAGGGCGATCCACCAGCGCGGCCGCGACGGCCCGGCCGCGCGCCGCTACCTGCCTACGCCGCGGTGATGCGCTCGACGCCGCCGACGTACGGGCGCAGCGCCGGCGGGATGATCACCGAGCCGTCGGCCTGCTGGTACTGCTCGAGGATCGCGACCAGCGTGCGGCCGATGGCGATGCCCGAGCCGTTGAGCGTGTGGCACGGGCGCGGCTTCTCGCCGACCGCGGGGCGGTAGCGGATCTTGGCGCGCCGCGCCTGGAACGCCTCGAAGTTCGAGCACGACGAGATCTCGCGGTAGGCGTCCTGGCCGGGCAGCCACACCTCGAGGTCGTAGGTCTTGGCCGCGCCGAAGCCGAGATCGCCGGTGCACAGCGTGACGACGCGGTAGTGCAAGCCGAGCCCCTGCAGCACCGCCTCGGCCTGGCCGCGCAGCGACTCGAGCTCGGCGTAGCTGTCCTCGGGCGCGGCGAACTTCACCAGCTCGACCTTGTCGAACTGGTGCTGGCGGATGAGCCCGCGGGTGTCCTTGCCGTAGGCGCCGGCCTCGGCGCGGAAGCACGGCGCGTAGGCGCAGAACCGCTTGGGCAGCTCGCCCGGCTCGAAGATGGTGTCGTTGTACAGGTTGGTGACCTGGACCTCGGCGGTCGGCGACAGGAACAGATCGTGGTCGCGGTCGCTGGCCTGATCGTCCTCGACGAGCGCGCCCTTGATCGCGAACAGGTCGGCCTCGAACTTCGGCAGCTGGCCGGTGCCGCGCAGCGCCGAGCGCCGCACCATCGCCGGCGGCCACACCTCGGCGTAGCCGGCGCCGGTGTGCAGGTCGAGCATGTAGTTCATGAGCGCGCGGGTGAGGCGGGCGCCCCAGCCGCGCAGCACCGTGAAGCGCGCGCCGCTGATCTTGCCGCCAGCCTCGAAGTCGAAGATGCCGAGCGCGACGCCGAGGTCGTGGTGCTCCTTGGGGGCGAAGTCGAGCACCGGCTTGGCGCCCCACGTGCCCTCGACGCGGTTGTCGTGCTCGCCGGCGCCGTCGGGCACCGACGCGTGCGGCGCGTTGGGGATGCCGAGCAGCTCGGCCTCGCAGCGAGCCTCGAGCGCCGTGAAGGCGGCCTCGCGGGTCTTGATGTCGGTCGACAGCGCCTTGAGCCGATCGCGCGCCTCGGTGAACTCGACCGATTTCTTGTCGAGCTTGGCCATGCGATCATTGGCGGCATTGCGCTCGGCCCGCAGCTTATCGAGCTCCGACTGCACGCTCTTGCGCTCGCGGTCGAGGGCCTGCCACGAGTCGATCAAGCCGACAGCGGCGGGGCGGCGACGGACGTCTTCGATGCGGGCGGGGTCGATCATGGTCGGCTTTCTGCCCCCGAAACGCGAGCGATCGAGGGTACTTGGGCCGTGACCCTACTGCCGCTTAACCCGCGGCGCAAGCGCCGGGTCCAACCGTCATGGACCTGGCCCTGCCCACCGCGTGGCTGCGCACCGAGGACGCGGTGACCGACGAGCCGGTCGACATCGATCGCGCGCTGGTGGCCAAGGCCCAGCGCGGCGACCGGGCGGCGTTCGAGCAGATCGTGCGCCGCCACCAGCGCGGCCTGTGGCAGGTCGCGCGCCGCTACCTGCGCTCGGACGCCGACGCCGCCGACGTGACCCAGCAGGCGTTCGTGCGCGCGTACCGGGCGCTGCCGGGGTTCCGCGGCGAGGCGAGCGTGCGGAGCTGGCTGTATCGGATCGCGATCAACCTGTCGCTCAACGCCGTGCGCGATCGCGGCCGCGAGCAGCCGACCGAGCTGGCCGACGACGCGCTGACGATGGCGGCCGTCGGCACCGACCGGCTCGAGGGCACGCAGCGCGCCGCGGCGCTGCGCGCGGCGATCGCCGAGCTGCCGCCCAAGCAGAAGCTGGTGCTCGAGCTGCGGGTGTTCGACGAGCTGTCGTTCCGCGAGGTCGCCGCGCTGGCCGACTGCACCGAGAACGCGGCCAAGGTAAGCTTCCACTTCGCGGTCAAGCGGCTGCGCGCCGTGCTCGGCAGCGGGGCGATCGAGCCATGAACGACGACGTCAACCTCGACGAGCTGCTGGCGATCTACGCCGCGACGCCCGACGCGCTGACCGCGGCGCAGCGCGCCCGCGTCGAGGCCGCGCTGGCGGACGACGGCGGCCCGACGGTGGCCGCGGTGCGGGCGCTGCCGACCGCGGGCGCCGCCCCGGACTGGCGCGCGCTCGAGGAGCGCATCTTCGCGGCGACGACGCGCGCGCCGGCGCGGCGCCGTCCGTGGCTGTACGCCGGCGTGGCGCTGGCGGCGGCGGCGGCGGTCGCGCTCGCCCTGCGCCCGCACGCGGGGCGCTGGACGTGGCCGTCGATGCCGGTGCCGCACGTCGCGGTGGCGCCGCCGACGCCGGCGCCCGTCGTCGACGACGACCTCGCGGCGGACGAGGATCCCGCCAGCGACCTCGACGGGCTGGGCCCGATCGACGACGCGCTGATCGACGAGGTGATCGCGCTCGACGACGAGGACGACGACGACGACGCGCTGCCCGCGCTGGGCGCGACCTGGACCGGGTGGCTCGACGAGTTCTCCGAAGACGAGCTCGACCGCGCGCTGGCGTGGCTCGACGCGCAGGAGGCAGGATGACGACGCTGCGAACCATGCTCCTGGGGGCGTTGGTGGTGGCCGGCCTGGTGGCGCCGGCGGAGGCGCGCCCCGAGCGCGCCGGGCCGCGGGTCGCGCAGAAGGGCCCGGGCAACGCCGGCAAGCGCGACAAGGTCAAGCAGCGCATCCGCATCATGCGGGCGATGGTGCTCACCGAGCAGCTCGACCTCGACGAGGCGGGCGCGGCGAAGCTGTTCCCGGTGCTCGACAAGTACGACGACGTGCTGGCCAAGCTGCTGGGCGAACGCGCCGCGCTGCGCGACAAGCTGGCCGCGGCCCGCGCCGCGCACAAGACCGCCGACATCACCGCGGCGCTCGACCAGCTGGTCGCCAACCAGCGCGCGCGGTGGACCGCCGAGGAACAGCGCTTCGCCGACCTGCGCGCGGTGCTGACGCCCGAGCAGGCCGCGACGTTGCTCGACCTGTTGCCCGAGGTCGACCGCAAGATCCTCCGCGCGCTGCGCGGCGCCCGAGCCGACGCTCCGGATGCGCCAGCGCCGGGGCCGCGCCGACGGGGGCGCGGGGGCGCGGCGGGCGGCGGCGAGCTGGGCGGCAACCCGTTCGATACCCGCAAGTAGTCGCCCGGCCGCGCAACGACCGCGCGGGCGGGGTACAATTTCGATCAGATGAAGGAAGTGGCATGCGCCGTGTGCGGCGCGATGTACCGCTTCCCCGCGGCTGACATTCCGCCGGCGGGCAAGACGGTGTCGTGTGCGAAGTGCAAGGCGCGCATCGTGGTGCCCGGCGACGCCGCCGGCGGCACCGGCGACGTCATCGACCTCGCCGATCTGCCCGCGCCGCGCCGACCCGCGCCGACCGGTGCCCCCGCCGCGCGGATGGACGTCGTCGATCTGCCGGCGCCCAAGGGCCCGGCGCCGATGGGGATCGTCGACCTGCCCGCGCCCAAGGCGGTCGCCAAGCCGCGCGAGCCCGAGCCGTTCACCCTCGACGGCGTCGACCTGGTGGCGCCCGTCGGGCCGACGCCGCGCGCGACGCCGGGAGCACCGATCGACGCGCCGAAGGCCACCGCGCGCGGGCCGTTCACCGATCTGCCCGCGCCCAAGGTGCCGGCGCCGATCGTCGACCTCCCGGCGCCGAAAGGCCCGCCGGCGATCGCCGATCTGCCGGCGCCCAAGCGCCCGGCCGCCGGCATCGTCGACCTGCCTGCGCCGAAGGGTCCGTCGGCCGGCATCACCGACCTGCCCGCGCCCAAGGGTCCGCCGGCCGGCATCACCGACCTGCCCACGCCCAAGGGCCCGCCGGCGATCGCCGATCTGCCCACGCCGAAGCGCCCCAGCGGCGGCGACCTGTTCGCGGATCTCCCGGCGCCCAAGGGCCCGACGATCGGCGATCTCCCCGCGCCGAAGCGCCCCGTCGCGCCGCCGCCGCCCGATCCCAAGCGCACCGTCGGCGGTATGCCGCCGACGATCCCGCCGGCCAAGCCGCTGCCGGGCGGCGTCGACCTGCCCGCGCCCAAGGGCTTCTTCGACGATCTCCCCGGCCCCGCCACCGCCAAGGGCGGCGTCGACCTGCCCGCGCCCAAGGGCTTCTTCGACGATCTCCCCGGCCCCGCCACCGCCAAGGGCGGCGTCGATCTCCCCGCGCCCAAGGGCTTCTTCGACGATCTCCCCGGCCCCGCCACCGCCAAGGGCGGCGTCGACCTGCCCGCACCCAAGGGTTTCTTCGACGATCTCCCCGGCCCCGCCACCGGGGCGCCGGCGCGCCCCGAGGCGCCGACCGCCAAGGGGATGGGGATGTTCGACGACCTCCCGCCGGCCAAGAGCCCGGCGCCGGCGATCGGCCTGTTCGACGATCTGCCTCCGCCGAGCGTGCCGCGCGCCGACCGCTTCCCGGCGCCGCCGCCGAGCGCCGCGGCGGGCGCGAGCCTCGAGGGCATCGACCTGCCGCCGCCCACCGGTGGCTCGGGGCTGATCGAGCTCGAGCCGACCAACGCCGGCGCCCGCAGCGCGCCGACCCAGCCGCGCAGCCACGCACCCTCGGAGCCGCCGCCAGCGCTCGAGCTCGGCGACGCCGATCCGCTCGGGCTCGACCTGCCCAGCGCGCCCGCCGCCACCGCGGCCGGCCGCGGCGTGGTGTCGTTCAAGGCCGGCGCGTCGACGTCGCCCGGCGGCGATCTGCGCGCGCCGGCGACCAACAACGACGAGATCGATCTCGCGGTGCCGCGCCGCGACGCCCCGGCGCAGCCCAAGGCGCGGCCGGCGGCCAAGGAGGGCCCGGCCAAGTCGAAGCTGTCGCCGCGCGCGACCAAGCTGGTGCTGGCGGCGGTGCTCGGCGTCGGCGCGGTCGGGGCCGGCGGCTTCCTGATGTACAGGCGGTGGGACGCGCAGCAGACCCGCGCGGCCGACCTCGATCGCAACCTCAAGACCGCGCGCAAGGCGGCGCTGGCCAACGACGAGACGCACTGGCGCCGCGCCGCGCGCGCGGCCAACGAGGTGCTGCAGCTCGACAAGCGGCACGCCGAGGCGCTCGGCATCGCCGCACAGGCCGCGCTGGTGGCGTACGTCGAGGAGGGCACCGACGTCGAGCCGCGCACGGCCCTCGGACGGCGGCTGCTCGAGACCGCGACCACCAGCGGCGCCCGCCACGCGGCGATCGACAAGGCCGCCGCGGTGCGCGACATCATCGAGGGCGACTACCCCGGCGCGATCACGGCGCTGACGCCGCTGGCCGCGCGCGGCGACGCCGACGCGCAGCTGTACCTGGGCTGGGCGCAGGCGGGCCAGCAGGAGTGGGCCGCCGCGCAGAAGTCGTTCGCCGCCGCCACCACGGCGCGGCCGATCCCCGCGACCTACGGCCTGGCCCAGGCGCAGCAGGCCGCCGGCGACGTCGCCGCGGCCCACGCCAGCTACCTGAAGGTGATCGAGCTCGCGCCCGAGCACGTCGGCGCGCTGGTCGGCGAGGTGCTCACCGCGCCGGCCACCGATCTCGGCAAGCGCGAGACCTCGCTGCTCGCGATCCTGCAACGCGCCGGCATCGACAAGGCCGACCCGCGCGCGGTGGTGCTGGCCTGGACCCGCGCCGGCGACGAGGCGCGCCGCGGCGGGCGCCTCGACGCGGCCCGCGATCGCTACCGCAAGGCGCTGGCGATCCTGCCCGGCGATCGCGGCGTGCTGGTGTCGCTGGCCGCCACCGAGCTGGCCGACGGCAAGATCGACGCGGCGGCCGAGGCCGCCGACAAGGCGCTCGCGCTCGCGCCCGACGACGTCGACGCCGGCCTCACCGCCGCCGAGATCGACCTGCGCCGCGCCAAGATCCCCGAGGCCGCGGCCCGGCTCGCGGCGCTGCGCGATCGCAAGCCGCCGATCACCGCGCCCGCGCTGCTGGGCCGGCTCGACATGATCGACGGCCATCGCCTCGAGGCCGAGAAGAACCCCGCCGCGGCGCTGGCCGCGTACGAGCGCGCGGCGACGGCGCTCGGCAACGGCGACATCGCGCCGATCATCGCCGCGGCGACGCTGCTCGGCCACATGGCCGACGCCGCCAAGACCCCGGAGGAGGCCGTCGCCCTGCGCGCGCGCGCCGACGCCAAGCTGACCACGATCGCCGCCGCCGCCGAGACCGACGCCGGCGTCGCGATCTCGCTCGGCGTGGCGTACCTGTCGGCCGGCGCGGCGCCCCAGGCCGAGCGCTGGCTGCGCAGCGCGATCGAGCAGCGCCCGGCCGAGGTCGAGGCGCACTACCAGCTCGCCGAGGCGCTGCGCCGCCAGGGCAAGCAGGACGAGGCGGTGGCCACGCTGGTCAAGGCGTTCGAGCTCGACCCGACCCGCATCGACCTCGGCGTCGAGCTGGCCCGCGGCTTCGAGGCGGCGCGCCGCGACGCCGACGCCGCCGAGCTGTACCGCAAGCTGCTGCGCCTGCCCGACGTCACCGTCGAGACCAAGATCCGCGCCGGCCGGTTCTTCGCGCGCACCGGCGACATCGCCACCGCGCGCAAGCTCGGCGACGAGCTCCTCGCGGTCACGCCCGACGATCCGACCGGGCTGTTCCTCAAGGGCGAAGGCCTGCTGCTCGACGAGCGCTTCAGCGAGGCGCGCCGGGTGATGCAAGAGGCCACCAGCCGCAACCCCGACGCGCAGTTCCTCGACGGCCTCGGCCGGGTCAGCGAGAAGTTCTCGGAGAAGACCGGCGACACCGCGGTCCGCGACGAGGCGCTGCGCGCCTACGACCAGGCCAGCTCGCTCGACGAGTCGATCGTCAACGCCTGGGCGGGCGCCGGCCGGATCCGCCTGGCCCGCGGCGAGTACGACAAGGCGATCGCCGCGTTCAAGAAGGCGCTCGAGAAGGATCCCGGCAACGCCGACCTGCCGTACGGCCTGGGCATGGCCTACGTCGAGCTCGAGGACCGCGCCAACGCGGTCGCGTGGCTGACCAAGGCGGTGGCCGCCACGCCGCGCGCCGACGCGTACTACAAGCTCGGCGAGCTGTACTACGCGAGCGATCGCGCGGGGCCCGCGGCCAGCGCCCTCGAGCGCGCCACCGCGCTGGCGACCAAGGACGAGCGCGACGACGGCGTGACCGTGCCGTGGCTGACCGACGCGCTGTGGCTGCTCGGCACCGTCCAGCAGGTGCTGCACAACGACGGCGCCACGATCCGCGCGTGGGAGGCGTACCTCGCCCGCACCCCGAAGAACCAGGCCCAGGCCGAGGAGGTGCGTCGCTACCTCACGGCCCGCGGTCGGTAGTACCCTCGGCCGGTGCCGCCCATCCTCGACCGCCTGCGCGCCCGCGCCAGCGACGCGCGCTTCGCCCTCGACGTCCTGCGCAAGTCGGGGATGGTCCGGGCGTTCCGGCCGACCGCGCTGCCCGGCTTCGTCGCTGCCGCGCGCCTGACCAAGCCCGGGCCGCACCTGGCGACCTTGCTGCACGCGCGCATGCACCCCGACAAGGAGTGCGTCGTCGACGGCGATCGCCGCTACACCTGGCGGGCGTTCGATCAGGCGGTCAACCAGCTCGCCCACGCGATCGCCGCGCGCGGCGGCGCCGCGGCGCCGGTCGCGTGCATGCTCGGCAACGGCGCCGACTACCTGATCGCACAGCAGGCGCTGGCGCGGGTCGGCGCGGTGGTCGTGCAGATCGGCTACCGCTCGAAGCCCGCCGAGGTGGCGTACATCCTCGGCAACGCCGAACCGGCGGCGGCGATCGTCGGCGCGGCGTACGCCGACACCTTCGCCGAGGCGATGCGCCAGGCCGGCAGCCGCTGCCAGGTGATCGTCGCTGGCGCCGACGGCGCGCCACCGGTGGGCGAGCGCTGGGACGACGCGGTCGCGGGCCAGCCCGGCGATCTGCCGCCGACCGCGCGCAGCGGCGACGGCGGCGGCGTGATCGTCTACACCTCGGGCACCACCGGCAAGCCCAAGGGCGCGACCCGCAGCTGGAAGCAGACCGGCTTCGACGCGGTCGCCGACATGGTGGCGCAGGTCGGCATGAACCACGACGACCGCCACCTGGTGGTGTGCCCGCTCTACCACTCGGCGGCGCCGGCGTTCGTCGCGATCACGATGTCGCTCGGCGCCACCACGGTGCTAATGAACCACTTCGATCCCGAGGCGTGCCTGGCGCTGATCGAGCGCGAGCGCATCACCTCGACCCTGATGGTGCCGACGATGCTGGTGCGCATCACCGCGCTGCCGGCCGCGGTGCGCCGCCGCTACGACACCTCGTCGCTGCGCTGGATCATGAGCGGCGCGGCGCCGCTGGCCACCGAGACCGCACGCCAGGTCGAGGCGCAGTTCGGGCCGGTCTTGTGGAACTTCTACGGCGCCACCGAGACCGGGCTGGTGACGCTGGCCGGCCCCGGCGAGCACACCGCGCGGCCGGGCACCGTCGGGCGCGCCATGCGCGGCAACCAGATCCGGTTGCTCGACGACCGCGGCGCCGAGGTGCCGGCGGGCCAGGTCGGCGAGGTCTACGTGCGCAACTCGATGCTGATCGGCGGCTACCACAAGAACCGCGACGCCACCGACAAGTCGATCAAGGACGGCTTCTTCTCGGTCGGCGATCTCGGCCGGCTCGACGGCGACGGCTTCCTGTACATGGAGTCGCGCAAGCACGACATGGTGATCTCGGGCGGCGTGAACATCTACCCGCGCGAGATCGAGGATCACCTGCACACCCACCCGGCGATCTTCGACGTCGCGGTGGTCGGCGTGCCCGACCCCGAGTGGGGCGAGACGCTGCGCGCCTACGTCGTCGTGCGGCCGGGCCACGCGCTCACCGCCGACGAGGTCGCCGACTACTGCCGGCGCGAGCTGGCCGACTACAAGCGGCCGCGCCAGGTGGTGTTCGTCGACGAGCTGCCCCGCAACCCGACCGGCAAGATCCTGAAGCGCGAGCTGCGCGATCGTCCGCTGTGACCACGACCTGGCCCTTCGTCGTCGGCACCGCCGGCCACATCGACCACGGCAAGACCGCGCTGGTCCACGCGCTGACCGGCATCGACACCGATCGGCTGGCGGTCGAGAAGGCGCGCGGCATCACCACCGAGCTGGGCTTCGCGCACCTCGATCTGCCCGGCGGCGCGCGGGTCGCGGTGGTCGACGTGCCCGGCCACGAGCGCTTCATCCGCGCGATGGTGGCCGGCGCGACCGGCCTCGATCTGGTGCTGCTGGTGGTGGCGGCCGACGAGGGCATCATGCCCCAGACCCGCGAGCACCTCGACGTGTGCCAGCTGCTCGGCGTGCGCCGCGGCCTGGTGGTCATCACCAAGCGCGACCTCGTCGACGCCGACTGGCTGGCGATGCTCGACGAGGAGCTGGCCGCCGCGTTCGCGGGGACGTTCCTCGCCGACGCGCCGCGGCTGGCGGTGTCGGCGAAGACCGGCGCGGGGCTGCCGGCGCTGGTCGCGGCGATCGAGGCCGCGCTGACCGGGCTGCCGCCGCGGCCCGGCGCGGGCCTCTTGCGCGTGCCGATCGACCGCGTCTTCACGCTGCGCGGCTTCGGCACCGTCGTCACCGGCACGATCACCAGCGGCGCGGTCGCGGTCGGTGACGAGGTCGAGGTGTATCCGCGCCGGCTGGCGACCCGGGTGCGCGGGCTGCACGTCCACGGCGTCGCGGTCGAGCGGGCCACCGCCGGGCAGCGCGCGGCCATCAACCTGCCGGGGCTCGCCGTCGAGGATCTGGCGCGCGGCGACGTCGTGGGCCACGCCGGCGCGCTGGCGCCGAGCCACCTGCTCGACGTGCGGCTGCGCCACGTCGCCGCCGCCACCGCGCCGTTGCCGACGCGCAGCAAGGTGCTGGTCCACCACGGCACCGCGCAGGTGCAGGCGACGCTGGTGATCGCCGGGCCGCCGGTGCCGCCAGGCGGCGAGGCGGTCGCGCAGCTGCGCATCGATCGCGCGACGCCGCTGGCCGCGCTGCCGGGCGATCGCTTCCTGCTGCGCGGCTTCACGCCGCTGGCGAACCACGGCACGACGCTCGGCGGCGGCGAGATCGTGCGGGTCCACGCGCCCAAGCTGCGCCGCGCCGCGGCCCGCGCCGAGGAGCACGCGGCGATGATCGCGACGTTCGCCGCGGCCCGCGCCGCCGACCGGGTCGCGCTCGAGCTGCGGGCGTGCGCCGCCGCGGTGCCCGCGCGCGGGGTGCTGGCGCAGCGCCTCGGCGTGGCCGGCGCCGAGCTCGACGCGATCCTCGCGGCGCTGCTCGCCCGCGGCGAGCTGCTGGGCAGCGGCGACGACCTGCTGCACGTCGAGACGGTCGCGGCGCTCGAGCGCACGATCGCCGCGCGGCTGGCGGCGGCCCCCGACGGCGCGATCGCCCGCGAGGAGCTACGCCAGCGCCTGCCGGCGGCGCTGTCGGTGCGCGGCTTCGAGCTGGTGGTCGCCGAGCTGGCCCGCCGCGGCGCGATCACCGTCGACGCCGACCTGATCCGCAAGGCCGCGACGCCGCGCCCGCGGCCGACCGGCGCCGACGCCGCGCTGCACGAGCAGTTCCGCGGCTGGGGGCTCGAGCCGCCGCGGCCCAAGGAGATCGCCGAGGCCGCGCGCCAGACCGAGGCGCAGCTCAAGCCGGCGCTCGATCGGCTGGTCGCGGCCAAGCTGATCGTCAAGATCAAGCCCGACTACTACGCCGACGTCGACGCGGTGGCCGCGCTCAAGGCCCGGCTGCTCGCGTACCTCGAGGCGCACAAGGAGATCACCCCGCAGGCCTGGAAGGACGTGTGCGGCACCACCCGCAAGTACTCCATCCCGCTGGCCGAGCACTTCGACGCCGAGAAGGTCACGCTGCGGATCGGCGACCTGCGCCGCAAGCGCTGATCGCGCGCTCGTGCGTTACTGTCCGACGATGCCTCGCGCCCTGTCGCTCGCGCTCGTCGCCACCGCCGCCGCCACCGCGGCATGCAAGTCGAAGCCCGCGGCGCCACCGCCGTCACCGCCGCCCGCGCTCGACGCCGCCGCCACGCCGCCGCCGCCGGACGCCGACGTCCCCGAGCCGATGCCCGGCGCCGACGAGCCGACGCTGCGCGCCGGCAAGCGCACCGGCCTGGCCAGCCCGACCGAGCTGCCCGAGGTCGCCACCGAGGAGCTCGTGACCGCGCTGCTGGCCGGCGCCCAGCCGTGGACGCGCGTCATCGATCGCAAGTTCGGCGTGGTCGAGCTGCGCACGCTCGACGACGCGAGCGAGCCCGTGCCCGCGGTGATGGGCCGGCTGTGCGGCGCCACCCTCGATCCGGCGCTCGCGCGCCTGGGCAAGTTCGCCACCGCGGCGCTCGCCGACGCCGCGCTCGGCTACCAGCTCGTCTGCGACAACAGCGGCCTCGCGCCCGCCACGGGCATCCCGGTCGCCACCTGCGCGATCGACGCCGACGCCGACGGCGCGCTCGGCTTCGACCTGCTGTTCGTCCCCGACGCCACGCTCGGCCTGCGCCTGGTCGGCATCACGCTGCTCGACGCCACGCCACCGCCGACCGCCACCGCCGACGCCTTCGACGAGGAGCTGGGCCGCGTCGACGCGCGCTGCCCGTAGCCGACGTCAGAAGTAGTAGCCCGCGGTCGTCCCGAAGAACGGCACGGTGCGCAGCCCGCCCTCGACGTTGATGAAGATCTCGTCGGTCGGGCGGATCTGCACGCCGACGATCGCGTTCACGACCAGCATCACCGGCGGCAGGTCGTACGGCGTCGCGCGGTTGACCGCGGTCGGGCTCTCGGCGCAGGTGTCCTGCGCCGCGGTCGCGCAGCGGTAGTCGGTGCGCAGGATGTCGCCGGTCAGCACGCCGATGCCGGCGCCGCCGCCGTAGCGCACCGACAGCTGGGGGATGATCTCGGTGTGGTAGAGGAACGACAGCTCGGCGGTCACCCAGCCGAAGTTGTCGAACTCGACGTAGTCGACCTCGTCGGCGGGGATGGTGTCGCCGTTCTCGATCCAGATGCCCTTGTCGATCGAGATCTTCTCGTACTCGAGGCCGAGCTGGACCTCGAACTGGCCCTTGCGACGCGCCACCTCGAGGCCGAAGCCCACGTTCGACGCGCCGGCCGGGGCCTGCTTGACGAAGATCTCGATCAGGCCCTGCGGCACGCGCACGTTGCGCAGCCGGAAGCCCAGGCCGATGTTGGTCTTCTCGGGGGTCACCGCCGCCGCGGTCGCGGTCGGGGTCGGCGTCGACGAGTCGTCGTCGTCGAGGGCCGCCTGGGCGTGCGCCGTGGCGGCGCCGGCGCAGACCGCCAGGAGGGTTGCGGCGATGGTCACGGGGCGGCGGCAAGCTAGGTCGAGTCGCATGTCTTCCTCCGGCAAACGCGTGGCATTATATAGAGGTCTCGCAGGCCCGCGCAGCGCACGGCCGACCAAACATGGCCCGATCCGCATCCACCCGTCCCCCCGCAGGTCCGCCTCGGTGGATCGCTGGGGTCGCCTTGGCCATCGGGTCGTTCGCGCTCGGCTGCGGCGGCGGTGGCGCCGACGTCGGTGAGAGCTGCGCCACGGTATCCGATTGCGCCAGCGGCCTACAGTGCCTGGATCACATCTGCCGCCCCGGCTGCCTCGCCAACATCGACTGCGGCGACGGGCGGGTGTGCGAAGGACACACCTGTCGCCTCGTCGAGAGCGCCGTGGGTGACGGCTGCAACGCCGAGGCGGACTGCGGCCCCGGCCAGTCGTGCCGGCTGGCGATCGACGTGTTCGTCGCCGGCGATGGCACGTGCGAGCGCGAGGCCGACACCGGTGGCGTCGTCGGTGCCGCCTGCCAGACCGACACCGACTGCCGGGTCGGCGCGTGCGCGCTGGGGCGATGCACCGAGCTGTGCGAGGTCGACGCCGAGTGCCTGCGCGGCTTCCAGTGCGTCGGCATCCCGCGGGTGTCGTCGGACGCCAGCTCGTTCCTCGGCGGCTACTACGGCTGCCTGCCCAGCCGCGCCACGCTGGCCTTCGACGTGCCGCTGCGCCCGCAGCTCAGCCAGCCGCTGATCATCCCGGTGGTCAACACCGCCACGTCGCTGGTGGTGGTCGCCGAGGCGGCGCAGGCCGACGAGCGCATCGGCGTCACCGCCGTCACCGATCCCGAGAACCAGCCGATCTTCACCGCGCCCACCACCGTCAGCGAGTACTTCGCCGGCGCGCTGCGCCACAAGCCGCTGCCGGGGGTGGCGGTGCTGCAGATCCCGTCGACGTCGGCGGTGGCGTTGCGGGCCGGCGTCTACGCGATGACGATCACCAGCTCGGCCGATCGCCCCGAGGTGACGCTCGAGGGGCGCCGGGTGCGCGTCGTCGAGAAGCTCGGCCCGGGCGCGACGCTCGACCTGCACTTCCACTTCGCCGACCTCACCGATCATCCGTGCCTGCCGCCCGAGCGCCTGCTCGGACCGCTGAGCGCGCCCTCCGATCCGGACTTCCAGGCGGCGTACCTCGGGCGCCTGCGGGCGATCTTCGCGGCGGCCAACATCGCGGTCGGCACGGTCACCTACGAGGCGACGTCCGCGCCGGTCGAGCTGGAGGGCCTGGCCAGCGAGCGCGCCAGCGAGCTGTTCGCCACCGCCGACGACGACCGCGGGGTGTCGGTGTTCTTCGTGCGCACGATCTCGCCGGCCGGGCTCGAGGTCGTGGTCGGCGGCACCCCGGGCTCGCCGCTCCCGCGCACCGGCGCCTCGGGCGTGGCGATCGCCGCGACCGCGCTGTGCAACAACACCGACCCGTCCCACCGCAACGAGCCTGCCTGGGATCGCCTGGCGCGCACCACCGCCCACGCCATCAGCCGCCACCTCGGGCTGTACCGCAACCGCGAGCCCGAACCCGAGGGCGCGGTCGACCCGCTGGTCGACAGCCCGACCTCCGACGACAACCTGATGTACTGGGGCGAGGATGGTGGCACCGCGCTGTCGACCGAACAGCGCGAGATCCTGCGCGCCAGCCCGGTGCTGCGGTGAGGCTCGATCGCGCGCTCCTCGTCGCGGCGGCGCTGGTCGCGACGGCGCCCGCCGCCGACGGCAACGTCCTGGCCCGCACCCGGCTCGAGCAGATCTTGTCAGGGTTCGACTACCTGCCAAGCCGCGCCGCCCTCGAGCAGGCCCTGGCCGGCGACCTGTCGCAGCTGCTGGTGGTGATCAACTCCAGCGATCCCGCGGTGACCGTGGGCATGCGGGCCCGGGCCTACCGCGCCCTCGGGCAGTTCCCCGACAACATCGCGCGCGCCGCGCTGACCTCGGCGGTGGTGGCGTTCCGCGACAGCGACGATCGGCTCGAGCGCATCTACCTGATGGCGGCGATCGAGGGCCTGGGCGAGAACGGCGGCACCGACGCGGTGCCGGCGCTCGCCGCCAACCTCACCAGCGAGCTGCGCGACGTCCGCGCCGCCGCGGCGCTGGCCCTGGCGGCGACGTCATCGCCCGCGGCCTGTTCGCCGCTGCGGGTCCAGAACACCCGCGAGACCAACCCGCAGGTGAAGGCCGCCCTGCAGACCGCGCTCGACCGCATCGACCCGATGTGCCTGGCCAGCGGGCGGTGACCGGCCCCCGCCGCCACTGGCCGATAGCCGTTGCCCCCGCCCGTAGGCGACCGTAGAATACAAGGTGGCCTGGGTGTGCGCGTCGCACCCTGCCGTGCATGTCGGCCTCGCGTCAGCCTCCGCCTCGCGCTCCGTCGTCGTCTACCGTCGGCGGCCGGTCGCGATCCGGCCCCGAGCCGACCGAGTCGCTGGCGCCGCCCGGCGACGACGACTGGGACGGCGCGCCGCCCGAGCTGCCCATGGGCACCCGGGACGAGCGCGCGCGGTCGGTGAACACCCGCATCGACAGCCCCGCGGCCAAGGTCCGCACGCCGGCCACCCGGCCGCCGCCGGTGCCGCGCGCCGCCGATCGCTCCGACGAGCGGGTCGGCCAGACCCTGGGCGTGTACCGCCTGCTCGAGCTGATCGGCAAGGGCGGCATGGGCTTCGTCTACCGCGCCGAGCACGTGCGGCTCGGCCGCGAGGTCGCGCTCAAGCTGTTGCGCACCGACTACGCCAAGCGCCGCGACGCGGTGAGCCGCTTCTTCCAGGAGGCGCGCACCGTCAACCGGGTGCGCCACCGCAACATCGTCGACGTCACCGACTTCATCGAGCTCGAGGACGGCACGACCTTCATCATCATGGAGCTGTTGCGCGGCAAGAGCCTGGGCGCGTGGTCGCGCAACGGCTTCGAGCTGCCGCGCGCGCTGGCCGCGCTGATCCAGATCTGCGACGGGCTGTCCGCCGCCCACGCGGTCGGCGTGATCCACCGCGACCTCAAGCCCGACAACATCGTGCTGGTGCCCACGCCCGACGGCGCCGAGCTGGTCAAGCTGCTCGACTTCGGCGTCGCCAAGCTGCTCAACCGCGACGACGAGGACATCGGCCTCGAGACCGCTGCCGGCTCGGTGATCGGCACGCCGGCGTACATGTCGCCCGAGCAGGCCGGCGGCCTGGCCGTCGATCACCGCGCCGACATCTACTCGCTCGGCGCGATCATGTACGAGCTGTTCTGCGGGCAGCCGCTGTTCCGCGGCCGGTCGTTCGGCGAGTACGTGCGCAAGCACCTCAACGAGGAGCCGGTGCCGCCGCGCGCGACGCCGGGCGGCGCGACGATCGATCCGCGGCTCGAGGGCGTGCTGTTGCGCTGCCTGCAGAAGGAC
>Ga0075163_10006263_pt1 | contig 15757 bp, 12 predicted proteins | sample JI1023141ADNA_FD_71478 | JGI IMG/M metagenome (GOLD analysis project Ga0075163, IMG submission 71478) | Wastewater effluent complex algal communities from Wisconsin, to seasonally profile nutrient transformation and Carbon sequestration -... | ecosystem: Engineered > WWTP > Effluent > Algae... | reverse complement strand
TGGTGCTGGGGGGCCTGGTGCTGCTGGGCGGCGGCCTGGGCCTGGGCCTCTACTTCGGTCGTGCCCCCACACCCGCGGTCGCCCCCGACGCCACCCTGGCCGCGGTCGCCCCGGTCGACGCAGCCCGGCCGCCCCCGCCCGATGCAGCCCCTCCGTCGGTGGTGGACGCGGCCCCCGCCACCCAGGCGCCTCCGCCCGATGCGGCGGTGCCCGATGCGGCCCCGGCCACCGAAGCCCCCGTGGTGCAGCGGCCCGTGCGCCCCCGCGCCCCCGCCACCGAGGTGCCCAAGGCACCGGTCACCGAAGCCGCCAGCGGTGCCCTCGCCGCCCTCGATCGCGGCAGGGTGGAGGCCCCCATCGAGGTGGCGGTCGACACCACCCCCCTGGCCGATCTGCCCGACACCCTCGAGCAGGCCGCCATCGTCTCGGTCATCAAGGGCCACCAGCGGGGCGTGCATGGCTGCTACCAGCGCCAGCTCAAGCGTGATCCGGGCATGCGGCAGGCCAACGTGAAGCTGGCCTTCAACATCGAGCGCTCGGGCCAGACCAGCAACGTGCACATCGACGAGAAGTACGCCGACACCGAGCTGGCCAGCTGCCTGGAGCGCCTCGTGCGCCGCTGGCGCTTCCCCGCGTTCAAGGGGGAGGCCATCCCGGTGGAGTACCCCCTCATCTTCACCGCGTCGCTCTAACCCTCAGATTCTGCTCGCCTTTTTCTGGCCACGCGCCACCTTCAAGAGCCCCTTGCGGCCCACCTCGGCGGTGCCGGGAAACGCCACCGCCTGGGCATAGAGGTCCTCGGCCCGCGCCCAGTGGCCCAGCTTCAGCGCCGCCGCCGCCAGGGCCAGGGCCGCGGGCGGATCACGCAGCACGAGGGACTCCGCATCCTCGGCCCGGGCCAGCAAGAGATCGAGCAGGGTCACCAGGGACAAAATGTCATCGCGGTTGTGCCTCACCACGCCCACCAGAGCATGGGGCGCCCCGCCGTGCTGGTGCTCGATCCAGGCGGCGGGCACCTGGGAGCCGGTCACATCGCCCACCCGCCGCAGGCCCAGGTGGTGGGCCTCGACGGTGCCCAGGCGGCAGTTGGGCAGGCCGTGCTTGAGCTGCCGCCGCGAGATGGGCAGCAGATCGAGGTGCCCGGCGGGGATGACGTCGGGGAGGTGGTGCAGCGCGTAGCGGCTCGCCAGCAGCGGCGCGTCGAAGGTGCGGCCGTTGTAGGTCACCAGCCACTCAGCGTCGGCCAGCCGCTGAGCCAGCTCGTAGAGGGCCGCCGCCTCTTCATCGGGATCACGCAAGAGCCACTGCTCGAGCACCAGCCGCGGGCCCTGAAACCACGCAATCCCCAAGAGAAACGGCAGGTTGCCCAGGCCGTGGCCCAGGGAGGTGGTCTCGAGGTCGAGGAAGATCGCCGTGCGGGGGTCGAAGCCCGCCAGCCCCGCGTCGACCGCCAGCAGCGCCGCATCGGCGCCCGAGCGGGTGGCCAGGGCACCCAGCGGGCGGTCACCGTGGCGCTGCTCGGGCTCGAACACGGTGCGCAGCACGAAGCAGGGGCCGTAGGGGGTGTGGTGGGTGTGCCCGGGCAGGGGCAGCGCGATCCGGGTGGCGGGTGGCGGCGGGGGCGTGTCGGCGCCGAGGGTGCGCAGCAGGGTGTCGAGGCGATCGGCGGCGGAAGGCTCACTCGAGACCCTGCCCGACCAGCCCAAGGTGGAGTCGGGACTCTCCCCTTCCCTGCCCGACCAGCCCAAACTTGAGTCGGGACTCAAATCTTGCCTGCCCGACCAGCCCGAACTTGAGTCGGGACTCAAATCTTGCCTGCCCGACCAGCCCGAACTTGAGTCGGGACTCAAATTTTGCCTGCCCGACCAGCCCGAACTTGAGTCGGGACTCTCTTTTTCCTTGCCCGACCAGCCCGAACTTGAGTCGGGACTCTCTTTTTCCTTCGCTGACGGCCTCAGGGCAGGCTCACGGGACCCACTTTGAGCCCTCGAGGGCTCCAACACGGTCTCACGGGACCCACTTGGAGCACTCGCTGGCCCAGACCCGGTGGCCAGCATGGCCAGGCGGCGGGCGTGGGGCGAGGCACCCACCGGCACCGGCCCGGCCGCCTCGATCGGCCCGGCCACGGCCACCACCCGCCGCCCCAACAGCGCCTCGCGCTGCTGCATCAGGCGCTCCAGGCGCCCCTCGAAGCCAGGATCACTCACGCGGAAAGTGCCCGGCTTTCGGGCACATACACCGCCGGGGTGCCGGCACTGCCCCGCAGCACCGCCAGCAGGCGGCGGACCGAGCGGCGGCTGCGCACCTCGCCCATGGCGGCCGCCCCCACGCAGACCGGGCAGCCGTCTTCGCAGCCACAGCCCCCCAGCAGGCGATCGGCGTCGGTGAGCAGGGCCTCGAACTGCTCATAGAGCGTCTCGTGCAGCCCCACCCCACCCGGGTAGCGCTCGTAGAGGTAGAGGGTGGGCAGGCCCTCGGCGGTGTCACTCACCGCGAAGCCGCCGATGTCGCGGGCGGTGCACATGACCCGGATGGCCGCAACCCCGCGTAATGTTTGCAGCAATCCCTCCAGGGCGTCGGCGACCTTGTGCAGCGGCAGGCCCAGGCGCAGGCCCAGGTCGTCGGGCGGGGTGAGCCAGCAGGCCGTGGTGTGCAGCTCGCTCTCGGGGAGCTGCACTTCGCCATAACCGACGTTCTCGCCGGTGGCGAAGCGGATCTTCTTGAAGCCCACCACCTGCTCGAAGACCCGCACCTCGCCGTGGCCCAGGATCGCTCCGCTGGCCCCGCTGCTCGCCCCGCCGGCCGCCCCCATCACATGCTCATCGAAGGCCGCCAGCCGGCTGAGGCCCCCGTGGGTGACCGCATCGGTGTAGTAGTCGACATCCACCGGCTCCACCACCGCGCGGCGACCCGTCCAGTCGAGGGAGAGCACCTGGTAGGTCTCACCCCCCACCAGGTAGATGGCCTGGGGATAGAGTGTCGACGCCGCCGCATGGAAGTCGACCTCACCCACGATGCGGTGGTCGTGGGCGCGGTCGAGCACGGTGAAGTTGCCCTCGGCGATGGCGCGCAATGCCACGCCCTGGGCGGGCCAGGGCTCGCCCGTCCACTGCCAGCGCTTCTGGCCCTGCAGCAGGAGGCGCCGGGCCGCCAGCCAGCCCAGCACCTGGGCGGTGCGGGTGGCGTCGAAGCCTCCGAAGGCCTCGCCGGCGGTGAAGGGCAGCTCGAAGGCGGCACACTTGAGGTGATCGGCCACGATCAGCAGGTGGTTGGCGTCGAGCAGGGCGTGCTCGGGGCTCTCGAACAGGGCCTGGGGGTGGGCCGCCAGATACTGGTCGACCGCCTCGCTGCGGGCCACCAGCACCACCACCGCCGGCGACTCGCGCCGCCCGGCGCGCCCCGCCCGCTGCCACAGGCTGGCCAGGGTGCCCGGGTAGCCCGCCAGCACACAGGCCTCGAGCTGCCCCACATCGACCCCGAGCTCGAGGGCGCTGGTCGACACCACCGTGCGCACATGCCCCGAGCGCAGGCCCGCCTCGATGGCCCGCCGGTGATCGGGCAGATAGCCGCCGCGGTAGCCCGAGACCGTGGTGGGATCCAGGCCGTGCTCGGCCATGTCTTCTTGCAGGTGGCGGGTGAGGCGCTCGACGTTGAGGCGGCTGTTGGCGAAGACGATGGTGGGCACCTCTTCGCGGGCGAGGGCGCGGGCCACCCGGCGGGCGGCCTGCAGGTAGCTGCCGCGGATGCCCTTGGCGCCGTCCACCAGGGGCGGGTTGTAGACATAGAACGTCATGCGCTCGCGGGGGGCGCCACTCTGGGTGACCGCCAGGGCCGGCCGCTCGATGAGGGCGGTGGCGTGCTCGGCCGGGTTGGCGATGGTGGCCGAGCACACGATGAAGCGTGGATCACTGCCGTGGAAGCGGCAGATGCGCCGCAGGCGGCGCAAGACGTTGGCCACATGGCTGCCGAAGACCCCGCGGTAGGTATGCACCTCATCGAGCACCACATAGCGCAGGCCCCCGAAGAAGGCGGCCCAGCGGTCGTGCTGGGGCATGAGGGTGCGGTGCAGCATGTCGGGGTTGCTCACCACCACTCGCGCCGCCTGGCGGATGACCTTGCGGGCATCGGCGGGGGTGTCGCCGTCGAAGGCATGGGGCCGCGCATCGACCCCGCAGGCGTCGGCCAGGGCGTCGAGGGAGACCACCTGGTCGTGGGCCAGGGCCTTGGTGGGAAAGAGGTAGAGGGCCCGCGCCTCGGCATCCTGGGCGCAGGCCGCCAGCACGGCCAGGTGGTAGACCAGCGACTTGCCCGAGGCCGTGGGGGTGGCCACCACCACATCCCGCCCCGCCCGGATGTGTTCGAGGGCCTGGGCCTGGTGGCAGTAGAGCTCTTTGATTCCGAGGGTTTGCAGCCCCGACCTCACCTGCTCGGGCAGCCACTCGGGCAGGGGGGCCACCACGCCCGGCTGCCCCGGTCGCTCGTGGCGCGCCACAAACGGCGTGCCCCGCTCGGGGTGCAGGGCCCACTGCCGCAAGACGTGCTCGGCCATGCTCATGGGGGCTTCCTCCCGTTGACCTGAACCAAAAAGCAGGGGACTCTATGTTCAGTGCTGAACACCCGTCAAGGTTTTCGGGAGGGCGCCGCTGACACCGCGCAGACACTCCACAAATCGTAGAGTCGCGCTGCGAATTGTCTCTCCCGGCTCTGGCTTCGCCAACCGCCGGGTCCCTGCGCATTGTCCTCCCGGCGCTGGCTTCGCCACCCGCCGGGTCCCTGCGCATTGTCCTCCCGGCGCTGGCTTCGCCAACCGCCGGGTCCCTGCGCGACGACAGAATGGGTCGAAGCGCCCACCCCCCCGTATACCGCGCTGGGTGCGCACACGCTGGCCCGGCCCTTGCTCAGGGCCGCGATGTCCGAAAGCGAGGAGGTCACATGAAGCGGGTGTTGGGGTTCTTCCGCCAGGTCCATGCCACCGCCGGTCCCGCCGGTACGCTGCTGCTCTTGTCGGTGGTGTTGGCCGCCGCCGCCTCCCTGGCGCGGGCCATGCCCCAGGCCGCCCCCGCTGTGACCGAGCGGCTCATCCCGGGCACTGCCTTCACAGTGGCCGTCGAGCTGCCCGAACAGGGCCTCGTCGAGGCCTACCTGCCGGGCATCGATCTGCAGCGGGTGCCCCTTCGATTCGATGCAGCCACCGGGCGCTACGTGGGGGAGCTGGTGCTGCCCTGGTATGCCCCCAGCCGCGGCCGCGCGACCCTGCGCATCGTGGGCGCCGGGCTCACCATCGATCGCCCCTTCCTGCTCGGCTCAGTAGACGCCACCTGACGAGCGAGACATCCTGTCACGCAGGAGGTCGCCCATGTGTCGCTCGATCCATACGCTGTTCAACTTCGATCCCCCCGCCACCGAAGACGAAATCGAGGCCGCCGCGCTCCAGTATGTGCGCAAGGTGGCCGGCTTCACCCGGCCGTCCCAGGCCAACCAGGCAGCGTTTGCGGCGGCCGTGGAGGAGGTGGCCCAGGCCACCGCACGGCTGGTGGCGAGCCTGCGCACGGGGGCCCCACCCCGCACCCGCGAGGCCGAGCGCGAGAAGGCCCGCGCCCGCGCTCGGCGCTGATCAGCGCGGCGGCTCCAGCACCACCTCGGTGCGCACCGTCTCGCCGTCGCGCCGCAGCAGCACCAGGACCCGGTCACCCGGGGCGTGATCTTCGAGGGCGCGCAGCAGGTCGTCGCTGGTTTTCGTCTTGATTTCGCCGAGTTGCAGGATCACATCCCCCAGCAGGAGGCGGTCACGCAGGCGCCTTGTGCCGCGGATGCCGGCCCGGTGGGCGGGCCCACCCGGCTCCACCAGCAAGACCAGCACCCCATCGACCCCCAGGCGGCGGGCGATGACATCCTCGGCCCCCTCCAGGCCGATGCGGGGGCGGATGACGCGGCCATGCCGGATGAGCTGGGGGACCACCCGGTGCACGGTGTCGACCGGCACCGCGAAGCCAATGCCGGCGCTGGCACCGGTGGGGCTCTTGATGGCGGTGTTGACCCCGATGAGCCGGCCCGCGCTGTCGAGCAGTGGGCCGCCGGAGTTGCCCGGGTTGATGGAGGCGTCGGTCTGGATGACCCCGTGGATGAGCCGGCCGGCGGTGCTGCGCATGGTGCGCCCCACCGCACTCACCACCCCGGTGGTGAGGGAGTGATCGAGGCCAAACGGGTTGCCGATGGCCAGCACCCGCTGGCCCACCTGCAGATCGTGGGAGGTGCCCAGGGGCACCGGCTGTAGGCGATCACGGGGTGCGTCGATGCGCAGCACCGCCAGATCGGTCTCGGGGGCCAGCCCCACCACCCGCGCCGGCCACACCGACTGGTCATGCAGCGTGACCTGCACCCCATGGGCATCACCGATGACATGGTAGTTGGTGACCAGGTGGCCCTGATCATCCCAGATGAAGCCGCTGCCCGAGCCCTGGGGCACCGCGCTCACGTCCAGGGTGAAGCCGTCCTGCACCAGCTCGAGGGTGGTGAGATAGACCACCGAGGGGGCCAGCCGCGAGAAGAGGCCGATGGTGGCCTGCTCGTCGGGCGCGAGATCCCCCCGCGGCACCACCTCGCGGGGGCCACCGCGCCGGAGCAGCGGCAGGGCGAGGCCGGCCCCCAGGCCGATCAAGAGGGTGGCCAGGGGCAGCAACCTTTTGATCCACATTGCTTTTTCGCTCCCCCTTCACCCCGTCATCAAGGTCGCCACCGGCTCGAGGGCGGGAATGCGCGCACACACGAGCTTGACCGAGACCATGATCGGCACCGCCAGGATCATGCCCAGGGGCCCCCACAAGGTGCCCCACAGGAGCATCGACAGCAGCACCACCAGGGGAGAGAGCTTGACGGTGTGGCCCACATAGCGGGGATCGAGCACGCTGCCGATGATGCCGTTGATGGCCAGCAGCCCCAGGGCCACCCCCACCGCGCCCCAGGCCGACATCTCGGGATCGACCGTGGCCAGCAGCATGGGGGGCAGGCTCGCCACGATGGCCCCCACGGTGGGAATGAAGTTGAGAGGAAACGCCACCACCGCCCAGAACAGGGCGAAGTCGACCTCGCAGGCCCACAGCAGGATGCCCACCGCCAGCGAGGTGAGTGCGCTGATGATGGTCTTGGCCACCACATAGGCGCGCACATCGCGGCCAATGGCTTCCAGGGCGCCCAGCAGCGGGTTCTCGGGACCAAAGGCCAGCCCGAACTTCTCGCGCAGGCGGCGGCCCTCGTGCAGCACGAAGCCGGCCAGCAGCAGGGTCAAGAAGAGGTAGCCGAAGAGGGCGCCCACCGCCTGCGCACTGTCTTGCATCAGGCTGACCCCTTCGGTGAGGGCCTCGGGCACCAGGCGCTCCCCGAGCTGCCGCCGGATCTCTCCGCGCTCGGCCTCGGGCACCTGGGTCAGCAGGGCGTCGATGGTGCGGCTGGCCTGATTCGTGAGCTGTTCCTGGTACTTGGGCAGCTCCTGGGTCAGGGGACCGGCGGTGGCCACGAAGACGAGGATGGTGCCCAGCAGCGGCAGGGTGGCCACCAGCTCGGCCAGGAGGATGGCAAAGGGGGGCGCCACCCGGTGCTTCACCAGCCACCCCACCAGGGGCGTCACCACCACCGCCAACAGAATGGCGAGGAAGAGGGGCACCAGGATGGGTCGCAGATAGATCAGCAGGAAGCCCGCCAGCACGAGAGCGGCGAGGCGGGTCACCAGGGGGCCAGCGAGGCTGTTGCGGATCGGCCGCATCCGGCCATCCGGCTCGAGCGTGGGCATCGAGGGCGCTATAACATCCCCCCGCAGCAGGGAAAAGTGGCCCGGATGCATCCGAGCGAGCGGTTGCAGAGCGAAGCTTGCGTCCCGCCGGTGGCGGGTCGCACACAGTGCGAAGCGACCAGAGCGAGCGAGCCGAACGGCCAGCTTTCGCAGCCGAAAGACGAGGCAATCCACCGGATTCACTCCCTTTTTCGGCTGCGGAAGCATCCGAGGGGAACGCGGCGTGCACTCCGCGGTCGATATGTTTGCGGTTGCAGACATGTGGGGAAATAGGCGACACTCCCGTGGGAAACGCACGAGAGCCAACAAAGGCAACAATCTACCCGAGGCGGCCGACCGCGGGTGCCTTGCCGGGCCCGCCCGGCCGCCCCGCCAGATCGGTGCATCCCCCTCTGAGCGGCGCTGCCGGCCGGCATCGCGCGTTTTTGGTGGCCTTGTGCCGGTGCCGGAGGGGCCTGTTTCAAACGGACCGTTCCAAGAGAGAGGACCGTTGACACAGCGGTCTGTTTCTGATTCTATGCGGCCCGCCTCGAAGCCCACGAAACGACGGAAACCGCGATGTCTCTCCAAATCGAAGTTCCCCTGAATCTGTTGCAGAACCCCGAAGTTGCGCAGCGTGTCGCCGAGCTGGTGCGCGCCCTCGCCAACCAGCCGGCCAAGGCCGCCGCGCCTGCTCCGGCCCCGGCGTCCTACCGTGCGCCCACCCCCGCGCCCAAGGCCATCGAGCCCGTCGTGGTGGCGGTCGCCGTCGTCGAAGAAGTCGAAGAGGTCGAGGAAGCCCCTGTGTCGGCCGTGGCCGCCGCCATGGCCAGCCAGGCCTACGCCCAGCCCGCGTACTTCCAGACCCCCTACGCCGCCCCCGTCGAGCCCGTGGCGGCCCCCGAGCCGGTCAAGGCTCCCGAGCCCGTCAAGGCTCCCGAGCCCGTCAAGGCCGCCCCCGCGGTCAAGGCGCCGGTGGCCAAGGCCGCGGTCAAGGCCCCCGAGCCCGTCAAGGCCGCCCCCGAGCCCGTCAAGGCCCCCGAGCCCGTCAAGGCCGCCGAGCCCAAGCCGGCCAAGGGCAAGGCCGCCAAGGCTGCGCCCGCCCCCGAGCCCACGCCGGCCCCCGCCGCCGTCGAGCCCGAAGAGACCGACGAGGCCCCCACCGGCGACCTCGCCGAGCGCTGGGCCCGCTACCTCGCCGAGCTGCCCGAGCCCTCCCGCCGCTTCCTCGAGGTCCTCGAGAAGCACGGCCAGATGACCGTCGACCAGGCCGTCGAGATCCTCGAGCTGCCCGGCCCCAAGGCCATGGGTGGCCTCACCGGTGCCATGCGCCGCTGGGCCCCGAAGAAGGGCGTCGAGCTGCCCTTCCAGGCCATCACCGATGCCCAGAACCGCCGCGCGTGGGTTTGGACCGGCGTCAAGGCCTGATCAGCGCCTGATCACTCCGCACTTCCAAAAAAGTTCGGAGGCGATCCGAAATCCCCACCACCGGCAGCGTCTGTAGACCGGCGCCGCCTCCTCTGGCAGTCTGCGCCGAAGCATCTGCAGCCGAAAAAGTGAGTGAATCCTCCGGATTGCCTCATCTTTCGGCTGCGGACGCTGGTTCTTTGGCCGGTTCGCTCTGCCAGCTCGGCACTTCGTGCGACCCGCCACCGGCGGGACCCGAGCTTCGCTCTGCAACCGCTCGCTCGAATGCATCTGCCAAACCGGGAGCCATCGCGTGCACCACCGCCCCCTCCTCGCTCTCTTCGTCGCCTTCGCCAGCACCAGTCTGGTGGCCTGCCAGACCGATCCGGCTGGTCCCAGTCGCTTCCTGGCCGCGCCCGAGGGCGATGCCACCCGGGCGGGGGACGCCAGCCGCGATCTGGGCGCCCAACCCGATGCCGAGCCCGATCCCGACCGTGATGCGGGACCCGACCGCGATGCGGGGCCCGACCGCGATGCGGGGCCCGAGCGTGATGCGGGGCCCGAGCGCGATGCGGGGCCTGAGCGTGATGCGGCCCCCGAGCGCGACGCGGCCCCCGAGCGCGACGCAGCCCCCGAGCCCGACCCCGACCCCGAGCCCGAGCTGCCGCCCGATCCGGGGGTGAACGCCGGCTGGATCGGGGGTCCCTGCGAACAAGACGCCGACTGCGAGTACGCCGAGGCCTTCTGTCTCACCGAAGACGAGGGCTACCCCCGCGGCATGTGCAGCCTGGGCTGTGACCGGGTCTGTCCCGATCAGGCCGGGCTGCCGGTCACCTTCTGCATCGACGAAGTCATCGAGGGCCAGGGCGCTTGCGTGCAGCGCTGTGACTACGAGGCGTTCCCCGACGGCTGCCGGCCGGGCTACCACTGTGAGAACCGTGGCCGCTACAGCGAGCCAGGCACCCAGCGGGGGGTGTGTATCCCCGGCCTGCCCATGCCCGATCCCGACGCGGGCTGCCTCGATCAGCTCGATCAGCTCGGCATCCAGTATGTGCGCGCCAACAACCCCCTCGATCACCCGGATGGCCGCCCCGATCTGACCTGCGACATCGATGCACCCGTGTCGGTGGCCAGCCCCATCAACGGGGTCAACTACCAGTATTACAACCAGAATGCGCCGCGGGACATCTTCGGCTCCTGCCACCTGGCCAAGGCCCTCTATGAGCTCTCCGCCCTCCTGCGGGAGCTCGACATCGTCACCGTCGGCCACATCGGGACCTACAACTGCCGCCTCATCGCCGGCACCGACGAGATCAGCCAGCACGGCCTGGCCCTGGCCATCGACCTGATGTGGTTTCGCGACTCGGCGGGCCGCGAATACAACGTCGAGGATCACTGGGAGCACGACACCGACAACCCCCGCACCGAAGAGGGCCAGATGTTGTGGCGCATCGGGCAGGAGATGTTCCGCCGGCGCATCTTCAACATCATCCTCACGCCCAACTACAACGCGGCCCACGACAACCACTTCCACGTCGATCTCACCCCGGGCGCGCGCTACATCGGCCGGGCCGAGGGTGAGCACGCCCACTATCACATCGGCCCCAACCCCCACGGTGACTGACCGGTGCAACCACGCCCAAGCGGCCTGAACTATCCCCTGCTGGTCGGGCTCATCGCCCTGATTTCACTGATCATTCTCTGGAATCTGCCCGATCGCGATCTGCCCCTGGTCCTGCCCACGGCGGTGGACGCGGGGCCCGCGCCCGTGCCCGATGCCGGGCCGCCCGAAGCGGCGGTGCCGGTGCTGGCCTGGCAGGTCGAGGGGGCCACGCTGCCCACCCAGGGGGCGCTGACCGACTGCCTGCGCTCGGGGGGCTGGGATCGCATCCGGGTGCTCGGGGGTGGGGCGCGGCCCCTCTCGGTGACCCACGGCACCACCACCCTGGCGGTGGTGCCCCAGGCCACCGGGCTCGAGGTGCGCACCCCCCTGCTGGGCGGCCGCCACCTGGCGGTGGGCCTGCATGGTGCGGTGGCGCGCTGTGTGGACGGGCGTGCGCTGGTGGATGCGGTGACCGGCCGCCACGCCGATCCGAGCACCTGGCCCACGGCCCGCCGCGATGCGGGTCTGCCGCTGCCCCTGCTGGTGAAGACGGTGGCGGGGCCGGGCTACCTGGCCTCGCAAGGGCTGGAAAGACTTGGGCTCTTTGATGTGCTGGTGGTGGGTGCCGACACACCGCGGCTGCGGCGGGTGCTGGAGCGAGCGGCGGTGGCAGTGCTGCTGGCCGATGATCCGGCGGCCACCTCGCTGGTGCTGGGTGAGCGGACGGTGGTGCTGAGTGGGCCCGAGGTGGGGTGGTGGCCGGTGGGGGCGTCGCGCAGTCTGCGGGGGCTGGGAGACGCTGCGCGGGCGTTCGAGCCGCCACCGCAAGAGCTGCCCGAGGCGGTCGACCCGAAGCGCCCACCGGCCGAGCGCCCACCGGCCGAGCGCCCACCGGCCGAGCGCCCACCGGCCGAGCGCCCTGGCCAGCCACCCACGGTGCCGCGCCGGGCGCTGCCCACCACCCCGCTCTTCAAGCCCGAGTATCGCTGAGCACCCCCAGCAAGCGGTTGTCGAGCAGCCGCGTCTTGCCGAACCGCACCGCCATCACCAGCACCACCGGCTCGGTGATGGGTGCCTCCAACACCCCGAGATCAAAGGCGTTTCGGACCTCGATGTAGCCCACCTCTCCCTGAGTGGCGGCGATGGGCCCCCGCGCCGCGGCTTCGAGCGCTCGGGGATCCCGCTCCCCCGCCTGCCAGGCCGCTTCGGCGGCGGCCAGCCCCTGGCTGAGGCTCAGGGCCTCGCTGCGCTGCTCGGCGCTCAGGTAGACGTTGCGGCTGCTCATGGCCAGGCCATCGGCCTCGCGCACGATGGGGTGGCCGATGATCTCGACCGGCACATCGAGGTCGTGCACCAGGCGCCGGATCACGGCGAGCTGCTGGCAGTCCTTCTGGCCGAAGATCGCCACGTCGCAGCGGGTGATGTTGAGCAGCTTGAGCACCACCGTGGCCACCCCGGTGAAGTGCCCGGGGCGGGCGGCACCTTCCAGCACCCCTGCCAGGGAGGGCACCTGCACGGTGGTCTCGGCCCCCGGGGGATACATCTCAGCCACACTGGGCAGGAACACCGCGTGGCAGCCCGCGTGGGCGGCCTTCTGCAAATCCCCTTTGGTATCGCGGGGATAGCGCTCGAAGTCTTCGCCGGGGCCAAACTGGGTGGGGTTGACGAAGATGCTGGCCAGCACGATGTCGGCGTGGCGAGCGGCGGCCCGCATCAGCTCGAGGTGGCCGTCGTGCAGGGCGCCCATGGTGGGCACGAAGGCGATGCGGCGCCCGGCGCGGTGGTGGGTGGCGGCGAAGGCCGCCACGGCGGCTTTGGTGGTGAGCGTTTCCATGCACCCAGGGTGGATCCGCCCGCCCTCCCGAGTCCACCATTGATTTCCTCGCCCGACGGTGCTTGGATTCCGCTCCATGGACCTGGAATACGAAATCGAGCTGATGCGCCTCCTCTGCCGCCTGGCGGTGGTCGATGGCGCCGCCGTGCCCACCGAAGTGAACATGATCGTGCGGCGCGCCCGCTACCACCGAATTCCCGAGGACCTGATCGCCGCTCAGCTGGCGGCCATGGAGTCGGGCGGTGATCTGCCGGCCCCCGACATCGCCATCCTGCGCACGGACATCCCGCTGACGCGGTCCAACGCCCGCAACCTGCTGGCCATCGATGGGGTGCTGCACGACAGCGAGGTGCTCGCCTTCCAGCGCCTCGACCTCGCCCTCTCCACATGAGCGACGTGCTCGCTGGCATCGTGCGCGAGGCCCTGCAGGTCGGCGCCAGCGACGTGCACCTCACCACCGACAACCCCCCGGTCTTCCGAGTCAACGGCGAGATCCTCATCAGCCGACGGCCGCCCCTCGACGAGCGCGCCCTCACCCACGCCCTCGACGAGATCCTCGACGTGCGCCTGCGCAGCCAGTGGCTGGCCACCAAGCGCCTGTCGTTTGCGTGGTCCCACGCGGAGCTCGGGCTGTTTCGAGTCAGCGTCTACAGCCACCTGGGCCGCATGGAGGCCTCCCTGCGCATCGGCCGCAAGGAGATCCCGGGTTGGCAGGAGCTGGGGGTGCCCCGGCTCCTGGTGGACGCCGCGCGGGGACACTCGGGCCTGATTCTGGTGACCGGACCCACCGGGGTGGGCAAGACCACCACCCTCAACGCCGTGCTGGCCGAGGTGCACCGCACCGAGCGCAAGAAGATCATCACCATCGAAGATCCCGTGGAGTTTCGCATGCCTGCGGGGCGCAGCCTCGTGGTGCAGCAGGAGGTGGGGCTCGACACCGACTCCTTCCACGGCGCCCTCGTGCATGCCCTGCGGCAAGATCCCGATGTGATCTGCATCGGTGAGATGCGTGACCTCGAGACCATCGGCACCGCCCTCACCGCCGCCGAGACCGGCCACCTGGTGCTGGGCACCCTGCACACCACGGGGGCGGTGGGCACCATCAGCCGCATCATCGATGTGTTTCCGCCCCACCAGCAGAACCAGGTGCGGGTGCAGCTCTCCCAGACCCTGCGCTGCATGATGAGCCAGCGCCTGCTGCCCATGGCCGATGGCCGGGGGCGCATCATGGTGCATGAGCTGGTCCCGGTGACCACCGCGGTGCGCAACATCATCCGCGAGGGCAAGCTGCACATGCTGGAGAACGTGCTGCAGAGCGGCAAGAGCCTGGGCATGGTGCGCCTGGAGAGCCAGGTGCGCCAGGCCTTCCACCGCGGGCTGATCACCCGCGAGGTGGCCGCCCAGGCGGTGGCCGATCCAGCCATTCTCGATGAGCCGCCCGAGCCCGAGCTGGCCGACCTGCGCTGACTCGCCACGCTACAAGGGAAACCCCGGGGCCAGCACGTCGGCCAGGCGCTCGGGGCGGCGCACCCCTCGGCTGCGCAGGGCCTCGGTGGCCGCGCTGGGCTCGCCCTTGAGGCCCGCCAGGCGCAGGCGCGCGCAGAGCACGTAGAGGGCCATGCCCAGCTCCTCGAAGTGCACGATGGCCTGGCGCAGGTGGTCGGCGGCGCTGGCCCGATCCCCGGCGCAGGCCTGGACGGCGGCCTTGAGCAGGGCGCTGAAGGGCAGCCCGACACCCGCGCGCTTGCGGCGCTCCAGCCGGCGGATGGCCTGGGTGAGGGCGGCTTCGGCCTGGGCATCGGGGCCGGCCTGCAGCTTCGCCAGGGCCGCCCGCCCCAGCAGGTGCTCGAGCTCGGCCCCGCAATAAGCGAGCAAGGGAAACCGCGCTGCCTCGATGCGGGGCCAGGTCTCGAGCATGCGGGCACAGGCGCGCCCACCCTCGCCTTCGTAGAGGTCGACCTGGGTGGTGGCCAGCAGGTGGTGGTAGTGGTGGGTGGAGAACAGCTCCTCACCCGCCGCCACCGAGCCGGCGGGGCCTTCCCAGGTGCGGGCCGCCTCTTCCAGGTGGCGCCGGGCCTGGGCCGGGGCGTCGCCCGCCAGCCACAGAATGCACACATGCCCCTGGCGGTGGTGGTTGGCGCCGAAGTGATCCCCCCGCGCCAGGGCCCGCCGCAGGCCCTCGGGCACGTCCTGGGCCAGCTGCTCGAGGTCACCGAGCTGGGCCAGGGCGGTCAGCCGGTGCACGCCGTTGAGGGTGCGCTCCCAGTCCACCCCCTGGCACTGCGAGGCGAAGATGCGCTCGGCCAGGTCACACTCGGCCACACACTGCCGCCAGCGCGCGCGGTGCCAGGCGCTCACCCCCGAGGCCACCCGCACCCAGGCCTGGCTGTAGGGATCGGCGTGATCGGTGGCGAGGGCCAGCACCCGCCGCAGCAGCTTCTCACCCCGGCTGGCGGGCAGGAGCCAGTGCTCGATGCTGTGCAGGAAGGCCGCTTCGGTGGCCAGGGCCCGCAGCTGGCGCTCGGCATCCCGGGTGGCCAGGGCCTCGTCGAGGTGCAGCACGCTGAAGGCGTCGGCGATCTGGTGGTTGACCAGGGCCAGGCTGGTGGTGGCGGTCCACATGGCGTCGAGGCGGATCTGCTGGCGGCGATCGAGGGGGGCGTCGGTGGGGCGCCCCCGCACCCGGTAGCCCCCGAGGCCCAGGCGAAACCGCAAGAGTTTCGAGTACTTCTCGGCCGAGGCCGCGGTGCGGATGGGCGCGACCCCGGCCGCCTCCAGCACCGCCTGGAACAGCGCCTTGCCCCGCGCCACTTCGCCGCAGTGCAGGTACTGCTCGGCCGCTCGCCGCCCGAGCTCGAGGGCCCGCACCGGATCCTCACCCTCCACCGCTGCCGCCGCCTGCTCAAAGGCCTGCCCGGCCTCCCCCAGGTGGCCGGCATACACCAGGCAGCGCGCTCGGGCCTCGTAGAGATCCTCCAGCGCCACCGGCGCCCCCAGCTCCGCCGCCTGGGTGTAGAAGTAGACCGCTGCCTCGAAGGCCAGGCCCTGCTCCGCCCGCACCGCCGCCTGCCAGGCCTCGCTGGCCGCCTCCTGCCGGCGCCCGGCCCCCGCCAGGTGGAAGACCACCCGGTCGGGCATGCCCCCCGCG
>Ga0075163_10006262_pt1 | contig 15758 bp, 10 predicted proteins | sample JI1023141ADNA_FD_71478 | JGI IMG/M metagenome (GOLD analysis project Ga0075163, IMG submission 71478) | Wastewater effluent complex algal communities from Wisconsin, to seasonally profile nutrient transformation and Carbon sequestration -... | ecosystem: Engineered > WWTP > Effluent > Algae... | reverse complement strand
CCACGCGCCGATGGGACGTGCCCACGCGCCGATGGTGACGCGTTCGCGCGCCAGGGGCGTGCGTTTGCCCGTTTGCGCGGGCGCGCGACCCTGTGCATGGTTCGCCCCGTGACGAGAGACAAGCAATCGCGCGGCGGCGACGAGCCGACCGCGGCAAAATTGATGGTGAACCCGGCGGGCTTCGGCTTCGCCGAGCCGCTGAACGGCGGCGACAGCGTATACATCCCCCGCGGGCGCCTCGGCGTCGCGCTCGACGGTGACGAGGTGACGATCCGGTTCTGGGCCTCCGACAAGGGCTACGAGGGCGAGATAGTCGAGCTGGTCAAGCGCGGCCGGACGCGCCTGACGGGCGTGCCGCGGCTGTACGGGCGCACGTGGGTGCTCGAGCCCGACGACCCGCGGGTGCTGTGGCGGCCCGAGCTGATCGGCACCGGCGAACCTGTCCCTCAGGACATGGTGGTCGTCGCGGCGATCGTGCACTACCCGGCCGAGCCGAAGGACCCGATGATGGCCCGCATCGAGCGGGTGCTCGGGCCGCCGGACACGCTCGGCACCGAGCAATTGAAGATCCTGATCGAGCGCGGCATCAACCCGGAGTTCCCGGAGGCGGTGCTCGCCGAGGCCGAGGGCGTGCCGCGCGAGGTCCAGCCGGACGAGCTCGCGGGCCGCGACGACCTGCGCCACCTCGAGTTCATGACGATCGACCCGGTCGACGCCCGCGACTTCGACGACGCGGTCTGCGTCGAGCTGCTCGGCGACCCTCCTCATGCCGCCGACCCGCACACCGCCGACATGCGCCTGCACGTCGCGGTCGCCGACGTGTCGCACTATGTCCGCGAGGGCACGGCGATCGACGGCGAGGCGGCGCTGCGCTGCTTCTCGGCGTACCTGCCGGACCGCGCGATCCCGATGCTGCCGCACGCATTGAGCGCGCACATGTGCTCGCTCGTGCCGGACGCCGACCGCCTGGCGATGGTCGTCAGCATGCGCGTCGACGCCGGCGGCGAGGTCTCGCAGGTCCACCTGCGGGCGGCGGTGATCCACAGCCGCAAGCGCCTGAGCTACGAGCAGGTCGCGGCGGAGCTCGAGGACGCGGGCAAGCTGGACGAGCCGGTCGTCGCGCGCATCAAGCTGCTGCGCCGCTGCGCCGACCGGCTGCGGGTGCTGCGGCTGCACCGCGGCGCGGTCGAGCTCAACCTGCCGGAGACGAAGATCGTGCTCGACCAGGACGACCCGAGCCGCATCCGCGACATCGTGCCGTCGCGCGCGACGAAGTCGGTCAGCCGCGCTTACAACCTGATCGAGGAGCTGATGCTCGCGGCCAACGAGGCGACCGGCCAGATCTCGGTGACGTACAAGCTGCCGATGGTGTTTCGCGTGCACGACCTGCCCGACGCCGACAAGCTCGAGCAACTGGCCGCGGCCGCGGACGTGCTCGGCATGGACGTCGACCCGGAGAAGCTGCGGACGCCGCGGGGCGTGCAGAAGTTCCTGAGCCGGGCCGAGTCGCACGCGCGCGGGCAGGCGCTGCACATGTTCATGCTGCGGGCGATGGCGCAGGCGGCCTACAGCACCGACAACGTCGGGCACTTCGCGCTCGCGAGCAACGCGTACGTGCACTTCACCTCGCCGATCCGGCGCTACCCGGACCTCGTGGCGCACCGCGTGCTCAAGGCCCACCTGAAGCGCTCGGGCGGGCAGGCGGGGCCCGATCCGGTGCCGGAGATGCCGGCGCTCGAGGTCAGCCAGGCCCAGGCGGCGCGCAGCAGCTCGCGCGAGCGCGCGACCGCGGACGCCGAGCGCGACAGCAAGGCCCTGTTCGCGGCGGCCTACATGCGCGACCGCCTCGGCGACCGCTTCGAGGCGACGATCACCGGCTTCGGCTCGGCGGGCGTGTACATCGTGCTCGACCGGCCGTTCGTCGACGGCATGATCCGCATGGGCGCGCTCGAGCGCGAGCGCGGCGAGCTCTACGAGCTCGAGGAGAACGGCGTGCGTCTGGTCGGCAAGCGCTCCGGGCACGCGCTGATGGTCGGCGACCGCCTCGTCGTCGAGGCGAGCGACGCCAGCTTGCAGCGGCGCAAGGTCGACTTCGTGTTCGTGACGAAGCTCGGCGCCTCCGGGCCCGCGTAGGCCCGGGCTCGAGCCTGGGCTCCGGGCCCGCCGACGCGACTGGCACGCGGACGGCGGGCGGGCTCGCTGGGCGGACGCGCTAGAATTCGACGGCGAGGCCGACGAGCCAGGTCGAGTCGCCGAGGTTGATGCTGTTCTTGCGGCCGAAGTTGTTGACGCGGGACAGCTGCCACTCGGCGAACACGTAGGTGTGGTTGATGCCGGTGGTGCGGTCGAGCGAGCGGGCCGAGGCGCGCTCGATGAAGTCGAGGCGGATCATGCCGCCGATGTTGGTCTGGAAGCCCCACGCGCCGCCGCGGGCCTTGTCGGTGACCTTGCCGGTGCCCTCGTCGATGATCGTGGAGATGTCGTTGTTGCCGTTCTTGGACCACCAGAAGCTGTAGTTGAGGCCGATCTTCGCGTAGGGGACGAGCGGGACGCGGAAGCGGTCGGCGAGCAGCTCGAAGCGGTAGACGGCCTGGAGGGCCATCGGCATGACGGCGAATTTGGTGCTGTCGGCGGTGCTGCGGACGGACAGCTTCTCGTCGGTCGGCGGCTCGGCGAGCAGGGCCTGGGCCTTGTCGCGCATCATGCTCCACTGGAAGCCGATGCCGAGCGGGCCGGCGAGGTTGACGATCTGGTACTCGAAGGCGATCGCGCCGTAGAAGCCGTTCTTGGGCTTGCTGGTCGCCTCGCCGCGGTCGTTGGTCTCGCCGTAGACCTGGGCGTAGGGGCCGAAGCCGTCGCCGGGGTAGTTGCGGTCGATGTCCGGCAGGTACGGGCCGAACTTGACCTCGAGCGCGAAGCGCTGCGGGCTGTCGTAGCGCTTGGGCTTCTTCTTGACGGCGAGGCTGTCGGCGAGCTCCGGGTTGCCCTGCTGGGCGACGGCGTCCTCGGTCGGGACCGGCTGCTTCTTCTCGTAGGTCTGCGGCACGATCGGGCGCCAGACCTCGCCCTCGCGCCGCTCGCCGCGGCGCGAGCCCGCGGGCGCGTTGGTGGGGATCTCACCGTCGAGGTAGTCGTCGCGCTCGGGGACCGGCGGCGGCTCGGTCACCGCGCCCGGGGGGCCGCGCGCGGGCGCCGGGCTGGCCTCGGGGACAGGTACGGGCGCGGCCTCCGGCGCGGGCTCGGGCGCGGGCTGGACGGCGGCGAGGAGGAGGAGCGGGGCGATGCCGGCGATCACGCGCGGGTCTTTCTGTGAGCGCGACGGCGACGGACGAGGCCGCCGAGGCCGAGGCCGAGGCCGAGGAGGGCGCCGAGGGCGAGCAGGCGGTCGCTGCGGCCGGCCACGTTGCAGAAGCCCGACTCGCCGCACACGTCGCCCTCCGCGTGGCACTGCTCCCACAGGTCGCGGGTGTTGACCGGCGCGGCCGTCACGAGCTCGGTCGCGGGCACCGGGTTGCCGGCCTTGTCGTAGGCGACGAGCAGGAAGTTGTAGCGCCTGCCGTTCTCCAGGCCCTCGATGCGGGCGCTCTTGGTGTTGAAGCCGAGGTGGTCGGTGCAGACATACGACCAGTCGAGCTCGCGCAGGCCGGCGCTGCCCTGCAGGGTGCAGTCGTCCTTGCACAGCTTGGTCGGGCCGTTGTTGCTGCCGTCGTCGCACTCCTCGCCGGGCCCGGTCTTGCCGTCGCCGCAGCGGGCCGCGGTGCAGGTGCTGGTGCACGCCTGGTCGTCGCCGTTGGCGTCGCCGTCGTCGCACTCCTCGCCGGGGCCGGTCTTGCCGTCGCCGCAGACGTTGCGCAGGCACGCGTTCGTGCACGGCTTGTCGTCGCCGTTGTTGCTGCCGTCGTCGCACTCCTCGAGCTTGGTGACGTCGGAGGGGGCGCTCTGGACCTTGCCGTCGCCGCAGACCGCGAGGGTGCAGGTGCTGGTGCACGCGTGGGCGTCGGAGTTGTCGTAGCCGTCGTCGCAGCCCTCGCCGGCGGCCTGGATGCCGTCGCCGCAGGCGTTGATCGTGCAGCCGGGGGTGCACGCGCCGTCGCCGTCGCACTGCTCGGGCGCCTGGACCATGCTGTCGCCGCACAGCTCCGGCACGCAGCTCATGCACAGGTTGGCCGGGTTCGGGGCCGGGCTCGCGCCGTCGCAGGCCTCGCCGATCTCGGCGACCATGTTGCCGCAGGTCGACGGCGCGATCGTGCAGTCCGCGAGGCACAGGCTGGTCGGCCCGTTGTTCGCGCCGAGGTCGCACTCCTCGGCGGGGGTCGCCGCGCCCTCGGCCCAGATGCCGTCGCCGCAGGTCGCGGCCTTGCAGTCGTTGGTGCAGTCGTCGTGGGTGATGAAGTTGGCGTCGTCGCAGTCCTCGACGCCCTCCTGGACCTTGCCGTCGCCGCAGGTCGCCTTGGTGCAGTCGGTGAGGCAGGCCGCGGTGTCGCCGTTGTTCTCGCCGTCGTCGCACTCCTCGCCGTCGTCCATCACGCCGTCGCCGCAGGTCGTCACGACGCCGCCGGTGTCGGTGTCGACGCCATCGGTGTCGAGGCCGTCGGTGTCGGTGTCGCCGGCGCTGGCCGTGTCGCCGCCGCTGAGGGTGAGGGCGCTCGAGTCGACGCCGATGTCGCCGCCGGAGTTGTAGGTGAAGAACGGCTTGTCGCCGCAGAGGTTGTTCTTGGTGAAGTAGAGCGTGCCGTTCTGGGGGTCGGAGAGGGCCGGCGCGTCGACGCCGGAGCCGGCGGGCATGCCCGTCTCCGCGTCCTCGCAGAGCACGCGAAAGCCGGCGATCTCGCCGGCGACCGCGAGCTCCCAGGACACGACGACCGCGCTGTCACCGGGCTCGGCGGTGATCGCCTCCGGGGTGTTGATCGGGGCCTGGAAGTCGTAGGTGATGCCGGAGGCCATGCCCATCGGCAGCGAGCTGTTCTTGGTGCCGGTGATGAAGAAGTCGTCCGCCTGGCAGCCCGACATGCCGTTGAGCAGCGGGGCGCACATCCACACGCCGGCCTCGCCCGCGGGGCCGTTGCAGCTGCCGGCCGCGAGCGTCGTGGGGTCCTCCGGGCGGCGCGTCGGTGAGTCGAGCGCGACGCCGTTCGTCAGGAACACCGGGTGGAAGAACGAGTGGACGGTCAGCTGGTAGTTGCCGGCGTTGCCGACCGCGACCTGGGCGCACTTGCGAAACTGGCCGACCGGGCTGACCTCCGCGGTGGCGCAGGTCGGGCCGACGTAGGCCTCGATGTTCTTGGTCAGGTCGTACATCACGCCCGACATCGTCAGGAGCCGGATCTGCGCCTCGATGCGGTGGCCGCACTCGCAGCGGGCCTGGTTGTAGAAATAATACGTGAGGTCCTGCGACGCGAGGGCCCGGGCCCGGTCGCCGTCTGCGTCCGTCACGTAATAGCGGATGTCGAACGCGTCCTCGCCGGGGATCTTCGGGCCATCCGGGGCCTGGGCCGCCGCCAGCCCGGGGGCGAGCGCCGCCCCGAGCGCGAGGGTCACGCGGGCGAGTAGCGAGAGCTGCTGGGACCGTCGACGCATCGTGGCGGGTGGGGAAGTATTGCAGCGGGGCACGCTTGGCAAGTCCGTGCAACCACAATGCCATAGACCTGCGCGCGCGGCCTGCGGGGCGAGGAGCGCCGGGTCACGCATAGATGGCCGCGGCGGGCCCCGCCGGCGGTGACAAAATGTCAGGTGCGCCGACGCGGGCGTGCCGTTCCGGCGGCTGCGCCGCGGGCCCGCGCCGGAGCGTCCGCGGGCGCCCGGGCCGGGGCGGCGGGCGGGGGCCCGGCGCTGGCGCGCAGGGCGGCCTCGGCGGCCGCGCGGTCGAGGATCGGCTGGAGGCGGCGGCGGCTCGGGAACTTGTTGAAGGTGAAGACCTGCGGGTGGCCGTCGACGCGCGCGGCGAGGCCGGCGTCCTTGACGAGGCTGAGGTCGACGCCGAGGACGAGCTCGGGGTCGGGGCGCGCGTGCAGCTCGTCGAGGCGGCGCAGCAGGGCGCTCTGGTGCCAGCGATGGAACAGCTCGACGACGACGCCGGCGCCGGTCTCGCGGTCGCGCAGGCCGAAGTCCGGGACGCACATGCCGGTCGCGCCGGTGTGGCGCAGCTCCGGCATCGCCTCGACGGTCCAGCGCTCGTCGCCCAGCGCGGCCATGCCGACGTCGATCTCCGGCGGGATGTGGCCGAGCGCGGTCTGGTCGAGCGCGCGCAGCGGGTCCTTGTGGTCGAGCACCATCGTGCCCTTCGCGCCGCGCGGGACGTCCACCTCCGCCGCGAGCGTGAACTTGCTGAGCAGCGGCACCGCGGCGAGGAAGGTAGCGAGCTGCAGCCCGTACTTCTTCGCCATGTCGAACATCGCCCCGGGGCCCTCGACCCGCAGCTCCCACTCGTCGCCGTCGCGGTGGACCTCCGCGACCAGCCGGCTCCATCGCAGCCAGCGCAGCAGCTTGCGCAGCTCGAGCTGGCTGGTCGTCGGCGTGCGCACGCGCAGGCTGCTGGCGTAGAGCGCGAGGCCCTGGGCCTGGGCGAGGTTGTAGCGCTCGAGCAGCGCCGGCGGCGTCGGCAGCACGCAGGACAGCAGGCGGCGGTGCTCGGCGAGGTCGTCGTAGAGCTGCGCGCGGCACAGCTCGAGCGGGAGCGGCAGCGCGGGCTCCAGGCGCTCGAGGTAGAGGGTGAGCGGGGCGTCCGCGGGGAGGCCGCGCAGGGCGGCGGCGCTGGCGAGGAAGGCCTGGCGGCGCAGGCCCGCGGCGGCGTCGCCGGGCTCCTCGAACGTGCACTTGTCGAGCAGGAGCTTGACGAGGCCGCGGGCGAGCTTTTGCTTGCGGGCCTCGCCGACGAGCACGCCGAGAGCCTCGTCGAGGGTGCCGCGGGTCTCGCCGACGCCGTGCTGGAGGACCTCGATCAGGCCGGCGGCGAGCTCGTGGAGGTCGGTGTCGCGGGCGTCGATGAAGGTCGGGCGCAGGTTGCCCTTCACGCGGCGGAAGATCAGCAGCTCGCGGGTCAGCATGGGACGTCCTCGGGGCCCGCGAGGTCGGGGGCGCCGTCGGGCCTGGTGTAGTCGTCGGCCGCGGAGTCGTCGGCCTCGGCGTAGTCGGGCTCGGGCGCGTTCGGGTCGGTGTAGGCCGCGTCGTCGTCGTTCGGGTCGCGCGGGGCCGCGAACTGCTCGCGCGCGGGCAGGTGGTGGTGCGGCGGGGGCTCGCCGCGCTGGTAGGCGCGGTGCTGGCGGCGGCGCTCGCTGATGCGGCCCTCCGCGGCGACCGCGGTGAAGATCTCGTAGAGGGTCGCGCGCTTGCCCTCGCGCTTGCGGAGGATGCGGCCGAGCCGCTGCACGTGCTCGCGGACGCTGCCGTTGCCGGACAGGATCACGCCGACGTTGGCGTCGGGGACGTCGACGCCCTCGTTGAGGACCTTGCTGGTCAACAGCACCGGCAGCTCGCCGCCGGCGAAGCGCCGGAGCAGGTCGGCGCGCTCGGCGGGCTTGGTCTGGTGGGTGATCACCGGGAGCAGCAGCAGGCGCGAGAGGCGATAGACGGTGTCGTTGTCCTCGGTGAAGATGAGGATGCGGTCGCCGCGGTGCTTGCACAGGATCCGCCACAGGCTCTCGACCTTCGAGCGCGCGGTGAAGGCGATGCGCTTCTGCTCGCGGTAGGCCTGGAACGCGAGCCGGCCGTCCTCGCTGCGGTGGCAGTGGGCGATGAAGTGGGCCCACCCGCCGGGCTGGTTGAGCGACACGCCGCTGGTCCGCAGGGCGTCGACGTAGAGCGCGCGGCACTCGTCGTAGCGGGCCTGCTCGTCCTCGTCGAGGGTGACCTCGATCGCGTGGATCTCGTAGGGCGCGAGGTAGGTGCCCTCGAGCTCGTCGATGCGCGCGCGGTAGCGGACCGGGCCGAGCAGCTCCATCGCCACGGCCTCGAGGCCGTCGGCGCGCTCGAGCGTGGCGGTCAGGCCGAGGCGGTAGGGGGCGAGCGAGCCGGCGGCGATGAAGCGGTAGGCCGGCGCGGGCAGGTGATGGCACTCGTCGCAGATCAGCAGGCCGAAGCGGTTGCCGTGGAACTCGGTCTGCGCGGCGGCGGAGTCGTAGGTGGTGATCGTCAGCTCGCTGCGCTCGCTGAGGCCGCCGCCGAGCATGCCGATCGGGCGCCCGAACCATTTTTGCAGGACCTGCTGCCACTGCAGCATCAGGTCGATCGTCGGGACGACGATCAGCGCGGGGCGGCCGGTGTGCTGGATCGCCAGCACGGCGAGCAGCGTCTTGCCGGCGCCGGTCGGGAGCTCGACGATGCCGGTGCAGCCGCCCGCGACCCAGGCGGCGAGCGCCTCGCGCTGGTGCGGGAACGGGTCGAGCGGGGCGACCAGCGGGAGCTCGATGCGCTGGTAGTTGCGGGCGAGGTCGTCGTAGGCGACGCCGCGGCTGTGCAGGCGCGCGACGATCTCGCGGTAGCGGTGGGCCGGCGCGCGGTGGCTGCCGGTGCGGCGGTCGACGACCAGGAGCTGCGCCAGCCGCTCGTCGTCGGGCAACGGGCCGGGGGCGACGAGGGTCCCGTGATCGAAGTGGAGCTCGAGGGCCATGAGGGCGGCGCAGCCTAGCATCATCGCGGCGCGGATGCGCGCGTCCCGGTCGCCGCGCGGGCGGCGCTGAAACTCCGCGAGGTCGGCCCGCGGGCGGCTGCCATGACCCTCGGCGGGCCGAAACACGGGCGCGGCTTCCCTGTATCCTCGCGGCATGGTCCAGGCGATGAACGTGCGGCGAGACGGGCGCTTAATCGGTTTGGTGTTGTTGACGGCGGCGGCGTGCGGCCCCGACAAGGACATCGACTTCACGATCACGGGCGGCACGGAGACGCCGATGACCGACCCGACGATGCCGCCGACGACCCAGACGACCGTGCCGGGCGAGTCCACGGGCAGCACCGGCGACGTCGATCCGACCACGGAGGGCGGCGACACCACCTCGCCCGGGTCGAATCAGGTCGATGTCCTGTTCGTGATCGACAACTCCGGCTCGATGGGCCCGACGCAGGGGCGGCTGGCGGCGAGCATCGGGGCGTTCGTGAACGTGCTCGAGGGCGCGGGGCTCGACTATCGCGTCGCGGTGACGACGACGGACAGCGGCAATCCGCGCTGTGCGATGACGGCCCCCGAGGGCGGCAACTTCGTGATGTCGAGCTGCCTCGACCGGGTCGCCGCCGGCGAGTTCGAGTACAACGGCGAGGACTTCACGTCCGCGTGTCAGGACTTCTGCGCCTTCAGCGACAGCGAGCTGTCGGTGGTGCCGACGACGACGGAGACGGACGACGCGGCGGTGCCGCGCCCGTGGCTCGAGCGCACGGCGGGGCAGCTCAACGTCGAGGGCGCGAGCGCGACGCAGGCGCTGCAGTGCTATCTGCCGCAGGGGGTGGTCGGCTGCGGCTTCGAGTCGCAGCTCGAGAGCATGTACCTGGGGCTGGCGAAGGCGCAGGACCAGAACTCGAAGAACTACGGGTTTCTGCGCTACGGGGCGCAGCTGGCGGTGGTGATCGTGACGGACGAGGCGGACTGCTCGTACAGCCCCGGCGCCAAGGAGATCTTCACGACCAACAAGGTGTTCTGGAACAGCCCGGACGACCCGGCGCCGACCTCGGCGCTGTGCTGGCGCGCCGGCGTCGAGTGCTCGGGCCCCGGCCCGTACTCCGAGTGCCACGCCGAGAACCATGACCTCGACGGCTCGCCCGGGGCGAGCGACGCCCAGGCGGTGCTGCAGCCGCTCAGCAAGTACGTCGACTTCGTCAAGGGCATCGAGCAGCAGAAGCAGCCCGGTCAGCGCGTGAAGGTCTCGCTGATCGCCGGGGTGCCGGTCGGCTACGACTCGCTCGACGCCGAGATCGTGTACGCCGACGCCGAGGACGACTCGCAATTCCTGTTCGGCATCGGGCCCGGCTGCGAGCGCAGCGAGGGCTCGGGGACGCAGATCGCCGTGCCGCCGGTGCGCGAGCGCGAGTTCGCCGAGGCGTTCACGCTCGATCCGGCGACGGCGCGCAATCTCTACTCGATCTGCGACGGCGAGTTCTCGGCCGCGCTGACCCACATCGCCGACGAGATCGCCGACGGGGCCTGACCGCCGGCGCGCGAAATCGCCGCGCGGCGCTCGCGGGCCGCCGCGGCGCCGTGATATCGTGGGGTCGGAGATACCCCGAATGATCAGGACAGCGCTTGCGTGGGGCGGCCTGGTGGTGGCCGCGGTCGTGGTGGCCGGCTGCGGCTCCGACAAGAACGACGACGACTCGGCGAGCGGGGGCACCACGGAGGTCGGCCCGGGGTCGACCTCCGAGGAGACCCCGACCACCGGCAACATCATCGAGGACCCCCAGATGGTGAGTCTGGCGGTCTCGCGCGACGTCGACGTGCTGTTCGTCATCGACAACTCGGGGTCGATGGCGGCGGAGCAGGGCCGGCTCGCGGCGAGCATCGATGCGTTCACCGACCGGCTCGAGGCGGCGCGCGCCAACTATCGCATCGGCGTCACGACGACCGACGCCGGCAACCCGCGGTGCCCGACGACCATGCCGGAGGGCGGCAACCTCGTGCTCTCGAGCTGCCTCGACCGCGTCGACGCCGGCGAGTTCCTGTTCCTCGACGAGGACTTCTCGTCGGCGTGCACGGACGTGTGCGCGCTGCGGGACTCGGACCTGAAGGTGCTCGGGACGTCCACGGCTCAGGACGATCAGAAGGCGCCGCGTCGCTGGGTCGAGCGCGTCGAGGGCGTGAGCAACATCGGCGGGGCCGAGGTGGTAGAGGCGCTGCGGTGCTATCTGCCGCAGGGCGTGGCCGGCTGCGGCTTCGAATCGCAGCTCGAGAGCATGTACCTCGCGCTGGCGAAGAGCGGCGACAGCGGCTCGAAGTTCAACTACGGGTTTATCCGCGAGCAGGCGCAGCTTGCGGTGGTAATCGTGTCGGACGAGACCGACTGCTCGTACAACCAGGCCAAGGACGAGATCTTCACGAAGAACAAGATCTACTGGAACAGCCCGGACGACCCGGCGCCGACCTCGGCGCTGTGCTGGCGGGCCGGGGTCGCGTGCACGGGCGCGGGCCCGACGTACTCGGAGTGCCACGCGGAGAACCATGACGTCGCGGGCGGGTCCGGGGTCGCCGACCAGGACGCGGTGCTGCCGCCGATCTCGAAGTACATCGATTTCCTGTACAACCTCCAGGACGGTAAGCAGCAGATCGACAAGGACCAGCGGATCAAGGTCGCGCTGATCACCGGGGTGCCGGTCGGCTACGAGAGTTTTAAAAATGAGCTGATGTACGAGGACTCGCCCGACGCGGACATCCAGGGCAGCTTCGGGATCGGGCCGGGCTGCGTGCTGGCGGATGCGGGGGGCGACGCGATCGGGGTCCCGCCGGTGCGCGAGCGCGAGGTCGCCGAGGCGTTCCAGGTCGAGGACGACGCGCGCAACCTCTACTCGATCTGCCAGCCGAGCTACGCGGAGACGCTGGACGCGATCGGCGCCGTGATCGCGGCGGACATCAAGCCGATCTGCTTCCCGAATTGCGTGCTCGACACCGACCCGGACAGCGAGCTGGTCGAGCCGGACTGTCAGATCTACGAGCAGGACGTGATCGCGAACACGATCACGCCGCTGGCGAAGTGCGAGGCCGGGCCGGACGCGTGGGTCCTGCCGGCCGACGCGATCGCGTGCTGGGCCCCGCGGGTCGACGGCGAGGGGCTGACGCCGTCGGCGCTCGACGATATGTCCACGATGTGCCTGGACTACGGCTACAACCTCGAGCTCGAGATCTTGCGCGGCGCGCCGCTCCCGGCCGGGACCACCTACGCGGGGAGCTGCGCGCTGTCGGCCAACAAGAAGGTGGACTGCCCGAACCTGTGACGCTCAGGCGACCAGCGGCCCGAGCAGCAGCGCGAGCGCGTCGAGGATCATGAGCACGAGCATGCCCGCGGCGAGGGCCTCGAGCGCGGCGCGGCCGGGCGACCAGGACGGCGCGGGCTGGCCGTCCGTGTCCGGTCCGGAGAGGCCCGGCTCGTCCATGCGGTAGAGCAGCGGCAGGCTGACCAGGAAGTAGCAGGCGTAGAACAGCGAGCCCCAGCGCAGCATCCGCGGCTTGTCGGCGTACCAGAACAGGTCGGAGATCGCGTCGCTGGCCATGAACAGGGTCTCGGCGAAGGCGACGCCGTAGGCGAGGGCGACGGTCGCGAGCGCGAGGACCAGCAGGCGCGGCCAGCGGGCTGTCCCCGGGGACAGGTCGAGCGCGCGGCGGTCGAGGCCGAGCGCGCGGCGGACCCGGCGCAGGACGACGATCATGGCGACGTGGTAGGTGACGAAGTACGCCTGCGTCAGCGGGTACATGAACGCCGGGACCTCGCCGGTGCCGCGGCCGACGAGCGCGGCGTCGAGGGTCCAGCGGGTCGGGAACGCGTAGCGCATGCCGAGCACGTCGAAGAAGTAGTGGGTCAGGAAGTAGGTGCCGACCCACACGAACAGGAAGATCCACAGGTTGAACTTGAACCAGTAGCTGCGGTGCCACGGGGTCCGCGCGAGCGCCGGGACGCGGCGGTGCAGCAGCGCCGGGATGACGACGAGCGGCGCCGACACGGCGACCGAGAAGGCCATGAACTCGGCGTCGCCCCAGCGCTGCAGCGCGCCGCCGAGCATGACGGCGGCGACGGCGACGATCCACACCGGGCTGTACAGCAGGAAGAAGCGCTCGGCCCAGGCCTTGCCCGGGTCGGCCGAATACCACGAAGATGTCCGTTCCGACATGGCCTGGAGGACAGGTCGAAGATCAGTCGCGGAGCTTGCGCGCGAGCATGATGCCGTCGCGGACCGACAGCAGGACGTGCTCGACGCGCGGGTCGGCGGCGACGCGGGCGTTGAAGCGGACGATCGCGTGGTCGCTGGCGTCGCGCGGGTCGACGACCTTGCCGCTCCACAGCGTGTTGTCGGCGACGACGAGCCCGCCGACCGGCAGCAGCGGGAGCACGGCGTCCCAATAATGCACGTAGTTGTCCTTGTCGGCGTCGATGAAGACGAGGTCGACGCGGCGGCCCTCGGCGGCGAGCTGGCGGATCGTGTCCAGGCCGGGGCCCATGCGCAGGGTGATGCGGTCGTTGTAGCCGGCCTCCGTGAAGTAGCGGCGCGCGACGGCGGTGGCGACCGGGTCGATGTCGCAGGTGATGAGCTCGCCGCCGGGCGGCAGGGCGCTCGCCATCGCCAGCGCGGAGTAGCCGGAGAAGGTGCCGAGCTCGAGGATCGTGCGCGGGCGCAGGAGGCCGACCAGGAGCCGCAGGAAGGCGCCCTCGACCGGGCCGACCTGCATCTGCGGCGAGTCGAGGCCGGCCTGGGTCTCGGCGCGCAGGCGGGCGTAGAGCTCGCCCTCGCGGGTGGTGTGGGCGGCGACGTAGGCTTCGAGCTCGGGGCCGATCAGCGAGAGCATGGGCCGGACCTTATCACCTCCGCGACGACCTCGCGCAGGCGATCGCAGGCGCCGGCGAACGGGCCCTCGGGGCCGATCAGCGAGACGGCGAGCCGCGGCGGGCCGGCGAGGTCGTAGAGGTGCCCGGGCTGGGTCAGGACGCCGCGGCGGACCAGCAGCTCGAGCGCCCAGCCGGCGTCGTCGAGGTCGTGGACGGCGGGCATGCGCAGCAGCGCGGTCCAGCCGGCCTCGACGTCGAGGACGCTGACGGCCGTGTCCCCGCAGGCGCGGCGCAGGCACGCGAGGTTGGCCGCGGTCCGCCCGGAGATCCGGCGCTGCATGTCCGGCGCGGCGGCCAACAGCGACCCGAGCGCGAGCTGGACCGGGGTCGCGGCGCTCAGGTAGGTGTCGGCGATCAGCTCGAGCCGCGCCATGGCCTCGCGGACCGGCGCCGCCGGCCCGCGCGCGAGCCACCACGCGAGCTTGAGCTGCGGCAGCGCGGCGACCTTCGACAGCCCGGACAGCACGAAGGTCAGCGGGCCGCGCTCGCCGAGCGCGGGGCTGCAATGCGGGCCGGCGACCAGCGGATAGTCCCAGAACACCTCGTCGACGACGAGCGCCAGGCCGCGCGCGGCGAGCAGCTCGTCGAGGCGGCGCAGCTCGCCGGGGGCGAGGTAATTTCCGCAGGGATTGTTCGGCGCGACGGCGACGAGGGCGCGCGCGCGCGGTGCGGCGGCGAGGGCCTGCTCGAGGCCGACCTGGTCGATCGACCAGGTCCCGTCGTACAGCAGCGGATAGGGCACGAGCTCGACGTGGGCGAGCTCGGCGATCACGCGCAGCAGCGGGTAGCCGGGCTGCGGGACGAGCACGGCGTCGCCGGGGTCGCAGAGCAGCGCCAGCAGGTAGGTATAGGCCTCGCTGCTACTGGCGCAGAGGCCGACGTTCGCGGGGTCGACGGCCGCGCCGCGCGCGGCGTAGTAAGCGGCGACGGCCTCGCGCGCGCTTGCGAGGCCGAGCGAGGCGGGCTCGTAGCGGGCGCTGCGCTCGTCGACGAGGCCGCGGTACAGGGCGGCGGGGTAGTCGAGTCCGACGGCCGTCGGGTTGCTGATGCAGAGATCGCAGACCTCGGCGCCGCGGCGGCGCAGCGCTTCGAGGACGTCGTCGAGGGGGCCGGGCCCGGCGCTCCATGCGGTGTGGCGGGAGAACATCGGCCTGCGACCATAGGCGCGACGACGCCCGTGTCACAAGGCCCCGCCGCCGACGCCGCACGGGCGAAAATCACCGCGACGAGCGCGCCCGGCGGGCCGGAAAACCGCCTATCCTGGGCCCATGAGGAGTCTCTAGTCGATGAGCACGCAGACCGATGTCGCCGCGCTGCAGCGCCGGGTGGCGGACCTCGAGCAAAAGCTCGCGCAGGTCCAGGAGGAGCGGGAAATTTACCGGCACATCGTGCAGCACGCGCCGGCCTTCATCTCGCGGCTGACGCCGGACGGCCGGGTCGTGTACATGAACACGACCTGCGAGCAGATCACCGGTTACAAGGCCGAGGAGGTGATCGGCAAGGCGCTGCTGCCGGTGCTGTATCCGGGCGAGCTGATGGGCCCGGTCCAGGACTACCTGCGGATCGCGGCGCAGGGCGGGGACGTCCGCGACTACGAGCTGACGCTGCGCTCGCGCAGCGGCGAGCTGCGCACGCTCGCCTGGAATTCTTTCCACCGGTTCGCGACGGACGGCACGCTCGCGGAGGTCGTGTCGTTCGGGACCGACGTTACCGAGCGCAAGGCCGCCGAGGCCGAGCATCGCCGGCTGCAGGAGGAGGTCATCGCGATGCAGGCGGCGACGCTCGCCGAGCTGTCGACGCCGCTGATCCCGATCAACAAGGACATCGTGGCGATGCCGCTGATCGGCTCGATCGACGAGGCCCGCGCGCAGCGGATCATGGAGACCCTCCTCGCCGGCATCACCGAGACCCGCGCCCGCACGGCGATCCTCGACATCACCGGCGTGGCGGTCGTCGACACCCGCGTCGCCGACGCGCTGCTGTCGGCGGCCCGCGCCGCCCGCATGCTCGGCGCCCAGGTCATCCTGACCGGCATCCGCCCGGAGGTCGCCCAGACGCTCGTCAGCCTCGGCACGAACCTCGAGGGCATCGTCACCCGCGGGACCCTGCAGAGCGGCATCGCCTTCGCGCTCGAGCGCGGATAGCCCGGTTTATGACAGTCGCGGCGTCGCGGCCGCGTGGGTCGATGGCGTGGTCGCCTCCGAGATATCCCCGCCAATGCGGACAGGGGGATGTTTCGGAGGCGAT
>Ga0075163_10006261_pt1 | contig 15760 bp, 10 predicted proteins | sample JI1023141ADNA_FD_71478 | JGI IMG/M metagenome (GOLD analysis project Ga0075163, IMG submission 71478) | Wastewater effluent complex algal communities from Wisconsin, to seasonally profile nutrient transformation and Carbon sequestration -... | ecosystem: Engineered > WWTP > Effluent > Algae... | reverse complement strand
CCTGGTTGGCATCAGAAACGAGCACTTTCCAAACAGACATAAAATGGGTATCATGGTAACGATAGAGAACAAAAAACATGGCCGATACAAAAAAATCTAGCTCAACTCCTTACGCAACACTACAGACCGACTTCATAACAGAGGCAAGGTCAGCGTTCAAAGCTACTGAAACAGAAGTCAGCGAACGTAACTCAACAATCGTCGAACGAGACGAGTTTATATATGGCGACAGACTCGACAGGGCGCTCAAAGTACCTATCGGGCACGATGCAACCCCCGTCAACTGGCTCCGTAGAACCGTAGAAATCCACAAAAACATGTTTATGTCTCGTGGTTTTCACGTACTTTCTACCTATGACAGCACCGACGCAAGCACAGAAACCGACCCACAAGAAGAATCACGCATAGAAATAGAGAACCAGAAGCAAAAAGACTACGCAGAACGCCGTATGAAGCTAGTCGAAGCTATCAAACGAGACAATGGTGGCGACGCACTATGGTCTGCCCTCGCAGAAAACGCATCAGCAGTCGGTATGTCCGCCCTAAAGATGTATTACGATGAAGATGAAAGCAAGATTGAGCTCTGTGAAGTAGAAAGTGTAGAAAATCTCTACGCTATCTGGTCACGAGACAACTTCCGCAGCATCCAAGCCTACGCATACGTCTACCAGGTAGCCAAAGAAGAGGCTATCAGAGAGTATGGCGCCCCACAGGACGTTGCTACGAGCACACTTGGCAAACCATTCGACTCTATCTCTGCATCGGGCACATCAACCCCCCCAGGCCAGGTATTTTCACAGCCAATGGTCACTATCCTAGAAATCACTGGTGTTATCGGTGGCTGGGGAACAAAAGACGGCAAAGTAGTACGTGTTACTAAGGGTAAAGAGAACGAGCTCAACGTACTTATTGTTGGGAACAAGATTACCCGCCTTATAACTGAAACCAAGAAGATGCCGAAGTACTACATCTTCCCCAACAAACGACAACGACGCCGCCCATGGGGTACTTCAGACATCTCAGACGCCGCTATCAACATCAACCTTACTTATATAGAAACACTATCTGACTGGCGCACACTCGCAAGCAAGGTAAACTTCCAGAAGTTCAAAGCACTTGGCTTCCCACAAGACGCCACCATACCAAAACCAGAACCTCGTAAGGTAGAGTTCATTCCTCTCGGCGAAGACCAAGACATTGTGCCTATCCAATCAGGTGACGCCAACAGTATTGACTGGCAGCGCCAACTTGACGAGTGTAAAGAACAGTTTGTCCGTGAGACAGGTATCAGCCGTGTCCTATTTGACGACCCAAGCGTTACCCTGAACTCAAACCAAGCTCTCCTCACCAGCATGAAGCCTACCAGCGACATTGCTGAAGCCAAGAAGCAACTCTGGTCACCTATTCTTACTGACCTATTCACTGACGCCCTAGAACTAGTCGCCCAGTACAATCCAGACCTCAAAGAAATCGTAGACCCAGAAGACGACTGGAGCCTCAAGATTATGTGGCCTTCAGTTATGCAGAAAGAAGACCCTGTTTACCAGTCTATGATTCTTAACCGCTTCAACGCCGGAACAATGAGCCTTCAGAGCTACCTCGAAGCACAGGGAGAGAGCAAAGAAGAGATTGACCGCCTCCGAGACGAAATGAACGACCCAATCACCGCCGCTATACTTGGTAAAAACCTTCCAATGCTCAGTCAGGTAGTCATCGACACCGCCATGGCTGAAGTCAAGGCTACCGTCATGGCCGCATACCCAGAACTCTTCCAACAGGAACAGCAAGGCGCCCCAGCAGGGCAACCAGAAGGAATCAACCCTAATGGTGGCGGAGCAGCCCAAATAGGCGCAGGAAACGAAGCTATGGGTGGAATTGGCGCACAACCAGTTAGCCAACCAGGAACAGGCGCAACCGCAGCCAGCCCAGAAGGTGCTCTCGGACAAGTAACTCAGAACATGGGAGGCTAAGATGCCAAGTACTAGCTCACTTCTCAGAAGTTCAGCCTCAACCAGAAAGAAAGTACTCTCCCAGCAAGACGCTGAAGCAGAGTACGAGTACTCACTGGGCTATAAAACATACGAAGACTACCGAGAATACGACAGATACCTAGACAAACGAGCCTCATCTAGCACAGACCCAGGCCAGGCACTCACCCTACAGAAGCGTCGCAACACCGCCTTCCGTGGCTACATGGGCAATGAGATACAGCGTCAGACCATAGGTGTACTCGAAGGCCGCCAATCCAACACCGACAAGTACAATGCAATGTACTCTCTCTACCAGAACGCAGTCAGCCAAGGGCTCTACGACCAAGCTCAAACGCTCTACCTACAACTCGGAAACCTGGACAGAACCATACAAAACGAAGCAGTCGCCGCAGCCGGAAGTGCCTCAGCTTCAGCCACGGCAGCAGCAACCGCAGTTAATGATGAGGTTAAAGCACACCAGGCAGCCCTTAAAGACCTCGGCGCAGTATTCACACAGTTAGGCCCAGACCAATTCGACGCAGGTATTCGCTCTATGCAAAAAGAAATCGTCGCCACCTATCCAGACCTGGCCCCAGTGTTTGAAGCCAAGGGAGAAGTTGGTATTTTCGATATTGCAAGTGGTATAATGGAGAATATCAAAGATACCTACGCAGCGGCTATTAGCGAATTGCCCGCAGACAAGGCAGCAGAAATGCAAGTAAAACTCGACAGTCTCAATTCGGGCGCAACTAAGTTTGACATACCAGGCTTTGCTGATAAGGTTAGCCTCACTGACCTACGCACCCAGATGGCTCAAGCCCAGGAAGGCCGTAGCTACTTTTTCCGAGGACAAGGTGGAGAACTACAGAAGGGTGAAGTTACTGACTACACCTGGGATAAGAACGGTAAAGTTATACCCGTATACGCCGACCCACTGTCAGGCGGCACAAAAGACAACCCATATCTACAGACCGTTGATAACTTCAAGGATTCTGGAGCATATCGTCGAGATGCTAAGGGTGATTATGTTGACGCCCAGGGTAATGTTGTTGCTCGCTCAGTGGTACAGACATTCAAAGACCAGAACGGTGTAGACCAGACAAGAAGAGTCATCGTAGGAGCAGACGGTAAAGAGTTTGCCTCAGAAGCATTACAGAATGAAGCGCTCAGTCGTGCCACGATGAACGCAGCTACCTTGCTCAGGGAACAAGGGTTCAACGTCGTATCAGATGGAGGAGAAGGCTTTAAGAAAGGCAAGAACGGTGGAGCGCTCGTCACTGTTACAGAAGACATAAGAGATAAGTTTGGAGACATACCAGGCGTCCAGAATGGCGAACCGATTGAGATGTTTGTAGACGGCCAAGGCAATCTTCGATTTACTCCAGAGAGAAGTGGGAAACTATACCAAGCCGCCCTCGGCCTAGACAATCAATACACTGTTCGTGAATTGAAATCCGGCGAACAAGGAGCTATTAACCTCAACACAATGAAAGACCTCGCCCTTGACATGACAGATATGGAGAGAGACTTGAGAACCAAGGGAGTCAATCAAGTTGCTGGTAAGAGCCTTATAGCCTCCAACGAAAGAATAGCCCAAGGTGTAGGATTTACTAAGGGCGTCCTAAAAGACGCAGAAACACGACGAAGGTTCCTCGCTGGAGAAGCAATCCAGAACGCCAGAGGCGAAACAGTTGTTAATGATGTTAGACAGAACCCTGCACTTCGACTAAACACCGCCGAACGTGCTCTGAACTCGGCTGCTAGAACAGTTCGTAATGCTCCACAACAAATAAAGACAACAGTTACCAGCCCATTCAAGACCTTCTCTAGGACACTTGACCAGTTGGCTCGTATAGGGCGACCAGGTGCGGGCGGCCAAGCACTCGGCGCTGTACAAAAAGCTAAAAGTATAATTGGCGGTATAGACTGGAACCAGTTTAAGTGAATGACCAACAGAAAGCTAAAGTACTCAAATATATAGGGTTCGTTCGTTCAGCAAGCGGGCCAGTTCAAAGGAACGTCTATAACTCACCCAAAGTACTTAGGGCCTCAAACATGGATGTCCAGGCCATCCCAAAGAATGACTTTGGCAGCAAACTAAAGTCTATACTAGGCCAAACGGCCAACTTAACAGGCCAAGCAGCGGGAGCCATTGGTAGATTTGCCGTGAACACCACTACAGACATTGCTAAAACAGGCTATAGAGCAGGTAAGACTCTCGTAGAACTACAAACACAGCCCATGCAAGCTGAAATGTACCGTCAGATGGGGCAAGACCTTGGGAATAAACAAGACTCTGTTATGAAAGCCTACAAAGAGGGCAAGATGTCTAAAGACGAGTACGTGAAAGCCCTCCGAGACATTGGTGAGGGGTTCAAGGACGTTACGAAACAGAATGACCAACTTATACAGGGGCCAACCCCAGGCCAAAGGGCTATGGATGTCGTAGAAACAGCCACTAACGTACTATCCCTGGGTAGTCTCTCTCTTACCAACGTAGCAGGTAAGCAGGTTATCAAGAACCGTAGCCGTGCCGCCATACAGGAGATTATCGAGAAGGAAGCTACTAACTTAGAGAAGAAACTCATAGCCAACAAGGGTATACGAGAACTAGTAACAAGGAACATCCAGGCCACCGCTAAACGTGAGGCTCAAATACTAGCTGGAGAGTCGGGCTGGCAGTTCACACAGCGTAACGCTAAGAAGATAGCAGTAGACCTAATGATTAAGCGCCCAGTATTCTACGAACAGAACATCGGACAGGCTCAGTCGCTCTATAACAACATCCTTGAGGGTGACTACAAAGGCGCTCTGACTGATGCTGCATGGCTTTCAACGCAGATGATTAACGGCGGCCCCATCGGTGCTATAGCGTTCCTTGGCGGAAAAGCTGGGAGCACTACACGCAAACTAGCCAGAGGAAACGAATCATTTATAGACAACCTCAGTGTCAGGTTTGGCTCTAAGAACAAGAGTCAGATTGCTGAATACATAGCCAAGAACCCAGAAGCAGAGAAGACATGGCGTATCATTCAGGAGAGTAACCTACGAGCCAGTGGTGATAGGGTCGGCCAAGCCACAGATAACTTTATGTCTACCTACTCCTACATGAGTGACGACCAACTCGCCAAACTTACCCCAGAACAGATAACCAAAGACATACAGAACTGGTACGATGCTGACCAGATTATTCAACGCAATGCTAGTAAGCTAGGCCTGAAACCAGGAGAGGCTGCTCGCCTCACACCTGTACGCTGGGACGCTGCCACCCGAACAAGTGTAGCTGACGCAGTGAAGGACGCCACAACAACGACTCGGCCGATAGATGAAGATACGGGCAAGATTTTTTATCATGGTACAGATAACACAACACTGAAGCGTTTATCTGACTTAGAAAGTGGCAAGGGGGTGGGTAAGTCGAGCAGAAACAGGGTGTATGTAACGGAAAACCCAGAACTTGCAAAGAGATTTGGTAGTAATGTCATAGAGGAGCGTCTTTACGGTAAACATTTAGATGTCAGAGAAATCGGCATAGAAAAAACTCCAGGCTGGGCCGCAGATAATGTTGTTGCCGCTGAGTTTGCAGACTATAAGACTACAGAACTATTAACGGCTAGAGAAAAAAGAGTATTTGAGAACCAGTTTGTTAAGGGGGTCCCTAATAATACGATTATCGAGGATACCCCAGGTATACACAAGTATCTTGCGTCCAAGGGTTACACTACTATAACTGTTCCACGTGTCGCCAGTGATGTAGATGGCTTGCGTTCTGAAACAATCATTATAGATAGTAAGGCATTTGTTAAGCCATCTGCAACGATGCAATCAACCCCGGGCGACAAGGCCGCCCAGATAGCTGCAATCGAAGCCTTTACTGACAACCCTTCTGCTGGATTCACCGCTAACAAGAACCTCATGGATAACATTACAAAGATTATTGAGACAAGCGATTCAGCAGAGATAGCAGCTAAGAGAATACAAGCTATTGACGCTGCTGTATCCACCCCCGCCCGTGTACCTAAGCGTGTACGTGACCAACTAGCTAAACTAGGCTATACCGTAGCTGAACCTCAGGGTGGCCGTACTGTAGAATCTCTTGACATAGATGATACCCGCAAGCTCATTAGTGGCGCCATTAAGGACGAGAACCTCTTTGACCCATCAGCCGCCCCAGCCCCTCTCTTCAAACAGATAGCTGGCACTATGGAACGCTTTGGCGTTAGCCCAGAAGAATCAAACAGACTCGCTTACCGTAAAGTATCTGAAACCGTAGCGGCAAACCTACGCAACACCGTAGCTGGGGCTGAACTAGGCTTCAAAACTGGGGACGATATTGCCAGAGGTGGCGAAGTTGTCCTCAGCAAGCTACAGATGTATGTTGAAAACCTAAAAGGCGTCCCAGGCCTACGCAAACTGAGTGCTGGCAAGAGCGCTGTAGTTGATATTAGACAACTTACCCTAGACGAAATAAGCGACGCCCTCAAATACAAAGAAGGTGGCAAACTCAAATCTATATCCAAGGCTCAGGCCAAAGAAGTTAGAGAAGCTATTATCAAGGGGTACGGCGAAGTACCAATGGAAATGCGTGGGCTAGGTGAGAAGGCTGTTGACGTTCTCTACCAGTACAACCCGCTCCACAAATACTACTCTCGTATACAATCTTCCCTCCGCTACACGTACAACCCATTCTTCCGCCTCCAGGAACTATCTGAGACTAAGATACTATCCAAGGTCAAAGCTAACAACCTTGTATGGAGAAAGTCACGAGCTGAATTAGACGACGCAGCCAAGATACTAGACGAAGCTCGCATATTTAGTGGTGCTCTGCCTGGCGAGGGTATGAACGACATGGTTATTGGTAGAATCACCGCCAACATGACCCAGGGGCAGAAGCGTGACCTGGCTGGCCTCGCATTAGACATAGCAGACTCCCAAGGCAAAGACCTTGCTCAACTAGCCGCAGAAAACCCAGAAATCCTTGACGACGCACTCAGGGTGATAGTCCAGTACCCACGCAAGGGTGTGCTCGCTTCGCCACTCGCCCGTACCCTTAACCTAGTATTCTTCCCTATGCGCTACAACGCTAAGGTTACAATGGTCGCAGCAGAGGCTCTGGGTAAACAGCCCGCCTCAGTCCAAAAAGCCGTCCTGCACTCTCTATTCACGACAAGGGAATGGCTGAAGAGTGACGAAGGCATCGAATGGCAGTCTAAGAACGCAGATGTTATCTCTCTCCTAAGCTGGATTACTCCAGTAAACTCAATCAAGTCTACCCTACAACTCCTATCAGGAAACGTACAAAGCTGGGGCGACCTCGGACAGTTAGGTGGACTTCCCCTTGGCGTTATTAGTCAGATACTCGACGGTCAGGGCATTATCAGCCTCAACCGCCCATACGTTGACCCAAAGACAGGTAAGGTATTCCCAGACTATGTACCAGAATCAGCCAAGGCACGAGCCGCCACCGCCCTCGTAGATATGCTTAACAGCACCTTTACCTACCCAGGACGTATCCTTGGGCTCCCAGGCAAGAACCAGATGCTCAGAGGCTTTGTAGAGAACTTCATAGCCACAGAAGGCTCAGACTTTGAGAAACGCATACAAACAGACCGCCTCACACCACTACAGAAGAACTGGGTACGGGTACTTGGTGGCGACACATCAGAAGAAGCCGTAGACGCTCTATACAACAGCCCAGACGAAGGTCAGTTTAATGGCTACACGCTCCCACCATACAACCTGCCAATCAAACCAAAACCACCAGAGCTACCTAAGAAGGTACGCAAAGGCAGAGGTGGTAAGGGCAAGAAGGCTAAGACCTACGCACGAGCACCAGGCCCACGCTAGAAATCTTTGTTGACCCAGCGCTCAAATAGGTTGAAACCGCCCACCAATATACCACCAAAAAGTAGTGCAATGATTCCAGCTTCTAAATAGTCTTGCATAATACTTGCATTGTATACCACACAGGGGGTATTATTCAAATGAAGGGGCAATCATGCTCCCTTAGCACTAAAAGCAAGAAAGTGGAGTAAAAACAAATGACAGACACACCTACACCAGGTGAAACGGTTGTCGGAACATCCAAAAACGATGCTTCAAACACCGCAGCACCAATAACGGTAAACACGGTGGACACCGCCGAAGTAGAGCGACTACGAAAAGAGGCCGAGCAAGCAATTATGCGAGCCAATCAACTTAGCAATGAGTTGAAGAAGCGAGACGACGCCGCTGAAGCCGCAAAACGGAAGCAACTAGAGGAAAACGAGGAATGGAAATCGCTTGCCGAGCAGGAGCGTGAAAGACGAGAAGCTCTGGAATCAGAGATAGAAGTTAATAACCGCCAATCCGAGCTCAAAGCAGCCACCTCAGAAGTACTTAGTCAATTCCCAACAGAAGTAGTAGAACTAGCCGAGGAAACGGGCTTGAGTCTTACGGACACAAGCGACGAGGCACAGGCAGCTTTCAAGGAAAAGCTTGAGAAAATCCAGACCAGAGTGGTCAAGGATGCCAAAGTCACACCGAACAACCCACAGGCTCCGTCTACGAAAGTAACGGACGCAGAACTACTCACTCGTATGGGAAATGGCGACAAGGAAGCTCGCCACCAAGTTATCTCTAACCTCCCTGGAGTCCAAGAGATGCGCCGCATGGCTGGCCTCAGCGAGTAACCAAAACCAAATCAAACAAATAGAAAGAGAGAAATAAAATGGCTATTGGCCTAATCACCCACATGGACACCACTCGACCAGAAGATGTCAAGGCTGAGATTACTAATCTCGACTACACCTCGACTCCTTTCTTGTCTAGCATTGGCGAGTCCATGGCAAGTAACACTTTCCACGAATGGCAAGTTGACACCTACGCTTCTAGCGCAGACAACGCTGCTATCGAGTCAAGTGACGTAACAACCAGCGACCTTACACAGCCAACTCGAACGACCAACATTGTTCAGTTGTTCCGTAAAGATGTCGTCGTGTCTGACACTGAGTCTGCAATCCCACACTACGGTATGGGCGACCCATTCACATACCAGACCGAAAAGAAAATGGTTGAGATGAACCGAGACATGGAGAAAGCAGCTATTGCTGGTACTCGTGCCTCCGGTAGCTCTGGCGTAGCTCGTCGCATGGATGGTGCAATCGCACTCATCACAAGCAACAAGACTGCACGTAGCTCTGGTACTTCATTCACCGAAACTGAGTTCAACGAAATCGTCCGTGGTATCTACGACGGTGGAACTGACTCAACGGTTGACCTAGTTCTCTTGTCTTCTTACCTGAAGCTCGTCGTTGACCGCTTCAACACAAAGACAACCTCGAACTTGAGTGCCAACGAGTACAGCCAAGTGCTCCGTGTCGAAACCTATACCAGTGCCTTCGGTACACACCGTATTGCCTTCAGCCGTGAGATTCCTTCTTCAGGTGTCCTCGCAGTTGACACAAGCAAGTGGCGCCGAGCATGGTTGGTGAACCGTCAGCCAAAACTGACACCACTGGGTAAAACTGGTTCTGCAACTAAGGGTCTTCTGGAAGCAGAAGCAACTCTGGAAGCTCTAAACCAGAAGAGCTCGGCGTATAGGTCGGGATACTTTGTCGGATAGTATATAATATACTAAAAGACAAAGCAAGTAACATTGACTCCGAAAGGAGTCTTTGTTATATTCGTAGGCTAGTCCTCGGAGTTATCCACAGATTAAGACCCTTCGGGGTCTTTTTCTATTGCTTACAAAAACGATGGCTAGTATGCTTATGGCATAATGACGAAGCAACTCAGAGATAAACCTAATCATTGGTCTGAAGCAGTTGGAGAACCTGATGATTGGGATAAGAAGAACATCCGAGCGTTGATTGACCGCTTCTACCAACGCAAGTTCTCTATCGAGGGCCATACAATCAACGGCAAACAACTTATCAACCTGTGTGTGTACGAAGCGAAGCGTTCCCATGGGCTAGACGGCCATAACGCTCTAAAGAACAAGTTTGGACTGAAATCTAAAGAGTCTGACATGCGTATCCGCCTCACCCTACCTATCGTCCTAGAACGAGAGATTAGCCTTGCCTACCCAGCTATGTTCAAGGATGACGCCCAGCACGAATGGTTTATTAAGAACTTTCCGGAGTTTAGGATTATATGACACCCAAAATAGCAGCAGCACTCATCGTAAAGGGCACTAAGGACGAGGCGCCACTACTAGACACCTGCCTCACCAACCTCAAGGGGCACGTAGACAAGTTCTTCCTCGACATAAACGCTGTCAAAGGCAAGAAACCCAGCAAAGAAGTACTCGCTGTTGCCAAGAAACATGGCGCAGATGTCAAAGAAACGGTGTGGGTTGGGGACTTCGTAGGCGCCCGTAACGCCAACTTTGCTCGTGTACCCAAGGAATATGACTTCATACTCTGGGTAGATAGCGACGACACCATAGAGAACCCTGAGAAGATTAAGGAAGTCTGTGCAGTTGTCCCAGAAAATGTAGACGGCATTTATATCAAGTATGACTACGCCACAGACGAATACGGGAATGTCACCGTTACTCACTGGGTCGCTCGTGTCGTTCGTAACAACGAATCATTTGGCTGGAAATCTAGCTTTTCTGATGCTGGTGTAACCGTTCACGAAACTCTGAACGAACGTCGCAAAGTTGGGAAAGTGATGAATGAAGAGTTTTGGGTCACTCACCACGCAGATGAAGACCGCCGTGACCGCAGCCTTCTCCGCAACATTGAGCTACTCGAAGGTATGCTGGAAAGCACTAAGCAGAACCCCGACCCTCGTATCCTCTATTACCTTGCTACGCACTATGTAGATGCCAACAGACTATACCAAGCCAAAGAACTCTTTGAGTGGTACTTAGAACTGTCTGGCTGGGCTGAGGAGCGCTCACAGGCCTGGGTCTACCTTGGAATGATATACGCAGCATTTGGAGACAGGGACAAAGCACGAGGTTGCTACATGCGAGCTATCGCTGAAAACCCCAACGACCCTAACCCTTATGTTGAACTTGGTGAGCTGGAGATTGAGGAATCACTGTTTGAGAAAGCTATCCACTGGCTTGATATGGCTGTTGCTAAGAAGATTGACCCAATGGCTACGGTCAGCCGCCCAATGGACAACACGTACAGAGCCTACAAGCTCCTTTCACAGGCACATGCTAACGTAGGCGGTAAAAGCCTAGAAAAGGCTTCTAAGTGGCTAGAAAAGGCCAAGAAGCTACGCCCATTCGACCCAGAGCTACACCAGGCTCAGGAACTACTCGACGAACTTATAGAAATCCGTGACCTAACCAAAGCTACCAACAAATTACTTATCAAATACAAACAGGTAGAAGAAACAGACAAGATAGTGCCATTCCTCGACTCGCTGCCGACTATCATGCAAGACAACCCACTTGTCACAAGTGCTCGCAATTATTACCGAGAACCGACTGTATGGCCAAGTAAATCTATTGCTATCCTCTGTGGATGGGGGCCACTCAAGAACTGGGGGCCATCTGGACTAGAGAAGGGCATTGGTGGAAGTGAAGAAGCCGTTATCCGTATATCTAAAGAACTACACAACCTTGGCTACGATGTGACCGTATTCGGAACACCAGGCGAAGAGGTTGGCGACATAGACGGTGTACACTGGCGTCACTACTGGGAGTTCAACCGAGCAGATACTTTCGACGTACTCATTAGCTGGCGCAACCCAGAGTTCTTTGACACACCAGTAAAAGCCCGCAAGAGTTACCTATGGCTACACGATGTCATGGAAAAGGAAGAGCTGATACCAGAACGTATCGCCAACCTAGACCGAATTATCTTTGTTAGCCAATACCACCGTGACCTATACCCATTCCTCCCAGAAGAGAAGTGTTTTGTATCAGGCAATGGAATCACCCCAGAAGACTTTGAAGCTGAGGATGGGAAGCACGAACGTGACCCACACAGAATCATCTATATGAGCTCGCACGTGCGTGGCCTTCAGTTACTCTACGAAGTATGGGAAGACGTCAAAGCAGAAGTACCCGACGCTAAACTAGACATCTACTATGGTTGGGGCAGCTACGACACCGTAAACAGAAACAACCCTGAGCGTATGGCCTGGAAAGAGCGTATGCTCAAGCTAGAACAAGAGCTAGACGGTGTTACAGACCACGGCAAGATAGGCCACCAACAGATTGTAGAAGAGATTATGAAATCAGGCGTATGGGCGTACCCATGTCCGTTCCCAGAGGTGTATTGTATCTCTGCGGTCAAAGCTCAAGCTGGTGGCGCCGTCCCTGTTAGCAGCAACTTCGCTGCCCTTAAAGAGACAGTTAAGTACGGTGAAATACTCGACATGAAAGCCCAGGACGAAAAGACACCCATCGGCCAGTGGGATAAGGAAGAGTTAGAGAAGTTCAAAGCATCGCTTATCAAAGTGCTCAAAGACCCAGAATACCAGGAATCAGTACGACCACAGATGAAGGCATGGGCGAGAACACAAAGCTGGGCTAACACGGCAAAGGGTTGGGATGAGGACTTTCAAGCGTAGCATTATCCTTGGTAGTGCTGGCTTTGTTGGCCCGCACCTCAAACAGGAGCTAGAACAACGTGGTCATAAGGTGTTTGAGTTCGACCTGAAATACGGCAACGACATCAGAGACTACGAGAAGGTTCGTACCATACTAGACGCTCTGGACGTAGACTACATATTCCACCTAGCAGCAATGGTGTACGTTGGGGAGTCTCAGGCCGACCCACAGAGAGCAATAGACACTCAGATTACAGGAAGCCTCAACATACTAGAAGCAGTTAGGAAACTCGGCATACGCCCCAAGATACTTTTTGCGGGTACGAGCGAAGAGTATGGCTATGAGAACCAGCTAAGTACAGTTACAGAAGAGTCACCGACCCTACCAACTACTGTATACGGCGCCACAAAGAACGCTATGACAAACCTCGCACGGGTGTATACGAAGCACTACGGGCAGCACATTGTTATTACACGAGCATTTAATCATCTTGGAGCTGGGCAAGCCCCACAATCAGCCCTATCAGCCTTTGCTAAACAAATAGTCAATATAGAGCGTGGCGACCAAGAAAAACTCACACACGGCAACCTACAGTCACGCAGGAACTTTACCCACGTCAAAGACATAGCCAGAGCCTACGCAATGGCAGTTGACGCCGCCCCAGGCATATACAATGTATGCTCAAGCGATAACCCAACGATGCAAGACCTACTCAAAATGCTTACCGACAACGCCAAGGCATTTATACTAATAGAAGAAGACGAGAGGCTTTACCGCCCAGACAGCTTGAGTTGGCACGACCCATCATACGCAAAACTACACGAGGCTACAGGTTGGGAGCCACAAATATCGCTCAAGGATGGTATAAAAGAAGTGCTAAATGACTGGAGAACACGATGAAATGGCATATATTGATACCATCTGTGGTAGATAGAGGTGAAAAGCTCCAGCGACTCATTGACGTACTCGCCCCCCAAGTAGAGAAGTACAAGGGTGATATTGAGGTAGTTATCCTATGGAACAACTACGAACGTGAGTTAAGTGAGCTCCGTCAGTTAATGATTGAGACTGCCACAGCAGACTATACAAACTTTATAGACGATGATGACCTCGTATCAGAAGACTATTGCGACCAAATATATCCGTACCTAGATGGCAAGGTTGACTACATAGGGTTCCGAGTAGCCTTCTACCAGAACAACGTCAAACAGAAACCAGTTATACATTCACTTACATGTGAGAAATGGGAAGATAATGGAGAAGGATTCTACCGTAGAGGAACACTTATAAACCCCACTAAACGTACCCTTATGCTAAAAGCTGGGTTTAAGAACTCCGACTATAGAAAAGGTGTACCAGAAGACACTACCTACGCAGCCAACATCGACCCACTACTCAAAACCGAACACTTTGTAGATAGCGAAGTGCATATCTACCTACCAACAGATGACCACGCCTGGAGCCGGTTTGATAAGTTAGACGGAGAATACAAACGCCCCACACTACCTAAGTACTTCGTATTTCACCCAGAGAGCACCAAATGAAAATATCTGTACTAGTACCATCAAGAAAACGGGCAGATATGCTTAAAGAAAGCGTCAAGACATGGCTGCACTCAGACGTCGAGATTCTCGTAATAATCGATGAAGATGACGACAAGAGTAAGTATGAACAAATACCAAACATAAGGCTCTACAGAAGTCGGCGGCATGGCTACCAGAACCTCCATGAGTACTACAATCGTCTTGCCTCAAAAGCTCAAGGAGACTGGCTAATGTTAGGTAACGACGACGCCTATATGATGACTGAAAACTGGCCAGACCTAATTACCCAAGACCCAAAATACCCACAAGTCCTTAACGTGTGGAACGAGCAGGACAATCTATTCCCTCTCATCTCAAGAGCGTGGTACGAAGCTACTGGTCACTACTCACAGAACACTCATGCTGACTCATGGGTACAACAAACAGCCGAGCTTATCGGTGCATCAACATACGTCCCAGGGATAAAGATTAAGCATCTGGGGGAAGAGTTATCAGATGAAACACACCAAGAGGTACGTTCAGTAGTCGGTCAGTCAAGTGAAGCATACAGGAGAATGACTGAGGAGCGCAAGGAAGACGCCAGGAAAATAAATGAATATATAGAAAGAAGAGGGTTAAAAAATGAAAGCAATAACTGAGTGCCGAGCCTGTGGGAGTGAGGAGCTGATTGAGTTCCTAGACCTTGGCAGCCAATATCTATCTGACTTCAGAGACGACAAATCAAAGACACCCAAATATCCACTAGTATCGGTGTTCTGCGAGCACTGTAAACTCGTACAACTTAAGCACACTACGCCACAGCACGAGATGTACCACGACAGGTACGGCTTTAAGTCAGGTATCAGTGACTCAATCAAGGCTGACCTCGATGATGTTGTAACAACAGGTTTTCAGTATTGTAGCGACCCTCAGACATGGCTAGACATCGCCAGTAACGATGGTACGCTCCTGAGCTTTGTCCCTAATGATGTATTCCGAGTTGGCGTAGACCCAGTAACTTTCCTATGTAAGGAAGCTGAACAACATGCCGACCTCATCGTAAACGACTTCTTCAACGCTGATTACTTTACCGAAGACCGCCAGATAGAGTTCGATGTTATCACCTCAGTCTCTTGTTTCTACGACATGCCCGACCCAAACAAGTTCGTATCTGATGTAGCTAAAGTTCTGAACAAATCTCACGGGATATGGGTTATTCAGCAGAACTACCTACTCACCACTATGGAACTATCCGCTGTTGATAACATCTGCCACGAACACCTCGAATACTACACACTCAGTAGCCTGGAGCGCCTCCTGCGTCGCCACAACCTCGAAGTAGTAGAAGTACAGACGTCTATGGTAAATGGGGGCTCACTTCGCACTATGGTCGCCCACAAAGGCGTATTTGACGTTGATGACTCTGTATATGACCAAAGAGACAAAGAAACTGACTATGGGGTAGAAAGTATCGAGTGTTATCAAGACTTTGCAGAGAAGGTTATGGGCGAGCTAGACAAACTCCGCAGAATGGTCATTGAGTGGAAGGAACAGGGCAAAACCGTTGCTATTCTCGCCGCCTCTACCCGTGGAGCTACTATCTGGCAGAGTGCAGAACTCGATGAAAAGCTTATTGACTACGCTGTAGAGCGTAACCCAGCCAAGGTTGGTAGATACTTCACAGCCATAGGTGTACCCATCATTTCAGAGGAGGACTTCAGGAGTAACCAGCCAGACTACGCTATAATCGGGCCTTGGTTTTTCGGCCC
>Ga0075163_10006259_pt1 | contig 15767 bp, 8 predicted proteins | sample JI1023141ADNA_FD_71478 | JGI IMG/M metagenome (GOLD analysis project Ga0075163, IMG submission 71478) | Wastewater effluent complex algal communities from Wisconsin, to seasonally profile nutrient transformation and Carbon sequestration -... | ecosystem: Engineered > WWTP > Effluent > Algae... | reverse complement strand
CCTCCAGCCCGGACCCGAGGAAGTAGGCCTGCAAGCCGACGCGGTCGAGAAGCACGCCGTGCGTCGAGATCGTCACCCGCCCGCCGCACTCGCGGGCCGCGTCGCCGGCGTTCTGCGCCAGCGCGAACACCATCTGCTGCAGCCCGCCCGGATCGCCGTGGATCGGCGGCAGCCCGGGCCCGAGCTCGAGCTCGAGGCGACAGCCCGCCACCACGGTGCGCAGCAGCGGCAGCGAATCGGTGAGCAGGGCGTTGAGCTCGACCCGGCGCGGGGCCAGCGAGCCCTCGCCCCCGTATGTGAGCAGCAACCGGCACAGCTGCGCCGCCCGCCCCGCCGTCACCTCGATCTCGTCCAGGCTGCCGGTCGCCGTGCTGCCCCGCGGCAGGTCGCCGCGCGCCAGCACGACGTGGGTCATGACGCTGGCCAGCACCTCGCTGAACTCGCGGGCGACGCCGCTGGCGAGCCGACCCAGGCTGGCGAACTTCTGCGCCGCCTGCACGCGCAGCGCCGCCTCCTGCCGCTCCGACTCGCCCTCCTTGCGCGCGGTGATGTCGCGACCGATCGACTGCAGCTCGATCAGCCGACCGTCGGGGTCGTAAAACCCGCGGTTGACGAACTCGATCCAGCGCAGCCGCGCCGCGCCGTCGAAGACCCGGTTCTCGATCACGACGATCGGCGCCTCCGGGCTCATACCTGCCAGCGCTCGCTCGATCGCCGGGACGTCGTCCGGGTGGGCCACCAGCTGCCAGCGCCGTCCGACCAGCTCCACGAGCGGGCGGCCCACGAACGCGCAATAGGCGTCGTTGGCGAACAGCAGGGTGCCGTCCGGGCGAAACCGGCTGACCAGCTCGGTCTGGGTGTCGACGACGGCCCTGTACTGCGTGGCCTCGCGCGCGCCCTGCTCGTCCAGCTTCCACTCGCTCACGTCGTGGGCCTCGGCCAGCAACAGCTCGACCGCGCCGTCGCGCTCGCGCAGCGGCGCGACGCTCAGCGCGAGCCAGCGGCGTGTGGCACCGATCTGGAGCTCGAGCTCGCAGCGGGCCGCCTGCCCCGCCGCGGCCCGCCGGACCGCCGCCTCGACTGCGGGGCTGCCCCAACCCTCGGCCGCCCACAGCGGACCCCCGATCGCCGCGGCGCCGAGCAGAGCGTCCGGCTCGGTCCCGCTGCGGCTGACGCGGAGCAGCGTCCCGTCCGCCGCGAGCACCGCGAGCAAGGTTCGTGCGCGGGCGAACACCGCCGCCGCCGATGGAGCGTCGCCCTCGTGCATGGCCCCCGGCGAGCGCCCCTCAGACCGCCCGCAGGGACGGCTGCCGCGTGCTCAGGGCGGCCAGCGCGTTGGCGAGCTCCGTGAAGCAGCGGACCTCGCGGAGCACCTCGGGGTGACGAGACAGCGCCTCCGCGACCTCCGGCCCGACCCCCGACAGCGCCCCGCGGACGCCGAGCTGCTCGAGGACCTGAAAGACCCGCACCAGGTGCAGCGGGGTATCATTCGTCAGCAGTACACCCGTCAGGTCGAGCACGACCACGGAGGCCCCGCGGGCCACGGCCATGGCGACCGCCGCCTCGGTCAAGCGCGCCGCCCGCTCGCCGTCGAGCTCGCCGAACACGGGGATGCACAGGGCGTCGTCGCGGACCTGCAACACCGGGAACGCGAAGTGGGCGAGCACCGCCCGATGCGCCGAGATCTGGGCGTCGCGGGCGGCGATCGTCGCTTCTTGCCACGCGTGCGAGTCGAGCAGCGCCTGGGTGGCGTCGCGGAGGTCGTCGATCGCCGCGTCACCCGGCGTCCCCGGCCGATCGAGCACCGCACGAGCGAAATTCAGGAAGCGCTCGCGCAGTTGTTCACCGGTGGGCATCGTTCGTTCCAGGCTATCACACCGCCTGTCGCCCGCCGACGCGCGTTACCGCGACAAACGCCGCGGAGCTCGCCGCCAGGCCGGGCGGTCCCCGGGCCTCGCTGCATCGAGGCGACCGTCCAGGGGCACGGTCTCGGCCGGCACGCCATGGCGGCCGCGGCCGTGGATGACCTGGTGATCACGATGCCGGGCGCCCGGTGCTCTTCACGCCGCGACTCGATCCATCGTTCGACGAACTACTGCGATTGTATGCGTCGGCCGCCTCACGAGGCCGGCGGACGTCCGTGCGGGCCCTGGACCGACAGCGACGACGCGCGTTCGTCGACGCGCGGTCACGTCACGGAGCGCTCACGGGGCGCAGCACCGCTCCGGCCCGGAGCGCGGCCGCGGCCGTTGAGGCGCGGGGCAAAGCCCGCTACCGTCGCGGCCTCGGCTCGCTCGCCTGACGCGAGCGGCCGGACGGAGGGGGCACCATGGGCGGAGGAAGTTACGACGGCGAGGTCGCACAGTCGACCCGGACGGGCAACACGGACGTGTTCACGTATCGCGGCTATGTCGGCGCGCCGACGCCGGTGACGCAGCGCAGCGTGCATCCGGAGCTCAACCCGCACGGCAAGACGCGCGAGTGCATGAACTTGACGCCGATCGTGGTGGCGATGGACGTGACGCGCTCGCGCGGCGACGACTCGCGGGTCATCTACGCCAAGCTGCCGATGTTCATCGGCCAGATCGAGCTGCGCAACTACGTGCCGGGCCCGGCGATCAGCTTCGCGGCGATCGGCGACGCGACGTCCGGCGACCGCGCGCCGCTGCAGGTCGGACAGTTCGAGGCCGACAACCGCCTCGACGACGTGCTGAGCAAGATCTGGCTCGAGGAGGGCGGCGGCGGCTCCGGCCAGGAGTCGTACGAGCTCGCGGCCTATTACTACGCGCGACACACCCGCCTCGCGGCGCACGAGCGCGGCGAGAAGGGCTACTTCTTCTTCCTCGGCGACGAGGGCTTCTACCCCAAGGTCGACCTCGCCCAGGTCCGCACCATCCTCGGTCACGCGGCCCCCGAGGCCCAGAGCTGGGAGGAGCGCGGCCACGTCGAGCCCGGCGAGACGGCGATCGACGCGGCCAAGATCTTCGCCGAGCTGCAGCAGAAGTTCCACGTGTTCCTCATCTACCCGCAAAAGTCGATGTCCGAGCGCCGCCGCGACATCGACGCGGAGATCAAGCAGCGCGTCGAGGCCGCGGGCGGCCGCTACGAGGGCGTCGACATCCGCGCCTCGCTGGTCTGGAACAACCGCAACGACCTCGACCTCCACGTCATCGCCCCCTCCGGCGAGCACATCTTCTACGGCCACAAACGCTCGGCCTGCGGCGGCTGGCTCGACGTCGACATGAACGTCCGCGGCGAGACCACCAAGCCGGTCGAGAACGTGCAATGGACCCGCGGCACCGCCCCGCCCGGCCGCTACCGCGTGTTCGTGCAGAACTAACCCTGGACCCCGCCAGACGCCCCCGAACCAGGCCGATCGGCCGCAATCCCACGAATTCGGGCGTTCTGGCGCGGGTCGAAGTTCTACTGCACGCCACGGTAGGACGCGGAGTGCCACAGATTTTGGCAAACTGTTGGCAAACTAACATCTTCCTCTGGAGACAGGTCCGCGCCCACGCGGAGAGCGTTGACCGAGGCTGTAGACACCGGTCGCTATCCGCGAAATTCAGCGGCAAGAAACACTGGCGAGCAACCCCCACGGGAAACGCTGAACGGGGCAGTCAACGCGGTACGCCGCGAGGAGAACAAGGCGCTCGTGCGCACAGGGGATCCCAGTCTCGCCGAGCTGATGCACCTGCTTCGCTACGCGGCGGAAAATCTCACTGAGCGCTATGAGGTGCGTCTCGAGAGCCTAGAGTCATCCAAGCTGCGGACAGCTCGCGCCTGGGCCGTCAAGGTGCTCCTGCGCTTCTCTTCCGCTGCGGGTCCCCACGCTTGGAAGAGGTCTCTTCGGCCAGTGCTACTCGATTCCCGGAAGAACCCCGTCTTCGCGCCCACTTCCACTGATACGCGACGCCGAGGGATTAGGATGGCATTCATTTCTGCTGCCGCGTGACCTCGCGGAGGTGCTCGGGTGCACCGATCCGAGTTCGGACTTCTTGGGGCCGCTCTATCGAAGGCACCAGGTGGCGATTGAACGGAGAGAGAAGTGAGGTTAGTACGCAGCCTCTCGATGTTCGTGATAGAGTTTCATTCTGTGTCGGCTTCTGCCAGCGAAAGTGCGCATCTTCACCTCCTGCTCGCAGACGCCCACGACGCACGCCCGGTGCTCGCGGATGGTCTGCCCGAGCAGGCCCTGGGCGCCGTCCCCTCGCCCGAGCGCGCTCCGCGGGGCAAGGACTCGCTCGAACTCGACGCCCCTGATCGCGACCCCAACGATCTCGCGGCCCAGCGCTGGGGCGTGATCGCCGTCCAGGGCGAGGACGGAGACCGGCCGCTCGCGGCGATCCGTGCGTTGATCGAGCACAGGCGCGCGCAACAGGGCCCGGAGCCCGTCATCTTCCGGGTCCCCCCGGATATGGACACCACGACCGCGCTCCGCTGGAAGAACGAGGTCTTGCGCGGAGAAAGTCTCTCCGAGGACATTCGTCCGCGCTATCTGCTGATCCTCGGCGATCTTGATCGCGTCTCCGTCGAGCTCCAGCACGTCCTCGCCCACGGCTCCTATGTCGGCCGGCTCCACTGTCCGACGCTCGCAGGTTATCGCGCGTACGCCGAGAAGGTCGTCGCCCGCGAGCGCGACGAGGTGGCCGGGGCGCCGCGCGCCCTCTACTACACCGTGCAGGACGGCACCGGCGCAGTCGTGACCGGCCACCAGCAACTCGTCGCCCCGTGCATCCGGATGACCCGCGAGTGGTCAGAGACCGGCCGCCTCGACCTCGACGCCCTCCACGAGATCCCCTTCAGCGACTGGGGACCCGACGACATGCTCACCGAGGCCGGTGTGGCTCAGCCCTCGGTGATGCTGTCCCTGAGCCACGGCCTCGGCGCCCCTCGCCAGGGCTGGCGCTCACCCGAGCAGCAGCGCGCGCTGCAAGGCGCCCTGTCGATGGGCGATGCTGGCCCGCTGACCGCCGACACGGTGCGCGAGTCGCCCTTCCTGCCGGGGGGCGTGTGGCTCCCCGTGGCCTGCTTCGCGGCCGGAACTCCGAAAGCCAGCGCCTTTCACTCGTGGCTCGCCCTGCTCGCCGAGCGCGGCGGCGACCTCCGCCGCGCGCAGGAGGTCTTGCGCAGCCTCCCCGGCGAGGGTGAGCGCCCCTTCCTCGCCGCGCTCCCGCAGGCCCTGCTCGCCAACCCGCTGGGGCCGCTCGCCGTGATCGGCCACATCGATCTCGCGTGGACCTTCGGCTTCGTCGAGGCGACGACGCTGCGCAGCCGCGCCTCGCGGATCTTCTCGACCCTGCGGGCCCTCCTCGCCGGCAGCCGCGTCGGCGTCGCCCTGGACGCGCTGATGCACGTCTACCGCGAGACCAACAATGACCTCCTGGCCCGCTACCAGCTCCAGCGCGACGCCCACGCCCGGGGCCAGCCTGACCCCGTCGCGTCGCGGACCTTCGGCAATCTGTGGATCCAGCGCAACGACCTCCGCGGCTACGTGCTTCTCGGCGACCCGGCGACCCGCCTCGCGGTTCGCGCTTTGCGCGTCCCTCGAGAAATGCTCGATGCGCCGGCCCAGCCGACGCCCGCGATCACGGTCGTCACCGCTGCCCCCGACCCGCCATCGCCGTCCACGACGTCCGATTCACCAATGTCCATGCTCGACAAGCCTGCAGAGGTCCGCCGCCGCGAACGCGCGATCCTTGCCCTGCTCCGCGGCGAGGAGACCCCGCGTGCGATCGCCTCGCGCTCCGGTCTGGAGCTCGACGAGCTCTTCGAACTCGCCGACGCCTATCGCACGGCCGGCCGCAAAGTCCTCGAGCGCTGACCCGCTCCCCAGACTCTCCATCCGTCCCACGGACCTCGATGCCGCTCGCCAAGTAAGATCGCGCGCCACGGCCTGTCGGTGCCTATCCTTGTGCCCGCACGCATAAAAGGCGAACCTCTCGTAGTCTGGTATATCCTCCGCTCCAGCCGCGCGCGAGCGCGCGGCTGCCTGGTGGGGGCAAGTCGTGAGAGGTCCTCGTGCGACTACGCGTATATTTTCTGTCACTCCTGCTCGCACCAACCGCGGTGACCTGCTTCACCGGCGATAATCTGCTGGGCAAGCCCTGCACGGAGGACGATGACTGCAATGCGCGGGTCGACGGACTCGGCGGCGAGTACGAGTGCCGCGAGGAGGACAAGGTCTGCATCGACCCCGAGCAGCGCTGCGGCGGCGTCAAGGTGTGCGAAGACGACACGAAGGGCTGCCTGCCATCGACCTGCACGTACGCCAGGAGCTGTCAGGAGCTGCGCATGGCGGAGAACACCGCGGACGATGTATACACCATCGACCCCGACGGCTCTGGCCCTAACGTACCCTTCGGGGTCTACTGCGACATGACCCGGGACGGCGGCGGGTGGACGCTCGCGGCCAAGACCCACCGCTGGCACGCGCGACCGCACTACGCCGAGCCGCGCGGGTGGTTCGCCGTCAATCAGGACGACGACCTCCTCCAGGACCGGATCTCCTACGAGGATCGCCAGCCGGGCTACGCCGCCCACGGCAAGGGCCGCCTCGACCCGCTGATCACGCGGGGGGAGATCACACTGGCCCGCTTCACGCTGATCGCCGAGGACGACGCCGAGCAGCAGGCGAGCTGGTTCAAGGCGGTCGACGGCGGCCTCTGGACCTGGTTCACGAGCGAGACGCACGACATGACCATGGTCTGCAGCAACATCGCAATGACGGAGCACTGCACAGTGGGGGATATCCTCTCGACCCAGACAGATAACACCGAATTCGACGGAATGACCCTCCTTCACCACGGCTTTGCGACCAACTATTCCGGGGCCAACCTCTTCCAGGCCGTCGGCATGGACAACCTGGGCGCCTCGATCTCGGGCGTGTGCAGCCAGACCGCGGATCTGGGGGGCAATGCCTGGCACGACGACGCCGAGAACGGTTGCGGGAACGGGCTCGAGATCTGGCTCCGCTAGGGAGCCGCTGGAAATGTGATGTGGTTCGAGCTCGAGCTGAGGTGCGAGGGCGACGCGGTCCGCGTATCGGGTCGCGGGTCCAGGGGAGAGCGCACGCGTGAACGCGGGCTCGGTCCGGCGCTCTCGGTCGCGGAGCTCGGGCGCTTTCGCGTCGACGTGGGGAACGCGGTCGCCCGCCTGAGCCCGCTCGGAGGGGCGCTGCTCGAGCAGGCGCGGGCGCTGCACGAGGCGCTGTTTCAGGGTGAGCTGCAGGAGCTGTTCGTCAGGCTCGCGCAGGCGGCGAGCGGCAAGGGCGAGCCGCTCCTCGTCCGTCTGATGATCCAGGACCCGCGGCTACAAGCAGTGCCGTGGGAGGCCGCCTGTCGGGCACAGACTACCCACGGGTTCCTGGCGAGCGCCGCGGACGTCGTGATCGCTCGCGGTGTGACCTCGATGGACCCCTGCGAGCCGCGGGAGATCCGGCGTGCGGTGCGGATCTTGCCGGTGCTGGCGGTCGACGACCCGTCGGTCCTCGCGGGCCTGCGGATGATCCTCGACGAGCACATCGCGTCGGGGGCGGTCGAGCTACTCGAGCCGATCGAGGGAGCCGCGGCGCGCAATCCGGTGCTCTTCGAACGGCTCCGCACCGGTCCGAGCCCGCACATCCTGCACTTCCTCGGCCATGGCGGGTTCGACCGGCAAAATAGTCCGGTGATCAGGCTCGCCGACGACGAGCATGGCGACAGGAGCTTCGTGCCGATCGAGGTGTTCGCCGAGGAGCTGCGCGCCTGCTTCAACGATCTGCGGCTGCTGTACTTGCAAGCGTGTTCGGGGGCTCGCCCGGGCGCCTTCGCCAGCGCCGCCGAGCTCCTCGCCCGCAGCGGCGTCGACGCAGTGGTTGCCCACCTCTGGCCGGTCAAGGCCGAGGTCGCGCGGGCGGCAGCGCAGGACTTCTATCGGACCCTCATCGGCGCGCGCACCGGGCACGGGGATGTCGGTGCGAGCATTCAGGCGTCCCGGCGCACGCAGGTGGCCGACAGCGCCGAGGCGTTCTCGTCGGTGCTCTACCTGCGCGGCCCGGATCCGCGGATCTTCGAGCTCACGGGGCGCCAGCTGCGTCCGCCGCAGGCCCGCACGGCCCCCCGCATGGACGCCGGGATCTCCTCCGGTCCGCTGGCGAAGATCGCCGGGAGCCCCTTCTCGCTGATCCTCGGCGGCGCCTGGGAGGACTCCTCGCTGCGCGAGATCCACGTCCGGCTGCGCGACTCGCTGGTCGCCGGGCTGCAGACGCTCGGCGAGGCGATCGAGCCGTCGTTGCCGCTCTACTCGCTCGCGCAGCGCTTCTCCCTGGTGGCGGGCGCGCTCAAGCTCGGGCGGCTGTTTCAAAAGGTCCTCGTCAGCGCATATCAACACGGCGAGCAGCCGGCGAGCATCGACGCGGTGGCCGCCCTCCTGCGCCCGGGCGTGCACACGACCCTTTTGTGGCTGCCCTTGCTCGAGCACGCGTTGATGCGGCACCACCCGGATCGGGCGATCTATGTCATTCAGCCGGGCCCTCCCGCGGGCGAGGAGCACCGCCTTGTGATGTTCAGGGCCCCCGGCCAGGACGATTGGATCGAGCTCTACGGGCTGCCGCGCCTGCGCCTCGAGGAGTCCTTCGTGGTCTTGCGCCTCTACGGCGGCTATTCACCCGAGGCGGTCCCGGTGCTGACGAACCCGCAGCTGACCGAGGATGACCACATCCAGGGCCTCTTCGACCTGCGCTACATCGTGCCCCCCGAGTGGGAGAGCACGATCATGGGCGGTCTGCGGACCCGGCCGGTGCTGTGCATGGGCGTCTCGGCGATCGACTGGCGCCATCGCATGCTGCTGCGCTGGCTCTTCGACCAGCGGCCGCCGCCCGCCGGCAGCCTTGCCATCCTCGGGGAGACGCAAAAGGAAGAGGTGATCTGGGAGACGCGCGGGGCGGGCCTGCCGGGCACGAGCAGCTTCACCGCGGTGCGGGCGTCGATCGAGGCACTGATCGAGGCGATCCGGGAGGCCCGCCCGTGAGCCCGCTGGACGGACCAGTCAACCCTTTCCCGGGACCGCAGCCCTATCGCAGCGCCGACCGCGAGCGCTTCCACGGCCGCGAGGAGGTCTCGCGCGACCTCGCCGACACGATCATCGCCCAGCGCTGCGTCGCGCTTTACGGCCCGTCCGGCGCCGGCAAGTCGTCCCTCATGCAGGCCGCGGTGATCCCCTGGCTCGCCGAGGAGTACGACTTTCGCCACGTGGCGATCGACGGCTGGCCCGCCGGCGAGACGCCGGTCAACTGGCTCCTCTACGCGATCTTCTCGCAGCTCCAGCTGGCGGCGCCGCAGGACGACCTCGGGGTCCACGAGTCGATCGAGTGGACGCTCACCCGCGCGTTCCGCCGCTCGGACCGGCCGATCCTGATCTACCTCGATCAGCTCGAGCAGCTCCTCCTGCCCAGCCGTTCGACCTCCGAGGTCGACGCGTTCCTCGCCTGGCTCGACCAGTTCGCCGGGCGACCCCAGCGCGGGCTTCACCTGGTGCTGGCGATGCGCGAGGACTACCTCGGCCGCTTCCGCGACCGCGCCCGCGGGCGCCATCGCCTGCTCGAGCACGGGTTTCGCCTTGGCCCGCTGACGGTCGGCGAGATCGTGCGGGCGGTCTGCCTGGCCGCGGCGGGCGGAGTGCCGGCGCAGCGCTGGTCGCCCGAGGCGATGCGCCCGCTGATGCTGCAGGTGCGCACGCCCGGCGGATCGGCGACCGACGAGGCGGAGGTCCAGACGGCGTTCGCGCAGATCGTCTGTCGAGCGCTCTTCGTCGAGCGCGCCGCGCAGGCGGATCCGGCGGCGCATAGCTTCAGCGAGGCGCCGATCCACGCCGAGCCGATCCTTCAGGGCTACCTCGAGAGCACGCTCGACGGTCTGGGGCCGCTACGCGACGCGGCCGAGCACCTGATGGAGAACTTCCTGGTCGCGACCGACGGCAGCCGCGCGCTGCTGACCGAGGAGGCGGCTCGCGCCTCGGGTCTGCTGTACGGCGCGGACCTCGACACGGTGCTGAGCCGGCTCGAGCGCGCGGCGATCCTCCGCGCCGAGCAGCACCGCGGCAGCCGCTACTTCGAGATCGGCCATGATTGGCTCGCCAAGAGGGTCTTCGACCGCAAGCTCGGGCGAGAGGCCCGCGAGCGGGAGGTCGAGCTGCAGCACGAGCTCGCGGCCCAGCAACTCGCGGCCGAGATCAAGCTCCGCGCTGCGCTGCGCGCGACCCGGCGCGCGCGCGTCGTGACCGCGATCGTCGTCATGTTCGCGCTGCTCGCGGTGCTGGCCGGGATCGTCGCATGGAGGCTACGCAACAGCGCAGAGGAGGTGGGGGTGGCGGCCCTGACGGCGTGGAAAGGCCAGCTGGAGGCGGCGAGGATGGCCGAAATGGTGATGAGTGAGCGGGAGAAGGCCTTGCGAGGCGAGAAGGAGGCGAGGTTGAACGCCGACAAGGCGACCAAGATTGCGCTCAGTTCCCAATGGAGAGCCGAGAACCAGACCCGGATCGCCGACCTGCAGAGGAATGCGGCCACGCGAGCGAGGATGGTGGCCACGAATGCGGAGAACAAGGCCAAGACGGCGGCCCGAACGGCACGGGACGCGAACCGCCTCACGGTCGCTCTCAAGGTGGTGAAGGATGACCCGACGACCGCGCTCGCGCTGCTGCACGAGGTCGAGGATCCAGTCGACACGTCCGGGTGGATCTCCGCGACCGTCGAGGCGTTGCGGTCGCCGGCGAGCAAGGTGGTGCTGCGCGGGCACAGCGGGTACGTCGTCGCGGCCGACTTCAGCCCCGACGGGCGATGGGTCGCAACGGCTTCCCACGACAAGACAGCCAGGGTCTCGCGCGTCGACGGGTCTTCGTCGCGCGAGCTCAGGGGTCACGCCGACAAGGTGACCGACGTGGCGTTCAGCCGCGACTCCGGGATCGTCGCCACCGCGTCGGCCGATGGGACCGCCCGACTGTGGTACGAGAACGGCACGAGCAAGCTACTCATGGGCACGGAGCCGCTCGAGATGCTGGCGTTCAGCCCTGGCGGCGAGCGCCTGGCGACGGCCTCGCGCGGCGGGAAGGTGATGGTGTGGGACGTCAGCCAACCGGAGGCGCCGCCGCAGCCGCTGACGGGGCATGAGAAGGCCGTGCGCTCGATCGCCTTCCGATCCGACGGCAAGGCGCTCGTGTCGAGCTCGGACGACGGCACCGCCCGCGTCTGGTCGCTCGAGGAGGGGAAGGCCGGCGAGCTGCTGAAGCTCGCAGGTCACGGGGGCACCGTTCATGACGCGGATTTCAGCCTCGACGGGACGAAGGTCGTCACGGCCGGCGACGACCGGACGGTCCGCCTGTGGCACATCAAGGACGTGCAGCCGGGCACGACCTTGACGAACGAAGACCAGCAGGGTCACCACAAAGACGCGGTCTACTCGGCGAAGTTCTCGAAGACCCACGACCAGATCGTCACGGCGTCACGCGACGGGACGGTGCGTGTGTGGACGCCCGGCAAGAAAGGCACGACGCTGATGCCGGGGCGGATGATCGGCGAGCACGGGGACAAGGTGTACGTCGCCCGCTTTTCCCCCGACGGTCGTTACGTGGCGACGGCCTCGCGCGACGGGACCGCCCAGCTGTGGTCGAAATCGAGTGACGTGAGATCGCTGCATGGCCACACACGTCCGGTCGTCGACGTACGGTTCTCGCGGGACAGCAAGCAGGTCGTCACGGTCGCCGAGGACGGAACGGCGCGGGTCTGGGACGTCGCGGGCAAGAATAGTGAGATCGTGCTCCGCAGCCCCCACGCGATCGAGCGGGTGAAATTCATTCACAGGGACTTCGGGGGAGTGATCACGATCGACGAGAACAATGCTCGTGTCTGGGAGACCCCTGGCCTCGTCGATGACCCGAAGGTCTATACAGGCCACGAGAAGAGGGTCATCGCCGCGGCGATGGATCCGTCCCCTGAACATCGGGTCGTCTGTACCGGCTCTGTCGACGGGACCGCGAAGATCTGGAGCGGCGATCCCCCACGGAACTTGATCAGGACCATGGACCTCGGGCTGCGGGGGATCCCCAATTTCATCACGCTCAGCAGCGATTGCCGCAAGCTGCTGACGAGCGCGACCAACGTGGCGGCGCTCATTCATCTCGATGGTAACCCCGGGAGGATGAACTTGAGCGGCCATCTCGGCGTCGTTCGCCACGCCGCGTTCAACAGGCTCGGAACGCGCGTGGTGACCGCCTCGGACGACCGCACGGCGAGAGTCTGGAGCGTCGAGGGACCCGGCGCGCCCAGCGTCGTGGCGGACCTGACAGGGCATGAGGGTACGGTCAACTACGCCGCGTTCAGCCACAACGACAAGAGCGTGGTCACCGCCTCGTGGGATGGGACCGCGAGGATCTGGAGCATCGAGTCCGCCAAACAGACGGTGATCCTCGAAGGCGATGGTAAGCCGCTCTGGTCGGCCGAGTTCGGCCACGGCGACCGCCGGGTCGTCACGACCAACGCGAGCACGACGGCGCAGGTCTGGAACGCTGACGGTCGCGGCGACCCGGTGACGCTCCACGGCCACACGGGAGCCGTCACGCACGCGGTGTTCCGCTCGAACAGCAGTCGCGTCGTCACCGCCTCGAGGGACGGGACCGCCAGGATCTGGGAGGTCAACTTCGACAAGCCGGGCGAGTTCCGGGACCGGATAGCGAAGACCGCGACGGTGTGTCTCACCATCGAGCAGCGCAAGAGCATGCTGATGGAGAGCGAGGCGGACGCGCGGGCGAACCACAGGCTGTGCGAGGCGCGACGCAAAAAGCGGCACGAGCAGGGGAAGGTGTCGGGCCTATGACGGACAGACGGTCGTTCGAGAGTGAACGCGGGCCCGGCGGGCGAAGCTCGGGGCGCCGACTCGCCGTCGGCGCGCTCGTCGCGGCGTTGCTGCCGAGGCCGGCGCACGCGGTGCCGTGCCCGGGACGCGAAGACGGCGAGATCGCGCGGGTGAGCTGCTTGCAAAAGGAGGCGCAGCAGAAGGGCTCATCGGAGGAGAAGATCGAGATCCTGACGGCCGCCCTCCAGGAGATACCGGGATCGCCAGGCTTCGATCCGTTGCGGGCCAGGGTGCTGCTGTCCATCGTCGAGGCGTACAACGTGGGCATCAAATCGGACCGGCCGGGGCTCGAGAAGCTGAAGGCCGCCAGAGACCTGTTGAACGACTACCTCGGGTCGCTTGAGCTGCTCGACGAGGAAGGCCGAGCCGAGGTCGAGACGAAGCGCAAGGAGCTCTTCGAGAAGATCGACAGGCTCGAGAAGAGGCTAAAAAAGAAAGAGGATGACGAGAAGGAAAAAAAGCTCAAGGCGAAGAGTGCGGCGGAGGCGGCAGAGACGGCGCGAAAGCAGAAAATCGCCGCGGAAGATGCAATAAAGGCCGCAGAGGAGGCGGAGCAGGCGAGGCGTCGCGCCGACGAGGCAGAGGCCGAGCGGAGGACGCTCCGCAACGTGGGGGCGGCGACGACGGCCGCGGGGCTCGCCGGGTTCGTGGTCATGGGAGCGGGGATGGGGATCGGGCGCGCGGCTGAGTTGAGGCTCGCGGAGGGTCCCGCGTACTGCCCGGCGATCGACGACGTGTGCGCGCAGCAAAAGCCCTACTGGGAGCAACAGATCGAGAAGGGCGACCGCGGCAACGCCATGGTGATCGCCGGGGCGGCCGCGGGCGGGGTGCTCCTGACCGTAGGCCTCTCCTTGTTGCTCGTCGCCCACAAGAAGAAGAGCAGATCGGCGGCCAGCGCCAGCAAGCTCACGCCAGCGCCCATGGTCGCCCGCGACCACGTGGGGCTCGCGCTGATCGGGCGCTTCTAGGCGGTCCAGCCCCCGGCGATCAGGCGTCTGTTCACATACAGACCGAGCCGATCAGCTTCTTGCCGGCGAGGTCGATCACTGGCGCCATACACGTCATGTCCATCGGGCAGTCGGTGTCGGCGTTGCATTCGCCGCAGATCCCGAGCTTGACGACGAGCATCGTGGTCGCCACCGAGCAGAAGCCCGACTTGCACGCGGCGCCACCATCCGGCGCCCCGTCCTTGTCATCGTCCACGAGCGAGCAGCCTTCGTTGTTCTCGACCGATGCGTCGGCGACGCATTCGAGCGCCCCGTTGAAGTTCTCCAGGCTCAAGACCGGCGTGCAGTTCGGCCGGTCCACCGGGCAGGGCGCGCAGTTCGGCTGGTCCTCCGGACAGTCGGCGGCCGCCTTGCACTGGCCGCACGTCGTTAGCTTGAAGATGCTCGGCACCTCCAGAAGCGTCCCGCACTCCCCGTACGCCGGGTCCGTGCATATCTCGTCGGTCATACATCCCTGGGCCGGCTCGCCCATGTTGCACCGCGAGCCGGTCTGCGCGAGCACGTTGGGGATCGAGCACCCGCCCGCAGGGCAGTCCGCGTCGACCACGCATTCACCGCAGCGCCCGCCGAACGCCGTGGAGAAGCACTTGCCCGTGTCGCAGCCGCAGCCGCTCGCATCATTGCAGACCGAGTCTATCGGCTGATCTTCGAGGTCGGCGCACGCCGGCGGCGACGTCGTCGGCTCGTCCACGCCCGTCGTGGGCTCCGGCGCCCCGGAGGTGCCCCCCGTGGACCCCGACGAGCTCAATCCGGCTGCCGACGTGGCCTCCGTGCGGTCGCCTCCGCAGGCGGTCAGGACGAGGGAGAGCGCCAGCGCGGTGGCAGACAGGGGGGTGCGTCGCTCGCGGTGAACCATCGTACGATCTCCATCGGCAGTCATCGAACAACCGGGCCGCGGGTCAGCTCCGCTTGAGCGCGGCCCAGGTCACCACGGCCGACGAATTGTCCTGGCCCCAGAAGGTGACCGTTTTGGCGTCCGACTCGACGGTGATCCGCGAGATGTAGCGCGCCCCGGGCGCCGCGAGGCTGCAGCAGATGTTCCCGGCCGCGTCGTACCCGACGATGCCCATCGCGGTGCGGTTGTCCTGGAAGCTGTAAGGCCAGTAGGTGATCTCGTTCCATTGCAGCACAGGGCAATGTGGCGCCATGCCGTCCACCGCCATCATCATCCCCACCGGCGCCGCCGGGTGGCTGCTCGTGGGGAGGCTTGCGATCGTCGGCGCCGGCTCGGCGAACACACGCAGCTCGCCGATGAAGAAGTACTCCGGGGTGGTCTTGATCGCGCGGACATGGCGATAGAGCGCGGGCGTATTCACGTCTGCGATGAACGTCGCCTGGAACGGCAGCGACACCCCGTCGCGCTGTCCGACGACCACGTGGTCGTGCATGTCCGGGTCGTTGGAGAGCCAGAGCGCGAAGTTGCGGCGGGTGTCGGGCTGATCGCCCTCCTGCCGGGTGACCAGCTCGATGCGCGAGATGAGGTGCGGCTGGCCGAGGTCGACCTGCCACCAGTGCTGCTCGGGCTCGCCGCGCGGCGACCAGCCGCCGGTGCCGGGGTGCGCGATGGGATTGGCGTGACTGGCAGAATGCTCGGCGCTCCACTCCGAGGACGCCACGGCAGGCTTGCCGGCCGCGACGTTGACCAGCTGGGGTGCGGGCGGGGTCGGGGTCGGTGCGGGCGGGGTCGGGGGCGGCGCGGAGGGGAGGTCGGAGACGTCGACGCCGACCAGATCGAGGACCCACAGGCCCTGCGCGGGGCCCTCGCCCCAAGGCCGCCACTGGTCGCGCGGCTTGAGGACGTTCTTGTAGTAACCGGCGGTGTTGAACGCGATGCAGCCGGGCGTCGCGTCGGCCACCGCGATCATCACATCGCTGG
>Ga0075163_10006258_pt1 | contig 15769 bp, 18 predicted proteins | sample JI1023141ADNA_FD_71478 | JGI IMG/M metagenome (GOLD analysis project Ga0075163, IMG submission 71478) | Wastewater effluent complex algal communities from Wisconsin, to seasonally profile nutrient transformation and Carbon sequestration -... | ecosystem: Engineered > WWTP > Effluent > Algae... | reverse complement strand
CCGCTGCGGCGGCAGGCTCCGAAGTGGAGGTCGGAACGGCGGGTGCCGGAGTGGGGGCTCGAGCGGGGGTCCTCAAAGGAGGTGTCGGCACCGCGTCGATCACCCTGACATCCGGCCCGGCGGCCGGGGTGACTGTCGGGGCGCTCGTCGTGGTGAACAGCGTCGGCAATGTCGTGAATACCGCCAACGGGCTGCCCTGGATGGCAGAGGTTGCCGACGAACTGGGTCTGGTGCCGCCCCCCGTCGATGAGATTGCGGCGTTGGCTGCCTTGGACCGCGAGTCCAGTCCGCTCAACACGACCATCGCGGTGGTCGCCACCGACGCCGCGCTGTGTTCGGCCGGATGCCGTCGACTGGCCATGTCGGCGCAGGACGGTTTGGCGCGGGCCATCCGCCCTGCGCACACACCTCTCGACGGCGACACGGTGTTCGCGTTGGCCACCGGGGCGCTGACGGTTGAACCCTCGCCCGAGACCCCCGCCGCCATGAGCCCCGAAACGGCGCTTCTTACGTGGCTGGGGGCTGCGGCGGCCGACTGTCTCGCCCGCGCCGTGGTGGTTGGGGTCCTGGCGGCCGAGTCGGTGGCGGGCATACCGACCTACCGCGAGATGCTGCCGGGCGCGTTTGCGTCGGTACGCTGACGGGGATGAGCCAGCCGCGCGGAATCCAACCCCCGTCGCCGGGGCAGCCCCAGAAGCCCGCGGCGTGGAAGGTCGGCGGCGCGACAATCCTGTCCTTCGTGGCGCTGCTGTACGTGATCGAGTTCGCGGATCAGATCTCCGGACATTCGCTGGACCGCAACGGCATCCGGCCCCTGCAGACCGATGGATTGTGGGGGATTCTGTTCGCCCCGCTGCTGCATGCGACCTGGGCGCATCTGTTCGCCAACACGCTGCCGGCACTTGTTCTGGGATTTTTGGTGACGCTCGCCGGCGTGGGCCGGTTCGTCGGTGCCACCGCGATCATCTGGATAGTCGGTGGCTTCGGCACCTGGTTGATCGGTGGGATCGGCGGCTGCTCGCTGCCGACCAATCACATCGGTGCCTCCGGATTGATCTTCGGATGGCTGACGTTCCTGCTCATATTCGGGTGGTTCATCCGGAGGTTCTGGCAGATCGTCGTGGGTGTCGTCGTGGCGATCGGGTACGGCAGCGTCCTCTGGGGCGCGCTGCCGGTGCTGGATCGTTGCGGTGGGGTGTCATGGCAGGGGCACCTTTGTGGTGCACTGGCCGGGGTGCTGGCCGCGTATCTGCTGTCCGGCCCTGAGCGCAATGCCCGTGAACGGAAGAAAGCCGGCATTCCCGGTACGCCCGCATGAGTGATCGGTTTGCGCCCGTCGGGATCTTCGATTCCGGAGTCGGTGGATTGACTGTCGCGCGCTCGATCATCGATCAGTTGCCCGACGAGGACATCGTCTACGTCGGCGATACCGCCAACGGACCGTACGGGCCCCTGAGCATTTCGCAGGTTCGTACCCACGCTTTGCGCATCGGCGACCAGTTGGTGGGGCGCGGAGTGAAGGCGTTGGTGATCGCGTGCAACACCGCGTCGTCGGCCTGCCTTCGCGACGCGCGCGAACGCTACGACATTCCCGTTGTCGAAGTGATCCTGCCTGCGGTGCGCAGGGCCGTCGCGACCACTCGATCCGGCCGGATCGGCGTGATCGGTACCCAGGCGACCATCGCGTCCGGTGCCTATCAGGACGCCTTCGCGGCCGCCAGGGACCTCGTGGTGACGGCTGCGGCGTGCCCCCGGTTCGTCGATTTCGTCGAGCGTGGCGTCACCAGTGGACGTCAGGTCCTGGGCTTAGCCGAGGGGTATCTGGAACCGCTTCGCCGAGCCGAAGTCGACACCCTGGTTCTCGGTTGCACCCACTATCCGCTGCTGTCGGGACTGATCCAGTTGGTCATGGGCGATGACGTCACACTCGTTTCCAGCGCCGAGGAAACCGCGAAGGACCTACTGCGGGTCCTCTCTGAACTGGACTTGCTGCGGCCTCACGATGCCCCCGTCGCATCCCGCACCTTCGAGGCCACGGGTGATCCCGAAATGTTCATGGCCCTGGCCACCCGATTCCTCGGACCCGCCATCACCGGCGTTCAGCCCGTTGCCCGGTCGGCCGTCAACGCTCCCGTTAATGTCGACAGCGATAATTGATTCTCCGCGGGAAAGCCGCGTAGTCAGCCACTGACAAGTGCTTGCCGTGGCAAGCTTGTGGCTGTGCGAATCACGATCCTGGGTTGCTCCGGCAGTGTGGTCGGAGCTGATTCGCCGGCCTCCGGCTACTTGTTGACCGCGCCTGACACACCGCCACTGGTCATCGATTTCGGCGGCGGGGTGCTCGGCGCGCTGCAACGTCATGTCGACCCCAACCACGTGAACATTCTGTTGTCGCATCTGCATGCGGATCACTGCCTGGATCTGCCGGGGCTGTTCGTGTGGCGTCGCTACCACCCGACGCCCGCCACGAGCCGCGGCATCATGCACGGACCCAGCGACACATGGACACGACTGGCCGCGGCGTCTGCACCGCAGGGCGGCGAACTCGACGATTTCACCGACCTGTTCGACGTCCGGCCGTGGGTGGACGGCGAGGCCGTGGAACTCGGATCGTTGGCCGTGACGCCTCGGCTGGTGAGCCATCCCACCGAGTCGTATGCCATGCGGTTCACCGATCCGTCCGGCGCAACGCTTGTTTTCAGCGGTGATACGGGGATGTGCGAGTCGCTCACCGACCTGGCCCGCGGTGCCGACGTGTTCCTGTGTGAAGCCTCGTGGACGCACTCGCCGGATCGGCCACCGCATGTTCACCTCTCGGGCACGGAGGCAGGGCGGGTCGCCAAGCAGGCGGGTGTCGGCGAACTGCTGCTGACTCACATTCCGCCGTGGACTCCGCGCGAAGAAGTCGTCGCGGAGGCCAAAGCGGAATTCGACGGTCCGGTGCGCGCTGTGGTGTGCGACGAGGTCATCGACATCCGGTCGTCCTGACGCGCCTGTTTCAGGTCGCCTGAGTCGTCGCCCGGATCCGACGGTTAGGGTTGCGTCGTGTCCAGACGAGAAGACGGCAGGCTTGACGACGAGCTGCGACAGGTGGTCATCACCCGCGGATTCACTTCCAATCCCGCCGGATCGGTGCTGATCGAGTTCGGTCAAACGCGAGTGATGTGTACGGCGAGTGTCACCGAGGGCGTTCCGCGTTGGCGCAAGGGATCCGGACTGGGTTGGCTGACAGCTGAATACGCGATGCTCCCGGGCGCCACCCATACCCGTTCAGGTCGTGAATCGGTGAAGGGCCGACTAGGTGGCCGTACGCAAGAGATCAGCCGACTCGTCGGGCGATCGCTGCGTGCATGCATCGATCTGGCCGCGCTCGGCGAGAACACCATCGCGATCGACTGCGATGTGTTGCAGGCTGATGGCGGCACCCGGACGGCCGCCATCACCGGCGCCTACGTGGCGCTCTCCGACGCGGTCACGTATCTGGCGGCAGCGGGCAAATTGTCGGATCCTCGGCCGCTGTCGTGCGCGATCGCCGCGGTGAGCGTCGGAGTGGTCGACGGTCGGGTGCGCGTCGATCTTCCCTACGAGGAGGATTCTCGCGCGGAGGTGGACATGAACGTGGTTGCCACCGATACCGGGACGCTGGTCGAAGTTCAGGGCACGGGTGAGGGCGCGACGTTCCCGCGCTCGACGCTGGACAAACTTCTCGACGCCGCGCTCGGGGCGTGTGACACGCTGTTCACACTGCAGCGCGAGGCGTTGGCATTGCCGTACCCGGGCGTGCTGCCGGAAGGGCCGGCTCCGAAGAAGGCGTTCGGCAGCTGACCCATGGCCAGGCTGCTGGTTGCGAGCCGCAACCGAAAGAAACTTGCAGAACTCCGTAGGGTGCTCGATGCCGCCGGGTTGACGGGGCTGACCCTGCTCTCTTTGGACGACGTCCCGCCATTCGATGAGTCTCCGGAGACAGGCGCCACCTTCGAGTCGAACGCACTGGCGAAGGCGCGCGACGCCTATGCCGCGACCGGTCTGCCCGCCGTCGCCGACGATTCCGGACTGGAAGTCGCGGCGCTCAACGGGATGCCGGGAGTCTTGTCGGCGAGGTGGGCCGGCAGACATGGCGATGACGTCGCTAACTATCAACTGTTACTGGCGCAGACGGGCGACGTTCCCGATGATCGGCGGTCAGCGGCCTTTGTCTCGGCGTGCGCACTGGTCTATGGACCGGCAGCGAGTGATCAGACGGTTGTGCGAGGTGTGTGGCCGGGTGCCCTCGCGCGTGAGCCACAGGGCGACGGCGGATTCGGCTACGACCCGATATTCATTCCGGAAGGGGAGACCCGCAGCGCCGCCGAGCTCAGCCCTGCCGAGAAGGACGCCTCCTCGCACCGCGGCCGTGCGCTTACCCTGCTGTTGCCAACTCTGCGTGAATTGGCTTGAACCGCAACCGCTTTACGGATTTCAGGCGCCGTAGCGCTCCCTGATCTCCTGTGTTTGGAAATGCTCGACGATGATGCCGAGCAGAGGGATTGTGCCTGCGATGAGGACCCCGATGGTCTTCGCGATCGGCCAACGGACCTTGACTGCCAAATTCGCGGTGCACATCAGATAGGCGAAATAGACCCAGCCGTGGACGATGCCGATCCAGGTCGGCGGATCGTCGACCTTAACCACGTACTTCATCAGCATCTCGTAACACAGCGCGATCAACCAGATCCCGGTTGCCCACGCCAGCACCCGGTACTGCGTCAGCGCGCTGCGGATCTTTTCGGGGGGCGTACCCGACTGGGTCTGCGGTCCGGGCGGCTCGGGTGCGGTCATGCGGTCGTCCTGTTCTGGTTGACGGCTTTGGCATTCGAATCATCGGTTTTCGCCAACTCGGCAAGATACGCGTTGTACTCGAGCATCGCGGGGCCCACGTCGGAACTTTGTGCTTTCGGACGGTCTGGGAGTAGGCCTTGCGGGATCTCGGTCATGACACCGGGGGCCGTCGGAACCGGTGGCTCTTCCTCGTAGCGCACGAACTTTCGATACGCGTAGACGCAGAAACCGGCGAACATCGGCCACTGCAATGCATAGCCGAGGTTCTGAAAGGTTCCCGATGTCGATTCGTAGCGAGTCCACTGCCACCAACCCAGTGCCAGGCACCCCGATGCCGCGGCGATCATCAGGATGATCAGCGCAAATCTGCGACGTCGGGTGGTTGCCACACCAAGACGTTACCGTCTGGCTGTGCGTATGCCTCGCCGCCCGGGGCGTTACCATCGTCGGGTTGCGCGGGCGTGATGGAATTGGCAGACATGCCGGCTTTAGGTGCCGGTGCTCGGAAGAGCGTGGGGGTTCGAGTCCCCCCGCCCGCACTGGGACGTGCAGCTGGGCCCGCGATGGGTCAGATCATGTCGTTGTTGGTGAGCCAGCGCATGATCGGCCAGCCCGCGAAGACGGGCAGCCAACAGGTCAATACCCGGTACAGCAGCACTGCCGGCACGCCGACGGCAGCGGGGACACCGAATGCGGCGAGGCCGCCGATCAGGGCCGCCTCCACCGCGCCCACGCCACCCGGCGTCGGCGCTGCCGAAGCGAGTGTTCCGCCCACCATGGTCACGACGGTGACCGTCACGAAAGTCGTGCCGCCGCCGAACGCCTCTACGCTGGCCCACAACGCCAATGCCGCTCCGAGAGTCGTTGCCGCACAACCCAATATGATCAACCCGAGACGCTTGGGCTCGCGGACGAGATCGAGCAGTTCGCCGCCGACCTCCTTGAGTTTCGGCCGTACCGCGGTGCCGAGCCAGCGCCGCAATTTGGGCACGATCAGAAAAGTACCCACAGCGCCCAACGCGATGCCGCCCGCGAGGTAGAGCACCGTCGCGTCGGGGACGAAATGAGAGAGGTCGGCCGAGGCGCCGGCGACCACGCTGAAGAAGATGAGCAACGCGATGTGGGTGATCACCTGAACGGATTGCTGCAGGGCTACGGCGGCGGTGGCGCGTAACGCGCCGAGGCCGCCCTTTTGCAGAAATCGGGTACTCAGCGCCAGGCCGCCCACGCCGGCCGGTGTCGTGGTCGCGGCGAAGGTGTTGGCGAACTGCATGATCACCAACTTGCGGAAGCTCACCAGCCCCGCTGCGCTGGCCCACAATGCGGCGGCGGCTCCCACATAGGTCAGTGCCGACACGGACAGGCCCAGCAGTGCCCACCACCAGTTGGCGTTTCGCAGTTCGTCCAAGAATGCCGGCACTGTGCTGATCAACGGGGTGGCCACGTACACCAGCGCAACGAGCAGAACCAGCTGGATCACCTGATTGCGGGTGAAGCGGGTGATCGTTTCGGCCTGGATCTGGTCGGCGCCGGTCTGCTTCTTCACTTCGTCGCGGGTGGCCGACATGATCGCCTTGGCATCGCTGACGGATTTGCGGATACGAGCCGGTATCGCTGACCGGGTGAGTCGACCCGACGCGCTCAATACCGCATCTTTTCCGAGGGCCTCGATTGCGGCTTGCACCGATGCCTCTGCCCCGAATCGGTCCGATGTGGTGAGCAGCAGCTGCGCGATGTCGGATTGAAGCTGCTCGTCGGTTGCCCCGTACTCCGACCCGCCAAAGCCGCCGAACATGGCTTTTCCGGAGGCCACGGTGATCTGTTCGAGCTGAAGGTCGCCGTGGGATATCTGGTTGCCGTTCAGGACACTCAGGGACCGCCAGATGCTCTGGACCACTGCTTGATCTGGAGTCTCGGCGATGGTGACGCCCTCGGGGAGGGTGTGCGCGTACAGCGTCCACCCGCGCTCAAGCGTGGCGACCGCCATGGTCTTGGTATTGGCCACGCCCAAGTCGTCGGCGGCGATTGTCATCAAAGCGCGGTGCTCGACCGCCCGGCGCATGGATGTTTGCAGTGGGGCCGTCTCGTTATTACGTAACCGCAACCAGCGCCAGAATTGGACCAGCGCGCCTCCACTGCGCTGGTTGGGGCCGTAAAGCTCCACGATCCCCACAGCTCCGGACTTGTCGACGGCGGACAACTCCAACGGCCCACGACTGGCCGGCCGAATGACGGTCAGCGAGTCAGCCACGAATCCCCGGCGGGCGAGGGCGCGCACCGCACCGTCGAGGGGGACCTCGAGCGCAGGTGTTCCCACTACCAGCACGACGAGCGCGCCGACCAGCCACCCGACCGCCAGCCCGAACAGCGACCGTGCGGGTATCACCGCGCTGACCACCAGATGGATGGGAACGAACGCCAACAGCAGGGTCCACCACCGTCGGCGCCACCGGGCGGGCAGCCAGGGGCCCGATACCGTCAGCACCGCGGCTAACATCGCGATCCACCTCGGATCGTCGAGGAACTGGGACAACGTGGTGGTCGGTCTATCCGAGATGTCGAAGGACCAGCGCGGCGCTGACAGACCCCCACTGCTGATCGACAACGGAAGTACGGCCAGCAGCGCCGCGGCCGCATAGGCCCCGAAGAGCCGCCACTGCCGGGCCGCGAACAATCCGATGAGGATCATGAACGGCAGCGCCAGAATCACGACCCCGTAGGCGAGGTAGACGAGATTGGACTGCGTGGGTGTCAACACCCCTACGATCCGCGATATCGACTTCTCCAGGGCCACCCAGTCGTTTCTGGTGATCAACGAGCTGGTGATCACCAGGGCGAGCAACAGGGCTGCCATGACGAGCCGAACGATGTCGTTGGTGCGTTGGGTCAGCGGTTGCAGCAGGCTGCCCGAAACGGTGACCTGCCGCCCGTCAACACGCATCCGGCGTCATCCTTGTGCGCCTCCCGGTGCTGCGGGTGGTACTGGTTCGGCCGGAAGCTCCCCCAGAGGCATCTGGCCGAGCAGGGAACCCTTGAGAGCGCCATCCTGATACATGGCGTAAAGCTGCTTCAGATAGTCGAGCCGACCTGATGTCGCTTCCAGCTGGTCGAGCCCCGGCGCGTCGATTCCCTGTCCGGGCGCGGCGGGTGAGGTGTTCTGCTGGAGCAGATACGAATCATTGAACGCGCTCAGGCTGGGTGCGGTCACGGGAACGGACCCGCCCGGTGCCGACGGAATCGCGTTCTGTCCGAGCATGATATTGGGACCGTATGCCGGTGGCACATCGGGCAGACCCAGCATCCCGAGGACCGAGGCCGGTGCCGTGGGATCAGCGGGAGCCGGCTCGGGGGTGGGATCGGCCCGCGCGCATGACGAAAATGCCAGTGCCGCAACCAGGGCAAGGGTGCCGCTCATCAGTGACGTCGAGGCGACGGCGACCAGTGCCGATGTGCGCAGTCCAAGGCTCATCCGGGCCGTTCCTCCTTCGGTCAACCGACACTTTATGCGGCTCACCCGGTTTGCCGACGCAGTAAGCTGAACGTACTGCTCACCTACTGGATCGGCCCTACGGACAATTGTGAACGCACCGGCGATTTCAGCGATGCGCCGAATGTCCCGATTCAGCGCAGCCGCAGCGCTTTTCGTGGCTCTGGGAGCCGGTGCGACCGCGGCGCCGGTGGCCTCGGCGGACGGCTGCGCGCCGGGACATGTGAGCAATCCGTACAACAGTCAGTGTTTCGTGGTCGGCAGTGCGCCCACCATCAACGGGGTGCCGTGCGTCGCGAGTCACCTCGGTCTGTGCTCGTCGTTCACTCAGAACCAACAGCCGCCTCGCAAGCCCGTGACATCTATCGGATAGCTCTGCCCACGATCATTATTCGCGCCAGCTGTGTCGGCGCCCCTGTTCGCGGTACCACTCGATCAAGTCGGGATTGTCGATCGACCGGGGGTCCAGGGGGACGTCGTCGCGGCCCGCCATGATTGCGGTCACCGGGACTTCCAGCTTCTTTCCCGTGCGGGTATGCGGAATGCCGGGGGCCGCAATGACGATGTCCGGTACGTGTCGGGGCGAGAGTCTGCTGCGGATTTCCGTGCGGATGATGTTGATGAGGTCGTCGTCCAGTTCGTGGCCGTCTCGCAGCGTTACGAACAGCGGCATCCAGTAGGCGCCGTCCGGACCGTCGATGCCCAGAACGAATCCCTCGGTCACCGCGTCGATGGCCTCGACGACTTCGTAGATGTCCGCCGAGCCCATCCTGATCCCGTGCCGATTCAGGGTGGCGTCGCTTCGCCCGTGAATGATCAGCGAACCGCGGTTCGTCACCGTCACCCAATCGCCGTGCCGCCACACCCCGGTGGCTGGACCATCTGCCCATTGATGGTCGAAATAGGCTGCGCGGTAGCGTGATCCATCGGGATCGTTCCAAAAACTCACTGGCATAGAAGGCATCGGGGCGGTGATTACCATCTCGCCCACTTCGTCAATGAGTGATTCGCGACCGGGGGACCAACTATGAAGCGCCACACCGAGATAACGGGTGGCCAGTTCCCCTGGGAGTGCTGGGACACCGTATGTGCCGCCGGCGAACGCAGTCACCACATCGGTTCCGCCGCTGATCGATGAAACGGAGACATGTTGTCCCACTTCAGCTTTCGCCCAGTCGAAAAGGTCGCTCGGAAGTGGCGAGCCGGTGCTGCCGACTGTGGTGAGTCGTTCCAGTCCGTGTGTTTCGCCGGGATGCAGGCCGGCCTTTCGGGACGCCAGCAGATGGCCGGGGCTGGTTCCGAAGTACGTGACCTTCTCGTCGGCGACCAATTGCCACAGCCGATCAGCGCTGGGATACAGGGGATGTCCGCTGTAACAGATCACTTCCGTGCCGCACAGCAGCCCGGCGATCCGGAAGTTCCACATCATCCAGCTCAATGCCGTCTGCCAGAAGAACACGTCACCCGGCGCGAGATTCGCATGCAGGCCGGCGGCTTTCACATGCTCGAGGATCACACCACCGTGTCCGTGCACAATCCCCTTGGGGCGCCCCGTTGTGCCGGAGCTGAACAGCACCCACAGCGGATGGTCGAACGGCACGGGGGTGATCTCGAGGGCTACCGGTTCGGCGATCAGGTCCGCGTATTCCGGGCTGTCGAGCATGACCAGGTGCGGGTCGCCGGGTAGCAGACCGCGCAATTGGTCGGTGTCCGAACGCTTGTCGATCCAATTGCCGTTAAGCCGGTATCCCCGGCAGCTGAAGAGCACCTTCGGCTCCAGTTGGGCCAGCCGCGCGGCCGCGCCCTCAGGCGCGTAGTCCTGCCCGCAGGCGGACCAGACGGCGCCGATCGCTGCCGTGGCGAGGAAGGCGATCATGGCCTCGGCGATATCGGGGAGGTATCCGGCAACACAATCGCCGGGACCGACGCCGAGCCGCCGCAAGTGTGCCACCACCGCGCCGATCCGCCCAGGCAATTCCGCCCAGGAGATCTCGGTTCGAGCGCCATCCTCCTCGATGCCCAGGATGGCCACTCCCGGGCGGGATGTGTGTCTGAGCAGCTGATCGACGTAGTTCAACGTGACACCGGGGAACCACTGCGCGCCCGGCATCGACGAGTCGGCAAGAATCCCGTCATCGCCGTCGGCCGGACCGCTGTCTGCAGTCACGTCGAAGTGCTCCCACACGGCCCGCCAAAACCGTGCCGGATGGTCGACTGACCATTGCCAGAGATCGGAGTAGTCCCCGGTGGGCGCTCCGTGGATGGAGGCAGCTGAAGCGAATTGTCGCCATTGCGGTTCGGTGTTCATGGTGGGCCGGCCTGTCGTTCTCAGGCGAATTCCACGTCGGACAACTTGATCTGCCCGCCGTCCCGGACGACTGTGAGGACAACCCGCCATACGCGCGGTTGTTTGTCTTCCTTCGGCGCCTGAGCATCCTGGCGTTCGGATGTCGCTGCAACGAGCAAGATGGCGGTGTCGCCGTCTATCTCATCGACGGCGACGTCGTTGACTGTCACCTTGGTGACGACCTTCGCTTCCTGCATCGCTTTGACGAGGTCGTCGGAACCGTCTTTGAAGTTCGCCTGGAACTTGCCCGTGGAACCGTCGATGAGTCTTTGCACGGTTTCTTCGGCGGTGTTGGAGTCGATCGACATGAGGTTGACAACACCCTGCCGTGCCGCGGCGACGTATTCGGCCTCCAGATGCCGCTGCTCGGCGGACTTGCGGTGCTGCCACAGCATCAAACCCGTCACAGCGAGTGAGCCTGCGATCAGTAGTGTCCCGGCGGCACGCACGACGGTTGCGAAGCGTGGCAGCGGCAAACGACGTCGGTGCTCGGGAACCTCAGTCGTTGCCGCCACGGCTGTTCTCGATTCGGCGTCGTCGAGATCGTCTTCGACATGGTCGACATGGTCGACACGGTCGTGGGAAGAACCCTGGCTCCTCGACTCATCCAACTTGCGGCGAAGTTCGTCGGCCCGGGCGCGAGCGGCTTGGGCGCGGGCCTCTGCCTCCGCCGCCACCAATTCGGCGGCTTCCGATGAGGTGAGGTTGTCGGCTTCGCTGCCCGGGCCCTCATTGTCACCGGTTGCCATCGGGCCTCCTCGTTCACCATCGTCGTCGAACGACCTTGATTTTCACCATGGGGTCGTCGACCGCGGTCCAGCATGGCACAGCCGCCGATCGGTCCGGTGGCACAGGTCGTGAGGGCGAGAGCTTTCGGCTTTGGCGGCCAATCTGTAGACCACTATGCAAAAGTAGTGCCGTGCGCTTGAGCGTGATGGCAGCTGCAGCATTGGTGGGGGCCGGGGTGGTCATGCCGCCGGCCGCCTCCGCGGACACCACCGAATGCAACGACGCATTCTGTACCCCCGGGATTACTCCAGGTGTCATTCTCGGTGCCAACTGTGACAACACTTCGTACTACGTATTCGGAACGGACACCCGTAACGGCTGGGGGCGGTTGGTGTTCTGCGGTTCGCCACGCCGATACGAGCCCCGCTACTTCAGGTCCCCACCGATGATGGGCGTCAAGAATCTCAACGACGACTGCACGGGTTACGAGAACGACGTCGCGCAGGCGCCGGACGGCCTGTTCCTGACCTGCGGCGCGACCGGCAGCGACACGATGGTGTGGCAGCGCGGCGACGCGTAGTCAGCCGCCGGTCACCAGTTGCGAATCGAGCAGAGCGCGCCTTTGGGGCCCGCACCGGTATCCACGACGACACCGTCGACTGCCAGTACGCAGTGAAAATTCGGCTGATTGGGTGATCGACCGCTGCTCGCGGTCACCATCGCCCACTGATCGGGATTGATCAGCGACACGTTGAGCACCCACTTGTTATCGGGCCCCACCTGAGCCTCCACATTGGGGCTGAAGACGTAGGGGTCGTGGCTGTACTGCGCGAAGTCCTGCGGATCCGTGTCGCGGTAGTAGATCTCGGCGAATGTCGGCTTCTCGCTGAAAACCGTGTAAGTGACCTGGTGCAGTACCGGGTCGTCTGCCTGGCCCACGCCGGCGGTGGGAATTCCGCCGACGGCGGCAAGCATTGCCGCCGCCCCGATCCGAGCGAAGCCCCTGGCGCCGTGCACGCCGTCTCCTTCCGCTGACCAATCTCGGAGTCTAGAGCGGCATCCGCCCCGGGGAGCCTGCAACGCCGAATACGTCTGAGCCGGCTGGCAAGTTACGACCTCTCAGAATGGTGCCGAACAAGTCGTGGACAATGAGCGGATGCCCGGTCCGAGTACGAGTTGGAGGCGGCGTGGCATCTGACGGCGACGGCGATGCCGTTGCGCAGGTGATCGCCGATCTGGCTGAAGCGGAGGCCGCAGAGGCAGAGGCGCTTGCGGAAGCGGCACGCGCGAGAGCAACCGCCGTGCGTCTGGGTGTTGAGGCCCCAGGTACCCCGATGTCCGGCAAATTCGCACGGTGGTGGCCCAGGTTGGCTTTGGCGAGTGCGATCCTGGTGATCTGCGCGTCGCTCACGCTGACCGGCCTGATGATCTGGCAGCACAGGGAGACGACAGCGCGGCACGCCGACGAGGCCGAATTCATCGCGGCGGCCAAGAGTGGTGTTATCGCACTGCTCTCCCTCGATTACCACCATGCCAAGGATGACGTGCAGCGCGTGATCGACGCGGCAACGGGGTCCTTTAAAGATGATTTCGCCAGGGATGCAGATGATTTCGTGAAGACCGCCCAGGACGCGAAGGCTGTGACGGTCGGGTCTGTCAGCGCGGCGGCGCTGGAATCGCGTACCGCTGATAGCGGCGTGGTCTTGCTCGCCGCCTCATCGAAGGTCACCAATGCCAATGGCGCCCAACAAGATCCGCGCTCCTGGCGAATGAGTGTCACACTGACGCGTGATGGCGGACAGTTGAAAATGTCGAATGTGGAGTTCGTGCCATGACCAGAGAATCGTCAACCGGTGAGGTCGAGAGTCCAGTGGAAGCCACCGAACTGACGGAATCCGTTGCCGGGGCTCCTGACGTCGGGGGGCCTGACGTCGGGGGGCCTGACGTCACTGAACTCGACACTGCCGACCTTGCTGACGGGCCTCGGCCGGGCGCTTTCAAGCGCGCACTGAGTTGGTGTGGCCGGCGCTGGGGGAGTGTGACGATTGCCGCCCTGCTGGTGTTGTCGGCCGGTGGCGCGGGCGGCGTCTATTGGTGGATCTACCGTCCGGACCAGCAGACGAATGCGGTGGCCGAGAAGCAGGCGGTAGACGCCGCGAAGGACGGGACCGTCGCGCTGCTGTCGTACGCGCCGGACACCCTGGACCAGGACCTAGCGAAGGCCAAATCGCACCTGACCGGTGAATTTCTCACGTACTACAGCCAGTTCACCGACACCATCGTCAAGCCCGCCGCCAGTAAGAAGGGCGTTAAGACCGAGGCGAACGTGGTGCGGGCGGCCGTCTCGCAGATGCGCCCCGACAGTGCGGTAGTCCTGGTGTTCGTCAACCAGGTGACAACGAGCAAGGACCGGCCGGAACCGGCGCTGGCGACGAGCGCCGTGATGGTCTCATTGGTCAGGAAGTCCGACCACTGGTTGATCTCCGAATTCAAGCCCGTCTAGCGAAGGCAGACCGATGGGCAGGCAGAAGGACATGACGAGGCACCCTGACCATCTGGTACTGGCCACTGACTACCGCCCGCCGGATCCGGCCCGGGTATGGCCGCTGCTCACCCAGAATGCGGAGGCACTCGCGGCGCTCGGCGCACATCATGTCCTGGTCTATTCGTCCATTGAAGATCCGGGGCGAATCCTGGTCACCGTGGGGCTCCACAGCAGGGATCCGGTGCGCAAGGTGCTCGGATCGCGCTTGTTCTTCGACTGGTTCGATGCGCTTGGAGTGGAGGACATCCCTGCGGTGTTCGCGGGTGAGACGCTCGACAAGATCACGATTGTCGACGCGGATCCTGATCAACCACCGGGGGTAATCGTGGCGGCTATCACGTCGGTACGGGATTCGCGGGATCTGGTGGGCGGATTGCATCGGGAATTGGATCAGATCGCTGCCGCGGGCGTTCGCGCGATTCGAATCTTCCGGGCCTTCGACGACGAACACGAAGTCATGATGCTGCAGGAGATCGACAACGAGGCCGATGCCGCGGCCTGGCTGGCGAATTCGGAGATTGCCGCCGCCTGGATGAACGGCGCCGGGATCGGCGCGTATCCACCGGTCTTCGTCGGGCGGTTTCGGCACATGATTCGTATCGACGAGTCTCGCTGAACATCGGACCGCCAGATGTTCGTGTGTCTATGCAACGGGGTGACCAGCACTGTGGTTGCCGACGCGATTGAGCAGGGCGCGACGACCACTGGGCAGGTCGCGGATGCATGTGGTGCGGGCGCGGAGTGCGGGCGGTGCCGGCACACGGTGCGGGCGATCATCAAGGCCGCAAGCCAACGGTGGGATGGCGGCTCAGGTTGCGGAATCGGTCCCTCCAGCTAAGGACTTACGTCTCTGTCGAGGCGCCATGTGAGTGGGCCACGCTGGTCTCCAGGGATAAGCACCAGCACTCCGCATCACGAAAGCAGCGAGCAACCATGAGCGCCCGATTTCCGGATACCGAGACAATCCGCGCCGCGTTGACCCTTGCAGTCCAGGCGCCGTCCGTTCACAACTCACAGCCTTGGCGCTGGCAGGTCGACAGCCGGGGCCTGCATCTCTTCGCCGACTTCACCCGCAACCTTCCCGACACCGATCCGGACAAGCGTGACTTGATCGTCAGTTGCGGCGCGACGTTGCATCACTGCGTCACTGCATTGGCAGCACTCGGCTGGCACGCGAAAGTCCACCGGTTCCCCGACGCCGGCAATCCCGGGCACCTTGCCACCATCGAGTTGCTGCCACAAACTCCGGGCGAACTGGACATCACTCTGGCGGCCGCGATCAAGCGGCGCCGCACCGATCGCAGGCACTACAGTTCGTGGCCGGTTCCGGTGGGCGACATTGCGCTCATGGGAGCGCGCGCCGCGCGGGGCGGGGTGATGTTGCGCCAGATCGATCTGCTGCCTCGCTTGAACGAGATCGTGGCCAGGTCGGCGCTGTGTCCTGCGACCGGCGATCACCGCCTGGTCGAGCTGAATGCCCGGACCGGACGGCAGGGCTCACTTGCCGGTGTTCCGGCCCGAAATGCGACGATGTCCGATCCGACTGCGACGCTCCCCTCCCGGCTGTTTGCCGGTCCCGCGCTCATGCAGCCACCCGACGCCGAGTCGGCGTTGGACAACGCGATCGTGCTGGCACTGGGGACTGCCGCGGATGACGCGCTGGCGAGGCTCCGCGCCGGAGAGGCGACAAGCCTCGTGCTGTTGTCTGCAACGGCAATGGGGTTGGCCAGCTGCCCGGTGACCGAACCTCTGGAAATTCCCGAGACACGCGAAGCGATACGTGCGGATGTGTTCGGTACCAGCGGATATCCCCAGATGTTGCTGCGGGTGGGATGGGCCGCAA
>Ga0075163_10006257_pt1 | contig 15769 bp, 16 predicted proteins | sample JI1023141ADNA_FD_71478 | JGI IMG/M metagenome (GOLD analysis project Ga0075163, IMG submission 71478) | Wastewater effluent complex algal communities from Wisconsin, to seasonally profile nutrient transformation and Carbon sequestration -... | ecosystem: Engineered > WWTP > Effluent > Algae... | reverse complement strand
GCATGGGCGCGCCCGACGGCGGGGCATCGGCGGCCAATCCGCCGGGCGCCGACTTCGCCGCCTCGTCCCGCGATGAGTACGCCCGCATCTGCGCCGACTGGCCGCGTGGTTCGGTGCCGCCCGAGTTCTACCGCATCGGCCCGGCGCCGGCGGCCACGCTGGTGCTGTCGGGCGGGCTCGACCCGGTCACGCCGCCACGCCATGGCGAGCGCGTGACCCGCGCGCTGGGTGCCAAGGCCCGGCACGTGCTGGTGCCCAACGCGGGCCATGGCGTTCTCGGCCTGGCCTGCATGCGCGATGCGGTGGTGCGCTTCGTCGATGCCGACAGCGACGACGCCGCCCTCAAGGTCGATGTGTCCTGCTCGGCCAGCGTGCCGAGGCCGAGCAGCTTCGTGCCGCTGCGCACCTCCGGGGAGAGCGCGCGATGATCGAGGTGAAGGACCTGGCCAAGCGCTTCTCGCGCGGACGCGGGGCCAAGGCGCAGGTGGTGCCGGCGGTGCAGGGCCTGAGCTTCACCGCGAGCGACGGCGTGATCACCGGCCTGCTGGGCCCCAACGGCGCGGGCAAGACCACGACGCTGCGCATGATCGCGGCGCTGATCGAGCCCGATGCCGGGCAGATCCATGTCGATGGCATCGACGTGGCCCGCGACCCCGGCCGGGCGCTGGCCCGCATGGGCGTGCTGTCGGATGCGCGCGGCCTGTATCCGCGCCTGACGGCCCGCGAGAACATCGTCTACTACGGCCGCCTGCAGGGCATGCAGGCCGACGCGGCGTCCGCGCGCGCCGAACAGCTGGCCGAGATGCTGGAGCTGAAGCCCTTGCTGGACCGCCGCACCGACGGCTTCAGCCAGGGCGAGCGCATGAAGACCGCGCTGGCGCGCGCGCTGGTGCACGACCCGTCGCACATCATCCTGGACGAGCCCACCAACGGGCTGGACGTGCTGTCCACCCGCTCGCTGCGCGAGGCGCTGCGGCATCTGCGGGACGATCAGCGCAAGTGCATCGTCTTTTCCACGCACATCATGCAGGAGGTGGAGCGGCTCTGCGACCAGGTGGTGGTGGTGTCCCACGGGCGCACCGTGGCCGAGGGCAGCGTCGAACAACTGCTGGAGCGCACGGGCTTGACGGACTTCGAGGCCTGCTTCGTGCAATTGGCTTTCGGCGAGGCGACCCCATGAGCCTGGCCTGGATCGTCTTCGTCAAGGAGTTGCTCGACGCATTGCGCGACCGCCGCACGCTGCTGGTGGTGGTGCTGTCGTCGGTGGCGGTGGGGCCGGTGATGCTGGTTGCCTTGTCGGCGCTGGTGGCCGGGATGGAGCAGCGGGCCGAGTCGCGCGAGCTGCATGCGGTAGGCATGGAGTTTGCGCCCACTCTTCGGAATTACATCGAGCGACAAGGCTACGCCATCAAGGTGGCGCCCGCCGACCATGAGCAGCAGCTCGTCTCGCGCCGCTTCGGCGACCCGGTAGTGGTGGTCCCGAAGGACTTCGAGCGCGATCTGGCCGAGGCCGTGGCACCGGTGGTGGAAGTGATCAGCTCCAGCGCCAACACCCGCGCCCAGGGCAGCCTGGGGCGCATCGTCGGCCTGCTGCAGGGCTTCAACCGCGAACAGGCCGCGCTGCGACTGGCCTACCGCGGGGTCGCGCCGGCCCTGCTGCAACCCCTGAAGCTGGAAGAGCGCGACCTGGCCGACCCGCGCTCGCGCGCCGCGCAGCTCACCAGCATGCTGCCCTTCTTCGTGCTGATGGCCGTGCTGTACGGCGCCCTGCATGCGGCCATGGACACGACGGCCGGCGAACGCGAGCGCGGCTCGCTGGAGCCGCTGCTGATGAACCCCGTGCCGAGATCGGCCCTGGTGCTGGGCAAGTGGGGCGCGGTGGCCTGCGTGGGCATGCTGGTGGCCGTGCTGTCGTGCTTCAGCTTCCTGCCGGCGCAATGGCTTCTGCGCAGCGAGACGCTGGCCGCGATGTTCCACTTCGGCCTGCTGGAGGCGGCGCAGTTCCTGGCGCTGCTGCTGCCGCTGGCCGCAGCGCTGTCGGCCGTGCTGATGGCCGTGGCCATCCGCTGCAAGACCTTCAAGGAGGCCCAGGCCAGCAGCACCATCGTGATCCTGGCGATCTCGCTGCTGCCGCTGGTAACGGTGTTCAACCAGGACGGCGAGCGGCCGTGGCACCTGTGGGTGCCCGCGCTGGCCCAGATCACCCTGATGGGCCGCGTGCTCAAGGGCGAGACGATGGCCGCCACCGATCTGCTGCCCCCGCTGCTGGTAGCCGCCTTGCTCACCGCACTGTGCGTGGCCTACGTGGCCCGGCAGTTGCGCCGCGCCGCCGTGCGTTGAGGCCGATGCCGTGACCCGCTCAGTTCAGGTCGGCGGCCAGCACACGCTCCACCTCGTCCTGCCAGGGCAGCTGGTGCAGCAGCGAATTCAGGTGCCGGGCGGCTTCGAAGGCCGTCAGCACGTCCCCCTCGGGGCTCACCAGGCGCAGGTTGGTGACGACGGTCATCGGATCGGCCATGGCCACGATGCCGCGGGACAGCTGGATCCAGTCCCAGGCCACGCCCGCTTCACCGTCCTCGGAGTCGGCCGCCCAGATCGTCTGGCCGCTGCAACGGTTGATCTGGTCGCCTGGATGGGACACGTGGGTGCCGACGTGGCGCAGATGAAGCGATGCCTTGGTACAGGGCTGCCACAATACCGGCGGCCATCCACGCAGAGCCCAAGATTGACAGTTGGCAAGGTTTGCGTTCATGGCGAGACTCTTTCTCGAAGTGGTCGGTCCCGCAGTGTTCGGCAATCGGTGCGCGGACGAAATCTGTAAGGCTTGCCAGGGAGCGGGATCGAACGCTTCCTTCTGCGAATAACTGCACATGCTGCAAGGTGGCTACTCGTCGGTGTTGAGCGTCGAAAGTCGGGATGACTTTCGAGACGAGGTCGTGCGCTTTGCAAAGCAGGTCGGCTTCAACACCGTGGCGGCCTACGTGGTGGTGGATCGCGGCGTCGGACGCTCCGAGTTCTATGCCGTGCACAACGCCCCCTCCGGCTACGAGGAGGCCCTGCACGACCAGGCCAGCGCCCGGCGCGACCCGGTGATCCAGCATTGCCGCCGGCAGGCGGTCCCGATCATCTGGGACCAGGCCACCTACACCACGCAGGGGCTGGGCGAGCTGTGGGAAGAGCAGGCCAGCTTCGGCTACGTGAACGGCATCGCCATGGCCCTGCATCTGCCGGAAGGGCGGCACTTCGTCTTCGGCGTCGAGCGCGACAAGCCCATGCCCAAGGACCGCCGCGAGCTCACCCGGGTGGTGGCCGACCTGCAGCTCTTTGCCGTCTATGCCCAGGACGCCGCCCTGCGGGTGCTCGCCCCGCAGCTCCATGACGACCAGCGGCCCCGCCTGACGCCACGCGAGGTGGAGGTGCTGTCGTGGACCATGGACGGCAAGACCGCCTGGGAGGTGGGGGCGATCCTGGGGATCAGCGAGCGCACCGCGGTCATGCACGTGACCAATGCCATGCACAAGCTGGGCGCGTCCAACAAGCACCATGCCGTGCTGAAGGCCTTGAAGCTGGGCCTGATCCATTGATCGGGTCGGCAGACCAACTTCCTGCCTGGACCTGTAAGACTTGACACTGTCGCGCCGCCTTTGGCGCTGATGAAATCCCGCCAGTCAGCCGCAATGTTGCGCGGATGAATTCACCAGGAGACCATCATGCAAGTGTCCAAGACCTCTGCCCAAGCCCGTCCTTCCACGCCCCGTGTCGGCGGCTGGTAAGACCCGCGCTCAGCTCTTCTTCATCGAGCAGGTGTTGATCCCCAGGATCGGGTAGGCGGGGCAGAACCCGACCGCGCCGGTGAGGACCAGCACGATGCCGATGTAGCCCCACAGGCCCACGGTGCCGGTGACGGCCAGGGCGATGAGGGCCAGGCCTGCGATGACGCGAAGCGCGCGGTCCAGGCCGCCGACGTTGAGTTTCATTGCTGTGTTCCTCGATGCTGGTTGTGATCGGCCGTTTGCCGATACAGCCACTGTGCCTGGGCGGCAGGCGGTGTGTCTGTGACTGCAGTCACCGAGCGGGCTGGCCGGCGGCCAGCGCCCGCAAGGCCCCGGCGTCGAGCAGGTCGACCCGCTCGCGCCCCAGGGCGATCCAGCCCAAGCGCTCGAAGCGCTTCAGCAGGCGGGTGACGATCTCCCGCACCGTGCCCAGTTCGTCCGCAAGCGACTGGTGCGTGCGCTGCACCGTGGCGCCGTGGCCCAGCAGCGCGGCGGCCAGGCGCTGGTCGAGCTTCTGGAAGGCGACCGCCTCGGCCAGCGCCATCAGGTCGGCCAGCCGATCGGCGAAGATTCCGAACACATAGCGTCGAAAAGACGCGTTCTCGGTCCAGCGCGCGAAGGCCTCGGGCGCCAGCACCACCAGCTCGGTGGGGGCCACGGTCGCCCCGTGCGCCACCAGGGCGGTGCGTCCGAACAGGCAGGACGTGGAGGCCACGCACAGCTCGCCCGGCGTCACCCGGTACAGCTCGAGCGAGCGACCGTTGGGGGTGCCGCGCGCCACGCGGATCTCGCCGGAAAGCACCATCGGAAAGCCCTTGCAGGGCGTCCCTTCCTCGAACAGCACCTGCCCGCTGGGCACGGCGAGGTGGGCGGCCTGCGTGGCCAGCCCCTCGGCGACCCAGTTCGGAGGCAGTTCAGCCAGTGCCGGGTACAGCTCGGCCAATCGGTCGGTGAGGGCGGGCATCGGCAAGGTCATCCGGGTCCTTGGATCAGTGGTTCATGGCGCCGTGACGTCGTCGAGCCGCCGCAGCCAGTGCAGCGCATGCTGGCGATCGACCCCGCACATGTCGGCCGTCGGCCGCAGCGAACTGCATACCGCCGGTCGTTCCGGACGGCCGAAGAGCCGGCAGCGCAGGCTCTCGTCCAGCTGCACGCAGGGCACGCCGGCGGGCTTGCCGTCCGGCATGCCCGGAATGGCAGAGCTGATCGAGGGTGCGATGCAGCAGGCGGCACAGGCGGGGCGGCATTCCATGTCCGGCCGATGATAGCGGCGGCAGGCGCTGTCGATGGCTCCCGTCCGCGAGGGCAAAGACAGCGCGTGTGGCCGGGCGGGGCGCGGCTTTTTACAATGCGGCTCGCCCACTCATCGCCAGCGCACCCCGCGCGGCCCACCCACCGTGCTGCACCCTCAGGAATTCGATGTCATCGTCGTCGGCGGCGGCCATGCCGGCACCGAGGCCGCCCTGGCGGCGGCGCGCATGGGCTGCGCCACCTTGCTGCTCACCCACAACATCGAGACGCTGGGCCAGATGAGCTGCAACCCGTCGATCGGCGGCATCGGCAAGGGGCACCTGGTCAAGGAGGTCGATGCGCTGGGCGGCGCGATGGCCGCCGCCACCGACGAGGCGGGCATCCAGTTCCGCATCCTCAACTCATCCAAGGGCCCGGCGGTGCGCGCCACGCGGGCGCAGGCCGACCGCATCCTGTACAAGGCCGCCATCCGCCAGCGGCTGGAGAACCAGCCCAACCTGTGGTTGTTCCAGCAGGCGGTCGACGACCTGATGGTGGAGGGCGAGCGCGTGGTCGGTGCCGTCACGCAGGTGGGCATCCGGTTTCGCGGCAAGACCGTCGTGCTGACGGCGGGCACCTTCCTCGACGGGCGGGTGCATGTGGGCCTGCAGAACCACCCGGCGGGCCGCGCCGGCGACCCGCCCGCGGTGAGCCTGTCGGCCCGGCTGAAGGAGCTGAAGCTGCCGCAGGGCCGCCTGAAGACCGGCACGCCGCCCCGGCTGGACGGCCGCAGCATCGACTTCAGCCGCGTCACCGAGCAGCCCGGCGACCTGGACACGGTGCCGGTGTTCAGCTTCATGGGCTCGGCCTCGCAGCACCCGCGCCAGGTGCCGTGCTGGATCACCCACACCAACGCCCGCACGCACGAGATCATCCGCTCGGGCTTCGATCGCAGCCCCATGTTCACCGGCGTGATCGAAGGGGTGGGGCCGCGCTACTGCCCCAGCATCGAGGACAAGGTCAACCGCTTCGCCGACAAGGACTCGCACCAGATCTTCCTGGAGCCCGAAGGCCTGACGACGCACGAGTTCTATCCCAACGGCATCTCCACCTCGCTGCCCTTCGACATCCAGCTGGCCGCCGTGCGCTCAATGGCCGGGCTGGAAAACGCCCACATCCTGCGGCCCGGCTACGCCATCGAATACGACTACTTCGACCCGCGCGAGCTGAAGTCGAGCTTCGAGACCCGTTCGATCGGCGGGCTGTTCTTTGCCGGCCAGATCAACGGCACCACCGGCTACGAGGAGGCCGCGGCGCAGGGCCTGTATGCCGGCATCAATGCGGCTTTGCAGGCCACGGGTCGCAACCCCATGGCGCTGCGGCGCGACCAGGCCTACCTGGGGGTGCTGGTGGACGACCTGATCACCAAGGGCGTGAGCGAGCCCTACCGCATGTTCACCAGCCGGGCCGAGTACCGGCTGCAACTGCGCGAGGACAACGCCGATGCGCGCCTGACCGAGCTCGGCCGGGACCTGGGCCTGGTGGACGACGCGCGCTGGGCGGCCTTCAATCGCAAGCGCGATGCCGTGGCGCGGGAGTCGGAGCGGCTGAAGTCCACCTGGGTGCGGCCCGAGACGCTGCCGGCCGCCGACGCGGAGCGCCTGCTCGGCCGGGCCATCGATCACGAGTACAACCTGGCCGACCTGCTGCGGCGGCCCGGCGTCAGCTTCGACACCTTGACCGAGGTGGCACGCATCGCCCGGAGCGGGGCCCCTGTTTCACGTGAAACACTGGCCGCGGAGCTGGGTGCCAACCTGGCCGACGCCGTCATCGAGCAGGTGGAGATCGCCACCAAGTACGCCGGCTACATCGGCAAGCAGACCGAGGAGGTCGAACGCACGGCCCACTTCGAGAACCTGCAGCTGCCGGCCGAACTCGACTACACCCAGGTGGCGGCGCTGAGCTTCGAGGTGCGACAGAAGCTCACCCGCCACCGACCCGAGACGCTGGGGCAGGCGTCCCGCATTTCCGGCGTCACGCCGGCGGCCATCTCCCTGCTGCTGGTGCACCTGAAGAAGGGGCGATTCCAGGGTTTCGGGCGGCCGGCCGCCTCCGCCGTCGAGGACGCCGCGTGACCCACGACAGCCCCTCCCACGGCGAGTCGGCACCGGCGTCGGCCGACCGGTTGGACCCGCAGCGCGCCACGCTCAGCCAGGCGGCCGAACAGCTCGGGCTGGCGCTCAGCACCGGCGAGATCGACAAGCTGCTCGGCCACCTGTCGATGCTGGCCCGCTGGAACCGTGTCTACAACCTCACCGCCCTGCGCGAGCCGCACGAGATGCTCGGCCACCACCTGATCGACTGCCTGTCTGCCGTGCCGGCACTTCGGCGCCATGCCGCGGGCCGCGCGCTCAGCGTGCTGGATGTCGGCAGCGGCGGGGGCCTGCCGGGCGTGGTGTTTGCCGTGCTGCAGCCCGACTGGCCGGTGACCTGCGTCGACACCGTCGGAAAGAAGGCCGGCTTCATCCGGCAGGTGGCCGTCGATCTGAAGCTGCGCAACCTGCAGGCGGTGCATTCAAGGGTGGAGGCCATGCCGCAGCGCGGTGGGCACGATCTCATCACCTCGCGCGCCTTCGCTTCGCTGGCTGACTTCGTGTCGCTCACCCGATCACAGCTTGCCCAGAGCGGCGTCTGGCTCGCCATGAAGGGGCGACAGCCCGACGACGAGATCGCCGCGCTGCCTGGTGACGTGGAAGTGTTTCACGTGGAACAGATCGACGTGCCGGGCCTGGACGCCCAACGCTGCCTGGTGTGGCTGAGGCCAGCACAAGGCGCCTGATCGAAGCTTGTCGCCGACACCCGCCCCAACGGAGGTGTTCCGCGGCCCTGCCGAGCGGCGATACTTCCGCCCCATGGTCAAGGTCTTTTGTGTCGCGAATCAAAAGGGCGGCGTCGGCAAGACGACCACCACCGTCAACCTGGCTGCGGGATTGGCGCAAGTCGGCCAACGGGTGCTGGTGGTCGATCTCGACCCGCAGGGCAACGCCACCATGGGCTCGGGCATCGACAAGCGGGCCATGACGCTGTCGGTCTACGACGTGCTGCTCGAGTCCGCGGCCATTGCCGAAGCCCGGCAACGGTCGGAGCAGGGCGGCTACGACGTGCTCGGCGCCAACCGCGAACTGGCCGGTGCCGAGGTCGAACTGGTCGGCCTGGAGCGACGCAACGAGCGCCTGCGCGAGGCCTTGGCCGCGGCCAAGGACGACTACGACTTCGTGCTGATCGACTGCCCGCCGTCGCTCAGCCTGCTCACGCTCAACGGACTGTGCAGCGCCCATGGGGTGATCGTGCCGATGCAGTGCGAGTACTTCGCGCTGGAGGGCCTGTCCGACCTGGTCAACACCATCAAGCAGGTGCATGCCAACCTCAACCGGGACCTGCAGATCATCGGCCTGCTGCGGGTGATGTTCGACCCGCGCATCACCCTGCAGCAGCAGGTGAGCGAACAACTCAAGGCCCACTTCGGCGACAAGGTGTTCAACGCGGTGATCCCACGCAACGTGCGCCTCGCCGAGGCCCCCAGCTATGGCCAGCCCGGCGTGGTGTTCGACCCCGCCGCCAAGGGTGCCCAGGCGTATGTCGAGTTTGCGCGCGAGCTGGTCGAACGGGTCAATTCGATGGGCCCCAAACTCGCCGACGCGTCCGCACCATGAGCTCACCCTGGCCCGACAGCCTGCTCTCCCGCATCGAAGACGCCGGCATCAACGCCAGTGCGCCACCCCAGCAGCGCTGGCTGGACGGCTGGCTGGTGCGCTACAACCCCGGCAAGGCCAAGCGCGCCCGCTGCGTGCAGGCGGTGGCCGACGGCCGACTGCCATTGGATGAGCGCCTCGCGGCCTGCGAAGCCGTCTTTCGCGACGCCGGCCTGCCGCTGTTCTTCCGCATCACGCCGTTCAGCCGACCGGCAGGGCTGGACGCCGAACTCGAGCGGCGCGGCTACCACCGCATCGAAGACACGCGGGTGATGGTGACCGCCAACCTGCCGTCCGAACCCGAAGCCCTGCCGGCCGATCTCACACTGCGCCGGCTGCCGCACGCCGACTTTGCCGAGCAGGTCGGTGCCTTGCGCGGCTCGCCCGAACTGCAGCGCACGGCGCATGCGGAGCGGCTGGCGCAGTCGCCGGTGCCCTACCAGGGCTGGGTCCTGCAGCGCGCCGACGACGGCAGCATCGCGGCCTGCGGCCAGGTGGCGATCGAAGCCGACATGGTCGGTGTGTACGACGTGTTCACCCACCCCGACCAGCGTGGCCGCGGTCTGGCCCGGCAACTGTGTTCGGCGCTGCTGGCGCAGGCACGGGCCGCCGGTGCCAAGGTCGCCTACCTGCAGGTGGATGGCGCCAACCACCCCGCCCGAGCGGTCTACCACCGCATGGGCTTCGCCGACGCCTACGGCTACCACTACCGCACGCCGGAAGCCGACGCGCACTGATTCGACGGCGCTGCCGGCGGCGCAGCGACTACAGGCCGAGCCCTTCGTCCACCCCCAGGTGCACGTTCATGGACTGCACCGCGGCACCGCTGGCCCCCTTGCCCAGGTTGTCCAGCCGGGCCATCAGCACCACCTGTTGCTCGTTGGCGAACACGAACAGGTCGGCATGGTTGCTGTCGTTGCAGGCCTGCACATCGAAGAAGCCGTCGTCCAGCGACGCCGGATCGGACGTCGCCATCACCCGGACAAAGCGCTCGCCGACATAGTGCTGCTGCAGCGCAGCCTGCAGCGCGGCCGCGTCGGTGCCGGCCCGCAACTGCGAGAAATGCAAGGGCACACTCACCGCCAAACCCTTGTAGAAGTTGGCGACCACCGGCAGGAAGGTGGGCTTCAGGCGCAGCCCGGTGTGGGCCATCATCTCGGGAATGTGCTTGTGCGCCAGCGCCAGCCCATACGGGCGCGGCGATTCGAGCCGCGGGTTCCCGCCGGCCTGGTACTGCTCGATCATCTTCTTGCCGCCGCCCGAATAGCCGGTGATCGAGGTGGCCGACACCGCCAGGTCGGCAGGCACCAGGCCCGCATCCACCAGCGGCCGCATCAGCAGCACGAAGCAGGTGGCATGGCAGCCCGGGTTGGCAATGCGCTTGGCAGCGCGGATCCTGTCGCGCTGCCCTGCCGCCAGTTCGGGCAGGCCATAGGCCCAGCCGGGCACGGTGCGGTGCGCGGTGCTGGCGTCGATCACGCAGGTGTCGGGGTTGGTGACCAGGGCAGCCGCTTCGCGCGCCGCGGCATCGGGCAGGCACAGGAAGGCCACGTCGGCCGCATTGAGCAGACGCGCGCGCTCGGCGCTGTCCTTGCGCTTGTCGGCGTCGATGCGCAGCACCTCGATGTCGCTGCGGCGTGCCAGCATCTCGTGAATGCGAAGGCCGGTGGTGCCCTCCTGGCCGTCGACGAAGACGCGGTATGTCATGACTGTGGACCTGATCGGTAGGATGCGGATGAACCGCAAGGATAAGCCAAGCACGATGACCGCAGCACCGATGCCCACAGCGCGCGGCCCCGAGCCGCGGGTCCTGCTCCTGCCGGGGTGGCTGGATTCCGGCCCGGACCACTGGCAATCGCGCTGGGAGCGCGCCTTCGGCTGGCAGCGCGTGGTGCAGGACGACTGGCAATGGCCGCGCCGCGGCGACTGGATGGCACGGCTGGAGGACAGCCTGCTGGCTGACGAGCGACCCGCCGTGCTGGTGGCGCACAGCCTGGGCTGCCACCTCGTGGCGGCGTGGGCGGCGCACTCGTCGCACACGGCGCGGGTGCGAGGTGCCTTGCTGGTCGCTCCACCCGACACCGAACGTGCCGAGACCCCACCCCAACTGTTCAACTGGCGACCCATGGTCCGCGCGCGCCTGCCGTTCGCGGCGCAGGTCTTCTACAGCGACGACGATCCTTTCGGCAGCGTGGCCAACGCACTCGCCTTGGCATCCGGCTGGGGCGCCACCGCCACCGGCCTCGGCCCGCGCGGCCACCTCAACGCCGACTCCGGCCTGGGCGACTGGGCCGAAGGCGTAGCGGCCGTACGCCGCCTGTCCGAAGGCCCGCCGTGAACTCAATGGGCCGCGCCACGGTCTTCGCGGCGGTGGTCGTCGCCATCCTGGGCGGGCTCGACTTCCTGCTGCGCGGGCGCTGGGGCACGCTGGTTGGCGGCGGCGTGCTGGCGCTGGTGATCGTCGGTCTGCCGCGGCTGGCGATCAAGGGCGCCAGCGCCTGGAAGGCCCGCATGCGCGAAAACATCTGGGCCGAGCGCGAGGGCCGGCACCACAGTGTGGGGGGCGTGCACCTGCGCATCGAACACGACCACCGCCACAGCTGGATCGATGGCGCCGGCCTGCAGCGCGCGCTCGGCACCCACGATGCCGACGAGGTGCTGGCAGCGCGGCTGGCCGGACGCTGGCGACGCGATGCCAAGGGCGAGTTGATGCTGCGGGTGGACGCGGTCGTCGCCCACCTGGCGCAACGGCCCGAGCGCATGGACCCCCGGGTGGTGCGCCTGCGCCTCTACCTGGAGCGCGAAGTGCTCTTTCCGGAGGCACAGCGACGGTCGCGTCGGTGACAATCGCCCGCATGGTCACCAAGAAACCCAAGGGTCTGGGCCTGGGCCTGGAAGCGCTGCTGGGCCCCAAGGTCAGCGATGCCGCCCCGGTCGACGCCAGCCGCCCCAGCAGCCTCAAGCTCGGCCAGTTGCGTGCCGGCAGGTACCAGCCGCGCACCCGCATGGACGAGGGCTCGCTGTACGAGCTGGCCGAGAGCATCAAGAGCCAGGGGGTGATGCAGCCGATCCTGGTTCGGCCGGTGGGCCCCAGTGGCTACGAGATCATTGCCGGCGAGCGGCGCTTCCGTGCCGCCAAGCTGGCCGGCCTGGACGAGGTGCCGGTGCTCGTCAAGGACGTGCCGGACGAAACCGCCGCAGTGATGGCGCTGATCGAGAACATCCAGCGCGAGGACCTCAATCCGCTCGAGGAAGCACAGGGCCTGCAGCGCCTGGTCACCGAGTTCAAGCTCACTCACGAGCAGGCGGCACAGGCCGTGGGCCGCTCGCGCAGTGCTGCCAGCAACCTGTTGCGGCTGCTCAACCTCACGCCGCCCGTGCAGCAGATGCTGATGGCGGGCGACCTGGACATGGGCCACGCGCGTGCATTGCTGGGCCTGGAGAGCGCGCAGCAGGTGCTCGCCGCGAGTGAAATCGTGGCCAAGAAGCTCTCGGTGCGCGATGCCGAGAAGCTGGTCACCCGCACCCAGGGCTCGGGCCGCCAGGCCTCGCTGATCCGCGTGAAGAAGGACAAGCCGCGCGACATCGCCAGGCTCGAGGAGCAGCTGGCCGACCTCCTCACCGCACAGGTCGAGATCCGCATCCTGCGCAAGACCAAGCGCGGCGATCAAGGCGAAGTGGCCATCTCGTTCGGCTCGCTCGACGAGCTCAACGGCCTGCTCGACAAGCTGGGCGCCGGCGACCGCTGAGCGGCCTGCACCGCAAGCAGGCATCGCCCTCCGGCACGCGCACACTTGGGGTAACAAAGCCCCTTTGCGGTGCGTGCATGTCAGCCCATGCGAAGCTGCGGCGTTGTGGACAGACATATGGGCCATTGAGGGCTGGCCCGTCGATTGCTCAGCTTCGTTGAAATGACCCGGATTGAGGCCCTTGATCGGCCGACCCTCCGGAACTTGCTGCCCCGATGCTGGAGTCCAATCACAACCCATGACGCCGCGACAACCCTGATCACCGGAAAGCTCTGATGGCGCCCGGATCCACCCCGGACTCCATCAGAACTTCCCCCGACACCGACAAGGCCCGCCCGGGTCTTTGCCGGTGCCCAGTCCGACCAGGAGATCCGCATGGACGTGATCGCAAGCTTCGCCGCACGCTACGAGCGCACCCGCGAAGAGGAAATGTCTCTCGAGGACTACCTCGCCGAGTGCAAGCGCAATCCTCTGACCTATGCCACGGCCCCGGAGCGCATGCTGCGCGCCATCGGCGAGCCGCAGATGGTGGACACGCGCAACGAGCCGCGGATGTCGCGCATCTTCGCCAACAAGATCATCAAGATCTACCCGGCCTTTGCCGAGTTCTACGGCATGGAAGACGCCATCGAGCAGGTGGTGTCCTACTTCCGCCACGCCGCCCAGGGCCTGGAAGAAAAGAAGCAGATCCTCTACCTGCTGGGCCCCGTGGGCGGCGGCAAGAGTTCGATCGCCGAGCGCCTGAAGGCGCTGATGCAGGAGGTGCCCTTCTACGCCATCAAGGGCTCGCCGGTCAACGAGTCGCCGCTCGGCCTGTTCGACATCACCGAGGACGGCCCCATCCTCGAAAGCGAATACGGCATTCCGCGCCGCTACCTCAACCGCATCCTCAGCCCGTGGGCGGTGAAGCGGCTCGACGAGTTCGGTGGCGACATCCGCCAGTTCAGGGTCGTCAAGCGCTACCCCAGCGTGCTCAAGCAGGTGGCCATCTCCAAGACCGAACCGGGTGACGAGAACAACCAGGACATCAGCTCGCTGGTCGGCAAGGTCGACATCCGCAAGCTCGAGACCTACGCGCAGGACGACCCCGACGCCTACAGCTATTCCGGCGGGCTGTGCCTGGCCAACCAGGGCCTGCTCGAGTTCGTCGAGATGTTCAAGGCGCCCATCAAGGTGCTGCACCCGCTGCTCACGGCCACGCAGGAAGGCAACTTCAAGGGCACGGAAGGCTTTGGCGCCATCCCGTTCGACGGCATCGTGCTGGCCCACAGCAACGAGAGCGAATGGAAGGCCTTCCGCAACAACAAGAACAACGAGGCCTTCCTCGACCGCATCTACATCGTCAAGGTGCCGTATTGCCTGCGAGTGAGCGAAGAGATCAAGATCTACGAGAAGCTCATCAACGGCAGCTCGCTCGCCAAGGCCAAGTGCGCGCCGGGCACGCTGAAGATGATGAGCCAGTTCGCCATCCTCACGCGCTTGAAGGAGCCCGAGAACTCGTCGCTGTTCAGCAAGATGCAGGTCTACGACGGCGAGAGCCTGAAGGACACCGACCCGCGCGCCAAGAGCTACCAGGAGTACCGCGACTACGCCGGCGTCGACGAGGGCATGAGCGGCATCTCCACGCGCTTTGCCTACAAGATCCTGAGCAAGGTGTTCAACTTCGACAGCCAGGAAGTGGCCGCCAACCCGGTGCACCTGATGTACGTGCTCGAGCAGCAGATCGAGCGCGAGCAGTTCGCGCCCGAGATGGAGCAGAAGTACGTCGGCTTCATCAAGGAGCAGCTGTCGCCGCGCTATGCCGAGTTCATCGGCAAGGAGATTCAGACCGCGTATCTCGAGAGCTATTCCGAGTACGGCCAGAACATCTTCGACCGCTACGTCACCTACGCCGACTACTGGATCCAGGACCAGGAGTACCGCGACACCGACACCGGCGAAGTCTTCGACCGCTCGTCGCTCAACGGCGAGCTCGAGAAGATCGAGAAGCCCGCCGGCATCGCCAACCCCAAGGACTTCCGCAACGAGATCGTCAACTTCGTGCTGCGCGCCCGGGCCAACAACCAGGGCAACAACCCGGTGTGGACCAGCTACGAGAAGCTGCGCGCGGTGATCGAGAAGAAGATGTTCTCCAACACCGAGGAGCTGCTTCCGGTCATCAGCTTCAACGCCAAGGCCAGCGCCGACGAGGCCAAGAAGCACGAGGACTTCGTCGCCCGCATGGTGGCCAAGGGCTACACCTCCAAGCAGGTGCGGCTGCTGTGCGAGTGGTACCTCCGCGTGCGCAAGAGCAGCTGATCCACCCCCCGAACCGCACACCATGGCGCTTCAACAAATCATCGATCGCAGGCTGGCCGGCAAGAACAAGTCGATAGGCAACCGCGAGCGCTTCCTGAGGCGCTACAAGGACCAGATCAAGGACGCGGTCAAGCGCGCCATCGACGGTCGCGGCATCCGCGACGTGGAGCGCGGGGAAGAGGTGCGCATCCCCAAGAAGGACCTGTCCGAGCCGGTGTTCCACCATGGCCAGGGCGGGGTGCGCGACATCGTGCATCCCGGCAACAAGGAATACATCCGCGGCGACCGCATCGCGCGGCCCAAGGGCGGGCAGGGCGGCGGATCGGGCAAGGGCCAGGCCGGCGATTCGGGCGAGGGCGAAGACGACTTCACCTTCGCGCTCAGCAAGGAAGAATTCATGCAGGTCTTCTTCGAGGACCTGGCCTTGCCCCACCTGGTGCGCACGCAACTGGCCGAGACGCCCGAGTACAAGACCCACCGCGCCGGCTACTCCAGCGACGGCACGCCCAACAACCTGCACGTCGTGCGCTCGATGCGCGGCGCCATCGGCCGGCGCATCGCCATCGGCGCGAGCTCGCGCCGCGAGCTGCACGAGATGGAGGCCCGCCTCGTCGAGCTCACCGCCGACGCGGCGCGCGGCGACATCGCTGCCAAGCGCGAGATCCCCGAACTGACGCTGCTGATCGAGGCCCTGCGCGCCCGCGTGGCCCGCATCCCCTTCCTCGACCCGATCGACCTGCGCTACCGCAGCCGCGTGCGCGTGCCCGTGCCCACCAGCAAGGCGGTGATGTTCTGCCTGATGGACGTGTCGGGCTCGATGGACGAGGCGCGCAAGGACCTGAGCAAGCGCTTCTTCATCCTGCTGTACCTGTTTCTCACGCGGCACTACGAGAAGATCGACATCGTCTTCATCCGCCACCACACCCAGGCGCAGGAGGTGGACGAGGAGAACTTCTTCCACGCCCGC
>Ga0075163_10006256_pt1 | contig 15770 bp, 14 predicted proteins | sample JI1023141ADNA_FD_71478 | JGI IMG/M metagenome (GOLD analysis project Ga0075163, IMG submission 71478) | Wastewater effluent complex algal communities from Wisconsin, to seasonally profile nutrient transformation and Carbon sequestration -... | ecosystem: Engineered > WWTP > Effluent > Algae... | reverse complement strand
CGATCGTCACGACGTCGTGAAGATCATGGACTTCGGCATCTCGAAGTTCCTGCAGGACCGCGAGAGCAAGGTGCGCCTGACCGCGACCGGCGCGGTGATCGGCACGCCGGTGTACATGGCACCCGAGCAGGCGATGGGCACCGGCGAGATCGACGCCCGGGTCGACCTGTACGCGGTCGGCGTGATGCTCTACGAGCTGCTCGCCGGGCGGCCGCCGTTCCAGGCGCCGACCTACATCGCGCTGGTGACCCAGCACCTGCAGATGCCGCCGCCGCCGCTGCAGATGGCGCGCCCCGATCTGCCGACGGCGCTGGTGGTGGCGGTGCACAAGGCGCTCGAGAAGGATCCCCGCGATCGGTTCGCGTCGGCGGCCGAGATGGCGGCGGCGATGCCGTCGGACGCGGCGGTCGCCAACCTCGATCGCGTCGCGACGTTGACCGGGCCGACCTTGCCCGACGCCGGCGGCACCGCGGCCGAGTCGCCGCGCGGCAAGAAGGCCAAGGCGGCGATCACGCCGGGCGGCGCGGCGGTGCCGACCACCTCGCGGCGGCCGGCGCCGTCGTCGGTGGGGACCACGCGCCGCCGCTGGCCGTGGATGGCGGCGATCGTCGCGCTCGCGGCGACGCTGGGCGCCGGCATCGTCGTCGTCGCGCTGCGCCCGAGCGGCAAGCGCCCCGCGGCGGCCGCGGCCCCGCCGCCGGCGCCGGCGGTGGTGACCGGCTCGCTCGAAGTGGTGACCGATCCGGCGGGCGCCACCGTCGAGATCGACGGCTCGCCGCGCGGCACGACGCCGGTGGTGGTCGCGGGCCTGGCCGCGGGCATCCACGAGGTGCGCCTGACCCGCGACGGCTACGCGCCGGTGGTGCTGCGCAAGTCGGTGCGCGAGGGCAAGGACGAGACCTTGTCGGCGGTGATGGCCAAGCTCGACGCGCCGGCGGCCGGCAGCGGCAGCGGCGGCAAGCCCCCGCGCGGTGGCGCCGCGGCGGGCAGCGGCAGCCGACCGGCGATCGGCAAGGGCAGCGGCAGCGCCAGCGCGCCCGGCGCGGGCACCGGCTCGAGCGCGCCCACCGGCGACAGCGACAAGGGCCCGAAGAACCCGTACGGCGATCGCGATCCGCCGCCGCCGCCTGATCGGAAGGACAACCCATTCGGCACCTGAGCCACACCGCGCGTCGACCGATCGCGGCGCTGGTCGCGGCGAGCCTCGCGCTCGCCGGCGCCGCGCACGCGCAGCCGACCGCGCCGCCGACCGCCGAGGCCCGCGCCGCCGCCGGCGCCGCGTTCAAGCGCGCGGTGGCCGCCGAGAAGCGGCAGGACTGGCGCACCGCGATCCGCGAGTACCAGGCGGCGTACGAGCTGTCGCCGCACCCCGACGTGCTCTACAACATCGCCGCGGTGCACGAGCGCCTCGGCGAGGCCCGCGCCGCCGCCGGCTTCTACCAGCGCTACCTCGACGGCAGCCCCGGCGCGCCCGACCGCGCCAAGGTCACCGGCAAGCTCGCCGAGCTGCGGGCCCGCCCCGGCGAGGTCCAGATCACCAGCGATCCGGTCGGCGCCAACGTGATCATCGACGGCCAGCCGCGCGGCGCCACGCCGCTGAAGCTGACGCTCGACGGCGGCAGCCACCAGCTCGTGCTCGAGGCCGGGCCGGCGCGGCGCACGATGATCGTCGCGGTCGAGTACGGCGAGCGCCAGGACGTCGCGATGACGCTGCGCGCCGGCCAGGGCACGCTGATCGTCGACTCGAACGCGCCGCACGCCACCGTCATGATCGACGGCCAGCCGGTCGGCACCACGCCGTGGCGCGGCGCGATCGACGCCGGCACCCACACGCTTGTGGTCAGCGCGCCGGGCTTCACCACCACCGAGCGCGCGGTCGAGGTGCCGGCCGACGGCGCCGCGCAGATCCAGGCGTCGCTCGGACGGCCGGTCGGGTGGGTCGAGCCCTCGCCGCCGAGCCGGTCCACCACGCCGGTGACGCTCGAGTCGGGCGCCTACCTCGGCCGCGGCTGGTCGCTCGGCCTCCTGGTCGGGTACCGCACCGCCGGCCAGCACCTCGAGGTCGCCAGCGGCATCGCGTTCGGCAGCATCGGCTTCGGCTGGGCGCTGCGCGCGCGCGCCTTCGCGCTGACCGGGCCGGTGCGGCCGTACGCGATCGGCGGCCTCAACTACGGCTTCGCGGGCGACTCGTCGGCGCTGATCGGCGGCGGCCTCATGATCGCCGGCATGCGCTCGGGACCGTTGCGCATCGACTACTTCATCGAGAGCGGCTACGGCGTCGGCAAGGACGCCAGCGGCGGCTACCAGTTCGTGCCGATCATCGGCGGCATCGCCTACAGCGTCTCAAAGCCGTGACGCGACGCCGCTGGTGACGGTCCAGCGCCCGGCGACGCGCTGCTCGAGCGCGGTCAGCCCGGCGCACAGCGCGCGCCGCGACAGCTCGGTCGCCGCCGCGCGATCGACGAGCACGAGCCCGCCGCCATCGATCACCGCCGCCGCCCACGCGGCCAGGGTCGGCGCCCAGTCGTCGCGATCGCCGGCGCCCACCGCCACCACCGCGGCGAAGCTCGCCGGCGCGAGCGCGGCGTCGATCGCGACCTCGGTCACCGCGCGGCCGCGAGCGACCAGCGCGCGGGCCAGCCGCGGGTTGGCGATCACCGCCACCGGGCCGGTCGGCAACGCGGCCAGCGCGGCCGCGACCGCGGGCGCGGCGCTGGCGATCCACAGGCCGTCGAGCATCGAGCCGCACCCTACCCGCTGCGCCGGCGCCAGGGCAAGGCGCGGGCGGGTTCCGCCGCTGGGACTCGCGACCGTTGGCCGGGAGGCTGTACCGCGCAGCCCCAGCAACCGCTGCGCAGGCGGCTAGCCGTTGCGCAGGTACTGGCAGCGCGGCGCCTCGAGGTACGGCGTCACCCAGTTGACGCCCCACACCTCCTGCAGGAGCGTGCGGAAGTTGCCATAGCTCACGACGAAGAAGTCGAGCTTGTGGACCTTGATGCCGCCGCCGGTGTCGTCGGCGCGCACGCAGCCGTCGTGGACGGTGCCGTCGGGCAGGCGCAGCCCGTCGAACTCGGGCACGTACAGCGGCTCGCCGAGCGGCACGATCCGCGGATCGACCGCGACCGACTTGAACGGGGTCAGCGTGCGCCGGCGCGCGCCACGGCCGAACGGGTACTCCTTGGGATCGAGCAGCTGGTAGCAGGTGCCCGTGCCGTACTTGCACGCGCCGGCGTAGTTGATCACGCGGCCGTCGGCGAGCAGCCCCGAGCCCTCCATGTGCAGGTGCCAGATGAACTTCTCGGAGAACGTGCCGACGTAGAAGCCGCGGCGATCGTAGACGTCGAGCGCGTCGACGTCGCCGTAGTCGATCTCGTCGGGCTCGTCGAAGTCCTCCTCGCGCGCCAGCCAGTAGAACCGCAGCGCCCACTGCAGCTCGGGCACCAGCGGATAGCCGCAGCACAGCTTGTTCTTGCCGACCGCCGGCGCCCGCGGCGCCACCACCTCGCCGACCAGCGCCAGCTTCGAGTCGTCGGCGCGCGCGCTCGCCGGCGCCATGCACCACGCGAGGACCACGAGCGCGAGCCGCCGCACGAGCGTCACTATAGCGCGTGGTAGCGTGCGTGCGTGGCGCGCCTCCTCGACCTCGCCGCCGCTGGCGCCGACGCCGGCGGCAAGGCCCACGGCCTGGCCCGGCTGATCGCCGCCGAGGTGCCGACGCCGCCCGGCTTCGTGATCGCGCCCGCGGTCTTCACCGAGCTGGTCGGCGCGCTGCCCGACCCGACGCGCACCGATCACGGCCACGCGCTGGGCGCGCTGGCCGAGGCCGCGCGCCACGCCGCGCCGCCCGCCGCGCTCGCCGCCGAGGTCGCGGCCCGGGCCGCCGCGCTCGGGCCCCGGCTCGCGGTGCGCTCGTCGCTGGCGATCGAAGATCGCGCGAGCGGCGCCGCGCCGGGCGTCGGCGCCTCGGTCGTCGCGATCGCGCCGGCCGAGGTCTGGTCGGCGATCCGCCACGTGTGGAGCGCGGCGATGCTGCCGCTGGTCGGCGCCTACGCCGCGCGCCGCGGCGTCGCGATCACCGCCGCGCCGGCGGTGATCGTGCAGCGCCACGTGGCCGGGTTCCGCGCCACGATCTACACCCGCCCGCCGGGCCAGCCCACCGGCGCCGACGCGTGGATCGCCTGCGGCCCGGGCGCGCCCGAGCGCGTCCCCCGCGACGGCGCGCGCTGGCGCGAGGCGCTCGACCTGGCGCTGGCCGCCGAGCGCGCGATCGCCGCGCCGGCCGGCGCCGACGTCGAGCTGGTGTGGGGCTTCGCCGAGCGCGCGTGGGTCGTCGTGCAGGCTCGCCCGCTGGTGCATCCGCCGCCGGTCGCGCGCCGGTCGCCGCCGCCGCCGATCGTGCTGGCGCCGCTGCGCGCGCTGCCGCGGCGCTGGCGCCGCGACGTCACCCACAACCCCGGGCCGCTGTCGGTGGCGCAGGCCGAGCTGTGCGCGCGCGTCGAGGCCGCGGCGATCGCGCCGTTCCACCTGCGCGTCGTCGCGCACCACCTGTACTGGGCGCCGCGCCCCGACGCGCCGCCGCCGCCGGCGATCACCGACGCCGACGCGCTGGCCCGCGAGCTCGCCGCGAGCGAGGCGCGCGTCGCCGCGGCGCTGGCCACCCCAGCGGCGACGCTCGACGACGCGCTGGCGATCTACCTGCGCGCCTACGCGCTGCTCGCCAGCGACCTCGGCCCGCGGGTCCACGCCGCGCTCGCGGTGCTGCCGGCCGCGCTGATCGCCGCCGGGCACCCGCCGGCGCTGGCCGCGCGCCTGGCCCCGGCGCGGCCGTCGTCGATCGCCAGCCAGCTCGCGGCGTGCGCGCGCGGCGCGCTGTCCCGCGCGGCGCTGCTCGACGCGATCGGCGACGCGGCGCCGCGGTGGGACGTCGACGCCGCCACCTTCGCCGAGACGCCGGCGCTGATCGATCAAGCGATCGCCGCGGCGCCGCGCCGCGCACCGCCGCAGCCGATCGCCGCCCCGGCGCCCGGCCTCGACGGCGCGATCGCGATCGCGCGGCTCGCCGTCGACGCCGCCGAGCGCGACGACCACTGGTACTGGCGCGCGCAGGCGCTGGTGCGCCGGGCGCTGCGGGCGCGCGCGGCCGAGCGCGGCCTCGATCCCGACGACGCGTGCTGGCTGCCGTTCGCGCAGCTCACCGACGACGCGCCGCTGGCCGCGACGACCGCCCGCGGCCACGCCGCCGCCGCCCGCGCCGCCGCCGCCCGCGCCGCCGCGTGGGACCTGCCGCTGTCCCTCGACGACGGCGACGCGCACGCGCCGCCAGCCGCCGCGATCTACCGCGGGTCCGGCATCGGCGGCGTGGTCGCCGGCCCGGTCCACCACGCAGATGACGACGACGCGCCGGTGCCGCCGGGCGCGGTGGTCGTGACCCGCGCCGTCACGCCGGCGCTGGCGCTGCTCATCGGCGGCGCCGCCGCGATCGTCAGCGAGCACGGCAGCCCGCTCGACCACGGCGCGGCCATGGCCCGCGAGCTCGGCATCCCGTGCGTGGTCGGGTGCCCGGGGATCGCCTCAGGCCTGGCGCCGCGGACCTGGGTCGAGGTCGACGGCGACGCCGGCACGGTGCGCGTCGTCTGACGCGCGCGCGGCGCCGCGCCTACTCGTCGTCGCCGTCGTCGTCTTGCTCGAGCTCGGGATCATCGGCGAGGTCGTCGTCGTGATCCGGACTCGAGTCGACCGGCAGCGGCGTGCCGGCGCCGGCGTTGACCTTCTCGCGCAGGTCCTTGCCGACCTTGAAGAACGGCAGCCGCTTGGGCGCGACGTGCACGGTCTCGCCGGTGCGCGGGTTGCGCCCCTCGTAGGCCTTGTACTCGCGCACCGTGAAGCTGCCAAAGCCTCGGATCTCGATGCCTTCGCCTCGCTCGAGGGCCTTCACCATCGAGTCGAAGACGCAGTTCACGATGGCCTCGGCCTTACCGGCGGGCAGCTTCAGGCTTTCGGAGATCTTCTCGATCAACTCTGACTTGGTCACGGCGACCGTAACTCCGCGGAATCTGAAGTGAGGCTACCTGACTCCGGCTGCCGTACGCAAGCCTAACGTGGCGGAACGTTTGATCGACTCGCGCGGCCGCTCACTCGGCGGCCGGCAGCGGCCGCTCGCCGTCCCGCACAAATGCACGATATTGCAACGGAAACTGATACGTCTCGCAGCGGTGCCGGGCGTAGAAATCGACGAGATCCCGCCACTGGATCGCGCCGCTGTCGAGCCCCGCGCGGAGCGCCTGCGATACCGCGATGTTGCAGACCTGGGCCCCGCCGGGCAGATCGGGCTCGTGGCCGACCGCCAGGCGCGCGTCGGCGCCGAGCGCGCGCGGCGGCACCTTCGAGACATAGAACGCCGACAGCGGCGACAGCTCGATCGACTCGACGCGCGAGATCTCGAGCGACATCCCGCCCCGGTAGGTGCACTCGCTGCGGACCTCGCGTCCACCGCGCGGCACCACGTTGGCGTTGTACGCGTCGACCTCGCGGCGCCCGCAGCCGCCGTCGGGGCGCACGCGCGTCACCACGCGGTACGCGAGATCGCTGGTCGCGCGGTTCTCGATCACCAGCGCGAGCGTGCCGCCGGACTCGACCGCCGACAGCCGCAGGCCGGCCGCGTCGATCGCCGGCTCGCCGGGCGCCAGCGTGCGCGTGCCTTCGTCGGCGCGCATCACCAGCTTCTTGCTCATCGCCTGCGGCGTCGGCGCCTCGACGCCCGCGGCCAGCGCGTCCTTGTCGAGGCTGGCGACCCAGCCCGACTCGGTCTGCGTCGATCGCCGCAGCACCTCTTGCGACGCGGCCAGCGTGTCGGCCGGCGGCGGCGGCTTCGCAGGCAACGACACCGCGCCACAGAACTGCAGCGTCGAGATCGCGAGCCCGAGACCGATCGTCCCGGCGACGACGCCAATCCGGATCGGCGCGCTCAGCTCCACCGCGGACCCTCGTGTACGCGCTCGCACACATCCTGCGTCAGCCGCTTCACCATTCAACCTTACACTGCCGATCTCCAGGAGCGGAAGCGTTAGCGAAGGTCAGCACGTCGGCGCCCCGAAACAAATTGACGTGACGATCCGCGCCAGGCCTAATCGCGAACATCCCATGGGGGGCCTCGCGCAACGACGTCGTGAACCGCGCCGCTACTGGCTGGCTGCGCTGTGCGCGCTGGTCGCCGCCGCGGCGACGCTGCGCCAGCCCGCCCCGGCCCGCGCCGACGAGGCCGACCGCATCGCGCAGCTCTCCGCGACCCTGGGCGACGGCCACACCGAGCGCGAGCGCATCGCCGCGGTGACCGCGCTGGCCCGCATCACCAGCAAGACCGCGCTGCGGCCGCTGGTCGATGCGCTGCGCGATCCCAGCGCCACCGTGCGCGGCATCGCCGCCGCCGGGCTCGGCAAGCTCGGCCACCGCGCCGCGCTGCCGGCGCTGCGCCAGGCCCAGGGCGACGCCGATCCCGTCGTCCAGAAGCGCGCCGCCGAGGCGATCGTGCTGGTGTGCGCCGCCAACAACCTGCCGGTCGAGACCGGCGCCGGCGCCGCGACGGCGAAGGCCAAGCCGGGCTTCGGCAACCAGCCGCGCGCGGTCGCGCCGCGCCCCGATCTGTACGTCGTCATCAAGTCGTCGTCGGACGACTCGCCCGGCAAGCACGACAAGAAGGCGCGCAAGGTCCACGCCGACGCGCTGCGCGCCACGATGACCACCGAGCTGTCGAGCGCAAACCTGGTCACGCTCACCGCGGCCGACGCCAAGAAGTACGGGCTCGACGCGCGCAACCTCGACATCTCGCTGGTCGGCCTGGAGTTCCGCCAGGACGGCGCGTTCGTCGAGGTCGAGGCCCAGGTGCGGCTGGCGATCTCCAACGACGCCGGCAAGATGATCTCGTTCGTGTCGGGCGGCGCGAAGATGCAGGTGCCGCGGCGCGGCTACGACGCCAGCTACCTGCCGCAGCTGCGCAAGGACGCGATCGAGAACGCGGTGCGCGGCATCTTCACCAAGCTCATCGATCAACTGCGGCGGTCGCTGACATCGTGAGCGGCTGGCGGCCGGTGTCGGCCGCCACCGCCCAGCCCAGGCCCACGCCGATGCCGAGCATGATCGCGCTGACCGCCAGGAGCGGGGCCAGCATGCGACGCCGGCGCCGCGGCGGCGCCCACTGATCGCGCACCGGCTCGCTGGCGTGGGCGATCGCCGCCGCCACCGCCTCGGCCGAGCCCTGATCGCCGTCGCACCCCGGGCAGCGCCGCTCCGCCGGGAACACCGCCGCGCAACGCCGACAGATCGAGTACGCGACCACCGTCATGCCCCGTCAAACGCACGGCGCGGCGGATCGATTTCTCGCGCGCGTCACAGCGGCGGCTGATCGGTCACGGCGACGCCGTCGTCGAGGGCGATGGTCGGGAACAGCCACAGGAACGACAGGCCCAGCACGCCGTCGGTGCCGTCCGGCAGGCCGTCGACGATGACCAGCTCGACCGCCGGGGCCGACGCCCCACCCGCGGTCACCGCGGCGGTGGCCGCCAGGCCGGTGCGGAGCACGTTGGCGGCCACGGTCTGGATCGGCGCGCCGCGGCCCGACACCTGGGCCCGGGCCGCGAACGCGGTCGCCAGCGCGGTGGTGCCGCAGCGCGGGTCGACGACGAACGAGCCGGTGGCGCCGCCGATCGTGACCGCCACGCGCAGCGACGCGTCGGCCGCGCTGGGCGCCACGGTCAGCGCGCCGCGGCCGGCCTGGGTGTCGCACTGCGCGCTCTGCCGCAACCCGTCGACCCGCCGGATCACGTCGTCGGAGACGCTGCCGCCCAGGTGATCGCGGAAGTAGCGCAGCGCCCAGACGCCGTCGCACGGCCGGCTGGCGGGGCCGGCCACGTCGAGCACCCGCGCCGCCGCGAACTTGCCGCCGCTGGCGCCGTCGCTGTTGGCGAACGACTGCCGGTAGTCGGCGAGCGCGAGCTCGGGCTGGTTCGAGCGCCCGCGATCTTCGCCGCGCCACCACCAGTAGTCGCCGTCGAACGGATCGTCCTCGATGATCACCGTCTCGTGCTTGACCGCCTCGGCGTAGCGGCCGAGCTGCTGCAGCGCGTACACCACCGACCACTCGAGCCGCGGGAACGGCCCGCACTTGGCGAAGAAGCCGCTGGCCTGATCGACGACGTCGCCGTAGCGATCGAGCCGGCCCAGCTCGTCGGTCAGCTTGCGGATGAGGCGCTTGTCGCACGGCGCCTGATCGCGCTCGGTGAGCAGCGCGGCGATCACCGGATCGCGGTCGCGCTCGATCTTCTTCGGCGGCGGCGAGGTGCGGTTGCCGTGGCCGACCAGCATCAACCCGGCGATCGCCAGGCCGATCACCACCGTCGCGACGCCGGCCACCTTGAGCCCGGTGATCAGCTTGGCCCGGCCGTAGCGCTTGTGCGCGCACGGCGGGCACATGAACCCGTCGAGCGTGCCCTTGGTGCAGCGCATGCACAGCGGCGTGCCGCACGCATCGCATTTGCCCGTCGCCGCGACCGCCGGATGTGCGTAACAAGCCCCCATGCCGCCGGGCAGTGTAGCCGATCACCCGGGCCGCGGCGCGCGCTGGTTCACCGCGGCGCCGCGCCGGCCAGGTGCCGCCCGAGGCGGCGGAACGCCTGGCGCCCCATCCGCCCCATGACCCGGGTCAGCGCCGGGCGCACCGCGCGCCCGAGCCCGCTGGGCGCCGCGGCCATCGTCCAGTCGATCCGCGTGCCGCCGTCGACGGCGATCAGCCGGTAGTCCTCGGCCAGCTGGGTCGCCATCGGCGAGGTGCTGGCGATCATCGTGAACGCGAACCGCGCGCCCGGCTCCCACGCGATGAAGCGCTCCTCGAAGCGGCCGAACAGCCGCAGCGCCACGACGCGCTCGCTGCCGACGCCGCCGGCGCCCTTGGTCCACGCCGCGCGGTGCATCATCGGCCACCACCGCGTCCAGTCGCCGGGGTCGGCGAACGCCGCGAACACCGTCGCCGGCGCCGCCGGGACCGTCGCCGTCACCGTCACCCGCATCGGCGCGCGTTCGAAGAAGTCGAGCTCGACCGGCGTCATCGGCTTCATCCGCCGGAGTCTACACCGCGCCGCCGCCGAGACGGCGCGCGGCGGTCCGTGCGATCGTGTGGGGCCATGGACGGCGCGCTCGACGTCGCGATCATCGGGGCCGGCACCGCCGGCAGCGCCGCCGCGCTGTTGCTGGCGCGGGCCGGCCACCAGGTCACGGTCTACGAGCGGGTCGCGACGCCGGGCCCGGTCGGCGCCGGCATCAGCCTCCAGCCCACCGGCCAGGCGGTGCTGGCGCGGCTGGGCCTCCTGGCGCCGATCCTCGCGCGCGCGGCGCGCATCGATCGCCTCCACGTGCTGCGCCACCGCGGCAAGACGCTGGTCGATCTGCGCTACGCCGACGTCGAGCCGCGCTGGTTCGGGCTCGGCCTGCACCGCGGCACGCTGTTCGTGACGCTGTTCGAGGCGGTGCAGCGCGAGCCCGGCGTGACGCTCCACCTCGGCGCCGAGATCACCGCGGTCACTCGCGACGCGGAGGCGATCACCGTCCACGGCCCGGCCGGTCCGCGCGGTCGCCACCAGCTCGTCGTGGTCGCCGACGGCGCGGTCTCGGAGCTGCACGCCACCGCCGGCGTCCCGGTCACCACCGGCACCTTCCGCTTCGGCGCGCTGTGGTTCGTCGCCGACGATCCCGGCCCGGCGTGGAAGGACGAGCTGTACCAGGTGGTGCACGGCGCGCGGCGGATGTACGGCGTCCTGCCGACCGGCCGCGGCCCCGACGACGATCGCCCGCTGGTCAGCCTGTACTGGAGCCTGGCGCTCGACGATCACGCCCGCTGGCAGGCCGACGGCCTGGCCGCGTGGAAGGCCGAGGTGCGCAGCTTCGATCCGCGGATCGAGCCGGTGCTGGCGCAGATCACCGATCCCGAGCAGGTGCTCTTGGCCCGCTACCGCGACGTGCGGATGAAGCGCTGGCACGGCGATCGGATCGTCTTCATCGGCGACGCCGCCCACGCCACCAGCCCGCAGCTCGGCAACGGCGCCAACCTGGCGCTGGTCGACGCGTGGACGCTGGCCGAGACGCTGGCCGCCGGGCCCGACCTCGCCACCGCGCTGCCGGCGTACACCCGCGCGCGCAAGCACCACCTCGGCCACTACCAGCGCATGTCGCGCCTGCTCACGCCGCTGTTCCAGTCGCGCTCGCGCCTGCTCGGCGGGCTGCGCGACGCGTTCATGCCGCTGGCCGATCGCATCGGGCCGTTCCACCGCATGATGGTCAAGACCATGGCCGGCCACGAGCGCGGCCTGGCCTTCCGCAAGCCGCTGGCGCTACCGCCGCCGTGACCGCGGCGCGCCGCTCGCCCAGCGCCCCCGGCGCGCGTCACGGTCGCCGGCGCACCACCACCGCCGTCGGCGCGGTGTCGAGGCAGCTCGGCTGCGGCAGGCACGCGGTGCGGGTCAGCGTCAGCTGATCGCCCGCCGGCGCCAGGTCGAACGCCTGGTACTCGCGGGTGTCGCCCTCGACGCCCCAGATCCGCGCGTGGGCCCCGCCCTCCTCCTCGGCCAGGCCGTGCTGCGTCGAGCTGGTGGTGCCGGTGACGGTCGCGCACGCGGCGTCGCTGTAGCGGCGCGTGGTCATGACCCGCGTGAACATCAGGCGATCATCGATGTCGATCGCCATCGCGATCGTGCCCCAGCTGTCGGCACCGAGCTGGACGCACGCGCCGGCGTCGTACGTCGTCCCGCCGACGGTGATCGCCACCAGGTCCCAGGCGCCGACCATCGTCGTCGACCACGGCGCGACGCGATCGACGGTGACCGCGATCGGCGGATCGGTGACGGTGTCGCGCGGATCGGTCGGGTCGTGGGTCAGCACGAGGTGCTCGCCGGTGCGCGCCGCCAGGAACACCAGCACGCCGCCGCCGGGCTCGGTCAGGATCCAGCGATCGGGCTCGATCGCCACCGCGTCGACGTTGGTCGTGATCGCGCTGGCCGGCAGCCCTTGATCGAGCGCGACCTGCCGCACCCGGAGCTCGCCGGTCAACACCCCGGTCGCGGCGAACTGGGCGTCGCCGCGCAGCGCCAAGGTCACGCCGTCGCGCCGCAACGTCAGCGGTGCGCCGCCGTCGTCGACGACGAGCTCGGTCATCAGCCACAGCCCGGCGAAGTCCGCCGCCGTGACCGCGGGCGCGTCGACCGCCGCGTCGGGGCCGCCCCCGTCGTCGCCGCCGCACGCTCCGGCCGCGAGCGCCACCGCCACCATCGCCGTGGTGAGTCCGTGGAGGGTTGTCATCGCGACCTCCGGGCGAGGATCGACCTCGCGTGGCGATCGGATGCATAGCCAAGGCCACCGCCCGACGCGTGCGATCCCGCGGCGATGACCGCGCGCGCCGGCGCCGTGCGCGCAGGCGGTGCGCGGCCTACAGCTCGATCTGCAGGCCCAGCTCGACGACGCGGTTGGGCGGCAGGTTGAAGAACACGGTCGGCGAGCGCGAGTTGTGCGACAGGAACGCGAACAGCATCTTGCGCCAGCGCGCCATCGTCGCGCGCCCGGTGACGATCAGCGTCTGCCGTCCGAGGAAGTAGGTGGTGGTCATCGGCCGCGCGGTGATCGCGCCGTCCTTGGCCACCCGGGCGATCAGCGCGGGCACGTCGGGGCTCTGCATGAACCCGGCGCGCGCGACGACGCGGAACAGCCCCTGCCCCATCGGCGTCACGCTCAGCCGGTTGCCGCGCGACACCCACGGCACCGGCTCGGTCACCACCGAGAACAGCACCACCTCCTGGTGCAGCACCCGGTTGTGCTTGACGTGGTGGAGCACGACGTTGGGCACGTTGGCGGTGCCCGAGGTCATGAACACCGCGGTGCCCTCGACGCGGGGCAGCGGGTTCAGCTCGAGGTCGGCCAGGAACAGGTCGGCCGGCACCGCGCCGGCGTCCATGATCTTCGCCAGCTCGACCCGGCCGCGCCACCACGTCGTCATGATCGCGAACACCGCCACGCCGACCGACAGCGGGAACCAGCCGCCGTCGAGCACCTTGGTCGCGCACGCCACCAGGAACGCGACGTCGAACACCATGAACACCGCGAGCAACAGCCCGGCGCGGGTGCGCGGCCACTGCCAGCGCTGGACCGCGACCCGGTAGAACAGCATCGACGTGATCGCCATCGTGCCGGTCACCGCGATGCCGTAGGCCGCGGCCAGGGCCGAGCTGGTGCGGAACTGCAGCACCAGCACCAGGCAGCCGATCATCATCAGGTAGTTCATCTCGGGGATGTAGATCTGGCCCTCGGCCTCGGCCGAGGTGTGGATCACCGTGAGCCGCGGCCAGAACCCGAGCTGGATCGCCTGGCGGGTCAGCGAGAACACGCCGGAGATCAACGCCTGCGACGCGATCACCGCGGCCATCGTCGCCAGCACCAGCATCGGCACCACCATCGGGCCCTCGACCAGACCGTAGAACGGGTTCTTGATCGTCCCCGGCGCGTGGTGCAGGAACAGCGCCGCCTGGCCGAAGTAGTTGAGGAGCAGCCCCGGCAGCACGACCACGTACCAGGCCCAGCGGATCGGGCCGCGGCCGAAGTGGCCCATGTCGGCGTACAGCGCCTCGCCGCCGGTGACCACCAGGAACACCGAGCCGAGCAGCAGGAACCCATGCCAGCCGTGCGTGGTCAGCATCGCCAGGCCGTAGCGCGGGTCGATCGCCTGCAGCACCTCGGGCGCCTTGATCACCCAGCGCGCCCCGGCGATGCCGATCGCGACGAACCACACCAGCATGATCCAGCCGAAGACGCCGCCGATCTTGCCGGTGCCGAAGCGCTGCACGACGAACAGCGCGACCAGGATCGCGATCGTGATCGGCACGACCAGGTGGGACAGATCGCTGTTCTGCTCCGACAGGCCCTCCATCGCGCCCAGCACCGAGATCGCCGGGGTGATGACGCCGTCGCCGAACAGGAGGCCGGCGCCGAACAGCGCCGCCAGCAGCGGCAGCGCGAGCCGCGTCCGCTTGTGGTCGTCCTTGTCGAGGAGCGCGGCCAGCGCCAGGATGCCGCCCTCGCCCTTGTTGTCGGCGCGCAGCACGAACACCAGGTACTTCATCACGACGACCAGCATCAGCGCCCAGAACACCAGCGACATCACGCCGAGCACGTTGTCGTGGGTCGGCGGCAGCGCGTGGGGCGAGTGCGGCCACGCCAGGCACTCCTTCACCGCGTACAGCGGCGACGTGCCGATGTCGCCGTAGACCACGCCGAGCGCGCCGAGCGAGGCGGCGGCGAGCGCGCTGGGGGTGGTCGGGATGGTGTGGGTCGTGGTCGCGCGTTCGCGCTTGGGTGAGCTCATCGGGTCGCCCGCGGCGACGCCGGGACCTACCACCCGTCCGCATAAAGATTCCATCAAGGTCGAGATCGGCCAAGATCTCGACTGGTTGGTCGCCCTGCCACTCACCCCGCCGCGTCGTCGGCGTCGCGCAGCCGGTAGCCCACGCCGGGCTCGGTCAGGAGCCAGCGCGCCCGCCCGGGGTCGGCTTCGATCTTCCGCCGCAGCGCCGCCATGTGCACGCGCAGGTAGTGGACCTCCTCGACCGCGCCCGGCCCCCACACCTCGCGCAAGAGGTGGCGATGGGTCAGCACCTTGCCAGCGTGCTGCATGAGCTGCGCGAGCAGCTTGAACTCGATCGGCGTCAGGTGCACCGGCGCGCCGCCGACCGTCACGGCGTGGCGACCGAGGTCGAGGTGGAGCGGGCCGACCGTGAACACCGCGTCGGGCGCGGGCCCGCCGGCCGCCGACGCCGCGTGGCGCAGCGCCACCCGCATCCGCGCCAGGAGCTCGCCGGTGCCGAACGGCTTGGTCAGGTAGTCGTCGGCGCCGGCGTCGAGCGCGCGGATCTTGTCGGCCTCGCGATCGCGGGCCGAGATGATCAACACCGGCGTGGCGCTGCTGGCGCGCAGCGCGCGCACCAGCTCGACGCCGTCGCCGTCCGGCAGGCCGAGGTCGAGGATCACCAGCGCCGGGTCCTCGGCCAGCGCCCGCCGCGCCTCGGCCAGCGTGCCGGCCTCGGTCACGGTGAAGGCGTGGGCGGTCAAGGTCGCGCGCAACAGCCGGCGCATCGCGACCTCGTCGTCGACGATCAGCACGTGGGTCATGGGGGCCCTCCCGGTGGCCGCGCCGCCGGCAGCTCGATCACGAACGCGGCGCCGCCGTCGGCCGGCGCCTCGACCCGGGCGGCGCCGCCGTGGGCCACCGCGATCGCGCGCACCACCGCCAGGCCCAGGCCGGCGCCGGGCGCGGCCGACGCGCGGAAGAACTTGTCGAACACCCGCTCGCGATCGGCGGGCGCGACGCCGGCGCCGTGATCGCGCACCGTGAGCTCGACGCGCCCGTCGCGCGCCACCGCCGCGATCTCGATCGGCGGCGCGCCGTGCTTGATCGCGTTCTCGATCAGGTTGACCAGCGCCAGCTCGAACAGCACGGGGTCGACCTCGACCTCGACGTCGCCGACCGCGACGGTCACCGCGCGCTCGCCGAGCAGCGGCTCGAGCCGGGTCAGCGCGCCGCCGATCAGCTCGTCGAGCGGCACCCACTCGCGGGTCGGGACGATGCCGGTCTCGACGCGGGTCAGCTGCAGCAGGTTGGCCAGCATCCGCTCGAGCCGACGGGCCTCGCCGACGATCGACTCGAGCAGCTCGGCCCGGGCCGGCGCCGCCACCGCCGGGTCGGC
>Ga0075163_10006255_pt1 | contig 15772 bp, 13 predicted proteins | sample JI1023141ADNA_FD_71478 | JGI IMG/M metagenome (GOLD analysis project Ga0075163, IMG submission 71478) | Wastewater effluent complex algal communities from Wisconsin, to seasonally profile nutrient transformation and Carbon sequestration -... | ecosystem: Engineered > WWTP > Effluent > Algae... | reverse complement strand
ACGCCGTTTCTGATCGTGGCGGTGTGGGCCTTCAGCCGCTCATCACCTGTCTTTGCGGAGCGCATCCGCAATCACTCCGTCGTGGGTCCTTATATACGGGACTGGCAGGATCACGGCATCATACCCGTAAAGGCCAAAATGCTTGCCTGCCTGATGATGGGGACGGCCAGTCTCTACCTCAACACCTGGAGCCCGGCACCAAAGTGGGTCGGCATTGGTGCCAGTGTCATCATGGGGGGGATTGCGGTTTATGTGGTCACGCGCCCATCACGGCGCGCCGGTTCCTGAACTAGTGCTTGCGGGCCGGATATTGTTCGGCCCAAACACGGGCACGGGCCTGCGCTTCAAGGCGCTCATCCTCTTCCAACGCGTCATGCAGTTCATTATAGCGCTCGATGATCCGGCGGTCATCCGAAGGGTTCGCGGTTTCGGCGGCAAGGGCGTACCACATGAAGCCACGAATCTGGTCGCGCTTCACGTTGCTGCCTTTCCAATAGAGATCACCGAGATAGGCTTGCGCGCCGGGGTGGCGTTTACGTGCGGCAGATGTGAGCCACTTCAGGCCCTGTGTCGGATTCTTCTTCATTCCCTCACCCCGGATGTTCATCACGCCCAGCGCGTAGGTCGCGTCGGGGTGGCCGTAGGTTGAGGCAAGGCGGAGATAGACGCGCGCGGCGCGAGCCGGGTCGGCCTTGATGCCGGCAGAGGGCACACCTTCGCGGATGTAGTTGGCCATCCAGATCTGGCTATCGACCATGACCTGGAGACGCTTGTGGTCCGGCTCGTCGGGGTCATAATTTTCCGCAACGCGCTGATAGTAGGAATAGGCCATGGCATCGTCGGCCGGAACACCACGGCCAAGGCGATACATGTGTCCGAGGTACCAATCGGCAATCGAGTTGCCCTGATCCGATTCGCGGCTGAAGTACTTCAGCGCGCGGCCATATTCGCCACTGTTATAAGCTTTGCGGCCCTTCTTGAGGTCGTCCGTCCAGAATGGAACAAGTGCGATCTTGGGGAGTTTAACCTCCGGCACGGCTGGGAAATACCGGAAAAAGCCGGCGCGCTCTTCGTCGCTGGGTCCTTCCTGAGCCTGAGCGAAGCTGATCTGCATGAACGAAGCCACAAGAATGAGCAGCATCGAGAGAAGGAGCTTTTGCCCCCACCCGGTCATGTCATTCCTTGTTCGCTCCGCAACCACGACTTCAAACCACTCCAAACCCGGTACATCTGGCCGAAGGAATCGGCCAAGAGATGGAATAGGCTGCCATTGCGTCTGAAGCATAGCCAGACACGGTCGAAATTCGGGCGAAACTGGGGTGGCAATCATTCATCACGTTGGACTGGGTAAAAGCCAATTGCGGCGGATCGTGGCAGAGTCGCCCCTGCTAACATGGCACTTTACACATATTGGTTAACTGTTGCAGGAATGACACAAGATGGGATTGCGCCTGGGATTGCGATTGACGCTACTGCGCTCAGGTTGAAAAGATGCAGCGGACAAACCCGAACGGAATCACTGCAAATGTCTGATGCCCCGACCCAATCGCCCCACCCGCCGGAGCGACTGAACTTCACCTATGTGCCGCGCAAGGGGCTATTGAAGCTGACCATCGTCAACCTCCTGCTTTCGATCATTACCTTTTCTCTCTACCGCTTCTGGGCCAAAACCAATGTTCGCAAGCACATCTGGTCCTGTGTCCACATCAACGGCGAGCCTCTGGAATACACCGGGACGGGCAAGGAGCTGTTCCTTGGGGCGCTTGCAGTGTTTGCCTGCCTGTTTCTCCCGATCATCATCCTGGGCGCTGCCATCAGTCTGGTTTACGGCCCCGACTCACCGGCATTGGTGATGATCCAGTTTTTCGTCATCATCGTGATCTATGTTTTCTGGGGCTTTGCTGTTTACAAGGCCCGCAAATATCAGCTTTCGCGCACCCACTGGCGCGGCATCCGCGGCACATTGGTTGGATCTGCGATGACCTATAGCCTGTTGTTTTTTGGTTCACTCCTCGCGAAGTCCATGTCTATCGGCTGGGCTACACCGGTCATGAATACGGTACTGCAAGAGCAGATCACCAATGACATGCGCTTCGGTGATGCGGCATTCAAATTCAAGGGCCGTGCCGGGCCGCTCTACCCGACTTATGCACTGTGCTGGCTGCTGTCGCTGGGGGGCATCATCGCCGCCATCGTTCTGGTGGCGAGTTCACAATCCATTAGAGACTTATTCAACTCCGACATGGCAGGCACAGACCCGGAGAGGTTGGCGATCTATGTCACAGTGGCCATTGTGGCGTTCTTCTTGCTCACGCTCTTGTTGATCCCCATGCTCTGGTCCATTTACATCGCCAAGGAACTTCGCACCTTCGCCAACTACACGCGATTTGATGGCGTTCCTTTTTCACTGGATGCCTCAGCCGGGGCGGTGATCTGGCTGGCTGTCATTAACATTCTCATCCTGATTTTCACGCTGGGCATTGGCTGGCCCTACATCAACCAGCGCACTGTCAAGTTTGTAGTAGACCGCATTTCTCTTGATGGACTTGTTGATGTTGACCGCATCCAGCAATCGCAGGTGCCGCTCGACAAGCGCGGCGAAGGTTTGGCGGACGCCTTTGACGTGGGAGGTCTATAATGGCCGTTCAGGCAAACTACTTCGACGGCGAAATTGCTCGTGACCGGGCTGTCACGCTGGACCAGATGGACGGCCGGCTGGTCTTTACTGGGCCTGATGTTCCTCTCACAAGCTGGAGCATCGCGGGGCTGCACCCAATCGATCCGCCGACGCCAGGCCAACCGTTCCGCATCACTCACGATTCCAAGCCGGGGGCGCGTCTCGTCATCCGCGATGAGGCGTTCGTGCAGGCACTGCTGGCGCAGAACAAGCACCTCAAGGGCGGGTACTCCTGGACGCATTTGCGTCAGGTTGCAGTTTGGACGGTGGGCGGTATCCTGGCTGTTGCCGCCATTGGCTATGTGCTCGTGTCCTTCCTGCCTCAAAAAGTGGCTTTCATTCTGCCTGAGGAATGGCGCAACCGGGTGGGTGAACAGGTGGTTGCCAGTCTTATCGACAAGGCCAAACGATGCTCCACCAGCGAAGGCGAAAGTGCCAAGGCGGCCATGATCGCCGCAATTGCCGAGGGCAACCCCGACCTGCCTCCCATCTCGATGGACATCTACGACATGGACTTGGTCAACGCATTTGCGGCACCGGGGGGCAAGATCATCTTCACCCGTGGCATTCTGCAGAAGGCCGACCGACCGGAAGAAATTGCAGGTGTGCTGGCCCATGAGATCGGCCACGTCGCGCACCGCCATCCCGAGACACAGCTTGTCCGCCTTACAGGTCTGCAAGTCTTGATCAGTGTCATGTCAGGCACCAATGGCGGCGATTTCACCAGCAACATTGCGGCCCTTGCAGCGCTCTTCAGCTATTCACGCGAGGCCGAGCGCGAAGCAGATTCTTATGCCCGCACGACCATGGACAAGGCCAACATTGACCCCATGGGATTGCGCACCTTCTTTGAAAAGATCAACAAACTTGAGGGCGGTGCCAGCGGTGCCGACAAGGACTCCACCGCATTGGGACGCATCGGCAATGTCTTTTCCACCCATCCAGGCACGGAAGAACGCATCAAGGAAATCACCCCCCTGCCCGCCGGTCGCACGGCTGTGCAAGTGATGACACCGGAACAATGGTCGGCATTGCAGAAAATTTGTGGCTGATGGAGTGAGGTACTCCAGCGGCTACTTTCCCAACCGCCCCTTCTCATAGGCAACAAACCAATCCACCATCGCCTGCCAGACGTGGCGAGCGAGTGACGGGGACAATCCCTCCGCTGTTGCTAACCTTGCTGCATTCTCGATCACCGCATCGACGCGCTCTGGAATGAGAGCGGGCATGCTGTATTGCGTCTTGATGGCGATCACTCGTTCCACCACCTGCTGTCGTTCGGCCAACAGTTTCACCAACTGGGCGTCAATGCGGTCAATGTCGGCGCGTGCGGCTTTCAGGACTTCAGGAATCATGGTGTTCATGGCCGTGAGCTGGCGGTGTTGGAGAACCAGTTCAATGCGCCAATCTGTCCTATTTCCTGGACCGCGCCCGCGGACTGATTGTCCATGGCCGGATACCCTGTTCACCTCGCGCGGTGGTTACTGATACGCCGCTGGCGGCCAGCGAAATCGCGTGCGCCCCACTGCGCCAGACATCAAAACGATCAATGGTAACGAGCCTGCCCTTGCAGCGGCGGCGCAAGGGATACTGGGCGATGAGAATGTCGGCAGCGGGACACGGCTTCACCAGTTCAGCAGTTTCCTTCAAGAAGGCGACGTCACGGCCTTTCACTACAGCCCGGCAAACACTCGCCTCGCAGGTCCACAGAAGGTGTTTGGCGGCGGCCGCAGGCTTCTCCTGTTGGCCACGCTGCTGCAGCCATTTGCCCACGGCAAAGCGCGAGCCCTTTCCCGGCGTCGGCACCATAATCTCATCGGCGGTGACTGCGGCGACAATGCGAGCCCGTTCCTCTACCAAGATATCTGGCGACGTGGATGTAAGGCCGAACCAAAGTGCAGAGGCAATGGCTGGAAAGGCTAACCAGCGCAATGCACTTCTGGCGGTCGTCGCGAAGGCCGCGGCAAAGGCAAGAGCGGCTGACGTGGAAGCGCTCAATAGTGGAATGGTTGCCCCGGCCGCTGGCCATCCAGCCACCCAATCCGAGATCAGCATCACCACACGCAGTCCCTGTTCCATGACCCAGAGTGGAAGCGCTTCAAGACCAAAGGGCATGGCCAATGTCGCCAACAATGCCATGGGCATTACGGCAACGCTCACCACAGGCAAAGCCAACGCATTGGCGACTACGCCGTAAGGTGCCAGGCGGCCAAAGTGATGTGCCGCTGGTATGCCCGACAACGTACCAGCGATGACCGATGTGGCCAATGAAGCGATGAGTAAGAGCATGCCACGGCGGAATATCTTCCAGAGCCGACCTCCGCGCGGTACGGTTGTGGTCTCAATCCTTCGGTTCCACCACTCAAAGAATGCCGCCAGTCCCATGACCGCAAGAAACGACATCTGAAAACTCGCGGCCACCGCCTGCTCCGGCTGCAAAACGAGAATGAAGATGGCAGCCACAGCCAGATTATGTAGCGAGATAGCAGGTCGATCCACCATCACAGCGAAAAACATCACTGCAATCATGATGAAGGATCGTTCAGTCGCTGCACCACCGTCAGCCAGCAGCATGTAGAAAAGCCCGATAGCAAGTGCCACACCCGCCGCCCATTTTTTGATCGGTCTTCGCAATGCCAAGCCTGGCGAAAGCGCAAGCAGTGCCCTCACAAGCCAAAATGCACTCCCCGCCACCATGGCCATATGCAGTCCCGAAATCGACAAGATATGGAACAGGCCGGAGGCTTGCAGGCTGTCATTCATGACCTTGGGAATCTGCGCCCGTTCGCCGGTGATCAAGGCATCGGCAAATGATCCCGATGGACCTTCAATCACGGCCGTCACGCGCTCGCCAATGACACTGCGCAACGCATGAAAGCCACGGCGCATATGATAGGGCCACCGCACATCGTCCGCCGACGTCACAATGGGAGAGGTAAAGCGTCCGGTTGCCCCGACCGACTGAAAGAACAGGCTGCGGCCATAGTCAAATGCGCCTGGCGATACGGGCAACGGCGATGGCAAGAGTAAAGCGGTGCCAGAAATGCTGTCACCAATTTGCGGAATGCTCTTTACGCCCGTAGCCTGAATCCGCACACGTTTCGGAACCTCCTCCTGTGGCAAGCCCACCGCCTGTTCAACATCGATGACCAAAGTCAGGCGCTTGGCGCTCGGCCGGTCAACGTCAGCGATGTACCCGGTAATTTTGACATCCGGGGTGAAGGCCCGGACCATTGGCGTTGCCACCCATCCAGTGCGCAGTTTGGCAATGCCAAAGCCGGCGATGGAAATCACCAAGGCCATGACCAGCAGTGAATCCCGAAATCGCCACAACCCCAAAGCGGCGGCAACGGCCAAAGCAATCACCAGAGTCCAGCCAGGTTCACTTGATGCGGCGAAGTAGCTCCAGATGCCGATGACCAGAAGCATGGGGGCCCAAACGGTCAATCGTGCCCGTTCCTGTCCCGGGATATCGGCAAGGGCGCCGGCAACGACCGCGAGCCAATTCGCAATCCCTTTGCTGTCTGGCCCTTTGACGGCCAAAGTCCCTGTGCTATCCGGCTCACTCACGGCCATTGCTGCCCCATCCCAGATCCAAGGCTACAAGGAATTCGGCGTACATGTCATCGCCCGTTGTCACACGTTTTGCTCCCTCACCCACTGGCTTCCTGCATATTGGCGGGGCCCGCACCGCCCTGTTCAATTGGGCCTATTCCAAAGGCAAGGCGGGCAAGATGCTGCTCCGCATCGAGGATACCGACCGTGAGCGCTCCACCGATGCAGCCGTTGCAGCTATTCTTGATGGCCTGACCTGGCTTGGTCTCACATGGGACGGTGAGGCTGTGTCGCAGTTCGCCCGCGCCCAGCGCCATCAGGAAGTGGCCCACGAACTTCTCGCCAAAGGCAGCGCCTACTATTGCTATTGCTCACCGGCCGAATTGGATGCCATGCGGGCCAAGGCCGAGGCTGAAAAGCGCCCTATCCGCTATGACGGGACCTGGCGTGACCGGGCCCCTTCCACCGCGCCTGCCGGCGTAAAGCCTGTCATCCGTTTCAAGTCTCCCCAGACAGGAGAAACGGTGATTGACGACCATGCCCAGGGTCGCGTTGTCATTCCCAACAAAGACCTCGACGACCTCATTATCCTGCGTTCTGACGGCAACCCGACCTATAACCTGTCAGTTGTGGTGGATGATCACGACATGGGTGTCACCCACATCATCCGCGGTGTTGACCACCTCACCAATGCGGCCCGCCAAACACAGATTTATCTCGCCATGGGATGGGGCGTTCCTGCCATGACCCATGTGCCGCTGATCCACGGTCCAGACGGTGCCAAGCTCTCCAAACGTCACGGCGCGCTGGGTGTCGAAGCCTATCGGGAAATGGGTTACCTGCCCGCCGCGTTGCGCAACTATCTCGCCCGCCTTGGCTGGAGCCATGGCGACGATGAGATCTTCTCAACTGAACAGCTGGTGCAGTGGTTTGAACTGGATGGCATTGGCAAATCGGCCGCGCGGTTTGATTTCGCCAAACTGGAAAATCTGAATGGCCACTACATCCGCCACACCGATGATGCCGAGTTGTTGCAGCACCTGATCGCCTTCATGCCGCACGACTCGCAGGCCAACGGACCTGCCCTCCTGGCGCGCACCGACGAAGCCATGAAGGATAAGCTGGTCAAGGCCATGCCCGGCTTGAAGGAACGCGCCAAGACACTCGTGGAACTGCTCAAGAGCGCCGCCTACCTCTACGTTTCACGCCCCCTTCCGATGGATGACAAGGCGAAGCAGATTATCGCTGAAGGTGGCACTGCCGCCCTTGCGGAAATACTACCCGTGCTGGAAGGAGCATCTGAATGGACCGCCTCAGTGCTGGAGGCCGCAGTCAAGGCCCATGCCGAGGCGGCTGGCCTGAAACTCGGCAAACTGGCCCAGCCACTTCGCGCTGCTCTGACTGGCACCTCTACGTCCCCCGGCATATTTGACGTTCTTGAGGTTTTGGGCCGGGATGAAAGCCTTGCACGCATTCGTGATCAGGCCCAGTCATAAGCTGGATTAAAAGCGACACATCTTTGGTCTAAAGGCCCAGATAGTGCAGCAACATTGACCTTTTTGTTGCGCCGCAATAGAGTCCGATAAAATATGGGAGATCGCGTCATGGCCGAGACCAAGAAAACCGCTACGCTGGAGCTTGATGGCAAGCGCGTGTCACTTCCGGTGCATTCCGGCAGCATCGGCCCGGATGTTGTAGACATCGCTGCCCTCTATAAGGAGACGCAAGCCTTCACCTTTGACCCAGGTTTTACTTCCACTGCGGCTTGCGAGTCCAAGATCACCTTTATCGATGGTGACGAAGGTGTCTTGTTGCACCGAGGTTATCCCATTGAGCAACTTGCCGAAGAAGGTGACTTCATCGAGACGTGCTACCTCCTGCTTTACGGTGAGTTGCCAACATCGGCACAGCGCAAGAAGTTTGAGAGCAACATCACTTACCACACAATGGTGCACGAGCAGATGGCGCTGCTCTTCCGTGGCTTCCGCCGCGATGCCCACCCCATGGCCGTCATGGTGGCTGTGGTTGGCGCCATGTCAGCATTCTATCAGGACTCGACAGACATCACCGACGCACGCCAGCGCGAAATCGCTGCCCACCGGATGATCGCCAAACTGCCAACCATCGCGGCAATGGCCTATAAGTATCACATTGGCCAACCCTTCGTTTATCCGCAGAACGACTTGTCTTATGCAGCCAACTTCCTGCGCATGTGCTTTGCCGTGCCCTGCGAAGACTACAAAGTGAATCCGGTGCTGGCACGTGCCATGGATCGGATCTTCGTGCTGCACGCCGACCATGAACAGAATGCCTCAACCTCCACTGTTCGTTTGGCTGGCTCGTCGGGCGCTAATCCCTTTGCCTGTATTTCCGCTGGCATTGCCTGTCTGTGGGGCCCTGCCCACGGTGGTGCCAATGAGGCCGCACTCAAGATGCTTGCTGAAATTGGCCGCCCCGAAAACATCCCTGACTTCATTGCCAAAGTGAAGGACAAGAACTCCAACGTGCGACTGATGGGCTTTGGCCACCGCGTCTATAAGAACTACGATCCGCGCGCCAAGATCATGCAAAAGACGGCACACGAGGTGTTCGAACTGCTGGGGATCGGTGAGGATCCACTGCTACAGGTGGCGCATGAATTGGAAAAGGTGGCGCTGTCCGATGAGTACTTCATCTCCCGCAAGCTCTACCCCAATGTTGATTTCTATTCCGGCATCATTCTTCGTGCCATGGGCTTCCCCACCAGCATGTTCACGGTGCTTTTCGCCCTCGCCCGTACCGTTGGCTGGATCAGCCAGTGGAAGGAAATGATCGAGGAACCGAACCAGCGCATTGGCCGCCCGCGCCAGCTCTACACCGGCCCGGTCAAGCGCGCCTACGTCCCTGTCGCGAAGCGGGGCTAAACGCCCCGCTCATCCATCAGCATCGCGCCGATTTCAGCTTCGGCGACCTTCTTGCCATCCACATGGGCCTCGGCCCAGTATTTCCAAACAGGTGGCCGCTTGTGGTTCAGCTTGACATGGAAGTGCACCTGATCGCCGGGGACCACAGGCTTGCGGAACCGCGCCTTGTCTATCGACATAAAGAACACCAGCTTGCCAGCGTCAGCGTCGCCGCGTGACTCCAACACGATGGCACCCGCCGCCTGGGCCATCGCCTCGATCAGCAACACTCCAGGCATGACGGGGCGGCCTGGAAAATGACCCTGAAAGAAGGGTTCATTGATCGTCACATTTTTGATTGCCGTGCCACTTTCCTCGCCCTGGACGTTCACCAGCTTGTCGATCAGCAGGAAGGGATAGCGGTGAGGTAAAAGCTTAAGGATGCGTTGGATGTCCACAGTCTTACCAGTGGTCGGTGTTGCTTCAGTCATTGTTTGTCCTGAAAGAAAAAGGGCGGGAAAATCCCGCCCTTTTTAGCTGATATTTCAAGCGCGTCTAGAAGCGCGTACCGATGGAGAACTGGAACATCTCGGTTATGTCCTGCTTCTGCTTGAGGAGCGGATAGGAGGCCTCGAAGCGCAATGGACCGAAGGGCGATGTCCAGATAATGCCGGCACCGATAGAAGCGCGCAGGCCGACGGAATCATATACCGTACAATCCGTTGGCGTCGTGTTGTCGCAGAGTGTACCTGCGATATTCATCATTGTGTTTTCAGGCGCATTGAACACAGTACCAAAGTCACTGAAGACTGCGCCTTCGATGCCCCACTCTTCCGGGATGCCGAGTGGGAAATTCACTTCCACAGTGCCGATGGCATAGGTCTGACCGCCAATGGAGTCGATCGAGCCGTCATTGCCGACCATGTGCGGACCAACGCCAGACTTGGCAAAGCCACGGAAGGTGTCGCCACCTTTGAAAAAGCGATCCTGCAGGGGGACGTCATTGCCCAGCGACTGTGTGTGACCAGCATTCGCTTCCAGCTTCAAGACAACCTTGTCGTCGAAGAACGGTATGAAATACCACGCATGGCCCTCGACTGACGCAAACTGCGCGTCGCCGCCAAGACCAGCCAATTCCATTTCAAGTTGGGCACGCAGGCCAGATGCGGGTTTGACCGGATTGTCGAGGTCATCATATGTGTAAACAGCAGAAACGGCAGACTTAAGGCTCTCACCTTCCTGCGCGATGATAGCAGGTGAAGCTGTTGCCCAGTTGACACCAGTTACATCGCGATACGCAGCGAAGTACTTGAGATTCAGGGATGAGAACTCGTCGAGCCGGAAACCGACACGCAATGCGCCACCAATCTGCTGGCTGCGGTAAGACGACGTACTCGTGTTGTCGGCGCGGTTGCCAAACAGGTCAAAACCTGCGGCCAACGGCATTCCCATGAAGTAAGGTTCCGTGAAACTGAAATCGATGGACTGCTTCTTGAAGCTGACGGATGTGTTCAATTTCACATTCTGTCCGCGCCCAAACAGATTGCGCTCTTGAATGCCCACCTGACCAACAACGGTTTCAATCGAAGAATAACCGATTGAGAAGTTCAATTGGCCAGTGGACTTCTCGACAACCTCAATGACCAGCGTGATGCGGTCGGGGGCAGAGCCCTCTTCTTCCTTGAACTCGACGCTGGAGAAGTAATCCAAAGCGGTCAGGCGGCGGCGGGCGCGCTCTACAAGCGTGCGGTTATAGGCATCGCCCTCGAACAGTTGCAGTTCGCGGCGGATCACCTTGTCGTGCGTGCGGTCGTTGCCGACAATGTCAATGCGCTCGACATATGTGCGCGGGCCTTCAGTAATGTCATAACTGATGTTCAACGTGCCACGTTCGGTGTCGCGGTCGACCTTGGGCTCAACCTTGGCAAAGACAAAACCTTGGTTCGACGCTTCAAGCGTGAGCCTCTCCACTGACTTGTCAACTTTGGACGCGTCATAAGTATCGCCCACACCGGTCTTCACCACTTTCTTCAGAGGATCCGGTTCCAGATTGGCTTCACCAATATTCACGGCGACGTCAGCAACCGTATAGCGCGGCCCTTCCTCAATCGTGAAGTTGATAACGAAACCACCCTCTTCGCTACCGGAATAGTTGGCTTGGGCATCAACGATCTGCACGTCAGCGAAACCGTTCTTCAGGTAGTAGCGGCGCAGCAATTCCTTGTCATACTGCAAGCGGTCTTCATCATGAGTTGTGTTGCGCAAGAAGAACTTCCACCAGGACTTCTGCTTGGTGGCAATGACATCGCGAAGGTCACTGTCCGAAAAGCTCTTGTTGCCCTCAAAGTTGATCTGATTGACGTGGGTCTTGCCGCCTTCATTGATCTCGAAAACGAGATTGATGCGGTTCTCCGGCAGGCGGATCATCTTCGGCGCAACGCTGACGTTGTAGAAGCCCTGCTTCTGGTACAGTGCGAGAATCCGGCGGTTATCGGACGCGACGCGGGCCTTGGTGAAGATCATGCGCTCGCGCACTTCCACTTCCTTGGTAAGCGTATCGTCGTCAATCTCAGAATTGCCTTCGAAATTCACCACGCTGATCAAAGGATTTTCCGACACGGTAATCACCAGTGCCGAACCCTGACGATCAATGGACACATCGCGGAACAGGCCAGTCTGAAAGAGGACCTTGATCGACTCGTCGATCAACTCGGAATCGAACTGGTCACCAACGCCTAGCTGCAGGTACGAGAGAATGGTCTCATTCTCGACGCGCTGGTTGCCATTGATGACGACATTGGAAACGGCGGCGGCATAGGCCGGGCGGGCAAAATGAACAGGCGACAAAACGGGAGCAACGGCCATTACAAACAGCACGAGTACGCCGATAACTGATAGTTTCTTACGCATCAAATAAGCCAATCTCACTCGTCCCGTGCCGTCCACAGAAAACCCGGACAAGGTCAAAATTGCCCCCACCCCGGCGAATCGCGCATCCCAGCCTGATTCAGGCATCTCAATTGCGTCCCATTGTGACCTCACCATGGCGCAATCCCACCTAATTCATCCCAGCGATTTGCAATCGCCCTTTTAGACTGTTTCCCCTTTTATGCAAATGAAACTAAGTCTTTGTTTCAACTGCCCAGAACCACACTCACAGTCCGGACAATATCGTTCCAAATTCCGATCAACATCAGCATCACAACGAAAGAAAAACCGATGCGGTAGCCCCATTCCTGCGCATTTGGCCCAAGCGGCTTCCCGCGCAAGGCTTCAACGGCGTAGAAAACAAGGTGACCGCCATCCAGCATAGGAACAGGAAATAGGTTAATAAGTCCGATACTGACGCTTAAAAGGGCTACAAAGCTGATGAAAGCGAGGCCACCGGACGATGCCGTATCGCCTGCCCCCTTGGCCATGGCGATTGGACCACCGATCTGCTTGATGCTTTCCGCGCCAGTGAACAATTTGGCGATGTAGCGGCCTGTCGTGGCGATGATGTACCAGGTCCGGTCAATGCCCTTCACAAGGGCCTCATGCGGGGGGTAACGCTCGTAAAGTGGCTGGTCCGTTTTGGGATCATGGCGCACGCCCAGCAGTCCAATCTTGATGGTGCCACCAAAACCGTCTGGCATTTCCTGGATGCGGGGGGTGAGCGTCAGTTCCATGAGGCTTCCGGCGCGCTCAACAACAACGGGCAGCGCGACCCCGCCCTTCTGCCAAACAAGTTCCTGGACCGCGGCAAAACTGCGTGTTTCGGTGTCGTCAACTTTTCGGATGAAGTCGCCGGCCTTCACGCCAGCAGCTTCTGCGGCAGAACCGGCGACAACCTCGTCCACGCGCGGTTCGGAATACGGCACACCAATAACTGAGTAAGCCATAGTGAAGATGAAGATGGCGAGGATGAAGTTGGCAATTGGTCCGGCGGCCACAACAGCTGCTCGCTGCCACACGGGCTTGCCATGAAAGTTCCCGGCGCTGCGTGGCGCGATTTCAACGGGCTGATCCGGCATGCTTGCGGCGTTGGCGTCGCCCTCGAAGCGCACATAACCACCAAGTGGCAGCCAGCAGATTTTCCAGCGCGTCCCGTGCCTGTCAACCCAGCCGAAAATCTCCTTGCCGAAGCCAATTGAGAAGGCTTCCACTTTCACGCCGCACCAACGGGCTACTTGAAAGTGGCCAAACTCATGCACGAAAACAATAATGGTGATAGCGATCAGGAATGGCAGCACATAACCCAGCGGCACATTCAGCAACGAAGACAAATCCATAGCTTCTCCAAACACATTCAAGGCGTGCCGATCCCGCCCTCTTTACGAAGTTTTAACCACAAAGCAGCGGGTTTGCGTCAATATTTCGGCAAGATGGTTACCACACCAACAGGCCCTGTGCGGCCGATGGGGAAAACCTCAAAAATCCAATGATTGCAGCTACTACTGTGACAGCAATCAATCCGTCCACCCGGTCGATAATGCCGCCGTGGCCGGGGATCAAATGACCGGAATCCTTCACCCCGTGAAAGCGCTTGAAGGCACTTTCCAGGATATCGCCACCCTGTTCCACCACAGCCAATGCTGCTGCAAGCACGACAAGCGGCCACACCGAGGGCATGAAGAAACTCGCATAAACACCGCTCGCTATGGCCGCACCTGCCATGGCACCCGCCATGCCTGCCCAGGTTTTCTTCGGCGAGATTTTCGGTGCGAGTTTCGGCCCGCCGATGATGCGCCCTGCGAAATAGGCCAGACTATCCGCGGCCCAGACCATCAGCATGATCCAGATGATAGCGTGCAAACCCCAGGCGTGGTCGTGGCGCAGAACCACAAGCGCCAGCACTGGCAAGGCCACATAAGGCACACCAACAAAGCACCAATGGGATTTGGCCCGCGACCCGAAAGCGACACCAGCGTAGGACACCGCTGTGAGCGACAAGATTGCGAACAGCGTAAAAACCGGACCAATCTCACGGGGTAAAAATGCGGCGCAAAGAGCAGCCAGCGCATGCACGGCAAACTGCGAAGTTGATCGTCCATGGGCGATCACCGTCCACTCATGGGCCATAAGGATCCCGAGGAAAGCCGCAAACAACTCAAACCACAGTCCGCCCAACCAGATGTCGAGCAGAACCGCAGGAATGAGCACCGCTGCAGATAGCGCGCGCACGCCAAGGTCAGCCCACTTGGCCGATGGCGCGATGGGTGCGCCCTGCCCTTCATTACTCATGCGGATTGCGCTTTCAGGCCACCAAAACGGCGTTCACGCGCTGCAAACTCGTTGACCGCACGGGCAAAAATTTCACTTGAAAAGTCCGGCCAGTACTCCGGCACAAAGACAAACTCGGCATAGGCGCACTGCCACAGCAGGAAGTTGGAAATGCGCTCCTCGCCGCCGGTACGGATCAAAAGGTCTGGCTCCGGCATGTCGGCCGTGTCCAACCGTTCACCAAGCAACTCCATTGTGACATCGGCTGCCACCAATTTACCGGCGGCCACATCGGCTGCAATGGCTTTTGCCGCACGGGTGATTTCCTGGCGGCTGCCATAGTTGAACGCCACAACGAGATTGAGCTTGCTGTTGCCAGCGGTCAGGCGCTCGGCATCCTCCAGCATGGCCGTGATTGACGTGTCGAGATTGTCACGGTCACCGATCACCCGGATGCGCACGCCAGCAGCGTGGAGTTCCGCCACGTCTTGCCGGATGAACCGGCGGAGCAGGTCCAGCAGGAACATCACCTCAAGCTTGGGGCGCGACCAGTTTTCCGTGCTGAAGGAATAGATTGTCAGATACTCGATGCCGAGGTCAGCAGCACTGCGCACGGCCTGCCGCAACGCGTCTATGCCCGCCTTGTGGCCGGCTGAACGCGGCAGACCACGCGCCGAAGCCCAGCGTCCGTTGCCGTCCATGATGATGGCAACGTGGCGTGGTACAGTTTGGCTCTGCCCCGAAACCAAAGCCTTTAGACCTGCATGATTTCTGCTTCCTTGGTCTTCAAAGTCGCGTCGATGTCCTTGATGGTATCGTCGGTGAACTTCTGAACCTCGTCAGCTTTGGTCTTGTGTTCGTCTTCGCTCATCAGGTGGGCCTTTTCGAGGGCTTTCAACTGATCCATACCGTCGCGACGCACGTTGCGCGCGGCAACTCGGGCCTTTTCGGCATATTGGTGTGCCACTTTCACCAGTTCCTTGCGGCGGTCCTGGGTGAGGTCTGGCATGCGCAGGCGGATGGTCTGGCCTTCAGTCTGCGGGTTAAGCCCGAGATTGGATTGGTGGATGGCCTTTTCAACGGCAATCACCAGTCCGCGATCCCACACGCTGATCTGCAGCAGGCGCGGTTCCGGCACGCTCACCGTGCCGACCTGGCTCAGCGGCATGCTAGCGCCATAGGCGTCAACCTGAATGGGATCGAGCAAGCTGGCAGAGGCGCGACCCGTGCGCAGGCCGCCGAAATCGTGTTTGAGTGAGTCAACAGCGCCTTGCATGCGGCGCTTGATGTCTTGGGCATTGAAGGGTGCAGGTGCAGCCATGTAAAAATCCTTGGATCAGTCCTTGGTGATGGTCGTAAAAGTGCCTTTGCCGCTGAGCACACGCGCAACGTTCCCGGCTTCGCGGATCGAAAATACAACGACGGGGATGGCATTGTCACGCGCCAGTGCAATGGC
>Ga0075163_10006254_pt1 | contig 15773 bp, 14 predicted proteins | sample JI1023141ADNA_FD_71478 | JGI IMG/M metagenome (GOLD analysis project Ga0075163, IMG submission 71478) | Wastewater effluent complex algal communities from Wisconsin, to seasonally profile nutrient transformation and Carbon sequestration -... | ecosystem: Engineered > WWTP > Effluent > Algae... | reverse complement strand
TTACGGAACGATCCGTCTCGGCATGGTTGGCGCGGCGCTCGGAATGGCCGACGATGACATAGCGGGCGTCCAGATCGGCCCACATTTCGGCGCTGACGTCGCCCGTGTGGGCGCCAGAAGCGGCAGAATGACAATCCTGACCACCAAGGGAGATGCGGCTGCCAGAAACGAACTCGGCGGCGAGGCCTGCCAGGGTCGCCGGCGGGCAGATTGCGAGTTCGATGGTGTCGGGAAGGTCTTCAGCCCCGGCAATCATGTCCTCGATATCGAGCACGGACGCGGTCAGGCCGTTCATCTTCCAGTTGCCCGCGACCAGCTTTTTGCGTCCGCTCATGTCGTGTGCGCCTTGCCTAAGGATACGGCGTCGCCTAGCAAGCCGTGTTCCAGCGGACAAGCCGAACCTGTGCCTCCGCCTTTCTGGGAGACGCGCCATGCTGAGCGGGTTCCGCAAGTTCGCCAAGTCGAAGCTGGCGCTTGTCCTCTTCGGCGGCCTGATCGTCGCGTTCGGGTTCGGCGTCGGCACCAGCGATCCCTTCCAGGGCATCCAGGGCGGCGGCTTCCTGCGCGCCGGCGACCGCAGCATTGGCGTGCGCGACGTAAACCGCCTTCTGGACCGCCAGATCGACAATATGCGCGAACAGAGCGGCGAAGTGATCTCGCAGCGGCAGGCGGCCGAGCGCGGCATCACCGGTCAGATCGTCCAGGAACTGCAGCAGCAGACCCAGGCGCTCGCCTTCATGGACAAGATGGGCGTGCGCGGAAGCGCCGCCGCAGTCACCGACCTGATCAGCACTGCACCGCGGTTCAAGGACGCGCTGGGTCGCGTCAATATGGATGAAGTGGCGCGCTATGCATCCGAGCAGAAGCAGTCGGTTGCCGAATTCCAGTCAGACATCGCCGACAGCCTGACGCTTGGCTATCTTGATCGCGCCCTGTTCAGCGGGCTGACGACGCCGCAGATCCTGACGAAATCGCTGACCGCCTATCTGGGCGAGAGCCGGACGCTGAACATTGCGCGGCTGACGCGGACAAGCGTGGCGGAGCCGAAACCGCCGACCGAAACCGAACTTCAGGCTTTCTATACGGATCGCAACGCAGTGTTTGCGCAACCCGAGCGCCGTCGCATTTCGGTGCTGAGTTACACGCCGGAAGATTTCGTCGACAAGGTTGAGATCAGCGAAGCCGATCTCAAATCCGAGTACGACCGCCGTATCCGCGAATTTTCGGGGCCCGAAACGCGCGTGATCACCCAACTCACGTCGGCTGATCAGAACAAGCTGCAAACGGTGGTCGACGCCGTGAAACTGGGCGAGACGATCGAAGCGGCTGCGGCCAAGGTTCCCGGTCTGGAACTGGTGACGCTGACGGTGAAGCCCGCCGATCTGACTGATGTGCAGTACAGCGGTTACGTGTTTTCGCTGCCCGTCAACGAAATGGCCGGGCCAGTGAAAGTGGGAGAGACCTGGTTCGGTGTTCAGGTGAAGACGATCACTCCCGGCGAGGCGCAATCCTTCGAGTCGGTTAAAGACCAGCTGCGTTCCCAGATGGCGTTGCGCGATGCGGAGCGGCTGTTCAGCGGCACGGAAGAGTCGTTCTACGACCTCTCCGGCGGCGCGACCTCGCTGGAAGACATCGCCAAGGACATCGGCGCGCCGGTGATCCAGCTCGCACCGATTGACGCCAATGGCGGAATGGAGCGGATACGGCCCAGCGAATCGAACGTGTTCACGCGCCATCCGGACGCGCTGAAGTCGATGTTCTCGCTGAAGGTTGGCGAACTGAGCGACGTGATCGAAGCCAACAACGAGCGCGCACTGTTCCGGCTCGACGAGATTGTCGCGCCGCGGACACCGCCGCTCGACGAAGTTCGCGGCGACCTGACCCAACTCTACCTTGCGGTGAAGACCCAAGAAGCGGCGCTGAAGGTTGCCGACGACATGGTTGCGGCAGTGAAGGCCGGCGCGACGTTTGAAGCGGCGGCCGCGAGCGCCAAAATGGCGGCCCAGAAACTGCCGCCGTTGCTGCGCGCCAGCCAGAACGCGATTGACCCTGCGATCATGAACGCAGCCTTCTCGCTTGCGGTTGGCGAGACGGCAGTGGCGAAAGACCAGCGCGGCGAGCCATGGGTGGTGCGCGTGGAAAGCTCTGCGCCGGCGACGCCGGATGTGGAAGGCCAGTTGAACGCCATGGTCACACAGGAAATCACCAAGGGTCTGTCGCAGGACGTCACCGAGGCGTTCGCGCGGGGCGTGCAGAAGGCGGTCAAGGTGAAGGCCAACGAGAAAGCCATCGGGGATTATCTCGCCAGCTTCACCAAGGATGACGAAACGCAATGACGTCGTCCCTGCCCCGACTCCTGGTCAGGCGCCGGGTCGACGATACGGAATCGCCCGTGTCGGCCATGTTGAAGCTGGGGCCGCTGACGCCCGGGCTGGTGCTGTTCGAAAGCGTGATGGGCGGCGAAAACCGCGGGCGCTATTCGTTCGTAGGCTTGCAGCCGGACCTGTGGTGGCGTGTGCGCGGCGGCAAGGCCGAGACCTCGCTGACGCACAACTTCAAGGAAGTGCTTTCGACATCTGATGATCCGATGGGATCGCTCCGCGAGTTTATCGCGGCGTGCAAGGTGTCGAGCATGGAAGGCCTGCCGCCGATGGCGGCGGGCGCGTTCGGCTATCTCGGCTATGACATGATCCGCTATGTCGAGCGGCTGCCGGAAACCAAGCCGGATCCGAACGGCGTGCCGGAAGCGATGCTGATGCGGCCCTCGGTGGTCATGATCTTCGATGGCGTGCGGCAGGAGATCATCCTGACGACGCCGGTTCGCGATGGCGATGCGGCGGCGAACGCGCGGCTGGATGCGATCGAGGCGGTGCTGGATCGGCCCCTGCCTCCGTCGCGGCCGACGGAAGCGCCAGCCGACAAGGTTGCATTCAAGTCCAACACAACCAAGGCGCGCTATCTCGAGATGGTCGAGAAGGCGAAGAGCTATGTGCGCGCGGGAGACATTTTCCAGGTGGTGCCGAGCCAGCGTTTCTCGGCGCCGTTTGAGCGCTCACCATTTGCGTTTTATCGGGCGTTACGCCGGCTGAACCCGTCACCGTTCATGTTCTACGTGAACTGCGGCGACTTCCAGATCAGCGGGTCGAGTCCGGAAATCCTCGTGCGGCTGCGCGATGGCGTGGTCACTGTGCGGCCAATTGCCGGCACCCTGCCACGCGGCGCGACGCCGGAAGCCGATCTTGCCAACGAAGCGGCGTTGATAGCGGATCCAAAAGAGCGCGCCGAGCATCTGATGTTGCTCGACCTCGGTCGCAACGATGTTGGCCGCGTGTCGGCGCGCGGAACGGTGGAAGTGACCGAGAGCTTCACCATCGAGCGTTACAGCCATGTGATGCACATCGTCTCCAACGTGCAGGGACGATTGAAGGATGGCGAGGACATGGTGTCGGCGCTAACAGCTGGTTTCCCGGCGGGAACCGTGTCGGGCGCGCCGAAGATTCGCGCGATGGAAATCATCAGCGAGCTGGAACCCCACGCGAGGGGTGTTTATGGCGGCGGCGTCGGTTATTTCGGCGCGGGCGGCGACATGGACACGTGCATCGCGCTGCGCACAGCCGTGTTCACGCCGGGCAAGATTCACGTGCAGGCTGGTGGCGGTGTTGTCTATGACAGCAATCCCGAGAGCGAGTTCCGCGAGACGGAGCACAAGGCCGGCGCACTGATGCGCGCCGCCGAGGAAGCCGTGAAATACGATCGGGGGAACCGGTGAGCGCCCCAAAAGTCCTGATCGTCGATAACTACGACAGCTTTACCTACAACCTCGTCCACTACCTGCAGGATCTGGGCGCTGACGTTGATGTGGTGCGCAACGATGCGGTGACGGCGGATGAGGCGCTGGCGATGGGGCATGATGCGATCGTGCTGTCGCCGGGACCATGCACGCCGGACGATGCGGGCATCTGTCTGGAGCTCTTGAACAAGGCGCCTGAGGGGCTGCCGATTCTTGGCGTGTGTCTTGGTCACCAGTCCATCGGGCAGGCGTTCGGCGGCATTGTCGAAGGCGCGCGCGAGATAATCCACGGCAAGATTTCCGAAGTCAGCGTGCTGGGCGGCGAGCTGTTCGAAGGCGTGCCAGTCAAGTTCGACGCGGTGCGTTATCACTCGCTGGCGGTGCGACGCGCAGGTCTGCCGAATGTGCTGAAGGTGGATGCGGAGACGGCAGACGGCGAGATCATGGCGCTGAGCCATGTCGGGAGGCCCGTGTTTGGCGTGCAGTTCCATCCCGAGTCGATCGGCTCGCAGTACGGCAAGGTGATGCTGGCGAACTTCCTGAAGCGTGCGGGTGCGAAGTGAGCGACGCGGTCCGGAGCATTGTCGCGAAGCTGGCGGAAGATCAGCGCTGGACACAGGCGGAGATTGCCGAGGCGTTCGAGGATATCCTCACGGGTCAGACAGATCCGGTGGTGATTGCGGCGTTCCTGATGGGACTGCGCACGCGTGGCGAGGCTGTGGATGATATCGTGGCCGGCGCGCGGGTGATGCGCAAACATGTGCGACCGGTGGTTGCGCCTGCGGGCGCGATTGATACCTGCGGCACGGGCGGGTTGTCCTGGACGTCGCTCAACACATCGACTGCGGTGGCGTTTGTGGCGGCGGGCGCGGGGGCGGTGGTGGCCAAGCACGGCAACCGGTCGCGCACCAAGGCGGGATCGGCGGATGTGCTGGAGGCGCTGGGCGTCAACCTGACGCCGAGCGATGCGCAGCTGCAGGCGAGTTTCCGAGAGGCGGGCGTGGCGTTCATGTTCGCGCCCGGTCACCACTCGGCAATGAAGCATGTGGCGCCGGTGCGGGCTGCGTTGGGCATTCGTACGATCTTCAACATGCTGGGGCCGCTGGCCAATCCGGCTGGCGTCAAGCGGCAAGTGCTGGGCGTGTTTGCGCCGGAGTGGGTGGAGCCGTTCGCGCGATCCCTGCTCGCGCTGGGGTCCGAGCGGGCGATAGTGGTGCACGGGCTTGATGGTCTGGACGAGATATCGGTGTCGGGGCCGACGCTGATCTCCGAAGTGCGTGATGGTGCGGTGCGCACTTACGAGACGACGCCGGAAGCGCTGGGCGTGGATCGCATTTCGATTGAAGACCTGCGCGGCGGTACGGCGGCGGAGAACGCGGAGACGCTGAAAGCGGCGCTGCGCGGCGAGGTCATACCCTTCACGCAGCTGGTGACGGTCAACACCGCCGCCGCCCTGATCGTGGCCGGACTTGCTGACGACATGGGGGTGGCGTTGAAGCTGGTGCGGGCGGCGATTGCGCAGGGCAAGCCGATGGCGGCGCTCGAAGCGCTGAGGCGTGCGTCCAATGGCTAGCGCGATGAGCGATCGGCTCAAGCAGATCATCGACTACAAGTATGACGAGGTCGCCGCGTTGAAACGCGCGCGCAGCCTGAGTTCGCTGGAGGCTGACGCCAAGGCGGCGTCGAAGCCGCGCGGGTTTACCGAACGGCTGCTGGCCATCGCGAAGGCGGACGGCAATGCGCTGATCTGCGAGATGAAGCGGATGAGCCCCTCGGCGGGCCAGATCAACACCACGCGATCGCCCGAAGTGACGGCGCGCGCCTACGAGGCAGGCGGCGCGGCCTGCATTTCGGTGCTGACCGACGGACCGAGCTTCGGCGGCTCGCTGCAGGACATGATCGATGTGCGGGCATCGGTGAGCATTCCGGTGTTGCGCAAGGACTTCATGGTCGACCCGATCCAGGTGATCGAAGCGCGGGCGGCCGGAGCGGATGCGATCCTGATCATCATGGCGGCGCTGGACGACGCGCAGGCGGCTGAGATCCATGCGGCAGCTGACCAGTACGGTATGTCGGTGCTGCTGGAGGCCCATGACGAAGCCGAGACCGTTCGGGCGCTCGGCCTGCCCTCGCCCCTGCTTGGCGTGAACAACCGCGATCTGCGAACCTTCACGACCGATCTGGGCGTGACCGAGCGACTGGCCGACCTGATCCCGCCCAGCCGCCTGCTGATCTCGGAAAGCGGGGTCAAGACCACCGCCGACATTGACCGTCTGCGCAAAAGCGGTGCGCGGGGGTTCCTGATCGGCGAGACCCTGATGCGGTCGGAAAATCCAGAAGAATCCGTCCGGTTGCTGGTCCAGGTACGGTAAAGGCCAGAACAGGCGAATTGACCCATAACGGGAACACATGTAGAACTATACGCGACTCAGAAGAAAGAGGCGCGTCAGTTAGATGCTCACAAAGAAACAACGTGAACTCCTGCTGTTCATCCACGGGAGGATCAAGGAGACCGGGGTCTCGCCATCCTTCGACGAGATGAAGGAAGCGCTGGATCTGGCCTCCAAGTCGGGCATCCACCGCCTCATCACAGCCCTTGAGGAGCGCGGCTTCCTCCGCCGTTTGGCCCACCGGGCGCGGGCGCTTGAGGTCTTGAAGCTTCCCGAAAGCGCGACGCCACAGGCACCGGCCGGTGGCCGGGCTCCGTTCCGTCCCAGCGTGGTGACCGGCGAGCCGACCAGAGTCGAAGCGCGCCCTGCCCCGGGCGGCTATCGCCCCATGATGATCCCGGTTTTGGGCCGCATCGCTGCCGGTACCGCCATCGAGGCGATCCAGCACGAGACGCATCAGGTCGCGGCTCCGGACGAGGATTTCGATCCCGATACGCACTACGCCCTCGAGGTTAAGGGCGACTCGATGATCAACGCCGGCATTCTGGATGGCGACACGGTCATCCTGAAGCGGACGGAGACGGCCCATTCCGGCGATATCGTTGTGGCGCTGGTCAACGACGAGGTCGCCACGCTGAAGCGCTTCCGGCGCAAGGGCGGATCGATTGCACTTGAAGCGGCCAACCCCGACTTTGGCACCCAGATTTTCGGACCTGATCGGGTGAAGATCCAGGGCAAGCTGGTCGGCCTGGTTCGCAAGTATCACTAGCTAGCATCACTGGAGCTTCGGCTCTGGTTTGATGGCGGGAGCGCTGGAGTCCGCATCGGACTTTGGCGCTTTTGCTTTTCTGGATGCTGCGGGCTTGGCGATTTTTGGTTTGGGCAGAGCTTTGGGTTTCGAGCTTTGGGCGTGGAGTTGCGGCGTCCATGGCCGGTCGGCCTCGGGCGGTGCGACACGCAGGCTGCGGCCAAGGGCGCTGAGTTCAAGAACGACTCCGCCCTGTCGGCCCAGAAAGCAGGGATCGATGTGAAGTTCGGCACCGCCGTTTGCTGGTGTGATGTCGTCCTTGACGCTGACGCGGACGAAGACGGGCGTCTGCTGCGGCGTCAGCCCCTCGTTTGCGCGGACGGCGATCCGGATGCGGCGGCTGCGCTCGCTGGCGTCAATTTCCGTGATGGTTCCCTCGATGCGGACCGCGCCGATCTGTTCGAGCAGGATGGGGGCGGCGATTGTGGTTGTTCTGACCTTGCCGGCGGCGGCGCCAATGGCGGTCGAGGCGAGCAGGATCGACACAAAGGAGAGCTGGCCGCCGCCGATGCGGCGGGCGGAAAACGCGTCGTCGACGGGTATGAGGACCGCGCTGAGGAACACCGGCCATCCGGGCTCCGCCAGCCAGCTCATACAGGCACCCGCGCCCTGGGTAAGCGCGAGGGGCGCGAAGAGCGGCCAGCGCAGGGCCTGATCGCGGACGGCGGTATCGAAAAGGGCCCTGACTGCGCCTGCGGCGCTGACTAGCGGGTTGCCGCCGCCGGGTCTTGCTACTGCGGGGCCGGATGTGGTCTTCAGGGCCCGCGCTCCGCCAATGGCTGGCGCGCCATAGCCGGTTGACTGCGACAGAACGAGACTGGACTCCCATGACGGTCGTCACGCGCTTCGCCCCCTCCCCGACGGGCTACCTCCATATCGGGGGAGCGCGGACTGCGCTGTTCTGTTGGCTATATGCGCGTCACACGGGCGGCAAGTTCCTGCTTCGCATCGAGGATACGGACAAGGAACGCTCCACCCAGGCGGCGGTGGATGCGATTTTCGACGGTCTGGGCTGGCTGGGGCTGGCGGGGGATGAACCGCCGGTGATGCAAAGCGCGCAGGTGGTGCGCCATCGCGACGCGGCGCTGGAGATGGTGGGGCGCGGCACGGCGTTTCGTTGCTACGCCACTGCCGAGGAAATGCAGGTTGAGCGGGATGCCTCCTACGCCGAAGGCCGGGCTGTGCGTTCGCCCTTCCGCAAGGGTGGATCGATGGAAGGCCATACGCGCGAGGGACCTTTCGTTGTACGGCTGCAGGCGCCGGATGGCGCGCCCGTGGCGTTCACCGATCGCGTTCAGGGCGCTGTGCAGGCGGAAGCGTCCAACGTTGATGATCTGATCCTGCTGCGTTCGGACGGCACGCCGACCTATATGCTCGCGGTGGTGGTGGACGATCACGACATGGGCGTGACGCATGTGATCCGGGGCGATGATCACCTGAACAACACCTACCGGCAGATTCCGATCTATCGCGGCATGGGCTGGGCCCTGCCCGAATTTGCGCACGTGCCGATGATCCACGGGCCGGACGGCAAGAAGCTGTCGAAGCGGCATGGCGCGACGGGCGTCGAGGCCTATCGCGACGAGCTGGGCTATCTGCCCGAGGGTCTAAAGAACTATCTGTTGCGGCTTGGCTGGTCGCACGGGGATGACGAGATCATTCCCGAGGACAAGGCGATTGAATGGTTCGACCTCGACGGGCTGAACCGGGCGCCGGCGCGGCTTGATCTCGTGAAATTGAACTCGATCAATGCCCACTACATGGCTCTGGCGGACGATCAGCGGCTGATGGACCTGTTCTTGGCGCGGCCGGAGGCGAAGGCGTTCAGCGAGACCGCTCAGGAGCGCGTGCGGGCGGCCATGGGACTGCTTAAAACGCGGTCCGCCAATCTCGTGCTGCTGGTCGAGCAGGCCCGCTTCCTGGGGGATATCCGGCCCGTCCTTCTGAGCGGCAAAGCGGCTGATCTGGTCAATGAAGAGGCGAAGGTCCGGCTAGCCGGGCTGGCTGCGCGGCTTAAGTTGCTGGAGTACTGGACGGAGCCCGCCATCCGCGAGGTTTTGACGCAATATTGCGCTGATATTGGGATAGGACTGGGAAAAATCGGTCCGGTTTTGAGGGCTGTCCTTACCGGTGGTGCGCCGTCACCCGATATTACTCTTGTGCTGACGTTGCTGGGCCGTAAGGAGTGTCTGGCGAGAATCCAGGACCAAGCCGGCGAGACGGTCTGAAGCCGCCTCCAGCGCCGCGCGACACGACTTGAGGAGAACTGTCCGATGGAAAACAAGGTGAAGCCGAACGGCAAGGCGACGATTACCGCCAACGGCAAGACCGCAGAAATGCCGGTCTACAGCGGTACGATGGGTCCGGACGTCATCGACATCGGCAAGCTGTACGCCCAGACGGGCATGTTCACACTGGACCCCGGCTTCACGTCGACCGGTAGCTGCGAAAGCCAGATCACTTTCATCGATGGCGACGAAGGCATCCTGCTCCACCGCGGTTACCCCATCGACCAGCTCGCCGAAAAATCGACCTTCCTCGAAGTCTGTTACCTGTTGCTGCATGGCGAGCTGCCGAACGCGGAACAGCACAAGGATTTCGACAGCACGATCACGCGGCACACGATGCTGCACGCGCAGTTCGACCGGTTCTTCGAAGGCTTCCGCCGCGACGCTCACCCGATGGCGGTGATGGTTGGCGCGGTTGGCGCCCTGTCGGCTTTCTACCACGACTCCACCGACATCAACGATCCGGTGCAACGCCTGGTCGCTTCGCATCGCATGATCGCGAAAATGCCGACGATCGCTGCACGCGCTTTCAAATACACGGCGGGTCAGCCCTTCGTGTCGCCGCGCAACGAATTGGACTACGCGTCGAACTTCCTGCGTATGTGCTTCTCGGTTCCGGCTGAGGACTACAAGGTCAACCCGGTTCTGGCGCGCGCCATGGACCGCATCTTCATCCTGCACGCCGACCACGAACAGAACGCTTCGACCTCGACCGTGCGTCTCGCCGGTTCGTCCGGCGCCAACCCGTTCGCGTGCATCGCGGCCGGCATTGCCTGCCTGTGGGGCCCCAGCCATGGCGGCGCCAACGAAGCTGCACTCCAGATGCTGCAGGAGATTGGCTCGGTCGAGAACGTCGCCAAGCACGTCGAGAAGGTGAAGAACAAGGTGGACGGCGTCCGCCTGATGGGCTTCGGCCACCGCGTGTACAAGAACTACGATCCGCGCGCGAAAGTTATGGCACAGACCTGCCGTGAAGTGCTGAAGGAAGTTGGCGCTGAGTCCGATCCGCTGCTGCCGATCGCACTGGAGCTGGAGCGCGTGGCGCTTTCCGATCCGTACTTCATCGAGAAGAAGCTGTACCCGAACGTCGATTTCTATTCGGGCATCACGCTGAAGGCGATGGGCTTCCCGACCTCGATGTTCACCGTGCTGTTCGCCCTCGCCCGCACTGTGGGCTGGATCGCGCAGTGGCAGGAAATGATCGAAGACCCGACTCAGCGCATCGGCCGTCCGCGCCAGATCTACACCGGCGCCGCGAAGCGCGATTACGTGCCGCTGGGCCAGCGCAAGTAGTCAGATGGATTGTCGCTGACCGGCTGCTCAGCCGCCGGTCAGCGCCACAATCGTTTCAGCAGCAATCACTGACGCCGGCTTGCCGGTTCCCGCCATTTTGGCGATGGCGACGGCTTGCGCCTGCTTCTGCGCAGCGAGGGTCGCGGGGTCGGACAGCAGCCGCTCAACCACCGGCACGATGTGGCCAGCGGAGAACCGGGTCTGCAGGAATTCAGGGGCGACTTCCCTGCCCGCGGCGACGTTGACCAGCGACATGTAGGGCGACTTCCAGAGGAAGAGGCGGGCGAGCCCCCAGGTGACCCAGCCTAGCCTGTAGCCGACCACCATAGCGGCACCCTGAGCGGCAAGCTCTGTCGTGACCGTGCCGGAGCAGGCGATGGCGACATCCATTGACGCAAAGGCGTTGGCCTTTTCGCCCTCGCCGACGGACAGGGTGTGGGGGAATGGCCATGTGGCGGCCAGAGCGCGGACGGTGGGTTCCACGCTGGGCGCGACGACGCAGACGACGTGGCGTTGCGGATCAACTGCGCATAGCTGAGTGCAGGCTTCGATCAGCGTCGGCGCGACGCGCTTGATTTCAGAAGGGCGGCTGCCGGGCAGCAGGCCGAGGATGGGCTTGTCTGGCGACAAGCCATGCAGCTTGCGGAAGGCAGCGCCATCGCCGCTCTGCAGGCGGCCGAGTGCCGGGTTGCCGATGACGGTCGTTGGCAGGCCCCAGCGTTTGTAGAAGCCCTGTTCGATCTCGAAGATGCAGAGAAGATGATCGACCCACTGGGCGAGCACGCGCGCGCGGCCGGGACGCGTAGCCCAGACCTGCGGGCCGACCAGCTTGATCCGCTTGGCGCGCGCGCCAGCGAGCTTGAGATGGCGCGCTAGACGCCACATGAATCCCCACGAGTCGATAAGCACGACGGCGTCGGGGTCTGCGCGGATGATGTCTTCGCCGGCGGCTTCGACCGCCTGCTTCACGCGCTTGTAGGCCTTTATGCCGTCGACGAAGCCGAGGACGGCCAGGCCGGACATGTCGACTGTGGACGCCACGCCGCGATTTGCCATGCGAGCACCGCCGATGCCGGAAATGCGGATCGTGGGGTCGGCAGTGCGGAGCGCATCGATCACGTCCGCCCCGAGCGCATCGCCGGAGTCCTCGGCGGCGACGAGGAAGATATGACGGCTCACGCCACTTCCTCAGCCGTGAAGCCGTAGACGAAGAGCCCGAGGCTGTCGGCGAGCGCGGTGATTTCGGCGCGGTCGAGGATCAGCGCGTTGCCCGCCTGGACAGCGATGCCTGCAAGGCCCGAGGCGGCGGCGCGGCGGATGGTTTCGGCGCCGATGGTGGGCAGATCGATGCGGAGTTCCTGCATCGGCTTGGGTCGCTTCACGAGGACGCCGCGACGGGCGGAAGGCGTACCGCGGATCTCGACCGGGAGTTCGCCGACGCGCGTCAGCATGCGGTCAGTGCCTTCCTGGGCCTCCACCGCGAGGATGATTCCAGCGCAGCTGACAGCGCCCTGCCCCACATCAAGCGCGCCAATGGCGCTGGCGACGCGGGCTGCGAGACGGATGTCGGACCAGTGTTCGTCAGTTGGTTTGAGCGCGCTAACGCTGCCGGCAGGCGCGAGGAGATCCGTCAGAATGTCGTCTGCTCCAACAACCCGAAATCCGGCATCCTCGTAGGCGCCGATGGCGACGCGCAATAGTGCGTCATCGCCTTTACCGGCCGCAGCGATGACTTTCGGCATCAGCAGAGCGCCGCGCATGTCGAGGCGGAGTGTTGCAAAATCCGGACGCTTCACAACACCGGCAAAGACGACGTCTAAACAGCCGGCTGCCTTCAGCGAGTCCAGCTGCTTGCCGATTTCACCGATGGAGATATCCGCGCCGCCGTAAGTTTCGATCAGGGCAGGATCAGCTGAACCATTGAGGCTGAGGATGAAGACGCCGCGCCCGGTCGAGCGTGCGTGGGCGGCGAGTCGGCCGGGGAGATCGCCGCTGCCGGTGACGATGCCGAGCGTCGACTTGGCTGTCACAGTGTTCTCGGGATGCAGAGAGGGCGCTGCTGCGAGGCGCGGATGAACTCGATGATTTTCATGACTTCCGCTATACCCGCGTAAGTTTCAGCGGCCTGTTCGACCCGATCGTTGAAGTGGCCGCCGCCTTCGAAAAGGTGGCGGTAAGCGGCGCGCAGATCATTGATGGTTTCACGTTTGAAGCCACGACGTTTGAGGCCAACGAGATTGAGACCGTGCAGGTAGCCGTGATTGTCGACCATGCCGAACGGGATCACGTCGCCGGTGACGGCTGCGCCGCCGCCGATGAAGGCATAGGGGCCGATTCGGCCCAGTTGGTGGACGGCGCTGTGACCGCCGAGGATGACAAAGTCCTGCACCGACACACGGCCGCCGAGGATGGCGGCGTTGGCGAAGACGATGCCGTTGCCGACGGTGCAGTCATGTCCGACGTGCGAACCAGCCATGAAAAAGTTCTTGTTGCCGATCGACGTTTCGCCACCGCCCTGGACCGTGCCGAGATGCAATGTGACGTGTTCACGGATGACGTTGTCTGCGCCAACGCGCAGACGGGTGGGCTCGCCCTTGTATTTCAGATCCTGTGGCGGTTCGCCCAAGGCGGTGAACGGGTGGATGATCGTGCGTTCGCCGACAGTGGTGTCGCCGGAAATGGTAACGTGCGACAGGAGGCGGACGCCGGCGGCGAGCTTCGCGTTTGGGCCGATGACGCAGAATGGGCCAATCTCGACGCCGTCGCCGATTTCGGCGCTCGCGTTCACAATGGCCTGGGAGTGGATGGCGGCGCCCATATTAACCCGTTCAATTCGGCCGGATTCGCGCCGGCGGACCTATTGGTCAGAGGATCGCTTTTGCGCTGCCCGGGCAAGCCACGCAAGCTCGCGCATCCACGTCCTGAGGGGTTTCGAGGGGTAGCCCGCCCAGGTTTCGCCCGCCGGCACGTCGCCAAGAACGGCCGCCCCTGCAGCAATCCGCGCACCCTTGCCGATTTTCACGTGATCCTTGATGCCAACCCGTCCACCGAACTGAACGTCGTCGCCGATCTCGACCGATCCGGACACGCCGGCGAAGGCCGCCATGACGGCGTGCGACCCGACGCGCGTGTTGTGGCCGATGTGGCAGAGGTTATCGATATGGGCGCCTTCGCCAATCACGGTGTCGTCGAGCAGACCGCGATCAATGCAGGAATTGGCGCCGATGGAGACGCCGTTCTGGATGATGACGCGTCCGAAGTGCGGCGACAGTTTTGCGCCTCCTTCTGCGGCGGAGAGACCGAAGCCGCCCTCGCCAATCGTTGCGCCTGACAGGATGGTGACGCCATCGCCAATCAGGGCGCAACGGATTGAGGCGTTGGCGCCGATGCGGGTTTGCTCGCCGATCTGAACGCCGGGGCCGATGACGGCATTGGCGCCGATGCGGACGTTGCGACCGATGAAGGCGCCTGAGCCCACGACGCATCCCGGTTCGAGACGAGCGGTGGCATCAATCCTGGCAGTTGGGTGGATGGCGGGGTCGCCATGCTCGGGTTCCCGCAACACGGCCATCAGCAGGGCGATGCGCCCGAAGGCGGCGCGCGGGTGAGCTGTTTCGATGACGGCGATGCTAGATGGGATCAACGCCGCGTGTTCGGTGCGCGCCAGGCAGATGCCGGCTGCAATGCTTGCGGCGAGCTGGGGATCGGAGCTGTCGATGAAGGAGAGGTCGCCCGGCCCTGCCCGGCCGGCGGCGGCGAACGAGGTGACTTGCCTCGCGCCGTCGCCGCGCACGGTTGCCGTGAGCAGTGTGGAAATGTCCGACGCGGTGGGCGTCCAGTCCTGATCGTAGAACCTTGGGTCGATCACCGCGCGGACACTCGCGCTAGTTCGTGGCTGGCTTGGCGGGCGCCGCCGGAGGCTTCGGTTGAGCGGCCTGGAAGGCAGCAAGCGAAGGCATCGTTGCATCGAGACGGGCAATGACCTTCTTGCTGATGTCGATCGGGTCGCGGACATACCAGGTCGACGAGATGCTAAGCACCACATCGGCGCCGGCTTCCTTGGCCGCGTAATCGACTGCCGGGCCGAGCGCCTGGGCAAAAGCGATCGTGGCGGCCTCGTTGGTCTGGCCGAGGGTTGAGTTCAGTGCCTCGGCTTTCTGCATGTACTCGGCCTTCTTCTTGTTGAGGGCCTCGACGCGCGACTTAAGGGTGGGGTTGGCGGCGAGCGCCTCCTTGCTGAGCGCCTGGGTTTGAGGCTTGAGGGCGTCGTCCTCGGTCTTGATCTCGGTCTGGAGAGCCTGCAACCCGAGTTTGGTGACGCCCTGGTTTTTGATTTCGCCGAGTTTGGAGGCGATGTCCTTGCCGATCTTGCTGTCGCGGCGAATGATATCTTCGTCGATCACGTAGACCTTGGCCTGTGCGTAGGCGGCGCCGGCGAGTTGCGAAAGGCCGACGAACACCGCGGCGATCATCGCGAGATTGCGGATTTTCATCTTAGAACCTTGTGTTGGTGCTGAAGCGGAAGGATTCGGTACGATCGTATTCTTCCTTCGCGAGGATCTGCGAGAAGTCGAATGCGACCGGGCCGAACGGTGAATCCCAGTTGATGGTCACGCCGACGGTGGCGCGCAGGCTGGCGCTGTCATCGACGCGGTAAGAGTTGAAAAGGTCGCCGGCCTTTCTGTTCTTGTCCGCTTTATCCAGAATCCCCACGGTTCCGAATTCGGCGAACAGTGCTCCGTCAATTCCCAGCTCCTCGGGAGCATACGGGATCGGGAAGGACAGTTCCAAGGACCCAATCGCATACGCTTTGCCGCCAAGTGCATTGAACGGGCGGATTTTCGCAGGGGCGATAACGCCGCCGGAGTCGCGAACGGCGGACGTGTAGAGCAGTTGGCCCTGATCGTTGGCCTGCTGAGTTCCGTCGGTGTTGAGCAGTGGCGCGGAGAAATCGCGCGCCGGGATACCCTGGTCCACCGCAATTGTTTCTGTCTCGTAGTAGTATTGGACTTCACGGGGACCGAGGCCTGCGACGTCGAAGCCCCGGAACGAATTTCCGCCCTTGAAGAAGCGGTTGTTGATGCGGATGCCTTCGTCGCCCCAGCTCTCGATAAAGCCGGCCTCAAGATGCGCGCTCGCGACAATCTTGGGCCACAAGCCGTGATACCAGGCGCCGCGCACTTCATTTTTCAGGTAGTTTACGT
>Ga0075163_10006253_pt1 | contig 15777 bp, 15 predicted proteins | sample JI1023141ADNA_FD_71478 | JGI IMG/M metagenome (GOLD analysis project Ga0075163, IMG submission 71478) | Wastewater effluent complex algal communities from Wisconsin, to seasonally profile nutrient transformation and Carbon sequestration -... | ecosystem: Engineered > WWTP > Effluent > Algae... | reverse complement strand
GCTCACAAAAATATTTTCGTCATCGGTGATGCTTCAAACATTCCTGCTTCGAAAGCAGGTTCTGTTGCTCACTTTGAAGCAGAAATTTTAACGGAAAACATCAAACGATTTATCAATGATGAACCATTGAAAGAAGAATTCGACGGACATGCAAATTGTTTTATCGAAACCGGACATGGTAAAGCGTTGTTGATCGATTTCAACTATAGTCATGAACCTGTCGAGGGAACATTCCCATTCCCTGGAGTCGGACCATTGAGATTATTGAAAGAAAGCAGAATGAACCACATGGGTAAACTCGCTTTCCGTTGGATCTATTGGAACATGTTACTAAAAGGAACTCATATACCATTTGTTTCCGCAACAATGCAGGAAGCAGGAAAAGAATTTTAATCAAAAAAAAATAAAATTATGGAAAAGGTAATAGCAGGAAAAAATATCGCCGTCAATGCAGAAGGATATTTAACAGATTTCAGTCAGTGGGACAAAAACGTTGCACTTGAGATCGCAAAAGAGAATAACATCGAATTGACTGATCGTCATTGGGAAGTGATCAATTATCTTCAAACTGAACATAAAAATCAGGTTCCTTTGTCAATCCGTAAGATCGGAAAAAGCAATGTCGTTGACATCAAAGAATTTTATGCTTTGTTCCCTCAAGGGCCATTGAAAACTTCAACGAAGATCGCAGGTATTCCTAAACCTGCAAGTTGTTTGTAATCACCTTAGGAAAATTAACCCCTCCGTATTTCAATGCCGGAATTTCAAAAGCATTGTCGTGAGTTTTAAAATAAATCGTATGAACGAGTATAATGGTGAAGTAAAAAAGATGATGATCATCTTGTCAAAAGCAACGTTGGAAAATGTATATGCTGCTTTTGTTTTGGCAAATGGTGCAAGAATGGAAGGCATTGAAGCAGAAATATTTTTCACCTTCTTTGGACTTGAAGCAATTCACAAGAAAAAATTAGAGCATCTGCACGTTGCAACTGTCGGTAATCCTGCTATGCACATGCCTACAATGCTTGGTGGCTTACCCGGAATGGAAGCCCTTGCAACTTCAATGATGAAAAAGGAAATGGAAAAGATCGATATGCCTGATGTGCATGAATTCCTGGATATACTGGTTGCTTCCGGAGTAAAACTATGGGCATGCAGATTGGCTATGGATATGTTCCACTACAAGAAAGAAGACCTTTATGATGATGTTAATGATGTGATCACTGTAGGCGACTTCTACAAACAAGGAAGCGGAATCGGAACACATATGCTTTTCGTTTAAGAATAAGCTTTAGAATTATAACGCTGAGTACACTAAAATTTTAGCCACGAATTCACGAATAAATTATTTCATTCGTGAATTCGTGGCTAATCTATTTCATTCGTGAATTCGTGTCAAAATTATTTTATTCCTGAATTCGTGGCTAAATTATTTCATTCGTGAATTCGTGGCTAAATTATTAGTAATATTAGTGTTAAATTTTTCTTCGTTTCCTCCTTTTCAAAAATGTCCACTAGAAGTACACCTTTTTCAATTAAATAAAACGACTTTAGTTACTTAAAAAACCAATATCTTTCGCCCGTGAAAAAAGTACTCCTTTTCAATCCACGTGCCGCAGAGACAAAACCCCGGATCCCGAATTCGGTTTTGGCTGTGGCTTCGTCGTTGAAAGGACTGTACGACTGGGTCATTGTCGATGGAAATATGGAAACAGATCCGTGGACGAAGATCGAAACGTACTTGGCTTCCGGTGAGTTTAACGTCTTTGCATCGACTGTGATGCCCGGGCCACAGCTCAAACAAGCAATACCGTTTTCAAAAAAAGTCAGAGAGAAGTTTCCCAAAGTAAGAATTGTCTGGGGTGGATATTTCCCTTCTAACCATTCAAAGGTCGTTCTCAATTCTCCTTTTGTTGATTTTGTGATCAATGGCCCGGGTGAAAAAGCATTTCCTGCTTTGCTTAAAGAACTTGAAACAGGTACACGTAATTTTTCCGGAATCCCTAATCTCATTTTCAAAAATGAATCCGGCGAATTGATCACCACAAAGAAAGATGAGATCTACGATCAGGATACATTGCCGTCTTTTCCTTATGCGCAGCTAAACGAGTTCTACGACATTCGCAGATATTTAGGTAAGACTTGTTTGGGGACCAAAACAATTGCATATCATTCCAGTTTCGGTTGTCCATTTACTTGCAGCTTTTGTGCTGTCGTTCCAATATATAATGCACGATGGAAAGGGAAATCTGCTGAGAATATATACAAGGATATTTTATTCCTGAAAAATAACTACGGTGGAAATGCAATTGAATTTCACGACAACAATTTTTTTGTTTCTGAAAAACGTACTGTCGAATTTTCAAATCTCATCAAAAAGGAAAACATGATCTGGTGGGGCGAAGGCCGCATCGATACGATCAATAAATACAGCGATGAATCACTTGCCATCATGCGCGACTCGGGATGCAGAATGATCTTCTTTGGTGCAGAAACCGGAAATGATGAGATCCTTAAACGAATGGATAAAGGAGGAACACAAAGTGCTGCACAGATCCGTTCGTTTGCTGCACGAATGAAAAAGTTTGACATCATTCCTGAATATTCATTCGTACTTGGAATGCCCGCTGATACTGAAGAAGAATCGTGGAAGCAAATTAAACGCGATGTGGAATTTATTCGTGAGATAAAAGATATCAATCCGGAAACAGAAATAATAATTTACGTTTATTCTCCCGTTCCTGTCGAAGGAAGTGAATTGTATGAAAAAGTGTTAGCGTCAGGTTTTCATTATCCGGAGAAATTAGAAGATTGGATCGAACCTTCATGGGAAAAATTCGATCTTCGTAAAAATCCATTGACACCATGGTTAACTGCAGAAATGATCGATTACATCAGAAATTTTGAAACAGTTTTGAATGGTTATTTTCCTACGTATTCTGATATCAGATTGAATAGATCAAAGATCAAGATACTAAAATCAATTTCCTCCTTCCGCTATAAGAATAAATTGTATTCTTTTCCGTATGAGATAAAGGCGATACAGAAACTCTGGAAGTATCGTCAGCCTGAAATTGAAGGTTTTTAAGATCAAATCGATGTTATTTAAGCTCATTTACTCCATTATTTCCGCTTCAGAACGCTGTTTTTCCCATTCAGCGACTTTCGTTTTGAAATTGGTTCAAATAGTTCATCCTTTCGAATACAATTGAAATGAAAGAGGTCAGAACAATGGAACAAATTTTGAAACGGAACAGTGTGAAACAGCCTTTCCGTGCTCTTGAGAAAAGAGTCAGGAATCTTATCTACAAACCTTTTGTGGAATGGTACACTTCAAGAGAGTCTTCTTATAAATACCGGGATATTCTTGTGAAAGTAAAACCGGGAGTATTTCATCCGCGCTTTTTTAGCAGCACCGGTTTTTTGCTGGAATTCTTTGAGTTCATAAATTTCAATAGAAAAAAAGTTTTGGAAATTGGATCAGGATCAGGGTTGATCTCTATTTTTACTGCTAATGAAGGAGCGAATGTTACCGCAATAGATATTTGTCCGCTAGCAGTGGAGAATACGAATTTAAATGTGGTTTCAAATCAGGATAAAATTTCATTATGTGGTGGTAATGTAACCGTACTTCAATCAAATTTGTTTGAAAATGTACCTGCAGGAATTTTCGATCTATTGATCCTTAACCCTCCTTTCTATCAAGGCGATGTAAAAAAGCCCGGAGATCATGCATGGTATGCCGGAAGAGACATGGAGTATTTTGAAGAACTTTTTTCTAAATGTAGAAACTATATGAGCCGTGATTCTGAAATGTATATGGTACTATCGGAAGACTGTAACTTTAATAAGATCTTCGAAATCGCTAAAAAGAATGCTGTTTTAATAAAAGCTGTAGCGGTCAAGCAATTTATTACGGAAAACCTTTACATTTTTAAAATCACTATTCCCACCTAAATTAGTATCTTTATTCCTGATAAATAATTATGAATTCATCAGTTGTGGCACCTTTTAAAATTCTCCCGGATCAGGATGCCGAACTTCGCACTTCTTTGATTCGCGCACTTCTTTACTTCGATATTTTTAATCATCCGCTTTCAAGTAAGGAAATCTTTCATTTAATTCCTGTCCATTCTATCAGTGAATGTGAATTAATGGATGTGCTTACTGATCTTACAACTCATAATCTGATTTATTATCATAACGGTTATTATTCTTTGTCGCCTTCAGTTGAGAGTGTAAAAAGAAGATTAGCAGGTGAATTATGTGCGAATACTATGATAAAGCGGATGCAAAAGTTTAGCAGCCTTATTTCATCCTTCCCTTTTGTAAAAGCCGTTACCATCAGCGGTTCGCTGTCAAAAAATTACATGGATGAGAATTCCGATATTGACTATTTTATTATTACAGAAAGAAACAGGCTTTGGCTGGCAAGAACATTGTTGATCCTGTATAAAAAATTATTTCTGTTTAACTCCAAAAAGAATTTCTGTGTAAATTATTTTGTATCGGAAGATCAAATGTCGATTCCGGATAGAAATATTTTCACGGCAACTGAAGTAAGTTACCTCATTCCTGTTTATAATTATAATGCTTATTTCCATTTCATGAAAGTTAATGATTGGAATAAAGGATTCTTTCCAAATTTTCCTTTGCGCGGAAAAGATCTTGTAGTAAAAGAAGCTTATCCTAACATTAAATCGGTACTTGAAAAACTATTTTCTAATTCAATCGGGGAGAAACTTGATACATTTTTTTTCAAATTAACGTTAAAGCGATGGAAGAAGAAATTCAAAACATTTGATGAGAGTACCTTTGATCTACGTATGCGATCGAAAAAAAATGTTTCGAAGCATCATCCAAATGGCTTTCAAGAGAAGGTTTTGAGCCAACTTCAAAAGAAGATCACAGAATTTGAAAATATGCATGACATCTCTTTGAGCAATGAAAAAAGTTCTCTTTACGCATAGCTATTTCCTGCGCTTCGATCCGAAGCAATGGAAGATGCAACAGCCTTATCTGCCATTGGGTACGATATCGGCCGCTGCATATTTGCGCAATAAAAATTATCAGATCGAACTTTTTGATACTATGTTTGCTCACTCAGCTGATGAAATTATTCCTGAGCTCGAAAAATTTCAACCTGAATTTCTTGTCATATATGACGATGGTTTTAATTACCTCACAAAAATGTGCCTCACAAATATGCGTGAAGCAGCTTTTGAAATGATTCGTTTTGCACAAGCAAGAAAAATAAAAGTGATCGTGAACAGCAGCGATTCTACAGATCATGCTGAAAAATACTTGTCAGTAGGAGCGGATTTTATCATCGTTGGCGAAGGAGAAGAAACACTTGGAGAATTGATCGATCATCTTTCAAATTCAGATGACGCACCAATTGAAATTCCGGGACTGCAGTATAAGTCAACAGATGGCCTTGTCAAAACTCCTAAACGAAATGTGCTCAAAGCAATCGATGAACTTCCGACACCGGCTTGGGATCTGATCAACATGCAAGAGTACAAAGATCGATGGATGGCGAGTTCCGGATATTTTTCTTTGAATCTGAGCACCACACGAGGATGTCCATTTCATTGTAACTGGTGTGCGAAACCAATATATGGTAATCGTTACAATGTACATAGCCCGCAACGAATTGTAAATGAAATTAAATTTCTGCAAGAGAATTTTGACGCAAGTCATTTCTGGATGACAGACGATATTTTCGGATTGAAACCGGGTTGGACAAAAGAATTTGCAGATCTCATCGAAGCAGCACATCTTAAAATTAAATTTAAAATTCAGTCACGTGCTGATCTGTTGACAAACGACAATACAATTTCAGATCTTGCCCGCGCAGGATGTGATATTGTATGGATGGGAGCAGAGAGCGGTTCGCAGAAAGTTTTGGATGAGATGGATAAAGGAATTAAAGTAGAGCAGATCTATGAGGCTTCTAATGGATTGAAGAAAGCAGGAATAAAACCTGCTCTCTTTTTACAGTTCGGTTATCCCGGCGAAAATAAAAATGATGTTCAATTAACATTAAAAATGCTTTCGGATCTTAAGCCTGATGATATTGGTATTTCAGTTTCATATCCTTTGCCCGGAACAGTATTTTATGAAAGAGTAAAAGATCAGTTAGGAGTGAAATCAAATTGGAAAGATTCAGACGAATTAGCATTGATGTTCAACAAGGACTTGCCCAAGGATTATTATAAAGTTCTGCAACGCTATGTACACCGATCTTTTCGCATGAAACAAGGGAAAGATGGTTTTATTGAAATGCTTCAATCACCATCTACGATCACAAAAGCAAAGTTAAGAGGGAGTTTACTCGTTCCGGTACATGCATTGTACAAGATCTTCAATGGTTTCAAATTGAGTTCAATGGATAAGTACAGAACGCTATGATCCAGGAAAGTCCGGCACGAGCATTTTCAAAGCAAAGTTCAACCTTTGATCAGATCGAAGAGGAGAACCTCATTTTGCAGTATATGCGGAAGCGCATCCATCAGCATTGCCTGCGTTTTTTCCCGCCAAATGCAAAGGTCCTTGAATTGAATTGCGGTACCGGAATTGATGCTGTCTTTTTTGCCCAACATGGAATGACTGTGTTAGCTACTGATGTTGCAAGTGGGATGATAGAAAAAATCAATTCCAAAATTGCCCCACTCAACCTTGAAAGCAGAATTTCAGCTCAACAATGTTCATACACAGAATTGCCTCAATTTCCTCAAGGACCATTTGATGTTGCATTTTCCGATTTCGGTGGACTCAATTGTATTTCCGATTTGACACCTGTTGTTGAAGGAGTTAAAAGAAATTTAAAAAGCGGAGGAATTATTACCCTTGTGGTGATGCCTCACATATGTCCTTGGGAAATATTGCTGGCATTAAAAGGCAATTTTAAAGTAGCTTTCCGTAGATTTAAAAAAGCAGGTGCAGAAAGTCACCTCGAAGGCGAATATTTTAAAACATTTTACTTCTCTCAATCGTATATAAGGGAGGTTTTCGGAGAAGAATTTTCTTTGGTGAAATTAGAAGGACTTTGTTCTTTTGTTCCACCACCGTACTTTGAGAATTTTCCTAAAAGACTTAAAAGGACTTTCAAAATCCTGACCAGGCTTGAAAATGCTGTGAGATTTACCTATCCCTTCAATCGGGCCGCTGATCACTTCATTATTACTCTTCGTCGAAAATAAAAATTGATTATTTTTTGTTTCTTTGTAACGCCTAAACCAATACACTATTTGTGGGAAGACAAACCAAAATAGAAGAAGATGATCTGATACAGCTACTTGTTAATCGAGATAAGCGAGGTATAGAGATTCTTTATGATAATTATTCTTCTGCTTTGTATGGTGTAATCAATAGGATCGTTCAGAATGATGAAGTTGCAGAAGATGTTTTGCAAGAAACCTTCCTTAAAATCTGGAATAACTTTGCCCAGTACGACTCCGCTAAAGGGCGTTTATTTACATGGATGGTCAATGTTTGCCGTAATCTTTCGATTGACAAAGTCCGTTCTAAAGAAATTGTCAATCAAAATAAAAACCAATCTATCGAATCTGCCGTATCTATTTCGGACCATAAAACATCGTATGACCCTGACCTGATTGGCGTTCGCGATATAGTGAAAAATTTAGAGCCCGAATACAAACAGATCATCGATTTGCTCTTCTTTGAAGGCTATTCGCAGTCAGAAGCTGCAGAAAAATTGAATATACCGCTGGGAACGGTAAAGACCAGGTCGCGAGCGGCCATTCAACGATTAAGAAATTATTTCGATTCAAGTAAGTAATGGATATCAAAGAATACATAAACTCAGGAGTAGTTGAGATGTACGCAATGCATGCACTTAACCCGCAAGAAAAGGCGGAGTTTGAGCAAAAGTTGCTATTGTATCCGGAACTGAAGAAGGAACTGCAAAAAGTTCAAGAGAGTCTTGACGATTATTCCGAATCTCATGCAAGCAATCCACGGCCTGAACTCCGTGCAAAAATATTGCAATCGATAGAACCCGAAGTTGCTAAAAAATCAAAAGTTCTTCCAATTCGCGAAAACAATTCTTTAACATATAAATACTTGATTGCAGCTTGTCTGGCAGCTTTGGTAGTCAGTACTTTCGCATCCTGGTTCTTTTATTCACGTTGGAATGAAGCTGAAGACAGATATTCAGCACTGTTAAACGATAAAAATCAATTGGCGAAAAATTATAATCTTGTTAAAAATGAGTACGATAGAAATGTGAATGACCTTATTGTAATGCGTGATCAACAATCCACAGTCATTCAACTTTTCTCAACAGATACAACTAAGAATTTTGAAGCCAGAATATATTGGAATAAAAATTCTCATGAGTCATATATAGATGTTCTTGCATTACCAATTCCCGACGAAGGGAAACAATACCAACTTTGGGCGCTCGTCGGCGGAAAACCTATAGATGCAGGTGTTTTTGAAATTACTTTATCCGGTATTCAAAGAGTAAAAGATATTCCCGCAGCAGATGCTTGGGCTGTTACACTTGAGCCAAAAGGCGGTAGTGTGAGTCCAACTTTGGATCAAATGTATTTGCTGGGAAAGGCTTCTTGAATTGGAATTTGAGAAGGTTGGTTCGTGATTTCTATTCATAATTGTATTTCTAGATAGTTTGCTGTGATACTTTATAACCTAAAAGTTTCCTCCTGAATGACAGAATGCAGATTTATTTATATCGAAGCGCGCGAAAGAAAAGAGAAGGTTGCCGAAGGCAACCTTCTCTTTTCTTTCGCGCGCTTCGATACTCTACGTAAAGGCAATCGTCATTCAGGAGGAATCTTTTAGGTTATATAGCATTGACAATTGTTTGATGTTTTTTGTCCAAAAACTTTATTTTTAATTCAATCAGCCCCCTTTTTTCGAAAAGTTATCTATCAATCTGGTAAGATGTTTTAGTTCATAACCGATAGATAATTGTTACATAATTATTTATTCAACAAATATTATTTTTTGACCAAATCTCCATTCAACTTCTGAAAACAATTGGATTGAGGAGCACTGAATTACGTTTTACAATTCACGATTTACGTTTTTCTAAATCCACTTACGTTTTTCTCCCGTATGTTCTAAAAAGGGTAATGGCCATTACTTATTTAATCTAATCAACTATCCCAAATTCTATTCAAAAATGAAAAATCCTACGAAAAAAAAACTCTCCATTGCCGGAATTGCCCTTCTTCTGGTAAGTGGCGGACTCTTCCTCGCAAACCAGCCTGCATCAGAGCTGACTGCATCGAGTCACAGAGAGGCACCACTAATTAGCAATGATCCTGTTGCCGATAACACCGATCTATATGCGTTCAGAGATCCGGAAGATTCGAATAAAGTAACATTGATCGCTTCTTATGTTCCTGCTGAATTACCGCAAGGTGGACCAAATTATTTTTCTTTTGGTGAAAATGTCCGCTATGAAATTCACGTAAAGAATAATGGTGCTACTTCTGGCGATGACATTACATATCGCTTTACATTTTCTAAAGTGAATGAAGACCCTACAACGTTTTTTAATATTCGTTTAGGACAAGAAAATCTCAAAACAACATACACAGCTGAGAAAAGTATTAATGGTGGTGCGTTCACAACAATTGTTTCTAATGGAGTTGTTCCGCCTAATAATATCGGACCACGTTCAATCTCTTCCGCTGTAGGGTTGAATTCTCCTGATTATGAAACACTCTTTGAAGCTGCTATTACAACTGCTTCTACAGGTGAAAAAGTATATTGCGGACCGGCTGATGACCCTTTCTTTGTTGACCTTGGTGGTATCTTCGATCTTGGACAAACACGTAATGGTGGTTCAGGCGTAGATGCTCCAAAAGATGGTTTGAAATGCAAGAACGTTCATGTCATTGCTTTGAAAATTGATATTACTGACTTGCAAAAAGATGGAAAAGATGTTGGACAAGCAACAACAATCCTTGATCCTGATTTTGTAATCGGGGTTTGGGCGTCTGCAAGTCGTCCCGCTCTTCGTACTCTTAATGGAAATGGCACTGAAACACATTCAGGCGCCTGGGTGCAGGTTTCCCGATTAGGAATGCCTTTGACAAATGAAGCAGTGATTCCAATTGGAATGAAGGATTTTTGGAATTCACTGACTCCTTATCAAGACTCAACTTATTTTGATGAATACTTCTGTAATCCGGAATTAGGACTTTACATGGACGATAGTTTATTTGGTGGAGCTGTTCCTGCATTATCTGCACTTCGTATTCAACATGCATCTCCTACTGTTTTGGGAAATGTTGATTTCGGAAATACAAAAGATGGTCTGTATGTACTTTATGGTAATCCTGCAACAAATGGAACAGCACTCGATACAGCTATTTTCGGAAAATACTTATTGCGTCAAGGTAAACCGCGCTCAGTCGATCTACTTCCTATTTTCTACACAGGTGTTCCAAATCTTGCACCCTATCAATTAGCAACGGGAAAAACTCCCGGCAATCCTTTGTCGGCGGGAAAACCGTTCATCAATAATTTTCTTCCAACTTTTGGCGACATGCTTCGACTGAATATGGCTGTTCCGGTTACTGCAAGAAATTCTCCTGATTTCTCTTCATTGGGAATAATTCAAGCTGCAGTACTAGGTTTAACGGATACTCGTTTCAATACTTCAACGGCATTGCAGGTTATTCCTAATATGGATGGTTTCCCGAATGGTCGTCGTTTAGAAGATGATGTTACTCGTATCGAACTTCAAGCAGTAGCTGGTGTTGCACTTGCAGCTGTTGGATTATGGTATGATGATTATGTGATCGGCGGAAGTCCTTTGACTCCTGATCTACTAGGTGTTCTTGGTTATTCAACCGGCATAGAAGCAAATGATACTTCATTCCGTACAACATTCCCTTTTGTTCAACTTCCTTGGAGTGGTTATGGATTATGCACCGGTGGAAGTGTTATCACTTCTATTAATCCAAGTCCGGGAGTAAATGTAGGCGCTCCGCAATTATTAATGGAAGCCTATCCAAATCCATCTTTTGATGTCGTAAATTTCCGTTATCGTGTTACAACGAAAACAAAAGTTACAATCAGGATCTACGATACTAATGGAAAGGTCGTTGCAGTTCCAGTAAATAATGAATTGCGCGATGCCGACACCTATGAATTGAAATGGTCTTCACTTTCAAGTGGTGTTTACTATGCTGTTCTGCAGAATAATGGATCAACAGTTCAATCAATAAAAGTGACTATTGCAAAATAGTGGTTGTTTAGCAAAAAAGAGTTCGAGAACTGTATTCTACGCTACAGTTCTCGCTCTTTTTAAATTTTAAGCTTTAAACTTTAACTTCTTGCACTTACTCCTACACTAACTTACACTTACCATGAAAAAATCCATTCACTACATAATTCTCTTTTCGCTGTTTGCATTCTTTACATTCATAATTGTGAAATTCAGAAAAGAGGAGACACTTGAATTAGGAATTAAACTCCGCCAAGGTGAATCAGCTACTACTTCTGAGTGGTTGAATAGTAAAAATGCTATTGAGTCACTTATTGAAACCTTACGGAGGAATCCTGCAAACGCCGGCGCAAAAATTAAACTTGCATTCGCTTATATCCAGGAGTCACGAGCGTCAGGAAATCATGCGTATTATGATTCTAAGGCAGCAGAACTTTTCGATATTGTATTGAAAGAGGATACAGCAAATTACGAAGCACTAATTGGCAAAGCGACAGTTTTGCTCTCTCAACATCATTTTGCGGAAGCAATACCGGTAGCGCTTGCTGCTCAAAAAGTGAATCCGTATAGCGCTGCTGTATATGGAATTCTTACTGATGCTTTCGTTGAAGATGGTAATTATGAAAATGCTATAACAATGGCCGATAAAATGGCTGAACTCCGACCCGATATACGTTCGTATTCAAGAATTTCTTATTTGCGCGAAATTTACGGTGACTATCCGGGAGCAATTGAGGCCATGAAACTTGCTGTTTCAGCGGGGTATCCTGGAATGGAGCAAACTGAATGGAGCCGTATTCAATTAGGTCATTTGTATGAACAGACCGGTGACCTTACGACGGCAAAAAATCTGTACGACGATGCAATTTATTTTCGTCCCGCTTTTGCAAATGCATATGCAGGACTTGCAAGAATTGATAAAGCAAATAAAAATTATGCAGGAGCTATTTCTAATTTGAATAAAGCACTTTCCATTAGCGAAGATTTTTCGTTTCAGCAAGAACTGACAGAAGTTTATAGGATAAGCAATCAACCGAAGAAAGCATCGGAGTCTGCTCACAGAACAATTGCACTTTTGTCAGGAACAAAAGAAGATGAGACTTCAAGTCAACATGGTCATTACGCAGACAAAGAACTTGCTTTGGCCTATCTTGAAGTTTATGATTACACCAATGCCTTAAAACATGCACTCATAGAATACAACCGTCGGCCCGATAATATCGATGTTGAACAAACGATTGCATGGGTCTATTACAAATTGGGTCAGTACAATAAAGCAAATGATTTCATTTCACAAGCTATTCGTACGAATTCTCAAAACCCGGTTTTATTATTTCAAGCAGGATTGATCAAAAAGAAAGTCGGTGACAGGTCAGGTGGTTCTGTCTTAATTAAAAGAGCACTTGAAACAAATCCTTTTATCTCTCCTCTGTTACAATGGGAAGTTGAACCGGTGTTTGCTTACAATAGATAAAATGTAAAATGAAAAAAAGGTCGGCACTTTTAATTTTGATTTTAGCTTTGACAATGTCGGCTGATGCGCATTCTATGGAATACGATTTTTCATCGATGTCTAAAGCACATGTTTTTTGGGAGTATATTAAGTTGGGTTTTCAACACATACTTCCACTCGGATTCGATCACATTTTGTTTGTGCTTGGAATATTTTTGCTTAAGCCGAAAATGAAAACCGTTTTATTACAAGTTACATGTTTTACTATTGCACATAGTATAACTCTTGCATTGGCAATGAATGGACTAATTTCTCCGCCTTCAGGAATCGTTGAACCACTAATTGCACTTTCAATTGTATTTATTGGAATAGAAAATGTGCTTTTCAGTGAATTGAAATGGTGGCGACTAATAATTGTTTTTATGTTTGGATTAATTCATGGCTGCGGATTTGCAGGTGTACTTTCCGAGATCGGACTGCCACAAAAAGATTTTCTTTCGGCTCTTATTGCATTCAATATTGGAGTAGAGGCGGGGCAAACAGCTGTAATTCTTTTGGCTGTCGTTCTTTTCCAAACTCGTTTTTCAGAAAAACCTTGGTATCGTAAACATGTGACTATTCCGGTTTCGATCTGCATTTCTTTAGTTGCTGTTTATTGGACAGCGGAGAGATTGATGAGTTAAACAAAACTACTGCAAAAAAAGGTCTGCGGGAGAAAAAACAAAAAGTTGTTTTTAAACAAAAAGATCACAAGATCAAATTGAGTTCATAGTATAAAAAGCAATTCAAAATGGACTAGATATCTGCGCTTAATCTGCGAGTTCTGCGGAATCTGCGGGAGAAAAACACACAGAATATTTTCCCGCAGATTCCGCAGAACTCGCAGATTAAGCGCAGAGTTTAATTCGCTTCAGCATACTTCTTAAAATTATCCAAAATTGCCTGCCATCCACCCTTTTGCATCTCGAGTGAATTTACACTCTCTGCCTCAAATGTTTCACTGACAAATGTTTCACTTCCATTTGAAGTAAAAGTGATCTGGACTTTTCTTCCATCTTCAGTCGTATATGAAAGAAACTCGTTCTTTCGAACTTCGTCATAAATACCTTTAAAATCAAACCCTATTTTCCCGTCTTTGCTTTCCATTCTTGTCAGAAATTCCCCGCCTTTTATAACATTGTTTTCAGCACGAGGTGTATGCCATTCATTCGAAGCATTGCACCATTGAGTTATGTGTTTGGGATCTGTCCATAAATTCCAAACGACGTCGATATTTCTTTTAATTGTACTTTCGACGGTGATCTTTGGTGCTTTTGTGGTTTCCATATGTATAGTTGTACGGTTGTTCTAAAAATGTCTTTTTTACCTTGACGAAAATAGTAATTTTTATAAAAGGATTCCTATATTTGAAATGATGAAAAGGTCGGCGTTTTTTTTCTTATTTATTATCTTAAGTTCTTGTGCTAAAGAGAAACTTCAGCAAACAATTATCCGTCCGCCAAATTGCGACAGCTTGCGCTTCACTTTTAATGAACATATCCTGCCAATACTTAATGCCAATTGTAATTTTACAGAATGTCATGCACCGGGTGGAAGAGGGGCATATGATTACACAACTTATCCAACAGTCGCAAACCGGGTAAGAGCCGGCACTATTGAATATCGTATTGAATTACCTACATCCGATCCTCAACACATGCCTGAAAAATTCAACCTAAGTCAATGTGATTACTTTCAAATTAAAACCTGGATACAACAAGGGTATCCCGAAAAATAATGAATAAAACTTTACTCCTTATCATTTTTATATGCTTCTCCAGAGGGGTCTTTGCCCAGGAATTATTCTCTGTCAGTAAAGGCCTGGTGACCTTCTATTCACATGCTCCGATTGAAGATATTACTGCTGAAAACAAACAACCGGGAAGCATGATCAACATGACAACTCGAGATATTGCTGTAATAATTCCGATTCGGAATTTCAAGTTCGCAAAAGAGCTTATGCAGGAACACTTCAACGAAAAATATATGGAGTCCGAAAAATATCCAATGGCATCCTTTAAAGGTATGATCGCTGATGACGTTGATATGTCAAAGGATGGTGAGGTGCAAGCTACTGCAAAAGGAATTATTTCAATTCACGGTGTAGAAAAAGAAATGACTCTAACCGGAACAATGAAAAGAAATGGAAATTCAATTTCACTCGTTTCGGATTTTAAAATTGCCATCAAAGATTTTAATATTACAGTGCCAAAATTGTTGTTCGAAAATATTGCTGAAGTGATTGATGTTCACGTTGTATTAGAGTATAAACCATTTCAGAAATCAAATTCAACCAAATGAAAAATATTACAACTCTAATTCTGTTTTTTTTTGTTTCGTGTGGAGTGGGATTTGCACAGGAAGATCTTCTTAAAATGTTGGAAACAGGATCTCCTGTTAAGAGAGAACCTGTGATTGCCATGTTCAAAACGAATAAGCTAATCAACATTCACACTAATGAAACCGTTCGGAAAAATAATCTCGATGTAAGAATCAGTCACCTCTTTGGAAATATGGGCCAAGAGAGCGGAGGCGGTATCCATAACCTTTATGGAATTGATCAGTCCGCGGATATTCGTATCGGCTTTCACTATGGCATAACCGATCATCTGATGATAGGTGTAAGTCGCGCCAAAAGAAATGAAGATCTTGAAGGATTGATCAAATATAAAATTCTAAATCAAACAACTGATAATGCAGTTCCCGTTTCTATTTCCGCTTTCACAAATATTGCATACTCAATTAAAGAATCATCAGATTTTATCACCAATACTTATCGCTTTTCTTACTGCTCCCAACTTATTTTTGCTCGCAAATTTACCTCGCGTTTTTCTGTCGTTGTTTTACCAACTTTTATCCATAGAAACTTTGTAAGTGCCGATGATGAAAATAATACTTTTAGTCTTTCCGGCGGATTCCGTCTGAAATTTACACCAAGCGCTTCAGTTATTGTTGATTACTCTCATACATTTGGCAGACCGGATCTGGTATTGCCGCACTACGATGTAGTAGGTGTGGGAATAGAAGTTGAAACCGGCGGACACGTTTTCACAGT
>Ga0075163_10006251_pt1 | contig 15780 bp, 11 predicted proteins | sample JI1023141ADNA_FD_71478 | JGI IMG/M metagenome (GOLD analysis project Ga0075163, IMG submission 71478) | Wastewater effluent complex algal communities from Wisconsin, to seasonally profile nutrient transformation and Carbon sequestration -... | ecosystem: Engineered > WWTP > Effluent > Algae... | reverse complement strand
GGCCAGGACGCCGCCACGGTGGACGTCGCCGTGGGCGGACTGGTGCTCGCCGCCGAGGTGACCCGCGACGCCGTGCAGCGCCTGGCCCTCGCCCCCGGGCGTCCCGTCTACGCGCTGGTGAAGGCCGTGTCGGTCGACGTGACCGGCGCCGCCGCCGTGGCCCGGCCGTCTCGCCGCTGATCACCCCCCGCGGATCTAAAAATTCGTCTCGAAACGGTTTGAGTCGATTTGATCGACGAATCGAACCGATCTAGAGTGCCTCCGAGCACCTGGCGCGGAGACGACCGTACGGATGGAGACGAGACACACCCTGTGGGCGATGGCGATGGTGGCCGTGCTGGCCGCCCCGGCCCTCGCGCAGATCGGCAGCGGCGCCGTCACCGGCGTGGTGGTGGATGGATCGGGCGCGGCGCTGCCCGCGGCGACGCTGCGCCTGCAGGCCACCGCGACCGGCAACGCGCGCGAGGCCGTGAGCGGCCGCGCCGGCGACTACACGCTGCAGGGACTCGCGCCCGGCGAGTACGAGCTGCACGTCACGCTGCAGGGGTTCCGTCCGCTCGTGCGCACCGGCCTGCGCGTGGCCACCGGTGAGACGCTGCGCGTCGACGTCGCGCTCGAAGTGGGCGCCACCGACGCGGTGACCGTCTCGGCCGACGCCTCGATGCTGCGCAGCCAGAACGGCAGCCTCGGCCATGTCATCGACAACCGCCGCGTCGTCGACCTGCCGCTGAACGGCCGCAGCTTCATCGCGCTGGCCAGCCTGGTGCCCGGCGTGGCGCTGCCGCCGCCGCCCGCCGCGCCGCTGCCGCGCATCAACGGCGGCCGCCCGCGCACCAACGAGTACCTGTTCGACGGCATCTCGGTGCTGCAGCCCGAGCCCGGCCAGGTGGCGTTCTTCCCGAACGTCGACGCGATCCAGGAGTTCAAGCTCGAGACCAACAGCCCGCCGGCCGAGTTCGGCCGCTTCAACGGCGGCGTCGTCAACCTCACGACCAAGGCCGGCACCAACCGCCTGGCCGGCACCGCCTTCGACTTCCTGCGTCACGAGGCGCTGAACGCGAAGAACGCGTTCGCCACCGGCCTCGACAAGCCCAGGTACCGCCGTCAGCAGTTCGGCGGCGTGGTCGGCGGGCCGGTGAGGCGCGACCACACGTTCTTCTTCGGCGACTACCAGGGCCAGCGGCAGACCATCGCCCGCACGGTCATCTCCACCGTGCCGACGCTGCTGCAACGCCAGGGCATCTTCACCGAGGCGATCGGCGGCCGCGTGCCGGCGATCTACGACCCGGCCACCGGCACCACCACCCGCCAGCCGTTCGCCAACAACACGATCCCGGTATCGCGCTTCGATCCGGTGGCGAAGGCGCTGCTCGAGCGCTATCCGCTGCCGACCGCGAACGGCACGGCCAACAACTACCGCCGCCTCGACGACGAGACGGTGGATCAGGATCAGTTCACGCTGCGCCTCGATCAGCGGCTCGGCGACGGCCATCAGGCGTTCGCGCGCCTCACGCACGTCCGCGAGTCGTTCCTGCCGGTGGCGCCCCTGCCCGAGGGCAGCGGCGTGACCAGCGGCACGCTGGGCCCGCAGGACACCGCCACGTGGGCCCTCGCCTCGGCCTGGCAGCGCGCCTTCACCGCCACGCTCTTCAACGAGGTGCGGTTCGGCGACACCCGCCGTCATGTGGACCGCTCGGCCGCGTCGCTCAGCGGCTCGGCGTCGGCGTCGCTCGGCCTGCCCGGCATCCCGTCCACGGCGCGCTTCCCGAACACACTGCCGACCTTCCTCATCGCCGGCTACCAGCAGCTCGGCTCGCCCGCCAACACCGCGACCGACTTCGGCACCAGCGTCACCGAGGTCGCCGACACGCTCACGTGGGTGCGCGGACGCCACACCGTGAAGGCCGGTTTCGACTGGCGCTGGGAACGCGTGAACGTGCTGCAGCCGCCTTCCCCCACCGGCTCGTTCACGTTCAGCAACCTCTTCACCGACCTCCCGGGCACGGCCAACACCGGCACGCCGCTGGCCAGCTTCCTGCTCGGCCAGGTGCAGCAGTTCTCGATCGACCTGCAGCAGGACCAGATCCGCAACCGCGCCCACGTCCAGGAGTACTTCCTGCAGGACGACTGGCGCCTCGGCGATCGCGTCACGTTGAACGCCGGCCTGCGCTACACGCTGAACTTCCCGTCCACCGAGGTGAACGATCAGGTGGGCGTGTTCAACCTCGCCACGCGGCAGATGGAGTACGCCGGGCAGAACGGCGTGCCCCGCGCGGCACGCCAGCTGCACTGGAACAACCTGGGGCCGCGGCTCGGCCTGGCCGTGCAGGCCACCGACTCGACGGTGCTGCGCGCCGGCTACGGGCTGGTGTGGATCGAGATGGCCGGCATCACCACGCCGTTCACGACGCCGGTGTTCCCCTTCCTGCAGACGGTGTCGCAGCGCACGCTCGACAACCAGACGCCGGCCTTCACGCTGGCCCAGGGCCCGAGCGTGACGCCCATTCCGCTCACCGCCGCTGCCGGCCTCGGCCAGGGTGTCTTCTCGGTCGATCGCGATCTCGGCTCCGGCTACGCGCAGCAGTGGAACGTCTCGCTGCAGCAGTCGCTCACGCCGAACACCATCATCGAAGTGGCCTACACGGGTTCGAAGATCACGCGCGTGGGACTGCCCGACAGCAACCTCAATCAGCTCACCGCCGACCAGCTCGCCCAAGGCAGCGCGCTGCTGACCCGGGTGGCCAATCCCTACTTCGGGCAGATCCCGCGATCGTCGTCGCTCGGCGATCCCACGATCACCGTGGCGCAGCTGCTGAAGCCGTATCCGCAGTACACGACCGTGAGCCTGTATCGCAACAACGTCGGCACGACGTTCTACCAGGGCGCCTACGTGAAACTGCAGCAGCGCTTCGCGCACGGCGTGTCGTACGCCGTCAGCTACACGCGCTCGACGCTGCGTGACGACGCCTCGTCGGTGTTCGACGCCTCGATCCTCACCGGCCCGGTGGCCAACTTCCCGGTGGCCGACAGCTTCAACCGCACGCTCGAACGCGACGACTCCACCGGCGACATCCCGCACGCGTTCACGAGCTCGCTCGTCTGGGATCTGCCCTTCGGCCGCGGGCGGGCCCGCCAGCCCCACGGCGCCCTCGGCGCGGTCGCGAACGACTGGACGATCTCGGGCATCGTGACGCTGCAGTCGGGCGTGCCGGTCGCCATCGCGCAGACCACCAACAACAACGCGTTCGCCGGCTTCGGCACGCAGCGCCCGAATCTGGTCGGCGATCCGGAGCTGCCGGCCGACCAGCGCACCACCAGCCGCTGGTTCAACACCGCCGCGTTCTCGGCGGCGCCGCAGTTCACGCTCGGCTCGAGTTCGCGCAATCCGGTGCGCGGCCCCGGCTTCAAGAGCCTCGACCTGGCAGTGTTCCGCCGCATCCCGCTCGCCGGCTCGACCGCGCTCGAACTGCGCGCCGAGGTCTTCAACGCCACCAACACCGCGCCGCTCGGCGCCCCCAACACCACCGTGGGCGCGGCCGCCTTCGGCACCATCACCTCGGCGGGCGATCCGCGCGTGGTGCAGCTGGCGGTGAAGTTCCTGTTCTGAACGCCGGCCGCGTTAGAATCCGCGGATGACTCGCAGGCTGTCGTTCGCGGCGCTCGCCGCCCTCTGCTTCACCCTCTCGATCTCGGCTCAGGGCGGCGCCCTCGATCCGGCCACCATCGCCCGCGTCCGCGACGAGGCGACGAAGAACTCGAAGGCCTACGAGCACGTGTGGTGGCTGTCGGAGGTCTACGGCCCGCGCGTCACCGGCACGCCGGCCTTCTCGCAGGCCAGCGAGTGGGCCATGAAGCAGTTCCGCGAGTGGGGCCTCGCCAACGTGCACCAGGAACGGTGGGCGTTCGGCCAGGGCTGGAACATCCAGAAGTTCTCGGCGGTGATGACGGCGCCGCAGGCGGCGGTGCTGATCGGCGCGCCGCGCAACTACTCGCCGTCGACGAGCGGCACCGTCGCCAGCGACGTCGTGCGCGTGAACATCCAGAGCGAGGCCGACTTCAAGAAGTACGCCGGCACGCTGCGCGGCAAGATCGTGATCATGCAGCCGGTACGCGCGGTGCGCATGCTGGAAGGCCCGGTGATCCTGCGCATGGACGACGGCCCGTGGTGGACCGAAGCGGCCACGCCGGTCGAACCGGCCGCCGACACCCCGGCCCCGCCGGCGGCCCGTGCGGCGGCTCAGGACCGCCAGCGCCTGGCGCAGGCGATCCAGAAGTTCCTGGTCGACGAGGGCGTGGGCGTGCTGCTCGAACGCGGCAGCGACGCCGACACCGCGGCCGGCGGCAGCGACCTCACCTGGCGCACGCAGCAGACCGACGGCGGCACCATCTTCCCGACCAGCGGCGGCAGCCGCGACCAGAACGCCGCGAAGCAGGTACCGTCGGCGACGCTCGCCGTCGAGCACTACAACCGCCTCGTGCGGCTCATCGAGCACGACGTGCCGGTGAAGATGGAGGTCACGATCCAGACGGCCTTCTATCCCGAGACCGCCCAGCCCAACGGCATCAACACCATCGCCGAGATTCCCGGCACCGACCTGGCGCACGAAGTGGTGATCATGGGCGCGCACTTCGACAGCGTGCCGTTCGCCACCGGCGCCACCGACAACGCCACCGGCAGCGCCGCGATGATGGAAGCGGTGCGCGCCATCCAGGCGCTGAAGCTGAAGCCGCGCCGCACGATCCGCGTGGCGCTGTGGGGCGGCGAGGAACAGGGCCTGCTCGGCTCGCGCGCCTACGTGACCGCGCACTACTGGGACGAGGCCACGAAGAAGCCGAAGCCCGAGCACGCCGGCGTCGCCGCCTACTTCAACCTCGACAACGGCACCGGCCGCATCCGCGGCGTGTGGGGCCAGGCCAACAAGGGCGCCCTGCCGATCCTCGAGAAGTGGGGCGAGCCGCTGAAGGAGCTGGGCTGGAAGATGGCCAGCCCGCGCAGCGTCGGCGCCACCGATCACTCGTCGTTCGACGCGGTGGGCCTGCCCGGCTTCCAGTTCATCCAGGAGCGGCTCGAGTACAACTCGCGCTCGCACCACTCGAACATGGACACCTTCGACCGCGTGCAGAAGGCCGACGTGGAGCAGCAGGGCGCCGTGGCCGCGGTGTTCGCGTGGTCGGCGGCCAACGCGCCCGAGAAGCTGCCGCGCAAGCCGCTGAGCGAGCGCTGACGCCGGCTACTGCACGGGCTGACGGAAGCCGACCGCCACGTAAACGCTGGCGGGAGCGTTCTGCCCGTGCACGCGCGGCGGGCGGAACGACATCGAGCGCGCCGACTTCAGGGCCAGCGCGTCGAACGGCGCGGCCCCGCGCACCACCTTCGCGGCGGCGACGCTGCCGTCGGGCGACAGGCTCAGCTCCACCAGCACGACGCCGTTGAAGAGCGCCTGCGGTGGATATTCCGGCATCGCCGGCGACGACGACGGCACCGGCACGCCCGCCGAGGGCGTCGCCGAGTTCTTCGGCGCCTCGCCGGCGTTCGATCCCATGAAGAGCGACGGCGGACGGAACACGCCGACGACCAGCACCTTCGAGGCGGCGGCCCGCTTCGTCGCCTGATCGATCGGCTTGCCCGCCTCGGGCACCGCGGCGTCCTGCGCCGGCGTGAAGCGCCAGCCGCGCACGGCGGCGGTCATCGACTCGGTGAACGGCGGCGTCGATCGGAACGCGCTCACGCCGCTCACGCCGCCGTCGCGGGTCACGTCCACTTCGAGGAACACCTCGCCGCCGGCGATCGCCATCACCGGGATCATCGGCAGCGCGCCGCCCTGCAGCTTCGCGGGCGCGACCACCAGCCGCCGGCCGGCCGGATCGGTCGAGGTCGACGACTCGGGAAACGGCGGCACCTCGGTGGGATGGCTCACCGGGTCGGCCGGCTTGATGTCGTCGGCGGTGATGACGCGCGCCGGCGCCTGGATCGCCTTGCGGCGCGCCGCTTCGGCGGCCGCCGCCTGGCCGAGCGACTGCGCGTGCACGAGCGGCGTGCAGGTGAGAGCCGCGCAAAGAACGAGGAGCGTCGAACGCATGTGCAGCCTTCCCGGGGAGAGACGGGCCTTCCGCCACTATACGATCGCGGCCCGCCGCCGATGGCGTGTCGCCTTGCTCGGCCGGGCGCCGCTGCGCAGGCTGGCGCAGCCCGGCAGCAGCCGGCCGGCCGCCGCGCGATAGAATCGCGCTTCGATGCCCCGCCCGCTGCGCCTCACCGTGGTGAACGCAGCCTTCGACCGCGCGCTCGCCGACCCCGACGCCCTGCTCGACCGCTACGCCACGCTCACCCACTGGTGTGCGGCCCTGCGCGACGCTGGTGCCCATGTCGAGGTGGTGCAGCGCTTCAGCAGGGACGCGTCGGTGACGCGCGACGGCGTCACGTATCACTGCCTCGCCGACGGCACCGCCGGCGTGCCCTCGTGGCGCGACAGCCTGACGCGCGTCGTCGAGCACACGCGCACCACCGCCCCCGATCTCGTGCACGTGAACGGCCTCGGCTTCCCGGCCCTGGTCGCCGCGCTGCGCGACGCGCTCGGCGCGGGCCCGGTGATCGTCGTGCAGGATCACGCCGGGCTGGCGCCACCCGCCGGCGAGGGCTTCGTGGAAGGCTTCAAGCGGCTGCGCTGGAAGACCGGCCTCGATCACGCCGACGCCGTCTCGTTCACCGCCGACGATCAGGTGGCGCCATGGCACCGCGCCGGCCTGCTGCAGCGCGCCCGCGTGCTCGACGTGGTAGAGAGCAGCACCACCGTCGTGCCGACGCCGCGCGACGAGGCCCGCGCCCGCACCGGCCTCGGTGGCGCGCCGCTGGTGTTGTGGATCGGGCGGCTCGTGTCGGGGAAGGATCCCGCCACCGCGCTCGCCGGCTTCGAGTCGTTCCGGGTGCGTCATCCCGACGCGCACCTGGCGATGATCTTCCAGGACGGCGCGCTCGAAGACGAGGTGCGCGACATCGTCTACCGCTCGTTGCCGCTGCGGCTGTCGGTGCGGCTGCTCGGCGCGGTGCCGCACGAGTCGATCGGCGACTACCTCGGCGCCGCGGACCTGTTCCTGAGCGCGAGCCACCACGAGGGCAGCGGCTACGCGCTGCTCGAGGCGATGGCATGCGGGGTCACACCGGTGGTGACCGACATCGCGCCGCACCTCGCGATCACCGGCGGCACCGGTGCATCGTGGGCTGTCGGCGACGCCCGCGCCTGCGCCGAGGCGCTCACCCGCGCCTGGACCGGCGATCGCGTCGCCGCCACGGCGGCCGTGCGGGCCCGTTTCGACGACGCGCTGTCGTGGGGCGCGTTGGCGCGCCGGACGCTGGCCGCGTACACGGATCTCGTCGAGACGCGCCAGGCGCGGAGCCGCTGATGCGCCTGGCGTTCGTGCTGCGCGGGGGACTGCATCCGAGCGGACGGATCGAGATCATCCCGGCGTATCTGGGCCTGCTCGCGGCCCTGGCTGCACGACACGAGGTGCACGCGTTCGTGCTGCAGCACCTGCCGGCGCCGCAGTCGTATGAGCTGCGCGGCATCCACGTGCACGACCTCGGCCGTCCGACCGCATCTCTGGGATTCGCACGGCTGGCGCAGTATCGCGCGCTGGTCGCGGCCATGCGGGCGCAGGGCCCCTTCGATGCGATCCATGGCATCTGGGGCGACCCCGCTGGACTGCTCGCCGCGATCGCCGGACGCACCCTCGACACGCCGTCGGTGGTGACCTGCGACAGCGGTGAGTTCGTGTCGGTCCCGGACGCCGGCTACGGCATGCAGCGCACCGCACGCGGTCATCTCACGATGGCCGCCGTGGTCCATCTGGCGACGCGGCTGCACGTGTGCACGCACGCCGCGGCCGCCCAGGCGACGCGGCTCGGCTGGCCAACCACGGTCTGGCCCATCGGCATCGACGCCACGCCGTTCGAGCGGACGGAGGCCGTGCCCGACGGCCCACCGTGGCGGCTGCTGCAGGTGGCCAGCCTGAACCGCGTGAAGCACCAGACGCTGGCGATCGACGCGATCGCCGCGCTGACTCGCCGCGGCATCGACGTGACGCTCGATCTGGTGGGGGAAGACACGCTGGCCGGCGCGGTGCAGGCGCGCGCCCTCGCCGCCGGCGTCCTCGGGCGCGTGCGGTTCCACGGCTTCCTCGATCAGGCGTCGCTGGTGCCGCTGTATCACCGCGCGCATCTCTACGTGCAGACGTCGTGGCACGAAGGCGCCGGCGTGTCGGTGCTCGAAGCGGCGGCGGCTGGCCTGCCGATCGTCGGCACCCGCGTGGGCTACGTGGCCGACTGGGCCGGCGACGCCGCCGTGGCAATCGACGGCGCCTCACCGTCGACGCTCGTCAACGCGATCGCCACGACGCTGGCGTCGCCCACGCAGCGACGCGCGCTCGCCGCCGTCGCCCGTGTCCATGTGCGCGCGCACGACCTGACGGCGACGGTCGGCGCGTGTGAGGCCTGCTACGCGTCGTTGCCGGGACGGTCGCTGTCGCCGACGTCGCGACCATCGGGCAGGTACAGCGAGCACACGCAGCGCTGACACGTCTCGCTGGTCGCCACGTCGAGGGCTCGCCGGCGCTCGATTGCCCCCGGCGCGTTCAGCACCGCCTCCACGTCACCGTCGACCGGCTCGTAGCCGGGCAGGAAGAAGCACGGCCGCACGGCCCCGCCGGGCTCGAGCACCGCCGAGATCCACGGCGCGTTGCAGCGCACGCGCGGGAACGGTCCCAGTCCGGCCGCGGCCGCGTAGTAGGCGTGCACGCGGTCGAGGCTCGCCAGCCCGCCGACGACGAAGCCGCGCGCCAGCGCGTCGCGACAATCGCGCGCCGTGCGCTGGATCGCGGCGGCCAGCGCCGGCAGGTCGGCCGCCGGCACCGCCACGTCGGCGCTGCGCGACGCGCTCCACGGATCGGCGCGATTGAACGCCGTCGACGTGAGATCGGCGGCGAGGAACGAGATCTCGTCGAAGCCGGCCGCCTCGGCGGCCTGCACCGTGGCCGGCAGCACGGCGGCGTTGGCGCGCTGCACCACCGAGCGCGCGATGAGCCGCGGCTTGGTGGGCTGGCCGGCGAGTGCCGCCACACCGGCCGCGAGGCGGGCGAACCCGCGCGGCACGCGGCGGACGGCGTCGTGCACCACCGGTGGTCCATCGACCGACATCACCACCGTGTCGATGCGCGTGGCGATCTCGGCGGCGTCGCGCTCGGCGAGCAACCCGGTGGTGACCAGCGTGAGCGCGATGCCCTCGGCGCGCAGGCGATCGCACAACGCCCAGAGATTGCGGTGCAGCAACGGCTCGCCGCCGGTGAGCATCACCCGCTGCACGCGCAGCCGGCGCAGCGCCTCGACGTGCGTGTCGAGCATGGCCGGATCGAGCGAGCGCCCCTCGGCGTTGGCCTTCCAGATGTCGCACATCACGCAGCGGCAGTTGCACGCCTCGTGCACCACCAGCGCCAGGATCGGCAGGCTGCGCAGGTGCCCGGTGGCGCGTCCGCGCACGCGCCGCACGCGCTCGGCCAGCGTGGTCATGCGGCGTCCACCTCGAGGCCCGGTTCGGCCACGCGCAACCGCGCCGCCCGCTTGCCGATCCAGTCGGCGAGCCGTCGCGGCACGCCGTCGACGCGGGCCGGGACGTGCGCCGTGCCGGTGGCATCGAACACATCCACCAGCGCGGGATCGGCCACCGCGGGTTCGCCATCCACCATGGTGAGCCACACGTCGGTGCGCGAGGCCTCGACCAGCACGTCGAACGGATCGACGGCCGCACCGGCGAGCACCGTGAGATCGGCGGGCGCTCCGGCCACCAGGCGTCCGGCCTCGGGCAGCCGCAGCAGCGACGCCGCGCCGTGCGTCACCAGGCGCACCAGGCCGCGCGCGCTCACCTGCCGCGTGGCGTGCGCCGCCCGCACCTCGTCGAGCAGGTCGCCAGCGCCGCTCAGGCGCGAGTCGCTGCCGAGGGCCAGGCGATCGGCGTCGTCGAACGGCCGCACGTCGGCGGTGGCGCCGAACAGCCACTCGTTCGAGCTCGGACACCAGACGAGACCCGCGCCGGCCTCGATCGCGCGCGCCGCGCTCGACGCACAGGCCCCCACGCCGTGCACCAGCACGGTGCGGCGGTCGAGGCAGCCGAGGCGCTCCAGCGCCGCGATCTCGCCGGCGGCCTCGCCGTCGATACCCTCGGCCGCGTGCACGACCCACGGCCAGTCGTCGGGGGTGTCGTGGTGCGCCGCGGCCAGCGTCTCGCCGTCGATCTGCAGGGAGTGGCTGTAGGTGAAGCGGCGCACGACACGCACCGGAAAGCGGCGGCGCAGCACCGCGTGCAGCGGGTTGTGATGGCACACCGTGGTGGCGCCGCTCAGCAGGTTCTTCAGCCCGCCCACCCACAGGCGGTCGTCGAGCGTGTCGGGCGTGAGCCCGGCCAGCACCGGATCGGTGGCGAAGCGCGGCTGGAAGTCGGCGATCCACTCGCGGACGTTCTGGTGGCGTTCGCGCCACTTGAGGCGCGGCACCGTGTTCAACTCGAGGTGATCGTGGGCATTCACCAGCCCCGGCAGCACCACGGCGTTCTCCAGATCGATCACCGTGTCGTGCCGATCGGGCGCCACGTCGATGCCGTCGATGCGCCGCCCGCGCACGCGCAGGGTCGTCGCCACGCGGCCCTCGGGCGTGACCACGCGGGCGTTGACGAAGGTGACGGCGCGCGACCAGAACGCCACGTCAGTCGGCCTTCCTGGCCCGCACGACCAGCGCCACCGGTCCGCCATCCGGCGACTGCGTCGACGACACGTCGTGCCGCAGATCGACCAGCAGCCGCGCGCTCACGCAGGCCCGCTCGTGCTCGGCCACCGGATGCCAGCAACCGCGCACGACCGCCTCGCCGCCGGCGGCGGTGAACCCGCGTGTCCAGCCGAGGTCGCCACCGCGCGGATGCACCACCGAGTAGACCAGCGTGCCGCGCGGCCGCAGCACGCGCGCCAGTTCGGCGACGACCTGCGCCAGATCCGGCACGTCGTTCAGCGCCAGTCCGCTCACGACCAGATCCATCGACGCCGAGGCCACCGGTAGCGCGGCGAGATCGCCGAGCAGGCGATGCGCGGCCGGCGCGGTCACGCGCGCCAGCATCTCCGGCGAGAAGTCGACCCCCACCAGCGTGGTGGCGCCGCGCGCCGCCGCGGCGGCGAGATACCGCCCCGTGCCACACCCGGCATCGAGCACGTGCCGGCCAGCCACGTCGGGCCACGCCGCGAGCACGGCCGCCTGCTCGGCCGCCATCAACGCGTTGTGCGGCGTGCTGGCGTAGGTGGGCGCCCAGCGCGCGTAGGCGTCTTTCGGCGCCAGCACCGGCGGTCCCGGCCTGAACCACGAGCCGAGTCCCATCAGAACCCCGTGGTCTCCGGACGCTGGTAGTGCAGCAGGCGCTGCACGGCGCGCAGCTCGAGCGGCTGCGCGTACCAGCGGAAGCGGTAACGCACCGCCGCCAGCGCCTTCAGCAGCGCGCGACGCGCCGGCGTGAGCCGCGTGTCGGTCACCGTCGGATAGAACGCGTTCAGCACGCTCTCGAAGTCGCGCACCTGCTGGCGCACCGAGCCGCGCGAGAACGGCGTGCGCGGATCGCGGCGCAGCGCGAAGGTCTGCCAGCGCTCGCTCACCCACTCGTCGAGCGTCTCGGGGAAGCGGAAGCCCTGCGCCTGCACGGCGTCGTAGTAGCCGCCCTCGAGCGGCACCGGCGAGTAGGTGTAGAGGATGATCTCGCTGGCCGGATTCACCGCCTTCACGCGACGAATGAACTCGAGCGTGCCGGCCAGGTCACCTTCAGGATCGGGCGGATTGCCGACCACGAACGAGAACTCGGGCACCACGCCGTAGGTCTTCATGCGCGCGGCGAGTTCGAGCGTGAGATCGGCGGACGCCGTGCCGCCCTTGTTCATGCGGGCCAGCGTCTCGCTGGATCCCGACTCGGCGCCGCAGAACACCATCTTCAGGCCGCTCGCCTGCATCCGTTCCCAGGTGGCGGTCTTGTAGCGCATCAGCTCGTCGACACGGCCGAGCGCCCACCACGGCATGCCGAGATGGCGCAGCCGATCGGCGATGGCGGCCGTGCGCGGCTCGCTGATGAAGAAGTCCATGTCGTGGAACTGCACGGCGTCCGCGCCGTACTCGCCGTGCATGCGATCGAGCACCCGGCCGACCCGCTCGGGCGACTCGGCCACCCACTTGCGCTGCACGATCGACACGACCGCGCAGAACGAGCAGGCATGCGGACAGCCGAACGACGAGTGATGTGCCGCCACGCGGCGTCCCATGTAGTGCGATGGCAGGTAGCGCGGCATCGACACGCGGTGGTACGGCCACTCGGGCAGGTCGTCGAGCGGCGCCAGCGGCCGCGTCGCGGTGCGCACGGTGCGGCCGCCCTCGCGATAGACGATGCCCGGCACCTGGGCCAGCGAGTCGCCGCGGGCCAGCGCGCGCACCAGGTCGCGCATCGTCAGCTCGCCCTGCCCCACCACGCAGACGTCCACCGTGCCGTCGCCGAGACACACCTCGGCGTGCTGCGACGCGAAGTAGCCGCCCCACACCACGCACACGCCGGGCACCAGGCGGCGCACCGCCCGGCTCAGCGCGACCGCCGCGGTCAGCTGTGGCCCCGGCATCACCGACACGGCGAGCACGGTGATCGGCGTGCGCGCGTGCATCGCGGTGATGGTGGCCACCGGATCGGGATCGGCGTTGCCGTCGACGATCGCGTAGTCGTGCTCGCCTTCGAGCATCGAGCCGAGAGCGAGCAGCGCCATCGGCAGCGGCAGGCTCGCCGAGTTCGTGCTGCGTGGGTTGACCAGGACGATCATCGTTCCCGCCAGTGCTGGGCCACGGCCATGCCGACGCGGCCAATGAGGGCTGACGACGCCGCACGGGCCGCCGCGGCGTAGCGCTTCTCGCGCCAGTGCCGGTGCCGCGCCACCTCCGCCGACACCCAGCGACGCGCGAACTGGTAGTAGGGACGGGTCGGCCGGCCGCGCAGGGTGAGCTCGCGATCCGAGTGGGCGTCCCACGGGCCGGGCGCCTGCACGCGGTCGGCCACCGACGCGTAGTACGGCGTGCCCTTGATCGGATACGACACGGTGGTGAGGAAGATGTCGGGATCGGTGCGTTTCAGGTGGTCGACGGTGGCAGCGAGATCCTCGTGCTGTTCGCCATCGAAGCCGAACATGATGAACATCCCGACCTCGATGCGCCGCGCCTTGAGCCGCGCTGCCGCCTCGCGGACGCGTTCCACCGTGACCTTGCGCTGCATGCGATCGAGCACCGCCTGCGAGCCGCTCTCCGAACCGATCCACACGCGCGTGCAGCCGAGGCGCACCAGGGCGTCGGCCACCGCGTCGTCGATGCGCTCGGCGCGCGAGATGCACTCGAACGGCAGGTGCAGGCCACGCCGCTCGAGTTCGTCGGCGTAGGCCAGCGTCCAGGTGCGATGGATGCCGAAGACGTCGTCGGCGTACCAGATCCGCTCGGGGTGGTAGCGGTTGACGATGTGCTGCACCTCGTCGGCCACGTGCTGTGGCGAGCGGCGGCGGTGGCTTTCGCCGAACACCGAGCGGCTGCACCACGTGCAGGTGTACGGACACCCGCGTGCGGTGATCAGTGACACGGTGCCGACGCCGTGGGCGGTGCGCCACGCCGAGAGATAGCGCGACATGTCGACCGCGTCGCGATCGGGCAGCGGCAGCGTGTCGAGGTCGGCGATCTGGGCGCGTGGCCGCGTGCGCACGACGACGCCGGCCCCGTCGCGGAAGACCAGGCCGTCGATCGCCGAGAGCGCGTCGACGTCCCAGCCGGCACCGAGCACCGGCACGAGCGCCGCCATCGTCTGTTCGCCTTCGCCCACCACCACCACGTCGACGCCGGCGTCGAGATAGGCCTCGGCGTGGTACGGCGGATCGGGACCGCCGACGATCACGCGGGCCCCGGCGGCGCGGGCGATGGCCACCATGCGCAGCGCGTTGCGCTTGGTCATCAGGTTCACGGCGATGCCGACCACCGGCGGCCGCGTCTCGCGCACCCGCGTCGCGAAGTCGTCGACGGTCTGGAAGGTGGCGTCGAACACCTCCACCGCGAGGCCGGCGCGCTTCAGATACGCCGACACGTAGAGCAGGCCGAGCGGCGGATGCGGCCTCATGATGCGGCGCTCTTCCGCGTCTTCCGCGAGGTAGTAGGCGTGGGCCAGCAGCACGTCCATCACGACACCTGCTGCGGCGGCCGCACGAACTCGACGAGGTGCTTCTCGATCGGCCAGCGGTAGAAGTCGAGATCGCAGCGCACGCGCGAGGCGACGCGCAGCGGCCAGCGCCACGGCCCGGGACGCCAGGCGTGCCGCACGTAGAACTTGAACGCCTCCACCGTGCGCCACACCTCGGGTGTGATCCACGGACCGCGGCCGCCGACATAGTCGAAGTCGGCCCACTGCTCGAGGCCGCGCGGGAACGCGAAGCCATCGGCGGCGGCGCGATCGGCGAGCGGATTCCCGGGATACGGCCGGTAGTAGAAGACCGGCGTGTCGAAGTCCGGCGACATCTGCCGGATCGTCTTGGCGAGCTCGAGCGTGGCGCGGATGCTCGACGCCGGCTCGCCCGGGAACCCGACGATGAAGTTGAAGATGCCGCCGACGCCGTGACGCACCAGCATCTCGGCCGCCTGTCGCACCTGCGGCAGCGACACGTCCTTCTGCAGGCGATCGAGCGTGTCCTGCGAACCCGATTCCACGCCGATCATGGCGCGGCGGAAGCCGGCGCGCACGGCCAGCGCCATCGCCTCGTCGCCGAGGCGGCACGCCTGGTCGGCGCGCAGCGTCGCCGTCCACTGCACGCGCACCTCGCGGGCCAGCAGCTCGCGCGACAGGGTGGCGACGCGCGCGCTCGACGTGAAGAAGGTCTCGTCCTGGAAGGCCACTTCCTCGACACCGTGGCGCTGGTGCAGGTGCTGCAGCTCGGCGGCCACGCGCTCGGGCGCCAGACCGGTCCAGGCCCGCGAGAACACGGCGGGATCGGCGCAGAAGGCGCAGCGGAAGCGGCAGCCCTGCGACGAGATGTAGTCGAGCTGGCGCTTGCCCTTGGCCGCGAAGTAGCGCGGCACGTCGAGCAGCGTGTAGTCGTGCGCTGGCAACGTGTTCAGATCGGCCAGCGGCCGACGCGGCCCGTCGACGATCGCGGCGCCGTCGCGAGCCACCGTGCCGGGGCAGCCCGCCAGCGGCGTGCCGGCGAGGCATCGGCCGACGATCTCGGCGAACGTCAGCTCGCCCTGGCCGACGACCACGACGTCGATCGACGGCTCCTCGAGGCACTGGCGGGCGAAGAGCGACGGATGCCAGCCGCCCCACACCACCGGCACGTGCGGATGCGCCTGCTTCACGGCGCGGGTCACCGCCAGCGCATCGCGGATGGGCGCGCCGGTCAGCACGCTGACGCCGACGCAGACGGCGTCACGCGCCGCCTCGACCATCGTCGCCACCGGATCGGCCTCGAGGCGTCCATCGACGATCGACACGTCGACCTGCGATCGATCGAGCGCGCTGCCCAGCGCCACCAGCGCCAGCGGCATCGTGTGGAACACCGCGCGCGGGTTGTAAAGCACGACGCGTCGACGCAGCTGGCTCACGACGCGCTCTCCGCCTGCACCGGATCGGCCGGCTCGATCACGGGGACGGGTGCCAGCGGCTCGCCGGCGAGGCGCCGCAGCCGACGCCGGGCCACCACGAG